>JAABUM010004492.1_pt1 | contig 15659 bp, 14 predicted proteins | sample 5559161 | NCBI WGS metagenome assembly JAABUM01 (sample SAMN10711868, study PRJNA513369) | rock metagenome | isolation source: Antarctica rocks | place: Antarctica: Victoria Land, Siegfried Peak nord
GCGAACCCCCGTCGAAACAGGCCTTCACGGAGCGGCCCGCCACAGGTGACAGGCCGGGCAGCGGCAACGTAGGATCGTCCATGGCGGGTGCGGCCTCCGGGAAACGGATCGGGTTGGCTTCAGCACCAAAATCCTAAGCCGCTTCAGCGCGTTAGGCTACACTCGCCACCTCACAGTGAATTTTCCGGGCTAGCTCCGTCCTGGTGCTCACCGCTGACCGCAAGCCCGGGATTTCGCTCGAGCGCGGTGTGCAGGTCACGGCCCATCTGCTAATCGGCGTCGTCGAGCCGCTCGCCCGCCCGCTGCAACGCGAGCGCCTGGTGAGACAGGATGGGCAATCGTGCCGCCCGCATCCGCTCCGCGTCAGCGAAGGCGCGCGCGTAGCCCTCCACGGCCTGCTCCAGCCCTCCCCATTGCTGCCCCGAGGCCGGAGCCGCCCCGCCCTGCTCCTGGCCGATCCTGAGGCCGGCGAATCATCGATCAAGGGGTGACTACTGCTTGGCCTTGAAGGGCAATCAGGCACACTGCATGACGATGTCAGACGTTATCCCGACGATCCGGCCAGCCCGACCACCACGATGAAGCCGACCGTCGATGGGGATCACGGCCGGATCGAGACCCGCACCGCGACCATCGCCACCACGATCGACTGGTGGCAGGCCGATCATCGCTGGCCCGGCCTGAAAGCCATCGGCAAGGTCGTTCGTTGTCGCGAAACCGAGGCGAAATCCACGACCGAAACGGCCTGCTATGGGCTCAGCAGCGCCTTGTCGCCCCATCGCTTGAACGCCGTCGTCCGCTCGCACTGGGGTGTCGAGAATCGGCTCCGTCTCAATGTCGTAATGACGAAGATCAGGACAGAACGCGCCTGGGCAACGGCCCCAACAACCTCGCCGTCCTGCGCCACATGGCCCTCAACCTCATGCAGAAGGACAAGGCAAAAGGATCGCTCCGCGGCAAATTCAAACGCGCCGGATGGGATGAAGCCTATCTGTCAAGCCTTCTCGCTCAGTGTTGAAATGCGATCACCCCGCCAACATTCCGCTTTCGACATGCACATGGATATGTTAGTGGCAATTTGCGGGGCGGTCCCGCTCACGGGTCGAACAGCGCGTCGGCCCGCTCCGCCTGAGGCTATGTGGATCTGAATGTCTGGTTCGCGTACGGATTTGGACGGACAGCGACTGGTCGTTCCTGGCAAGCCGGAGGTGTGGCTGGTATTCAATGGCGAAAGACATCGGATCCCGAATCCCACCGCCTACGACAGGCTCTTCAGCGAAGTCGAGCGACTAATCACCAGCGTGGACGTCGATTCGATCAAGAGGGGCGAAGATCTGGACGAGGATGTTTGCCTGGTACGCCCCGAAGGCGGGCACCAGATCTTCCTCGTGACGGGCTCCGGCGAGAACATCCGGCGCCATCATATTGTGAGTTTCGAAACTCTCGTCGACTTCGGGTTTGATATCGTCAAAACTCGAGAGGTGCCGTCCATACTGGTTCGCGCTTTGTCCGAAGGAGAGCCCCTCACGAGCGCTGCGCGACGCGGCTGATGCGGAGCGTCCCAAGCTTCCAAGTCGGGCCCTTCAGCCTCAAAGCAGGTCACGGCGACGCTCAGAGGCAGAGGTGAAGCCGTCCGCACAGGTCTTGATCGTTACGCCGGATATTGTCGGGCCGGTGAAGAATGGCGGGATAGGAACGGCCTGCTTTCATTATGCCCGAACATTGGCCAACGCCGGCGTGACGGTCGCCATTCTCTTCACCGGCGAGGCGTCGACTGAAGCGGCCGCTCACTGGGCCGCATGGTACCGAAATCTTGGGATAGAGTTCCTGACGATGGGGGACGTCCCTCCGCTCGACAAGAGCACTTTCGGGTGCACCTGGTATACGGAGCGTTCGCTTCGGATCCATAACTTCCTTCTCGACCGCGCACATCGGTACGTGATCTTCCAGGATTGGCACGGCAACGGTTTCTGGACCGCTCGCGCCAAGCGCATGGGTGCTTTTCGTCCTGATACCTGCATCGGCGTCATTACGCATTCGCCGAACGAGTGGCAGCGCGAGGGCATGGAACACCACGGCGACGAGCCGTTCGAGCGCGCCGATATGGAATGGATCGAACGGGAAACGATCGCGGCCGCCGATATCGTCGTCAGCCCGAGCCAGCATATGGTCGACTGGTTGCGCCAGCACGGCTATGCGCTCCCGCAAACCGTGGTCCGGTGCCCGATCACTTTCGAAGACGAGCTTGTGGTCGCCCTGCCCGGGGCCTGCGACCTCGACCACATCATCTTCTTCGGACGCCTCGAAACGCGCAAAGGCCTACACCTTCTTGCCGCAGCGCTGCTCGATATGAAGAGCCATGGTCACCCGATGCCGCGCCGGCTGTCGTTGCTGGGCAAGAACGCGCTCGTGGAAGGACAGCCAACCGGCGTCTTTCTAGCTGACCTCCAACGTAAGCTCCCGGAAATCGAATTCTTCGTCGAGAACGACTTCACCTACGTAGAGGCTGTCAACTACATCAAGGACGCCAAGGGGCTGGTCGTCTTGCCGTCGATGCTCGACAACTTCCCGCTCACGGTGGTTGAATCGATTACGAACCGGTTCTTTTTCATCGCATCGGCAGTCGGCGGTATCCCCGAGATCATCGACCCTTCGTTGACCTTCGAGCCGAGCCAGCAAGGGTTGGCCGCAAAGCTCGTGGCTCGCCACGGCATCAAATGGAAGGACCTGCGCCACCCCTATGACCCTGCTGGTGCGCGGGAAACGTGGCTCGCTCATGTCCGCGGCGTGCTGAGACGGCGCGAGCCGACGCCCGCCCAGGACGCTCGAATCGAGCCAGCCCCGGCGGTCGCGCGGCGGGCACCCCCGCCAGTCTCGGTGTGCGTGCCGTTCTACCGGCACGATGCATTCCTTGGCAGAATGATCACGGCTTTCCTCCGCGCTCCGGAGCCGGAAATCCAACTCGTTGTCGTCAACGATGGGACTCCAGACGGGGAAACGAGGGAGTTTCATAGGTTCGCGGAGTTGCTGGCGCCGGCAGGGCACGTGTTTCACAGCCAGAAGAACGCCGGGCCGGGCGCTGCGCGGAACGAAGCTGTCCGGCTCGCGGCCCACGAGCACATCTTGTTTTTCGACGCCGACAACGTGCCGTTTCCCCATATGGCGGGACGCCTGCTCGAGGCGCTGCAAACGAGCGGGGCCGACAGCATCTCGGCGCCTTTCGCAGCAGTTCCGGCCATGAGCGCGATGCCGCGCGCGTCCGATGTGTGGTTTCATTATATGCCGCCGGGCGGGTCAGCCGTTCGATCTCTGGTCGACAACCAATTGGGCGACATGACCTGCATGATGCACCGAAAGGTTTTCGAGGGTGTCGGGGGCTTCAACCTCGAACGTCGCTCCTGGGAAGATTGGGAGTTTTTTCTTCGGCTGGTGCTGAAAGGCTACCGGCACATGGTGTATTCGCAGCCTCTCCTGTTCTATACGTTCGACCCCAAGGGAAGGAACGAGAGCGCTCGGCATTATCACAACCGGCTCAGCTTGCTGAAATCGCTCCATGGCGCGCCCGAAGAGCGGGTCATCGACATGCTCTCCGTGTTTGTCCGCGACCACCTGAACAGGATCAACAAACAATGACGGTGCGGTTCGACCGCTCCAGCGTTGCTGCGGCGCTCTTGCCTGGCCACCCGCACGACTATCTCGGCACCATGGTGGTTGACGACAGCTTGCTCGCGCCCCTCGACGACTATGCGGGTGTGACCGCTTTATTGGACGATGACGTCCCCCTGCCGCGGACGGAAACGCGAGGGGGGCATTCCGATGATCGGCACCTCGAATACTGGCTGTCGGGTTGGCGCGACGCGCGCTCGGCCACGGAGGCGCTCGCGCTGCCGCCCGACGGCCGGGGAACGTTTCTCTGCCTGGAAGGCGGCGGATGCGGGCGCGTGACGAGACATCTTCTGCGTGAACTGCCGGCCGCCCGTTTCTTTCTCGAAACGCGGGATCAGGCCCAGTCTCGCATTCTCGAGGCGACGCTCGGCCTCAGGGCGCGGAGCTTCCAGACCGGGGGGATCGCCTACCTGCCGTTTTCCGACGCATCGGTGGATGCCGTCCTCGATTTCGCGGCCTGGGATCCGAAGCTCGACCCCAACGCCATGCTCTTGGAAATCAGGCGCGTCCTGAGGCCCCGAGGCAAGATCTATGCGGTCGTGGACGAGGGTGCACGGCGGCCGATGCCGCGGCCCGAGTTATTCCCGGCCCACCCTGGCGTGGCGTCGCCCCCTTCGAGGAACAGCGGCCGATCCTTCTACCGCAACGGATGGGGAAGCGTTTTCCGGCTCGAGGCCGCAAGGGCGGGCCCGGACGGCAGAACCGCAATGGTCCTAGTGCTATGACCCAAACCGGGATTGGCTGACCGGGGAAGCAACGACTTTGCGAGACTTGATCTTCGTGGCCGGATTGCCTCGCAGCGGAACCTCCGTGGTATCGCGCCTGCTCGCCCTGTGTGGGGCGGGCCTGCCGGCGAAGTCGATGCGGGAGACGCCCACCGACCGGGAAGGCTACGGGGATCCTGGCGCCTCGATCAGCATCAATGCCCGCTTCTTGCGCCGCAAGGATTCGTCCTGGTACGACCCTTTCCTGGTGCAAGCCCGCTCTAGAGACGAGCAAGCTTTCGTGGCCGACGCGGCGGCATTCCTCAAGGCGTGCTTCGGCGATGAACCGGTCCTGGTGCTCGCCGACCCGCGGATCTGCTGCATCTTCGAACTCTGGATTGAGGCCGCAAAGCGCGCGGGCTTCCGACCTCGGGTCGTTCACGTTTTCCGACACCCGGGCGCCGTGGCCGCATCGCTGTTGGCGCACGACGGGATCGCCACGACCCATTCTCAGGCGCTTTGGGTCAAGTATGGTCTCGAGATCGAGCGGCACAGCCGCCAGCTCCCCCGCGCCTTAATCGGCTACGAAGACCTGATCGCCGAACCGGAGCCGGGCCTGCAGCGCTGCATCCGGGACCTTGGTGTCGAGCTACGAGGATCCGACGACGCCAAAAGGATGGTGCAAGAGTTCATCGACCCTGGACTGAATGATCACGGGGTGCCGCCGGGAGACACGCCGAAAGACCAAACGCCGGGGCGATGGATTTCGCGTCTCTACGAAGCGTTGCGGGCCGGAGCCGAGCAAGGCGTCGTCGATTCCGGCGAATTCGACGACATCTATGAGAGCCTCGCTCGATCGCAAAGGTTCTACCAAGTCTTGACATCCGAAGCTCGAACACGGCAGTCGGTCGAAGCCGGGGACGGGCTCGCAACCGATGTTAACGGGGTGCGGAAGCTTCCGTCGCAAGCCCGAACAGATGACGAGGCCCGACCCGGCGACCGCGACCGGACCAACATTGTGGACGAAGATCTGGGCGAGCTGCGAGAGCAAACCGAGGCCTTGAAGGTCTCGCATGCTGCCGAACGAGGGCGCCTCCTTGCCATGGCGAGGACGTTGCAGAAGGTGCTTGCCGAGAAAAATGCGCATATCGCGGAGAAGGAGGCGAACCGCGCCCGCTTGGAACACGGGTCGGAGGTGTTGAAAGCCGGAATGGCGGAGCTGCGGTTGCGTTGGGCGGAGGCGGAGCATCGACTGAAGGACAGCCGGACTGATGCTCAGTCGGCCCATTACGAGGCGCAGCAATGGCGCGGACGCCTGCTTGCGGTCGAGCTCCGGCGCAACCGACTGTTCGGCGAATTCGTGGTGGAACGACACGCCTTGAGCGCGCGGCTGCGCGACCTGCAGGCGCCTGAGGCCGGGCCGGAACCACGCCGCGACGCGCTCGCATCCGACGAACCGACGCTTTTCGAACTCGACGACGCCACGGCGCCCGGCTCCGACGACCCCTCGATCGCAGAGCACGATGAGGTGCTGCCGGACACCGACCGTTCGGGACAACCGGACGGTGCGGACTCGGCGTTCAGTCCGGAGGATCGGCCGCGGTCTCGGCTGTTGCGTTTGGCGGGTCGCGGTCGGCGTGTAGCGGCCGGCGTTTCGCGGCGGCTACGATCGCTGTCCGAGCGTCTCCCGGACACCGACCGTTCGGCACACCCGGACGGCGCGGACCCCGCGTTCAGTCCGGAGGGTCGGGCGCGGTCTAGGCTCGTGCGTTTGGCGGGTCGCGGCCGGCGTGTAGCGGCCGGCGTTTCGCGGCGGCTTCGATCGCTGTCCGGGCGTCTCCTGCGTGGGCTGCCCAAGCGAGTTGCCCGAATCCGCACCGGTCTCGGTTCCCCGACAGCGGAGAACGGAAACGCGGCGGCACCGGACGAATGATGCCGTTTCCGAGCCTTCGTTGGAAACCATCGTGCAAGCCTGGGTGGCGCTGGCGCGCCGTGGGAGCCCAGCCCCTTCATCCCGCAACCTCATCAACTCGAGGCCTTCAAACGCCACACCGCGCGCTGCCTGGACAACACCCATCGACAGACCCAGAGCGCAGGACGTTCGAGCACCTTGTGAAACAAGGCGCCGACTGCGAGACACACGAGAGCCAGAATCGACCACACGAGCCACGACGCTAGCGGTGCCAAGCGGGTCATCAGCCCGCTTTGAGCCAGCACCATGAGCACCAGATAGTGAATGAGGTAAGTGCTATAGCTGAAATTGCCGAGTTGATCGGTAACGCCAGATCGTAACGATCCGAAGCGACGCTCGATTGCGGCTAGTCCGGCAATGATGGCGGCTGACGAACCCGCGTATCGGGCAAGGCTTGGCAGTTGATCGACCCATACGGGAAGCGTTCCCGGCGCGATCTCCAGCGCGAGCGCAATGCCCATCATGGCCAGGCCGAGGATCAACACGCCCACGGCGGTCACCCGGTCGAGGTACGAATAAATCAGGCATGCTCCCACTCCGCAAAAGAATTCGAGAATCAACTTGCTCATCAGGAATGACGAGGGAAACGTTCCCTGGTGTAGCTCTACTCCAAAACGATAGATGGCCAACGGCCAGAGCAAAAGCGCCGCCCGTGCGAGCGCTCTCGGCATGAGGATGAGCAGGCCGAAAAAGATATAGAACAAAACCTCATAAAATAAGGTCCACGCAGGAACCACCAGCGGATAGTCGACCGACGACCTCGGTATGAGAAGTAGATTCAGAACAGTGCTTTCTATACCCACCCGCTGATCGGACGGGTGTATGAACGCCCAGGCGATGGTCAGTAGGGTTGCTACCCAGTAGGGCGGATAGATCCTGAGGAACCGCTTGCGTGCATAGGCGCTGAACCGAATGGGTCTGCCGAAATCATGTAAGTGAGCGTTCGCAATGACGAACCCGCTGAGAGCGAAGAAAAAATCGACGCCGTGATAACCGATCTGGAAAAAGCCGGAGAACGGCCTGTGTTGGAGGATGCCGCTGCAATGGTACAGGACCACGGCAGCCGCGGCCAGCCACCGACCCGCATCCAGGGTCCCGAAGCGCTCATCCAAGCGCCCAGCGTTCAATGAGGCGCCGCCGGCTTCGCGCTCGTTGCACGGCCCCCGTTCCCGCTCTGCAGCCGGGACCACCCGTCCAGCTTCGGCTGTTGCGCTTGACGCCTGCAAGTCCCTCACGTTCGTTGCTGGGTCCGTTCCGGGGTGCTGTCGCGACATGAAACAATCCCTGTTTGCGTCGGCCATCAGGCCCTGCAATCCGACGCAACGAAGCCAGCCATGGCACCCGTTGTCCGGACGAGGTGGGGGCCGATATTGCTGCCGGCCATAGCTGGCCTTCAGCGAGGCTCGGCCGTCTCCTTCTGTTCACCGTGGATTGAGGCCCAACAGTTCCGCGAAGGTTTGGCGGTAGCGCTGCAAGCTACCTTGCTGGTCGAGGTGTTGCTCGGCGTAGGTTCGAGCACTGGCTCGCAATCGCGCCAAAGTTTCGGGCGACCGGGCAAAAAGGGTTAACCGTTTGACGAAGGCATTGATATCGGTGGGATCACACAGATGGCCATTCTCTCCTTCCACGATCAACTCGGGAAGCGCTCCAACCCTCGAGGCCAGAACCGGCACGCCCATGGCGAGCGCTTCCAACACCACGACGGGGCGCCCATCGTAGTGGGACGGGAGCACGAGCAGATCGTAGGAGCCGAGATAGGGTAAGATCTCCGACACCTCGCCCACCAGGTTGAAGCGCTTCGGCGGGAAGTCGGCATCCGCGATGGCGTCCTCGATTGTCTTCCGCATGTGGCCCGCGCCCGTCATCACGAACCGGACCGGCAAGCGCGGGTCGAGCCGGCGCGCGATCTCCACGAAATCAAGCGGTCCCTTTTCCGCGGACCATCGGCCCGAAAAGCCCACGATGAGGTCGCCGTCCCGCGCACCGATCCTGTCCAACACCGCGCGACACGGTGCCGTCGGACGAAAGCGATCGAGGTCGACCCCGCTCGTCACCAGCTTGATCCTGTCTTCGGACTCTCCGTTCTGAACCAGCCAGCGGAACACCTCGCTGTTTTCGACGAGGTTGACGTCGATTACGGCCGCATGTTTCCGATTGTTGGCGACATGGCCCACGGTGTTGAACAGGATATCGGCCACTTTCAGTTGCGGGCATTGCGCCTTCAGGCGCGGAAGCAGATCATAGAAATAGGCGCTGCCCACTATGCAAAGCAGGTCGACGCGCCGTGACGCGAAGACGTATCGGATGAAGTCGTCCCAACGCTCGATTTCCAGGAAACGTGGCAGGTGAAAGATTTCGGTGGTGGCTTTCTCGAACCACGCCGTGGTGTCGCCATGTTCGGGACTGGTTGGAAGGGTGGTGACGATGACGACGCGCCAACCTTCCATCGCGAGGTCAGCCATCACGCCGCTCAACAGGCGCTCGGCTCCGCCGAGGATCGTAAAAGGCATAGCCAAGAGCAGGACCGGTTTTACGTTCTTGCTTCCGCTGCGGCCAACGAGATTGCGCAAAGGCTCCTCGGCGCGACGATCCGCTGCTGCCAGGTGGGCCGAGCGCTCGATGCTGGCACCATCGACGACATCCGCGTTCAACAACGCTATGTATTCTCGCTGGCGGTCCAGAGATTCTTCGAGCGAACTCTGGCTCGGGCCATGCTTGCGGTAGAGGAACAGAGCTTCGTCGGCGATGTTGTGAAAGCGCGCTCCCAGGGCCGCTACCCTCACCCAGAACATCCAATCCTCGTAGATATACCCGACGGTCTTGCGGTCTGTATCGCGGTAGCCACCGGCGTCCCACCAGAGGGACCTCCTGGCCAAGGCGCAGACCAGGACATGATTGCTTTTCAGAAGGTCGGCCAGATTCGGGTGACGCAGGATGCCAGTAAACTCGTCTTGGTCACCGAAGAACTGCAGCGCGCAGGATACGACATCGTATTGGTAGGTTTCGGCCAGGAAGACCGCTTTCTCGATATAGGTCGGTCGCAGCAGGTCATCCGCGTCCAGGCAGCAGATATATTTACCGCGTGCATGGCTGATGCCGAAATTGCGATTGGCCCCGACCGGATGGGGTTTGTCTTGGAAGAGCGTCCGGGTGCGTGGGCGCTCAAGATCGGCCACGACTTTTCGGGTCTCCGAGTCCGTGGAACCGCCCTCGACGACGATGATCTCCAGGTCCTTGAAGGTTTGTGCCAAAACCGAGTCGACGGCCTCGACGACGAAGCGCCCGTAATTGAAGCAGGGGATCACGACGCTGACCAGCGGGCAGTCGGTCGGCCACGGCTCTCCAGACTCCACGATGGGGGTGTCCGGAAACCACCTCGGCTCGAAAAGCCTGACCGCAGCACCACGCTGCCGCAGCACCTTGCGGCGGGCATCCTCGATCGATCGCTCGAAGCTCGCCGACCGCCGTTCGAACCGTTCGAGGGCTTCGCTGGCTTTCGCGAGCCGCTCCTCGGCGCGAAGTTCCGCGACAGCGGGCGCATCGAGCTTGGCACAGGCGAGTTGGAGCAGCATGGCGCCGCGTTGGGCTTCCGCGAGTACGGCATCCAATTGCTCGTTCAGACGCAAGTTTTCCGCCTTCGTCTTGTCGAAACCGTCCTGAACTCTTGTCAATGCGGTCTCGACGTCTGCCGGTTCGTGATAGGCGCGTTCGAGCAGCCGCGAACCGCGTTGGGCCTCCGCGAGTGCGCCATTCAATCGCTCGTTCAGCCGCAAGTCTTCCGCCCTTGTCTCGTCCAAACCGTCCTGAACTCTCGTCAATGCGGTCTCGTCGGCGGCCCGTTCGTAATAGTCGTTCCCCCAAAGCTGGCTCAAACGTTTGAGCAAGGGCCGGTTGACGGCATTGAGGGGCAGGATGGCCAAATCGTCGATCAGGCTCTGCGAACACGTCGCGGCGTGGACGACGAGGAAAAGGAAGCGGGCTAGCCTTTCCTCCTCTGTTTTCACGACCCCGTCCGGATCGGCCAACCGGTCGAACGAAGGGAGGAAGCGTTCCGCAGCCTCCAGGTCCTTGAACACCACGCCGACATAGGTCGAGCCATAACCTTGGACGTGGACTTCGCCGCCGACCAGGTATCGCTGCAACGCGTCACGGACGAGGTACTCGATTGCCCGCTGCGAAGGATAGAAGATGTGCTCCAATGAGCTTTCAAACCAGACCCTGTTGTCATGTATCGCGGACAGCAGCGGCACCTCGAATACCAGAATTCCGTCGTCCTTCAGCAGGTCGAGCGCGATCGCCATGCCCTGCCGTATGTCGGTCAGGTGTTCGAAAACCGCGATGGCCGTGACGACGTCGAAGTTGCTGGCGTGGTGTTCCTGGATCGCGGGGTCGAAAAGGTCTTGGCCCAGCACAGTCACGCCTGCTTGTCGGGCCCGCACCGCCATGACAGCATTGACCTCGATGCCAAACCGTTCGTACTCAGGCCCGAACTTCTTGAGGAGGTGCCCGTCCACGCAGCCGATATCAAGGACGCGGCCACCTGGCTTGAGCAGAGGGACGAAGGCGGCCGCCCAGGCTGTTCCGTGTTCGGCCGTAAAGGAGTAGTCGGTGTAGCCGACCCCTTCGACGTGCGCCTCGCTCCCGTAATAACCGTCCGCGTAGAAATCCACCGTGTCCATCGGCATGGTCTCCACCACGCCCATGCCGCAACTCTCGCAACCGAGCACCCTGATGCCGTCGCGACGCTTGCCGAGATCGGAGAAGCAATCGCTTTCGCAGACCGTGCAGCGTCGGTGCCGGAGCTCACCCATGTCGTCTCGGCAGGCGGAAGATTCCAGCCAGTCATCGCTCCGGTGACCGTCCTCAGGCATGTCCGGCGTGGCCAGCGAGGCCCTCCGACAAGAGCTTCTCGAAATAAGGGATCGTGCGCTTCAACCCGTCTTCGAGCACCACCGAAGGAGCCCAGCTAAGGATGTCGCGCGCCTTGTCGATGTTGGGGCGCCTTTGCCTGGGGTCGTCTTGCGGGAGCGGCTGGTGGACGATCTTCGAACGCGAGCCTGTGAGGTCGACCACCTTCTTGGCCAGTTCAATAATGGTGAACTCTCCGGGATTTCCCAGGTTGATCGGCCCGGTGACCTCGTCCGGGCTCGCCATCAGACGGATGAACCCTTCGATCATGTCGTCGACAAAGCAGAACGAGCGGGTTTGCCGCCCATTGCCGAAGACCGCGATGTCCCGGCCAGTCAAGGCCTGCATGATGAAGCTCGAAACGACACGCCCGTCATTGGGGTGCGTGCGCGGGCCGTAGGTGTTGAAGATGCGGGCAACCTTGATGGCCAGACGATGCTGCCGCCAGTAATCGAAGAACAGCGTTTCCGCACAACGCTTGCCCTCGTCATAACAGGAGCGTGGGCCGATTGGGTTGACGTTTCCCCAATACGTCTCAACCTGCGGATGAACGTCAGGGTCGCCGTAGACCTCGCTGGTCGACGCTTGCAAGATCTTAGCCCGCAGGCGCTTGGCTAGGCCGAGCATGTTGATGGCCCCGATCACGCTCGTTTTGGTGGTCTGCACTGGGTCTCTTTGATAATGGATGGGAGATGCGGGGCAGGCGAGGTTGAAGATCTGGTCAACTTCGACGAAAAGTGGATGCGTGATGTCGTGCCGTAAAAGCTCGAAGTGCTTGTGGTCGAGCAAGTGTTCGATGTTGCGGCGCATTCCGGTAAAGAAATTATCGACGCAAAGAACCTGACAGCCTGATTGAAGGAGGCGCTCACACAGGTGAGAGCCCAGAAAACCCGAGCCTCCGGATACGAGTACGCGACGTTCTAGATGCATCGACCCAACCTCGATTCTGACTGAAGCCCGACACGAAACCATCCTTACGCATGAAACGCGCAACGGGACATGCTCACCGCCCGCGCACGCCAGCGGGCAGGCGCTGTGGACAGCTTGCAATGGAACTTTTTGGAGCATCAGGCTAGCGAGCGACTGGAGGCGGCATCTCCTTCGTCGGACCCTTCCCGGTGGGGCGAGGTTGCGCCCCCATCGGCCGGCTCACGCCCGGACCGCAGCGCCAAATCGAGGCGTCGAAGCGCTCTCGCAGCACGATGGCGCGCGCGGCGCACCAAATGAAACGCCGTCGACCGGAGCCGACCCTTGGGGGCGAAAACCGTCTGGTCATGCGAGGGCTCGGTGTCGGCGCTCGCTGAGCCCTCGATCGGTTCGCCGGTGGCAAGATCAGCACCGGCGAACGCGGCTTCGTCAGGCTGTTCAGAGAACCCGATCGTTTCGGCGAGTTGGGCGACCTCCGCAACCAACTCCTCGCGCTCGGCTCGGATCAGTTGGACGTCCACGAACAATCGATTCCGCTTCAGCTCGGCAGCGAGCAGACGCTCGCGCAGAGCGGCTGCCTCGGAGAGCGCGGCCTGTGCTTCGCTGGCAACGACTTTGCGCTGATATTCCGCCTCGGCCCATTTCGTCGAAAGCTCCATCGCGTGCTTCTTGGCGGCGGCACCTTGCGCCTCAGCCTCGCGTTTCGCCGAAGAATCCCGCGCCTCGGCTTCATCCCTGTCGCGGCCCGCCTGCGCCTCGGCTTCGGACAGCGCGGTCTGAAGCTGAACGGTTTCGGCCTCGCTCGCCAAGAGAAGGGTCCGCAAGGTCTGGGCCATCCGGTAGAGCCGCCATCGCTCGGCTTTGAACGCGATCTCGGCAGCCGCCCGCTGTTCGGTCAGTTTACCATGGAGGCCGCCGACATGCTGCCACAGGTCGGTTTCGACTTGGCCGAAGGACTTTCTTGCCGCCTCGCGTTCCTCTCGTAAATGCGCGAGTTCATCCTCCAGCAGGTGCTGCGCTTCGGCCCGGGCCGCATCGACGGCCCTGATCTGCGAAACCTGCAACGCGTCGATTTGCTCCCGGGCCCGAGCGAGTTCGCTCTCGAGCCGCCTCACGTCGTCCGTCGACATGGTCTCGTTCACGTATGCCGTTCCCGGCGAACATTTTTCCGGTTCACGCGCATAGCACGACGCCGATCTCGCCCTGCTTCGCCCGTGGCTCGATGAGGACGATCCGCATGATCTTCGCCCACACGCTTAGGAATTGTGAGCCCGCGAGGAATGGAGACCCGGCCGGTTCGGCCCGCACATCGTGCCTCGTCTCACGCGGGAATCGGTGCCCGACTGCTGAAGCCTCGGTGGACGGCGACCCAGCGCCATCCTCCGACAGCGTCGACCAGGCTTCGGCATCCAGCAATGTCGCGTAAACCTTCCCGTCCGGCTTCAGGACACGCTTGAATTCCAGAAGCCAAGCGCAAGCTTCGAGTGTGTTCGGCAGGGTCTCGATCGCGAATACGCCGTCAAATGAGGCGTTCGCGAAGGGGAGGTGTGGGAACGCTCCCGTTCTGAAGGCTTGCACGCGACCTTCGAATATGGCGTTCAAAACGTGGACTTGGGCGGGACTTGGGGCTCCGAAGAAGAGCCTGCCGCCCGGCAGATCGCGGGCGAGGTGACGCGTGACGCGCCCGCAACCGGTTTGTTCGAGGCCGAGCACGGATTGCGCACTCGTAGTCAGGCCAAGCTCTCGCAGGACCGCCCGGGCGTCGCGCAATCCCGAAAGCCAGTATTCGAGGTGTCGCTCGTCAGAATGGTTGTCGCGCGCTTCCGCTCGCGGCAGCGGAACGTTGTCGCCCAGCAGGGACAAGATGCCGGCGCGCTCCTCGAGCGGCGCGAGCAGGCCGCCGTCCATGACAACGGTGCCTATGTAGTCGTCAGGCCTGCCGGGGAGGAGCGCGGAAGCGACTGCTGGGTCTTCGGACCAGCCTGTCATGAAGCGTCGTTCCCCGTCAGGTGCTGGCGCATGAGAAGCGAGATCATCGTCAGCTGTCGGCGGGCGTCGTGTGAGACACGGGAGTCGCCGACCGGGACTTGATCGGGGGCGAATGGCGGTGAGGAGCGGTCTCGCTTCCTATCCCGCGGCCGTGAGCGGATGCGAGCGAGTCCGAGCGATTCGCCTCGAACACGGATTGATAGAACCAGCATCGCCAGTCTGAGGACGCCATGACCCACTATGCCGCCGAACATGGTGCAATTCCAAAGTCCTTATCGCTGAAACGTCGATCCGGACCCATCACTGATATTCTCTCAACCGGACGAACGTTCGACTGAGCCTGAACCTATCGGGCCAGGACAGGAGGGTCAAGAAGAGGAAGAAGAGGCCCAAGGCATCGAGTCCAGGTTAACGCGGGTGTGGGCTGATGATGGCCTTGAGGGTGTCGGTGTTCCATCCGGCCGCCTTTCGGGCTGTTTTGATGGATCGTTTTCCTTTTTCGGCCCGCACCATATCGAAGGCGAGGCGACGCAGGAGGCCATGTTCTGGGCGCCGTAACCGCGGCGCAGGCGGGACTGGTCTTCCTTGAAGACGACGTCCAGCATCCAATGGAGGCTTTCGATCCCCCAATGGGAGCGGATGGCCTCGGTGGCGCGCTCCGGGGTTAGAAGGGCCGAGGAAATGAAGTAGCGGGTCTCCTGGGTGGTCTTGCCGCCGCGCTCGATCCTTGTGACTGTCTTGACCAGGCTGCGGAGGGCGGGGAAGCGATGCTCGCCAGGATGGCGTCGGTCCCCGGTTAGCCAGCCGACGTCGTGGCTGACGGTGGTGGTGCGGGTCTCGATGCGGCCGTTGTCCTTGTCGAGAACCTCGATGGTGTTCAGCCCAGCCGTGGCGGGATCGGCGAGATAGGTGGCCACCTCGCCATGGACGGTTGGCTAGTTGCGTTTGAGCGCCAGGACGTAGTCGCCGCCCTTGTCGACGATCGCCTTGGCGACGGTCGGATTGGTCGCGATCGCGTCGATGGTGACGAGGGCACCGGTGATGGACAGGCGCTCCAGGATGGCCAGGATTGCGGCGCATTCGTTGTCCTTGGCCTCGACTGCTTCCTGGGCCAGCACGAGGCGTTGGCTCGACGCCCAGGCCGAAACGAGATGGATCGGCTTGAGGCCAATTGCCTCGTCGGCGCTGCGACGCACCGTCTTGCCGTCGAGCGCAATCAGGTCGGGCGCATCGGAGCGCAAGGTTTTGGCCCAGGACATAACATTACAGTTGCTTTTTGAATAGATGTGCTCGCCTCGCCTCGGCTTGGTGGGCACGTCGCCAGCATGACCAGGCTATGATGCGAGCTGGTTCGATGCGATTGAGGGCCAGTCGCGTGACGACGCGACGGATCTCCTGCATCGACCAGCGGATTAGGCCGGCAGTCGTCTTGTCGTTTGAGTCAGTTTTTTTGGGTGTATGGTCAGATTGGCCTTGTAGCGGATCACCGCCAT
>JAABUM010004494.1_pt1 | contig 15656 bp, 19 predicted proteins | sample 5559161 | NCBI WGS metagenome assembly JAABUM01 (sample SAMN10711868, study PRJNA513369) | rock metagenome | isolation source: Antarctica rocks | place: Antarctica: Victoria Land, Siegfried Peak nord
TGGCGGATCGCCGAGCAACCCCGCATCCGCGCGGTGGGGGAGACCGGTCTGGACTACTTCCGCACCGACGACACGGGTCGTCCGGCGCAGCAGGAGTCGTTGCGCCGACACATCGCGTTGGCGAAGCGGCTGGGCAAGGCACTGCAGATCCACGACCGGGACGCCCACGACGACGTGCTTCGGATCCTGGCGCAGGAGGGCGCGCCCGATCACACGGTGCTGCACTGCTTCTCAGGGGGCGCGTCGATGGCCCGCGAGTGTGTTGATCGCGGCTACTTTCTCAGTTTCGCCGGCACGATCACCTTCAAGAACGCGGGCGATCTGAGGGAGGCGTTGGCCCTGACCCCGTTGGCAAATATGTTGGTCGAGACTGACGCACCGTTTCTCACCCCGTCACCTCACCGAGGTGCCAGCAACGCGTCCTACCTGATGCCGTTGACTGTGCGGGTGATGGCAGAGGTGCTCGATATCGATGTGACACCTCTCGCAAAGGTGTTGTCGGACAACAGCGAACGCGTCTACGGCCCGTGGTGACGCACCCCTGAGACCCAGCAGTCTCCAGTGTCCGCATAGTCGTGCGTACGCCCACCCGACATTGCGGACACTCGACGGTTCAGGCGGGTGTGACGGTTTCGTGCGTCAGGGGCATCGATGTCGGCAGTGTCAGCAATGCTGCGTTCGTTGCCTAGGGTGGCGCCGTGACAACCCCCACCGGTGACGGTCTCCTCGGCGCGACCCAGGTGCGTGCGCTCGCTGCCGAACTCGGCATCCGACCCACCAAGCAGTGGGGCCAGAATTTCGTGATCGACGCGAACACGGTGCGCAAGATCGCCCGTCTGTCCGGCGTCGGCCCAGCCGACCAGGTCGTCGAGGTCGGCCCCGGACTTGGCTCGCTCACGTTGGCCCTGTTGGAGCAGGCAGGCGGCGTCACGGCAGTCGAGATCGATCCGAAGCTCGCGCAGCGGTTGCCGCAGACGGTGCGAGAGATCTCTCCCGAACGGGCCGACCGGCTGCTGATCGTGCAGGCGGACGCCCTGCGCACCCCACAACTGCCCGGCCCGGCCCCCACCGCCCTGGTTGCGAATCTGCCGTACAACGTCTCGGTACCGGTGGTGTTGTCCTATCTGGAGTGGTTTCCGAGCATCCAGCGGGTGCTGGTGATGGTGCAGTGGGAGGTCGCCGAGCGGCTGGCGTCACCCCCTGGCAGCCGTGTCTACGGAGCTCCGAGCGCGAAAGCTGCCTGGTACGCGAAGGTGCGCCTGGCCGATCGCGTCGGCCGCAATGTGTTCTGGCCGGCGCCGAACGTCGACTCAGGTCTCGTTGAGATGATCCGTCGCCCCGCACCCGTATCGGCGGCCTCCCGAGAGGCCGTTTTCTCCTGTATCGACGCCGCGTTCGCGCAACGCCGCAAGACGCTGCGTTCAGCGTTGGCTGGGTGGGCCGGAAGCCCGGCGTTGGCCGAGGAGGCCGTGCGCGCCGCCGGTATCGATCCAGGGCTGCGCGGCGAGCGGTTGACCATCGCGGCGTTCGCGGCGATCGCAGCCCAGCGTCGGGCATAGTGGGCGCCATGCGGTCGCTTTCGTCTCTGCCCGGCGTCCACGTCCGGGCCCCGGCGAAGGTCAACCTGGAGTTGCGGGTCGGGCCCCTTCGCGAGGACGGGTACCACTCGCTCGCCACCGTCTTCCACGCTGTCAACCTCACCGACGACCTCCGGCTGACCCCTGCCGCGCAGTGGGGCTGCACGGTCACCGGCGCATTCGCCGACGTCGTGCCGTCCGGCCCCGACAACCTCGCCGTCCGCGCGGTACAGGCCCTGGTGAAGCGGGTGGGGATCGAGGATGCCGTTCAGATCGACATCGACAAGCGGATCCCGGTAGCCGGGGGCATGGCGGGTGGCTCAGCCGATGCTGCCGGGGCGTTGGTCGCTGCCGACGCGCTCTGGTCGCTCGGTCTCAGTCGGGCAGAGCTCATGGAGATCGGGGCGCAGGTCGGATCGGATGTTCCGTTCGCGATCGCGGGCGGCACCGCACTCGGGTCGGGGCGCGGTGAGCAACTCGCCCCGGTCCTGACCCAGGCGGATTTCCACTGGGTGTTCGCGCTGCAGGAAGAGGGCTTGTCCACCCCCCTGGTATACGCGGAGTGCGATCGGCTGCGCAGCGGGCAGGACGTTCCTGCGCCGAAACCGTCCCAAGCACTCATGGCCGCGTTGCGCAGCGGCGAAGTCGCCCAGGTGGCGCCGCATCTGCACAACGATCTGCAGAAGGCGGCAATGTCGCTGAGGCCGCGGTTGGGCGACGTCATCGAGGCGGGGCTCGACGCCGGGGCCAGCGCCGGGTCCGTCTGCGGGTCCGGCCCGACCGTCGCGTTCCTCTGTGCCGACCATCATGGCGCCCTGGAACTGATGGTCACACTGGCCGCCAGCAAGGTTGCCGGCGACCTCGTCCACGCGGTGGGTCCGACGCCTGGCGCTCACGTCGTGACTGACCTGGGTCCGCGCTGACCTAGCCTTGTCCCATGGCTAATCTGCTCGCCTGCGAGCGCATCTCGTTGGCCCTGGGCACCCGTCAACTGCTCGACGAGGTCTCCCTCGGAATCGGCACGGGGGACAGGATCGGCGTCGTCGGACGCAACGGCGGAGGCAAAACCTCGCTGTTGCGCATCCTCGCCGGCACCCTCGACATCGACGAGGGTCGGGTCACGCGGGTCGGCGGCCTGGCTGTCGGGATGCTGTCCCAGGACGACAGTCTGGACCCCGCGTCGACCGTTCACGTGGCCGTGGTGGGCGACCGAGCCGAGCACGAGTGGGCCGCTGACGCCCGGGTGCGTGATGTGCTGGACGGGCTGCTCGGTGGGGTCGGGTTCAGCACGGTCGGGGGCCCGGACGCACTGGTGGGGCCGTTGTCCGGTGGCGAACGACGGCGGGTGGCGTTGGCAAAGCTGTTGATCGACGACCCTGCGCTGCTGTTGCTGGACGAGCCGACCAACCACCTCGACGTCGAGGGTGTCCAGTGGCTTGCTTCGCACCTCGTACGGCATCGTGGCGGTGTGGCGGGTGCTTTCGTCACGATCACCCACGACCGGTGGTTCCTGGACGAGATCGCCACTCGCACCTGGGAGGTCACCGACGGCAAGGTCGAGCAATACGACGGCGGATATGCGGCGTTCGTGTTGGCCAAGACCGAACGCGATCGGATGGCTGCGGTCACCGAGGAACGCCGCACCAATCTGCTGCGCAAGGAACTGGCGTGGTTGCGGCGCGGGCCGCCCGCTCGCACCAGCAAGCCCCAGTTCCGGATCGACGCGGCGAACGAGTTGATCGCGAATGTGCCGGAGCTGCGCGACGAGGTGCAGTTGGTCAGATTCGCCACCACGCGTCTGGGTAAGGACGTCATCGACCTCATCGACGCCACCATCGTCCTGGGCGACCGCACGATCGTCGACCGGCAGACCTGGCGGCTCGCCCCCGGCGAGCGGACGGGCATCGTCGGTGCCAACGGTGCCGGCAAGTCCACTGTGCTGCGGGCGATCGAGGGCACCCAGCCGTTGGTTGCAGGCAAACGAAAAAAGGGCAAGACCGTGCAGCTGTCGATGCTGAGTCAAGAGGTCCGCGAGCTGGAGAAATTCGACGGGCTCCGGGTGATCGACGCGATCACCGACGTGAAGTCCCACATCATGTTGGAGGGCAAAGAGGTCAGTGCCAGCAGCCTGGCGAAGCGGCTCGGTTTCGACGGCGGACGTCAACAGGCGAAGGTCTCGCAGCTGTCGGGTGGGGAACGGCGTCGCCTTCAATTCTTGCGGCTTCTCATGCACGAGCCGAACGTCCTGCTGCTGGATGAACCGACGAACGACCTGGACATCGAGACGTTGACGTCGATGGAGGACGTCCTGGACGGTTGGGCCGGGACGCTGGTCGTGGTGTCGCACGACCGCTACCTGCTGGAACGGATGTGCGACCGGCAGATCGCGCTGCTGGGTGACGGTCAGCTCCGCGAGCTGCCGGGCGGCGTGCATCAGTTCCTGGAACTGCGGGCTAGGCAGCACCGGGCCACCGAGGCCGATCAGGGTGCGCCGCGGGGCAAGCCTGTCGCATCGAAGGCGGTGGGTGTCGATCCTGCGGCTGCCCGTGAGGCGCGCAAGGACATGGCGCGACTGGAGCGCTCGATGGGCAAACTGGCCGACCGCGAGAAGGTGCTGCACGATGCACTGGTCACTGCGGCATCGGATCACGCGCAAGCCAGCGAACTGGACGCCCAGTTGCGCACGTTGCACGCCGACCGGGAAGAGTTCGAACTTGCCTGGCTGGAAGCGGCTGAGGCACTCGAGAGCTGAGAGTTACGACGCGGTCAGGCTTCGACCGCGCTGAGCAGGGTCCGCAGGGTGGCAGCGAGTCGGTCCTGCTCACGCGACGGAAGGTGTGCGAGCAGGGCCTGTTCGTGACGCAGCAGATCGGCCATTGCAGCATCGACGACGGCTCGGCCGTTGTCGGTCAGCTGCACCAGGACGCCACGACGATCGGTGGGCGCGGGTCCGCGACTGACGAAACCCCGGTTCGTGAGTCGGTCCACCCGGTTGGTAATCGTTCCGCTGGTGACCAGGGTCTGCTGCATCAGTGCGCCCGGTGAGAGTTGATAGGGCGATCCGACCCGGCGCAGCGCCGACAGGACGTCGAACTCCCATCCGTCCAGGTCGTGATCGCTGAAGGCGGTGCCGCGGGCCTGGTCCAACAACCGGGCGAGGCGGGTGATCCGGGACAAGACGTGCAGTGGCGCCACGTTGAGGTCAGGTCGCTCCCGAGCCCAGGCCGCCACGATGCCATCCACGTCATCGGGGGTGCTGGCCATATCGGCAACTATAACCAGCATCAAGTTTCTTGATGTCAAGACATCCCGTAAGGGAGCGACCACGGTCACGTAGCACGTCGTGCAGTACGAGCAGTACGCACGATTGCATACCCGGCCGTTCATCGATCTGCTGGCAAATTCCCAGCGAGAATCGGCTAGCGATGCCGGATCTGGGGTGTGGCAACGGGATCGCCGCGCAACGGTGGCCGGACGCGCGCATCGTAGGCATCGGGCCGGCGGGGGTGTTCGCGATGCAGGTCCCGGGTAACTTCGAGGCAGCGTCGCAGCACATCATCGGCGAGGTCGCAGCCGAACAGCCCCGCAGAGCTGAGCTGACGGCTCTGCTGACGCGCAGATCCGGTGGCGTCCCCGGCCAAGTATGCCGAGTTGTTCGCGCAGGTCGGGGCCCGTGCCGACGTGTGGGAGTCCACCTACCTGCAGCTGCTCGATCCAGAGGAGCTGATCGCACATCCCGTTCTGGAGTGGGTCAGGGGAACGGTACTTCGCCGGTTGCTCGACATTCTGCCTCCGGAACAGGAGGTCGCGTTCACCCAGGCTCGTGCGCCCAGACTCGGGCAGACCTACCCGCGCACCCCATATGGTGTGCCCTTCCCGTTCCGGCCGGTATCTGTTGGATCTACCAGATACCGGCAACGCGACGTTGTCGAGTAACGCCTACACATAGATCGGTGCGGGTGTGGGGTCGAATCCATGGGCGCAGAACGTGACGCAGAGAACGTGGCGCAGAGAACGTGGCGAGGAAGAGGTCCTGGGCCATCACCGTTACCGCAGACATCAGGCTCGCGGCAGACCCGCCTTCGTGCCATGACGGTGGGCTGCGGACCAGGATGGCCGTGACAGATTCCTATTCTCCCCGACTGTCACCGGTCGAGGTCGATCGACAGCGGGTCTGTCCTCTACTGTTGTCGGCGTTCGACGGTCTCTTGTCAGAGAGCGCGCGACGTTCCCCGGTTGCTCTGCTGGTAGGGGCCGCCTGACTTTGAATCAGGATTAGCGACGTTGGTTCGATTCCAACCCGGGGAGCCGACCGCGCAGCATGTGCGCAGGTCAGCAATCGAAAGTCCCCGCCCTTCGTACCGGACAGGGCGGGGACTTTCTTATTACTGGTCACACCGCTGGTCACAAGCGGCGCAGACCGTTACAGCGCCAGGACACCGACCGCGAACAGGCGACCGGCCACGGCTGCCGCTGCTGCTGCTCCGTTGTCGTCGGTCACGAGGTAGAAGCGCCGATAGGTCGCTACGTCGTGCCCGAGCAGAGCTGCTGCCTCATGGTCTGGCACACCGGCCGTTGAGAGTGCCGTTGCCAGGGTGTGGCGGACGTTGTGAACAGAGCGCAGCGCGGGCAGTCCGGCTGCTGCACAGAGCACCGTGAAGCGCCGCGAGAAGGCATCCGGCTGCACCGGTGCACTGGCCGCATCGCAGATCACCAGACCGATGGCAGGACGACCCTGCACCAGCCATAGAGCCCGTAGTGCGTGGACGGTGCCGGGGTGGATCACCTCGACGTGAACTGTGCGCAGCGAGTTCGCGGCTTTGACCTCGCCGAGTGACGTAGCTGAGCCGCGACCGGTCTTGACCCGGCTGGCGGCGATCTTGACGGTACCGGCGTCAAGATCGACGTTCGCCCAGTCCAGTCCCAGCACCTCGGAGCGCCGCAGACCGGCGAGGGTAAGTCGCATTCCTGCAGCAACCCACGGCCACGCTATGAAGGTCTGACCGTTGTCCTGGCCGTACGCCGCATCGACGTACTCGCGGAACGCTGAGAGCTGCACAGGCGCCCACCGGAGCACCGACGAGCTGCCTGCAGCCTTGGCCGCATGGCTCGCCTTCGGTGCTCTGGCCAGCGCAGCGGGATTGCTGGTCAGCCAGCCCTCACGCATTCCGTAGGCGTATACCTGCCGCAGCGATCCGAGCGAGTAGACCAACGACCGATGAGACAGAGGACGCTGCCATTTGCCGCCTGCGGTCGCCAGGGTGCGCAGGCACGCCTCTACCTCGCCCGGGGTGACCTGGCGAGCGGGCAGATCCCCTAGGTGCCGTAGCGGAGCGTCCAGCGCTGACCGGTACCCGTTCAGGGTGACCTCGCGCAGCCCGCCCGGTGTACCGACCTCGCTCGCGCGTGAGGTCAGCCAGGCATCACACAGCGCCCGCACCGTCATGCGCGACGGGTCGCTGTAGATGCTTGCCTTACCGAGTGCTGAGCGGACGCCTGAGCGGGTCTCAGCGACCCAGGCGCGGGCATCGTCCAGCGCATCGAAGCGCCGTTTGAGCTGCCGACGCTTGCCATCCTGGCCGGGCGTGCCGCTCAACACCGCGACGTAACGCACCCGGTCACCGACGACCGCACGCCGGATCGGTTCGGCCCACTCCGGGCACTCCGGGCAGGTGGCTCCGGTAACGGCATCGCCGCGAGATACGAAGTGCCAGCCCTGGCGCACATTGCCGCGCCGAGTCCCGCACGATGCGCAGGTTTGAGTGTGGCCGGGCGGTTGTTGTTTGCTCATCCTTGGTTCCTCTTTCCGTTCTCACGAAGTTGGTTGAGCTGGTACCGAGAAGCCGCCGCCCCGCGTGTGGCGGGCGGCACTCGGTCAGGAAACATGTTGCGGGCGTTGGTGATCCAGCGATCTACCGTCCTTACCGGGCGCCTGTAGCGAGCTGCGAGAGCATGTCGGTCGAGCCCGTGATCGGCCATGAGGTCCGCGATCTCTTCGGCGTCGGGCACCTCACCCTTGCGCGTCGGATCGACCAGACCACCGGGTGGTGTGATCACGAAAGTGTCAGGGCCGTGCTCGGCCTGCGCTGCCGCTTGCGCCTGCAGGTGTTCGCTCACTGTCCGGCGGATCCGCTCGATTGGCACGCGGCGCTGTATCCCTTCATCGATGTGCCCGCGAGCGACGATCTCTAGGTGGTCGAGCTGGCCGCGCTCGCCCAGTGTTGCCCGGTATGTCACATCACGGTCGTGGTCGTGAATTTCAGCACCGAGTATTCGATGCGACTGCCTCCACGAAGGATCCAGAGGCTCGCTCACCAGAAGTGTTGAGCCGTCCGGCTGTGGGACGCGCCGAGGCTCAGTCTCGGGGGGAGGCTCGGCGTCGTAGCGCTGCCAGGGGGTCACAGACCAGTGGGTGTGTATCGGAACCATCATATGCGCATATTAACGTCGTGACATGTGCGCAGTCAAGCGACGAGGGTGTGCACATAAGGGCACACCAGCCCACGACCGCCAAGCACCCGTGAAGGGGAGTTACGCCAATGAGCACAGTCACCGCCACAACGGCAGCAGCACCGGAGGCGGTCCTACGGGTCCGCGAAGTCGCGAGCCGTCTGGACGTCGATCAGGACACCGTTTACCGACTAGTTCACGCGGGGGAGTTGCGCAGCATCCGCGTTGGCCGCCTTATCCGAGTGCCGGAATCCGCACTCCGTCAGTTTATCGAAGGCTGAGCCCCCCAAACGCAAACGGCCCCGCTGTAGGCGGGTCCGTTGCTCGAAAGGACAAACCATCGTGTCTAAATCCTATTACGAGATAATCCGGGAGACCTACAAACTCGGGCGCGAGCCAGGCGGTTATCTGCGTTGGCTCGAATGGGGTCCCGGGCAATTGCAACAGCAAGAGGCCCGCCGAGAGCGCGAAGCGGCAGAAAGTCGCGCACAGATGGCGTGGCTTTTGAATTGCCGAGTCCATCCGGATCAGGTGGTTCACCTGACTCACTACAAGGTAGGGACCGACGATAGCGATGCCGACCACACAGCAGCGGGCCAAGGGCTCGATGAGACCTCGGTCGGCTCGCGGTGAGCGCCCGGCGCATGTCCCGCAGCGCAAAAGCCAGTCGCCTGCGGCTCGCGGAGGCCGAACGCCACCTGCAGGAGGTGCCCGACCGAGATGCCGACGTGGCCCGAGTCGTTCGCCAGATAACCGCAGTGGCTCATTTAATGATGAACATTGCAGAACCAGATTTGGGTTATAATGAGTGGACAAGACGTAACAGTAAATGCAAATCATCCGCTGGCAGTAGGGCCGGGAGTTCCGAAAGGTCCCGGTCCTATTTTGTCCCCTAATAAAGATTCACAGGTTTCTGACCTGCTGTGTAAGCCGCAGGCAGCGAGCATTCTTGGCATATCCACCGCGACGCTCGATCGACGCGTTCGCGAGCGTCGTATTGCGACGTATCGAATCGGCGGGCGCGTCATGTTCGATGCCGCCGACCTCGACGCATATGCCCGTGCATCTCGCATTGAGACAAAGCCGTGAGCGCCACAAATGCCGACGCCCTGACCAATAGGGGCCAGGGCGACGAGACACGGACGGGCGTCGATCAGAGGACAGCCGAGAACTCGACCCGATCACTAGCCGATCGTGTCGAGTCTGCGCGTGGCTGGCTGCAGGAGTTCCATGGTCGCGACGACGCCGACGGGTCGGTGCGTTTGGCGTTACAGGGCAGCGGCGGGGCGTGGGACGAGCTGCAGGCCATGCGGCCGGGCCGCTCACCGTTCACGGAATCCACCCGGGAGCAGATGCTCGATGTGCTGGCGCCCAGTTTCGTCGCTGCTGCCGATGCCGGTAACGATGTGTTTTGTTCTCCGTATCTCCACGAGGGCGCGCGCCGCGCGGGTGGTGCAACTGCTCGCCGCCACTGCCACGCTGACATCGACGGCGCGCTGGATCTGAGCAAGGTTCGGCAGCTCGGTGGGCTAGCCGTTGCCAGCGGATCGATCGACGCCGCAGGAGATCCACACGGGCATGTCTACGTCCGGTTGAGCGCGTCAGTGCCCGCCGACCATCACACGGGGCTCTGCCGCGCCTTGGGGCAGTTCGTCGGTGGCGGCCTCTGGGACTCCAGCAAGTGCGCCGACAACGACGTTCTACGGCCCGCGGGCACTCTGAACCTCAAGCACGGGCACGCGCGGCTGGTGTCCTGGCTCATCGAGCCGGACGACCCCTCAATCAGGACCTGGACGCCGTCCGATCTTGCGACTGAGCTGGGCATGGAGTGGCCACCCGCTACACCGGCGCCGGTCGAGACGACCGCCGACGATGGCGAGGTTGATGACACGACGACGACACCGCGAAGCGTAGGCAGCTCGGGCGCATCGTGGGCCGAGGCGGGTATCGCTGGAGAACTGGACAAGTTGCGCCAACTGCCGCGCCCGTGGCGGGAGGGCGCGTCGTTCTGGGACAGAACAATGGTGCGGACTGCCCGCAGGCTGGTGGAGCTGAGTAATGCCCTGGGCAACCTCGAAGAGGTACACGAGCGCTTCCTGGAGGCTGCGCCGTTTAACTCGCAGTGGGACAAGCGGGACGCAAAGTGGGCAGCCGCGCTGACGTTCATCGGCGACAGGTGCGCCGAGCTGCCGGACTCTCTTCAGGGGCTCAGCGTGGAGATCGTGCCGCTGGATCGAGACGACCTCACCTTGACAAAGACGACGACAGAAATAGGCAGTGGCGCGAGTGAGATCGTGGACGACCGGCCCGCTAAGCAGTCCGACGCTGGTCTGATCGACGATGACAAGCTCGCCCGGTGGCCGCTACTCGACCTGGCGGCGCTGGTCGATCCCGACCGGCCAGAGCGCCGGTGGCTCTGGGGTGACCTGGTGCCGGAAGGCGATCATGTGTCGCTCGTGGCACCGTCGGGTGAAGGTAAGTCGCTGTTAGCGCTGGCCCTGGTGCTCGCGCTTTTGCGCGGGCGGCATGAGTTCATCGGTCGGCCGCTCAACTTCTCCGGCCGCGTGTTGTACGTGGACCTGGAGAACAGCGAGGACGACTGGTCGGAGCGACTACGGGATCTCGGGATCACGCCCGCGAATGTGTGCCAGCTGAACGGCAAGCTGCTCGTGCTCCATATGCCCCAGCTGAATGGCTTGGACACCGTGGCGGGTGCTGCGGAGCTGGCTCAAGCCCTGGACACCCACGGCATCGGCGCGGGTGACCTGCTCGTGCTCGACAGTACGCAACGCGTCACCGTGGGCGACGAAAACTCAAACGACACCATGCGTCGGCTCTACCTCGGAGCTGTGCTCCCGCTCAAGCGGCGCGGAGTGACTGTGATTCGGACGGACAACACCGGATGGAACAAGTCGCGCGAGCGGTGCGAGTAACAAACGCGACGACGTTGGCATGGCCCTGCTGCTGGAGAAGGACGAGCGAGACCCGCAGCTGTTCTCGATGTGGACGAATAAGAGGCGGGCACGACCTGGCCAGGGGGCCAGCGGAGGCGATACGCCGCTGACGTTCCGTCGCCACACCGTGGGCGGCCTGCTGACGTTCGACGCCTGTGGGTCTCGCTACGGCGAAAACCTGGCCGCAGCGCGCGAACTGCTGGACCGACTCGAAGTGCCCTACGACCTAGGGATCAACAAGGTCCGAGCCCTGGTGAAGGCGGAGCGCCAGCGTGCCGAGGCGGCGGGCGAGCCGTTCCCGGCTGGCATGACGTCACGCCTGATCCGCAACGCGCACGACGACCGGCGACCGCTCATCACTCTCGTTGACGACGACACTGCTGACGACGACAGCGAGGACTGAGCCATGCCAACGACCTGCCCCGACCGACGATGTGGACCCGTCGTATGCACGCTGAGAGGCAACATCTACGACCTATATGTCCGTGACAGAGGCTCTGTCACGAGCGGCGCTGAGAACACCCCCTTTCTGCCCGTGACAGAGGCCGTGTCACGGGTTGTCACGGGTGCCGGAATTGAGGCCGCAAAGACCTCCAGAATTACCGGCATTCCGGAAAATTCTGGGGGTCGGTTGCCCGTGACACCCGATCTGTCACGGCTTGTCACGGCACCCTCTGCAGGTGTCCCGTCACAGCCTGTGACACAAGTGACGCCCCTTAGGGCGTCACATGTCACAGCTGAGGCACCCGGTCTGTATTTCGTCACGGATCGGCTCTATGCAGACGAGCAGGCATGATCCCGGCGACTCGTGGTCAGGACCTCACCGCAACTTGATTATTTCGCTAGAACTTTCAACTACCAATCGATGCGCGCACGCACGACCTACAACCCAACAAACCGAGAAAGGCACGTCATGAACGACGACACCGAGGACCAGAGCGCCGTCGAGCGCGTTCTCGCGATGGCTGAGCACACCAACGACCGAGACCACGGCAGCGAGCAGTACGAGTTCCGTCGCCGCGCTGCACGACACGTCCGCGCCACCGTGATGCTCCGCGAGCTGAGCGAGCACCAAGGGCAGCCCGATCACCTATCTATCAATAGGTCGAGCGATGACCGCTGACAGCGCGCGCCTGAGTCCGAATCAGGACGATCAGTTGCGTTCGTGCAGGTCAGTGGGCCGAGTAGCTCAATTGGTCACACCGCCGGGCACACATGACGACTCGGAGCCCCCAAACCTCACCCGTCGACCAGCGAGCAGCTCGCCGTCGGATCACCTCACAGCACCACGAACGGAAGGAATGTCTCATGAATCGCAAGCAGCAAGCCGCCGAGGCAAACCAGCGGACCAGGGCAGCAACCCTGGACCAGCTCGCTCGGACACCGCAGTTGGCCCGCGCAGATTCGCTCGCAGCGCTCGCGAACAGCAGGCGAACGGTCGCCATCACCCTCGCCATTCGACGCCGGGTGCATGACGCGAAAGCGGGTGGACCGTGCCGGGAGATGCCCGGCGATAGGTCCGAGCGTCCGGGGTTTGCGTTCTGCATTGCCTGTGTCAGCGGCGCGAAGATCAGCGCTGCTGAGTCCGCCGTCGCCGAGCACCTGAGCGCGATCGGCGACACAACGACGCGACGGCGCTACGCATGAGTCAGGCGACTGGCCTAAATGTGTGGGCTGCCCTCGTCCAGCGCGAGATCCGCGCCCGGCGCCGGGCTCCCGAGGCGAGCACGCAGCCGTGGGCATTCGTCCACCTTGGCACCACGGTCGACGCTGACGACAACGCGACGCCGAGCATGATCGCCCGGACGGTGGGCATCTGATGGCCGGGCATCGTGACGGACCGCGCAGCGGCAGCACTGCGAGCGGACTTCCAGCGCGCGGTTACACACGGCAGCCGTTCGCGAAGGGAAACGCGATGTCGGTCCAGAGCGGGGGCCGGAGCCCTCGCGTGTACGGCGAGCTTGCCGAGTTGCTCGCGGCCGGTCTCATGCAGGACCGGCCGGACCTCGCGCAGTTCCCCGAGGCCGTGGCCGGTTGGGCAACGGCGGAAGCTCAGGCCGTGCTGTTCAGGCGGCACTTGTCCGACGTCGGCCCGATCGATGAAAATGGGAAGCCCCGCGAGTCGACGCTGAATTGGGCACGTCACTCCGAGAACGCAGCGGCGAAGCATCGCGCCGTCCTTGGCCTCGATCCACGTTCTGAAGCTGCTCTGATCCGCGAGCGTGCCAGCGCTACAGCGCTCGGGGTCGATCTTGCGGTGCTAGCCGAGCGTGGCCGCGCCGTGCTGGAGGCACGGGCAACGCAGGGCATCGAGCCACCGGCAGACATCGCAGGTGAGGTGCTGCAACGAGTGCACGTCGAAGGCACTTCGGCGATGAAGCAGGCGCGCGACAACGACAACGACACCGAGCAGGAGAACGATCGATGAGCACCACGAGTAAAACCTCCCTACCAACCACGACGGCCGATCGGCTCGACGCGTACCCGCTCCTAGCTGGGCTGGTACTCGAGGACGGACGAGCATGGGGTGAAGTTGCCTACGCCTGGCAGCAGGGGGATGCCGCCGCCGTGCTCAGTACCGACACTGAGGCGGCCCGGCGTCACTACCTCCTGCGCGGTCGAGGCATGTCGAAGACCACGGACGTCGCGGGGCTGGTCCTGGCCCTGTTGCTGGCCGAGGCACCGGCTCGCAGCCGATCGCACGTGTATGCGGTCGACGCGGATCAGGCGAACCTCTTCATGGACGCGCTTGCCGGGTTCGTCGGACGGACGCCTGGCTTGGCTGGCGCAGTCGAGCTAGCAGCCCGCTCGATCACTATCCGGGCCACTCGCGCGACGATGGTTGTCGAGACCAGCGACGGCGCGAGCGCGTACGGCACCCGCCCTTGGGTGACGGTTGTCGACGAGCTGGGGGTCTGGCCCGCGACGGCGAATCACCGGCGATTGTGGTCCGCGATCGTCTCAGCAGTGCCGAAGGTGCCCGGCAGTCGACTGCTCGTGATCGGCACGGCGGGATCGCCGACCGGACTCGGCTCGAAGGTCTGGTCCGATGCTCTGGAGTCCGAGTATTGGCGGGCGAGCCTGAACCCTGGGCCGTCTCCGTGGTGGACAGCGGACGACATCGCGAGCACCCAATCGAGCCTGACACCAGCGGAATGGCGACGGCTCATCCTCTGCGAGTGGGCCGAGGGGGATGACGCGCTGACCAGCCCCGAGGACGTCGCAGCAGCGATCCGTCCGAGCGGGACAGTGGTGCCGCCCTTGACCCGTCACCAGTACGTTGCCGCGCTCGACGTTGGCACGCGGCGGGACCTGACAGCCCTCGTCGTCGGTCATAGCGAGCGCAATACCGCCGGGCGAGTCGTGATGATCGACCGTGTTCTGTATTGGCGACCGGATGCCTCACGGGGTGAGCGGGTAGACCTAGCCGAGGTCGAGGCCGCGACGCTGCGCGTCTGCCGGGAGTACCGGGCGAAACTGAGGTTCGACCGGATGCAGGCCGAGCAGCTCACGACGAATCTCGCCCGGCAAGGCGTCCGGGTCGAAGAGTTCATATTCAGCTCATCCGGCACGAACCGGCTCGCCCGCGCGCTCTATGGCGCGCTGAGAGACCGTGCGTTGTCTCTGCCGGACGATGACGAGGTGCGACACGAGTTCCTATCGACACGACTTGTCGAGACCGGCCCGAGCACGCTGAAGCTGCAGAATCCGCCCGGCTCGCATGACGACATCGTCACGGCGGTCGGGATGGTCGTCGCTGACCTTGCCGAGCGTCCCGACTACGCCGGGACGGGCATGATCACGGTGCCGGGAATGGTCCGGGTCTCCGCTCACCCGCCGAACAGCGCTCAGAGGCGGCGAGTGGAGCGTGGCGGGGGTAGCGGCGTACCGGATGCGCATGACCTACGTAGGGCGGCTCGGAACGGTCCACGGCTGCCGGGTGGCGCGATCATGGTGCCGGGTAGCGGTAACGACCCTCGCAGGATCCGGAGGCAATGACCTGCGTCGTGGAGTGATTGAGTGCCGCCATCGACGTCGGTGCAGTCTCGACGTGGGTGGCGGCGCATATTTCCGCAGGATCGCTCCGGGGAACGCTGTGGGTCAGTAGGATCGACCGACTCAACCACTTACAGGCACAACCACCCAGACGGGCAACGCAATGAAAGAGACCACAGTAGACAGCCAGGGTCGAGTCCGGTGCCCGCGGTGTGGAGCGTCCGACTTCTCTGACAAGCGCACCGTGAAGGGCAAGGTTCTGGGTGGCGCAGTGCTGGCTCCCAAGCGGCTCAAGTGCCGCGGGTGCGGGGCCAACCTTAAGCGGGGTGGCAAACCCTATAAGGGCGAGACCGCACCGATCGTCTCCCAGCCTGCTGGCGTCGTCCAGCAGCCGATCGCATACGCGCCAGCATCTACCCCTGTAGTTCACAACGACGCCCTGGACCCGTTCCAGCGTGCCCAGGCCAGGGTCGAGAGAGTTCTGACCCCAGCGGAGCAGCGGGCTATAGGCAAGGCCCGTGGTGAGGCCCGTCGTGCGGCCCGCGCTCAGGCTAAGCCTCGATCCACCGACGGCCTCCGTGAGGTGAGCCGATTTCGCTGTGGGGCGCGGTGATGGCTTGAGGGCAGGGCTGTTCTCCTGACCTCGCTGTCAGGGTGTTCCACTTGGTGTTTCGGTTCG
>JAABUM010004496.1_pt1 | contig 15655 bp, 24 predicted proteins | sample 5559161 | NCBI WGS metagenome assembly JAABUM01 (sample SAMN10711868, study PRJNA513369) | rock metagenome | isolation source: Antarctica rocks | place: Antarctica: Victoria Land, Siegfried Peak nord
TGAGTTCTGTTCAGTGTATACCACTGACCACACACATGGTTGCTTTATGCGCTGTACCCCGCATCTTTCCTGCAGGTCGTGTCGTCGAGCATAGTGTGCCTCTCTGAAGCAGCAGGCGGGCCCAGCGTCGAGTCGTGGGCCTGGGCCGCTGATCAAGCCGGCCTTGACGTGCTTGTGCGTCATGGAGTGATGAACGTACATCCAGGCCCCATGCACAATGTCGTGGAGCGAGGGGAACGGGGAATTGCAAGAGCGCTTCAGGCGGAGGGCCTGGGTTTTGCCACACTACTCAGCAAGTACCGGAAGGTCAGCTTGTCTGACCTTGCACAAGCAAGGCCCACAAGCTGTGTGCATGCACGTGTCTACCATGAGGTCGCTGATATAGCTCGCTGATATAGCGCCAAGACACCACTTACCTGAGCGAATGACGAAAAATTCCTGACCACAGCAAGTTTCGGCCCCGTGTTGCCCAGGACATCGACTGGAGAGACGTGGCCAACTGGAAATGCAACGATGGCGCGTACCCCAGCCGTTACGGCTATTATGATGGCATCACACAAAATCCTTTCGAGGTCGTCTATGTCAAGTCGACCTGGTATGCTGGCGAGCCTTTCAGCTCAACTTACGCCAGATGGTACATGGAGCATGCTGACAACAGGACGGGCGCAGAGGGGACGCACAATACTACGCTCTTCCACCAGTCTATGTCCACGTTGGCTAGGATGCCGAGAGACTTTTCCAGCTGTTACAGACCGACGCCTCCCCAGCGATGATCCGCGTATTGAAGCTGGACAAACACGCTGGACATACAAGGCACGTGTGCTACTTGTGTCAAGTAGAGAATGAATATGTGGCAGTATTGTAATGCACCAGCCATGTCGATGCTCAGCGCTTGCAGAAACTGCAAATGTTCCAGCGAACGCACTGGCAACTGATATGTGGTGCACCCTCACCTGAGACGCTGCCAACCACGTTCGATGTCGCACAATTAAGTTGCAGATACGTCCTGAAGAATTGACTGCGCTGCCAATATGTCAAAGTTCAATTGGCTTCGTTCTGTGTGGGCCCTGCCGTAGAACTCCTGGCTGGCTCTGCAGTCCTCCTGCATGGAGCGATCGCAACTCTTGGCTTGAAAATCCAGGCTGTTACAGCATGCACCCGGATGTGTAGAGGTCTTCAGTCGATGTGCTGGGGGCGTTGAGCTTCTCCTGACCGACAGCAGCCACGTGAACAGAACAATGTGGACTATCGACAATTTGATTTTTTTTGTCATGATTGTATCACAGCTGCACCGTGATCTGTGCCTCTGAGAGGTTCGTAAGCTGCTTTACCGATTCAAATACGTCTTCGATACCGCTGTGCTGGGCTGCAGACCAGACACTCTACGCACGAGTGTTGCGTTGACTTCTGCTGCGATATGCAGGTGGCGTACATACGTTGCTTTGCACCAAGATAGATAGATAGATAGATTACACCCGCCAGCCTCACTCAGGCTGATAAGGCATCAAATGCTGCAATTTGTTATATCATATCGCAAACCGTTGATGACACTCAATGAGCAGACGAGCCGAAGAAGCCCGCCTGCCCTAAGCATGTCAACGTGAACTTGGCAAGCATCATCATGTCCCCTCCCCACGCCAGCTGACGCATGCACGGAGGCACCGCCAGATCCAACACGCAACAAAAGCGCTGCCAGACATTGTTTGTTGCGGGGCATTCCATCAGCGCATGCTTCTCGTCCATAACCGCGCACGGTCACAAAAGCGTGCAGCAGCGGTCCTGCCCGGTCCATCTCTGAAAACCTGCCGGTATCCACCGGCAACGAGTGCGATCCTAAGCGAAGCCTCTCTAGAGCGTGCAGTTGCGACGCCAACAGCTCCGGCTGTCAGAACTCGCTTCCCTGAGCACAGCCCAGGGCACCAGGGCACAAAGCATGCTGTGTTCGTCGTCCGCTTCACGCCACCTGACAGCGCTGTCCTCGAATTTAATTTCCATAAACTCCTGATGCTCCAATGCGGCCGCGGCAGCCGCCGCATTGGAGTGCGAAGGCTCCCTCATCTGCTGCTGGCAGCACGCTGCCATCACCGCCTGTCAGCCAATATCACTGCAGCGGCAACAGCCCGAATCCCGGCAAGCCGGGTGAAAGTGCACGGGTATGGCGCTCTGCTCAGTTTACTGGCAGCGGGCCCGTTCTCATCGTCGGCCAGCGCATTGTCGGCTCAGGTCAGAAGCTGTGCGACTCGTCGTTTCATGCCTACTCGTGTGTCTCCAGCCAGTACAAATGCCGCACAGAATTGCATTGCTTGATGCCTGCATGCTTGCGTGTGACCAGTGTTTGGTACTGCATTTGTCATTTGCTGGTGTGCAGGCGAGAGCTCTCGATAGCGGCAGAGAGCTCGGCGGACTGCACGAACAAGGGCAGTGGCCATATCCCGACTGAACTTTGCGCCGCTGTCGTGGCAGCCAACCTGAAGACGTCGGCAGCATGAAATGGGGGTAGAATGATGGCATGGCGGCGAAGGAAATGATGGCGAGTGACAGAAAAAAATTCAGAAGACCAGCACATGGCGGGAGCAAAGCTATGTGGCTGGTATAGACCATCTGTGCAGACATTGACAATCATCGCCGGATCTGCTGCATCACCATTCGTGGATTGTCTGATTGTAGCGCTCTCATTTGCCGCCGCACAAGGCTCCTGCACTCGCTCTCCAGGACCCTAAGCTGCATGCTCTGTCCAGGCTGGTGGCGCAACCGCCACATGATACTGGAGGGCATTGACCTCAAGGTCAGTCAACGAGGGCAGAGGGGCTGCAGCGTCTGATCAACGCGCCGGCGCAGTACTGCCGTGGCAACGGCATGGCGATCAGCCCGGCGAGGACGGAGATGGTGGTCTCCCGCAGCAAGTTGCACGAGGAAGCCAGGAAGCACACCTGGACGTGTAACGGCGCTCCATCGCAAGCAGTGTGATGCCTGTAAATATCTCGGCTTCATCTTCACAGCGACCCGCGGAGTCACTGACGGCATCGTGGAGATGCAGCGGCAGCAGAACGCGACAGCCGGGCTGCTGCGCCGATGCTTCAAGCGGCTGCACTGTCACTACAGCGTTGGCGTCATGACGCAAATTGATAACAGTAGCGCCTACAGCATCCTACGGCTGTGAAGTTTGGGGTCTGTGGCACATGTTGGCGGAGTGTCGAACCGGGCGAAACAAACTGGATGCCAGCTACGTACAGACGATGCCGCGGGAGCCACCAAAGCTGCGATGGCGCCCTCAAGCACCGCTGCCATCATGCTGCCATCAGCGCCATGCCATGCTGCTTCGCGCATGCCAACGGTCCAGCTGCCCAGTTTTGTATGTTGGCCTGTTGCGCCGTGGCAAGATCGTCCATGACCGCCTGCTTGAAGATGGAGGTATCTGGCTGAGCGGTCAGCGCACTCCGAAACCGTACCGCCTGCCGTTCTTGTTCTGGAGCAGCAGGATTTTGTGGACGTGAACCCGAAAGCAGGGCTGTCAGGCGGCGTTAAGCGGACGACATACGCAGCATGGTTTCGCGCCCTAACTGGGCTCAGGCAGGCGAGTTCTGACAGCTGAAATTGTCTGCACCGCAGTTGCGCGCTGTTCAGAGGCTGCGCTTGCGATCGCACTTGCTGCCAGTGGAGACCGGCAGGTTTGCGAGAGTAGATAGTCTGGACCGCTGCTGCACTTTTGTGACAGTGGCGCGGCGAGCAGCAGGCACCGAGGCCTGCTTGTGGGGCCCGTCGGCGCGCAATGGGCCATGCTGCGGCGGCAGCGGCGGTGGCGGCGGCGGCACCGCTGCGGATCCCCGGCCAGCAGCAGCTCTCGGGCCGGGCTGGCCAGGGGAGACGGCGCGCAGCGGGCCAAACGGCGGTCCAGATCGCGGTGGCGATGGCGATGGTGGTGGCACCGCTGCGGAGCCCTGGCCAGCAGCAGCATCGGGGCCGGGCTGGCCAAGGGGGACGGCGCGCAGCGGACCAGTGGGCGGTCCAGGTCGCGGCGGCAGCGGCGGCGACGGCACCGCTGCGGAGCCCTGGCCAGCAGCAGCATTGGGGCCGGGCTGGCCAAGGGGGACGGTGCGCAGCGGGCCAGTGGGCGGTCCAGCAGGCGGCGACGGCGGCGGCACCGCTGCGAAACCCCTGCTGGCAGCACCCCCAGAGCTGCGCTGGCTGAGGGGTTCGGCGCGCAGCGGGGCAGTGGGATGGCCGTCAGGAGCCTGCCGCCAGGGGGTTGAATCTGGGTCTGAACCAAACGCGACAGCGGCGGGTGGTGTGGTGTCATTCCATTCGCGCCGCTGGCCGCCCTGCGGTGGCACATATGTCAGCACGCCGCCGCAGAAGCGAGGGTCCAGACCCAACTCACCCAGCAGCACCTATTTAGCAGCCACGAGCAGGCGCGCATCGCCATCGCCGGCCGCCTCACCGACATCGAGTCGGCCATCGGTGAGCATGCTCAGGAATTCTCCAGCCTCGGCTCTCGGCTTGCCCACTTGGAGCAGCTGCACCAGTGGCTCGCGACGTCCGTCAGTGAGCGCCCCGGCGCTCAGCGCGCGGAGCTCGAGGAGCTGGTGGCTGCAGCGGCCGAGGAGGCCGGGCAGCAGCGGCGCCGCCTCAATGTCATCATCCGCGGCATGCCCATGCACGACGAGTGGGAGACTACCCAGCAGCTGGCCCAGAGGATCTCGGAGCTTCTGGGTGGATCTGCGGTCACAGTCGTAGCCGCCGAGCGCATCGGCAAATTGCGGTGCGGCGGCCACCCGCCACCAGCCCGGGTCACCTTGCAGTCAATGCAGCAGGTGCATGCCGCCTACAAAGTGAGGAGCGAGGGCATCCGGATCGGCCCGGACCTCACACCTGCACAGTGACAGCGCCGCTGGGACCTCAGCCTTGCATGGGAGGTTGCCGGAACATACTCCCAGGCTCATGCTCCCAGGCTCATGCTCCCAGGTACATGAACACTAGTAGGGGTGGTTATAAGGCTGAAAAAGCGAGGGAAGCCGGCTAACGGCGGTAATGCTGCGGCGCTATACAGCCCAAAGGCCAAGGGTCCGGCTCCGAGCTGAATCGCTGTATGCGCAAGGGGCAATATGCCGAACACTGTTTGTGAGCAATGGCCAGTAATGGCGTCACGGGCAGCGGTGCTCGGCGGGGCACAGGACATCACTGACAGCGAGCGCCGCCGGTGCCGCGAGGCAAGCAGCGGGCCGGGCCAGCACTCGGCTGCAGCCCGTCTGTGCGGCAAGGGTGTGTGGTCCCTTGAAACAATGGGTGGGGTGGACCTTCCCCAGGACCACACACAGAAGGGGGGATGAGCCCTATAACCTCAGCTAACCGCACAGAAGCATGTCAGGAGCCAGCGGGCCGCGGGAGCGCGCACCACAACAGCACAAGTGATTAGTCTGTAGGACCAATGCCAAGAGAAGCTGAACTACACCAGAAATCAGAACCACGACCTGCAAACAGAACCAAAACCCACACCAGCTGCCAGGCGCCGCCTGCCGATCGCACGACCGCCTCCTGCTGCAGCTGGCTGCTGGAGGCGGTCTGAAGAAGGGCCCCTCAGCGGTGGACTCGTGCCACCGCTGTAGGGCCCTTCCCATATGCATATGATAGAACCCGCCGCGCGCTGCTAGGCGCCGCCTGTCAAGCGGACGGCCGCCCACTGCTGCGACTGGTTGCTGAAACTGATGAAAGGCCCCTCAGCGGCGGAAAGCTGCCACTGCTCTGGGGCCCCTCCCAATGCACAGAACTCTGAGAGAATCCCCCAGAAGCGCGCCACTGCCGCCTGCTGGCCCTGCTGGCGAGTCAGGGCCCCACTTGCACGGACCGTTGCCCCTCCAGAATGCGCCGGGCCGCGAGTCGGCGGCCATGGCAGATAGCGCTACTAGGCACACCAGGCGCCACACCCCCAGTGTGACTCCCCTCTGTGTGCGCATGAGCCACACATCTGCCGCTCTCAAGCGGCCCCTTTGCTGCTGTCGCTGCGGCTGTCCTGCTGGTTGCTGGGGCGGCGGCGGTCCCGCGGGCTGCTACTGCTGCTGCTGCTGCTGCTGCTGCTGCTGCTGGCCCACTGCCGCCACGACGGCGGCCGGCCCTGGCGGCACGGCTGCCGAAGCGGCAGCACTAGGCTGGGGAGCGGCGGCGGCGACCAGCTCCGCCTGGAGGAGGGAAACCAGTTGCCCATGCTCATTGCATGCCCATTGCCCACCAGAATGCATGCACGCCCATGGAATGCACACATAATCTTGACCTATAGATGCATGATCTTCAACTGCATGATGCGCTGGACGGCGGCCTGAACATCCCGCACAGCGAGAAGCGCTTTGTCGGCTACAGCCGCGTTGACAAGTCGCTGGACTCGGAGACGCTGGCCAAGTTCATCTATGGCGGCCACGTGGCTGAATGCATGAACGAGATGGAGGTGCAGTTTCGAACTCCTTCATACATCTAAGTTTCAGCGGCGCTGCACCCGGCCGATGATGCTGAGGGCCTGCTGCTGCAATGGGGTCGTGTGCCACGGCTGGCCTCCCATGCCACGACAGCAGGCATATCACGTCTGATATGCAGTCGCAGCATCTTGTGTCGGTTGTCAAGCTGTGTTGCTTTTTTTTGCACTGTAGCAAGTGTCGCTGTGCACAGGTGGTGCTGCCCAGACTGATGTAATTAGATTGAACAAGCAACTAAGGCCCTTCAATGTGGTGGGAGACACGGTGCAGGCAGAGAGATAGCTGCACCAGCAAGATGGTCAGGCTGTGGCATGACCTCCGTACCCAGGGACCCAGGGAAGAACGATTGATGGCCGCCATCAATCGTTGTTGACGTCCTGTGTTGACGTCCTTGCGCACGCGGAGTGCGCAAGGACATCAACAATCTGGCCAAGGTACAGTCGTCAGAGAATAAGATCGCTGACGTGCAGCACCAGGTAAGGAAAAATGACCGCAACCAGCGCTCTTGTGACGCAATTATCAGGTTGCTGCCAGAGACCAATGCAGATGACGGCCCTGCCGAGGGCGATGGGTGGACTCAGAGGATGGACAGACCACGCCCAAGGCAAAGTCTGATCACCGCATCAGCACCCGTTGCCTCCTGCCAATGGAAGCGCGGCTTGTGCTAACGAGATTTAACAGTCATAAGGATGAGCAGGCGGTGCTCGAGAAGCGCCGCAGGTGCGTGCCCGCCAGTGCTGGATCACCGAGGATCTGACGCCGGCAGAGCAGCAGCTAAAGAAGAAGCTGAAGCCTGGTCGAAAGCGCCTGTACAATGAGCAGGGCATCGCGGCCGTGGCAACCTACCAGGTGCTCCTGAGGCTTTCCCTGGTCCGCAGCATTAGGCCCGCAGATATCCTATACAGCAGCAGCCGCCACGCCGACGCATGCCCGCATGCCACCAGACCTGCCCTCCTCCCGGTCAGCAGCCGCGTAGCGCACCGGTCCCAAGAGCCGAAGCTCTGGTGGCAACAACCCGACCTCCAGCCACGGCGCGGCCAATCTCTGTGGCAAGGGGTAAGCCGCTAGCGCCGCCACATGCCGCCTCATGGTGTGGAACATCATCGGCAACCTAACGACTGCCACAGGTGAGGTGGCACGGGCAGTACTTGCAGATGGGGAGCGTTATCACGGTGTCCGGGACCCAGAATGACACACTCTGACCTGCCGTTTCTAAGAGTGAGGCTGGAACAGTGTAATCTCTCCTCCTCCTGTGTTCCGTGCAAACTAGACATTCTGAGCTAATCTATCTATCTGAACGAAACGGCCGAAACAAGCAACGACGATATTGATCACAGCATCCTAGTCAGCCGGGTTGACAACCTCATGCATGGCTTGACCGTCCCAGAACAAGTCCGGATTCTGGTCGCGAATGTGTTGCACTGCCGGGCACTCGAAACCCATGTGCCGCTCGTCGACCACCACCGCGGCGTCGCACTGCTGGCAGTGCCGCCGGTGCCTGGGCGTGTGGTCCCGCCTGCCCATCACCACTGGCAGTGTGCTGCAGCCAAGTCGAAACCGTGAATATGCCGATGCGCGGCGCCGAGTGCCGCTGCCAGAAGATCCGCGGGCGCTCCTGCTGCTGCGGCGTGCGGGAAACTCATCGCCAGTACGTGCACTTAGCTGCACCCTTGGTCCGGCACGTCCGAGGACACACGCTGAGGGCCTCACATGCCCGCTGCTGCTGCGTTGCCGGCAGCCCCGGCACATATTGCGTGTCAATTAGCAGCACATCCGCGACTATCATTCGGACTTGTTCTGGGACGGCCAGTCCATGCGCGAGTTCGTTAACCGGACAGATCAGGCTGCTGTGATGGACTTCATCGTTGCCTGTTTCGACAGTTTCATTCAGACTGATTAGCTTAGCAGTGAGGGGTTCCAACCCCGGTTACGGCACCCTTTCAGCCCTTCAGGGCTTGCGACATGGTGTGACATCTATCTCTCTCTCGTGCAACACGGCCACTGCTCCTCGCAACGAGTGATCGAACAGCTTGGGTCTGCGTGTAAATCATGTTTTGTGTGACCAAGGTTGTCTCCGCAAGGCATCACTGGTGGTGCAGAAGACTGCCCTGCAAGTGACCGCTGATGTCACCGAGGCGGAACCAACGACAACCATGGGGCGCAAAGGCGCAGACGTCATGCCGTTCCGCGTGCTGTTCTTGGCCAGTGCACTGGCAGCAGGCACCTGCATGATGCTACTCATCACGCGAACCAGGCAGGACGCAATATCAGGTCCGCCTTCCAGCAAGGCTCTGGTGAAACGTGCAGCGAACGAGTCTGCTGCTTTGCAGTTGCCGCTGAAGCTGATGAAGCTGCCTGCAAGGCAAATATCAGCACACACCCACAAATATGGCGCAGGTGGGGAGGCGCTTGGCGCTGTGCTGTCTACCACGACTCAGCCGCTGCAAAGGCAGCAGCACTCTTGTGACCTCCGGTTCCAACGATACGTCCCCAGCAAATGGGAGGCAAAATGGTTTGAGCAGCGGGCTGCGCTCGCTGGTTGCATATGCAAGACAATGGTAGAGCAACAGGATCTGACGGGGCGCTGGATGCGCAGCCTGCAGCCGCTGCTCGCCGCCCCAAGCGGCACTGATGAAGCCGTACTTCTGACAGGTCCATATGAACCTTGAGCCTCGCCTGATGCTGTGCATGGCGCACCGCCACCACCCCATCCAGATTCAAGCTGAGCCACTTGTATCTCCTCCGATCAAGCAGGCCTGCTGGATGACCCCGATGTGTGGTCGAGATTGGAATACAGAGACACCTGCAGTGGGGCGACAGTGCAGCTGCCCATCGAGCCGCTAGTGGGCCTCATGCGGCACCCCATCGGCAACTCGGACTGTCTGGCGCTCGACGGATCTCTGAACTGGAGTCTGGACCCGGCACACCAGCCGCGCGGCCAGCCGATCGAAAACAAGGGGTATATGATGATCTCCCCGCTGCAGTCCGCCCAGCTCCAGACGTACTACCCGGGCCGCAAATACTTATTCGACCTGGGTGAGACTCTTGAGCGTTGATGAGAGCGATGAAACATGAGAAATAGCTGGTGGCCCAGCGAGTCTCGCTGGTGTCTGTTGTCGAATGGTGTCCTGCATCCTCTCTTGTCGTCACTGTTGCAAGTTGTTGCCGGTGCAGGCACTGGACTATACAACAGCACCAGCCTGCCTTGGCTGCTGCACACATACAGACGGCGGGGCGTAGTTCTTGACGAGATCTGGGGTGAGACCGCTTTCCCGATGGTCCTGGCAGGCTCTGTATGACTGCATCTCCTGCGACATAGGGCGATGTTTGCGCAGCTTTTCCCGTGCAACATTCAGCAGACAACTGCCTGGTCCACAGGCTGGGAGGTCAAGCAGCATGCTGCGGCGGACTACTGGAGGCAGTGGCCCGCAGAGGACCGCTACAAGATGCACTTTTACAACACGCCGTTTGATACGGACCAGACCAGCCCAGATTACCCGCTGAACATCTTGAAGCGCATCTACAAGCCTGGCGACTTTGTCGTCATCAAGCTGGACGTGGACACAGAGGCACTGGAGCTCGCTTTCATGAAGGCCATACAAGAGTGGGAGCTCGGGCCCAGCATCGCGGAAATCTTCTGGGAGCAGCACTTCAATGTGCCAGAGATGGAGCGGCACTTCCATTACAAAATGGCTGCGAACTGGACAGACGGCCTTGCGCTGTTTCGAGAGTTTCGCATGAAGGGATTGCGATTGCATTATTGGCCGTAGGTGATAGACAGTACGGAGGCTGCGCTGACACGACTGTGTGTTTGTTCTTGTTTGAAGATTGCCGGTGGGCATAACCTGCCTAATCACCTGGTTAGACTACGTGTTAACCGGACGACCTTCCGGTGGCTGTGGTAGCCGCTCCGATTTGCATTGTCTGCTGGTGACCTGTCTGGCATCGCTGCCATCATTGATTATCACCTATTGATCGATCGTTGTAAAAATTACTACAAAGAGAGAGAGATACTACACTATTCCAGCCTCACTCAGGCTGATTAGCGTTCATAGAGGTCAAAATTGAGCATCCCGAATCGGTCAAACCCTGTTGAAAAGGAGTTGCTGCGTTAACTCTGCCGCTGATACCATTGTCAATTTTCCTTGTCTTCTTTTTCATCCTTTTGCCATCATCCCCTTCGCTGCCATGCCATCATTCTCCCATTTTATGCTGCCGCCATCTTCAGGTTGGCTGCCGTGACAGCGGCGCCACGTTCAGGCGGCATATGGCCACTGCCTTTGTCTGCGCAGCCCGCCGAGCTTTCTGCCGCTTTCGAGAGCTCTCGCCTGCGCATCAGCATATGAAACACGCGACAGCACCAAACACTGGTCACACGCAAGCATGCCGGCATCAAGCAATGCAGATTTATGCGGCAATTGTTCATTTTGAAGAGACATGAGTAGGCTTCACCGAGTCGCTACCGAGGCAAGAAACGGCTGCTGACCTCAGCTGACGACGCGCTGGCTGACAATGAGAACGGGCCCGCTGCCAGTGGACTGAGCAGAGCGCTACACACGTGCACTTTCACCCGCCTTGCCAGGTTTCAGGCTGTTGCCGCTGCAGCGGCGTGGCCAGCTTCCAGCGCGGAGCTACTTGCGCTACAGGAATGGCGGCACTGCTTTATTTCGGCATTTTTCAGCACCTGTACACCGGAGCCACCATGTATGGTCTCCTTTCATCAAGCCGCTGTTGTGGGTCGACGAGCTGACGCCGCTTGCCGCCACCAACCTTGAGGCAAATCGATCTGAGCGCCAGTGACGCTGGCTTTCAGAGAGGGCCCCCATTGGCGTGCTGGCCAGCAAGGCTGCCAGAAGTTTGCATATGTGTCAACACCACTATCGCCGATGCCGCTGTTTGCCGCCAACCTTGAGACAAAATCGATCTGAGTTCCAGTGAACGCTGGTTCTCAGAGAGGGTCCATGTCGGCGGGTACTGCAGTAGTGCTTCCAGGCGATGACACCTCGTCTCAGGCCGTTGTGTGTTTGTGTAGTTTTATGTGTATTGCCTTTCACCGCAGGCTGTTGTCATGGGGGCCGGGTTACGCCGTCCCACGACAGAATCCACTTGGCGGTGATTGATTTGTTTGTTTGACGGCCAGGTGTCAAGAGCGGCTTGTACTTGTGTCGCCTTGAGGCTCCTGCGTCAGGTGCGATGGCCATTGAGTCCGCAGCTCTGGCACAGCTCAACCGCACTGCCGCTGCGCTGTCATGGCGGCTGTGGTTCAAAGCGGCTGCAATATTCCAGCGACGTCAGGTGTTGTCTGTTCGTGCCGTGATGATGCCCACTGAGGACAAACACATCAGGACGAACTTTGCCACTGTCACTCTGTCTCTTTGCCACAAGAACTGTTGCATTGATGGCTGGGGCTGCTGTGTGAATAACGCAGGAAAGGCGGTGCGTGTGCCATCTGTGGCGGCACACTCCATGAGCAGGTGCTGCTCATCACCAACTGCGCCCGAGTCACAAAACTCGCATGTGCGCTGCTGTCGCGGCACCGGCGGCCTCTGCATTCTGCCAGCTTCAATAGGCAGGTTGTGCGAGTGAAAGGCAAACCAAGATATTTGCAACCGTCTTGTTGTGGCAGCGGCTTGCCGCCGCATGTCCAGGTGAATGGCTGAACACTGGCTCTAGGACTCTTGAACACCACAACTGCCGTTTTCTCGGGACTGACTGTCATCTTCTTCCAGCCGCACATCTGGTATGTTGCGTGAATCAACCTTTGAAGGTCCTGCCGCCTTGTTGCCATCAGTACGATATCATCTGCGTACATGAGCACCGGCACATACTGCCCGGTGCTAAGGCGCGGCCCGACCCTTGGCACTGTGTGCAGCAGGTGGCCATATAGCGCGTCCATGTACAGCCCGAAAAGATTGGGGCTCAGGGGGCATCCCTGTTTGACTCCAAGCCGTGAGGTGTGCAGCTCACCCATTTTGCCACCAATTTTGATCGCCAAATTACTGTTTGCATACATGCTCTTTATGCACTCCAACATTTTGCCGCTCATGCCCAAGCCAGCGAGCGTCTGCCACAGCAGATCTCTGGGAATGTTGTCATATGCTCCCTTCAGGTCGACGAAGCAGCAGTAGAGGTGCCCTTTGTGGTGCTGCACCCCCTGGTCTATGAAATGCTGCAATGCCAGCAGCTGATGGCCGCATGACAACTGCGGTCTGAAGCCCGCCTGGATGGGGGATCTCAATCCCTGCATCTCTGTAAAATCCACGACTCGTTGGTTGATGATGACTGCCAGCAGGCGCATGATGGGGGCGCCAACCGCAATCGGTCTGTAGTTTGCTGGATCTGAGGCGTCACCACGCTTGTATATGGGAGTGATCAGGTTGACATTCCAACTGTCAGGTATGTACCCTTGCATGAATACAGCATTCAGTATCGCGGTGAGTGCAGGAAGCAGCACATGCTCCCTCTTGCCGTCAGGTTTCGTCATGACAGCATACCGCAGAAATTCAGCTGGATATCCATCGAGGCCAGGAGCCCTGTTGTTGTTCAATTTGCGCAGGGAGTCCTGCACCTCCGTGATGGAGATAGGATCATTGAGAATCATGGCCTCTGAGCGGAGCTGATCCAGATGAACCATGTCCAGCAACACTGGCGCCGTGTGATTCACTGATGGATGGTAAGGTACTGCATGCGGGTTGAGCAAACTTCGTGCTGCAATTGAGGCACCCCCGCTGCCAGCTTTGTCACATAACCGTTCCATGCAAACGTGTTTTGTAGATGAAGCGGCAACCGCTTTGGCCTGCCCTTCAAGGTGGCATAAACACTGTGTGGATCCGTGCGAATCTGTTTGGACATCGCAGTGAAATTTTTCATCTCCAAGGTGCACTTAACTCTGCGAGTTTCTCTGTGGTATTCTGCCTCCGCTTGTTTCAGCTCATCACTGTGTGGCTGAACCTTCTGAATCTGCCGAACAGTCCCCTTGAGCTCATCTACCTTTGCATCTTTGAACAGCCGCTGCAGTCGAGTTTGTGTGTTCTTGCACGATGCACCAGCTTGCATCTGGCTGGCAGCAGCGGCAGAATCCAATGCCTTGAATATCGCTTCTGACGCTGCATCCAATTGTCCATCCGCTGCACAGGATACGACTTTCTGTAGAGCATCATCCATATCGAGTGCGCTGGCGTATTCTTGCTGAGTCCGCGACTGCCACCGCGCTTGCGGCAGAGGGGTGCCGCTGTGTGCAGCATCAGCTGCAGGTGAAGCTCTAAAATCCACTTGGCATTCTGTCTCTATGGGCCAGTGGTCCGACCCGCACTGAGCCGCATTTACTGAACTGCTTTGGATGAGTGGAAATGTATCGGGCGTCGTAAGGACGTGATCCAATCGAGATGGTTGCGTGTTCTGTCGTGCTTTGAATGTCGGCGTTGCAGTGAGGTCGCCATTTACGCGGCCGCTGCAGAGCAGCAGGCCCGTCTGCTGGCAGAACCTGAGCAGATCTCTACCATGGGAATTGATCGCTGCGTCTGTGAATCCGCGCGCAAGTGGAATGCCATCTCCCAAATTCACCAAGCTTTCAGGTGCGTGTGCCACTCGTGCATTGAAATCGCCAGCAACAAGGACGTGACCCAGCTCTGCAGCTGCTGCCGCTATTTCTGCCAGGGTGTCAAGTCGCTGTGAGACTCCGATTTGTTTGAGCTTGTTGGAGCCTTGAGGCGGTAAGTATGCCACAGCAACAAACCAGGGTGTCATGAGCCCCGCAGGGTGGGAGATTGTCACCCAGAGCGATGTATCGTCTTTTTGCCAAAGCTGAGTACAATATGAGACGTGCCGCCTCACACAGAGCAGCAAGCCTTCCCCGGCAGATCTTTCAGAACTTGCCGGGGCGGCAAAAACATCGAAGTCGGGAAAAGCATCTTCCAAATCGTCACAGGTGCGTGTTTCAGTCAGCAAGATGATGTCTGCCTTGGTGAGGTACTGCTGGACATCCCATAAATGACCGGTGCTACTATTTAGATTTCCGTTAACATTCCAGCAGACTATCTTTTGAGGAGTGAGACTGGGCAGTTCCTAGCTGGAAGCGACTCCGCCGGCACCGTTCTGCGCGGCTCCGCGCGGCGGCGGCGGCGGCAGGTACGGGAAAGACTTGCCTTCCTGCCAGTACCACAGTTTGGCCACGCGCCAGAAAGGCTTTTTGCCCTCACTGTACAGCACGTTGGCTGCCGGCTGCAGGCGCTTCTTCGCAGTCTGCTGCGCGGGGGTCAGGTTGGGCGCCAACTTGATGTTCTTGGCGCGCAGGACTGCCTTAAGCTTGAGGCCTCTGCTTTTGTCAATCTTGCTGGCGAACGACACGACGACGGGGCGGGGCTTGGCATTGATACTGCCTGTGCTACGGCCCATGCGGCGCACATCGGCGATCTGGGGGCGCGGCCTGTCATCAGACTCTGCGTCCATTAGGCTGGCAACATGCTCACGCAGCGCTGGCAGCGACTCGACCGGCGGCTCAGGCACACCGTAGAACACCAGGTCGCATTCTCGCTGCTTCTGCTGCAGCACTTCCAGATCGTGTTCGATGTTGGATGTCTTGTGCTCTGGCATGCTGAAAGATTTGGTTTCCAGCTGCGACATGCGCTGCTCCAGTGCTGCCGTCTTGCCGGTGCTCTGCTTTTGCATCTTTGACAGCTGCTTTTTGAGCTCAGTGTTGTCCGTTTCCATCATGGTGATGGAGACCCTGTCCTCCTGCACCTTCCTGTTCCAGTTCAGCATTGAGCCTGGTGACGTCAATGGAGCTGCGCTCGATGTCCTGATCATGTGCATGCACCTTCTTCTTCAGGCTGGCCACATCATGCATGACGTTCTTCAGGTCTGCATACAGGCTCTTGTGGTTGTCTATGATCGTTCTCTGGCCCTCCTGCATCTCCGTCACCTGGGCTTTCACGCCGTCCAGCAGCTGCTCAAGGTGTTTGAAGGGGTCAAGCACCGGCTGCGATTCAGCCCTAGCGCCCTCCATGTTCTCGGCGTCGCTGTTCTTTTGGGCCTTGGTGACACGCTCGAGGCTGTCAGGTGTGCCACTGCGCGGCCGCGAGCCATGAGGGGGCGTGTCGGAGGTTTCGGCCATGAGGTGCAACTAGCAATTCCGAAATGGCTATCTGTTCGGAGAGAATCTTTTACCGCTCAATACCGCAGCGGTGGGTTATTTT
>JAABUM010004499.1_pt1 | contig 15653 bp, 13 predicted proteins | sample 5559161 | NCBI WGS metagenome assembly JAABUM01 (sample SAMN10711868, study PRJNA513369) | rock metagenome | isolation source: Antarctica rocks | place: Antarctica: Victoria Land, Siegfried Peak nord
GCTGACCAAGGAGGCGATGGCCGCAGTGGAGACCCACCTCACCAGGCATGCGACCCTGGGCAAGTGGTTCATCGACATCCACCCGCCCACCGCAGTGCGGGATAGTTAATTCAGCGGGAACCCCTTACCCCAATGCAATCGCCGCCGGGCGGTCGTGGCGATCGCGAAAAGCCGCCCTGCAACCTGTCGATTGATGGACGGTCACTACCATGCTGTTGTACATAGGAGCGTTACATCTCCGACGTGGTGAAAGTGATGGGGCACCATCGTCCACTACGCTCTGGCGAGCTGTGGCGATACAGGAAGGAACTGGCCAGGAGGAGCGGTCATTTCGTCACGCGGTACGCGGACAAGAGCTACGACATCCCCCGGCTGCGCGCGGAACCGCGTCGCGACCGCAGCGCTGAGTTTGCCCTCTTCCGGCCCGCTGCGCGCACTCGGCGGCAGGAAAGCGACGCCGCCGATATCGAATTCCGGGATCGACGGATGTGTCGTCGAGCCGACAGCAGCCGGCGTCGGCTCCCATCCGCGCTCCGGGAACATCGATGCGGCAGGTTCGGCCGTACTCGCAGGGGCTAGTCGTCGAAGGAGTCGTTCTCGCCGCTGCATCATGGGGCGATCCTCGCCCGTCCTCACCGCGTTCCCCACGGGCACGCCCGTATCGGGTGACGGTTGTGACAGCCCGGTGTTCAGCGTCTGCTAGGCTCAGGGCAATCGTCGCGACCAGCTCCCGGACCAATCGGCGGGCCAATCTTTCCGCTCGGTGGGGTGAACGATGCAATCGCGACTCGTGCAGCGGCCGCTCCACCACACCCCGGCGCCCGGGCCACCCGCCAGCATCCCCGCCTCCGACACCGCGCCGCCCGCCGTGCGGCCTGCGCGCACCCCCGCGTCGAGCGACAGCGAGCGGGGCCACGACGCCGCCATGTCGGCCGAACCCGCCGCCGCCGCGCCCCCGCCCGGTACCGCCCCGTCGGTCGCCATCGCCGTCGAGCAGCCGACCTCGGACCAGGATCCCCCGTCGGTGCAGGCGCGCCTCGTCATCGGCCCGGTGGACGACCCCTACGAGCGCGAGGCCAACGCCGTCGCCAACGCCGCGAGCACCTCGCGGGCGAGCGCCGCCAGGTCCACCCGCGCCGGTCGCAATGCCAGACGCCCTTGCTGAAGCTGTGCCACGTCGAGGATGTCGCCGACGAGCGTCGTCACCCGGTCGACCTGCTCGTCCAGCCGCCCGAATTGCGCGAGGGCGCGGGCGCGGTCGAAGCCGGGCCGCCGCAGCTGCCGGGCGACGAGTTGGGCGATGCCCTTCAACGAGGTGAGCGGGGTGCGCAGCTCGTGGACGGCGATGGCGAGGAAGTTCTCGCGAAGCCGTACCGCCTCGCGCACCGCCTCGACGAGCCGGGCGTTGTCGATGGCCACCGCCGCCTGCCCGGCCAGGCCCACCACGAGTCGCTCGTGCCGGGCGGTGAAAACACCGGGCGCGGGGTGGCCGAGGAAGAGGCGACCCAGCACCTCGCCCGAGCGCGCGACGACCGGCACGGCGAGGTAACCCCTGACCGGTGGGCGCCCCGCCGGCAGGCCCGCGTGCGGCGCGTTGTGGCCGTAGCGCGGTCGGCGGTCACGTCGGCGAGCCGCACGACCCCCTCCCCGCGGAAGGTGGGGCCGAAGATGGCGGTGTTGCGCGGCATGGGGAAGTCGGCGAAGACCTCCTGCGGCACCCCGGCCAGCGCGTAGAGGGTATAGGACTCCCCGTGCATATCGGTCACGTTGTAGAAGAAGGCCCGGAAAGCCGCGCTGGTCAGCGCGGTCGCCGCGTCGGTGACGGTCTGGACGAGGACCCGGAGGTCGAGCTCCGCCGCCACCTGTTGCCCGGTGCGGTTGAGGGTCTCCAGCGTCGCGACCTCCTCGCGCAGCGTCGCCTCCAGGTGCTTACGCTGCGTGATGTCGCGGACCGTGGAGCGCATGGCCGTCCGGCGTTTGCCCCGCATGAGGAAGGAGTAGCGCGCCTCCACGGCCCGCTCGCCGCCGTCCACCCGTCGCACCACCGCCTCGACATCGGTGACCTCCGCCGGGCCATGGAACACCGCCCGGTACGCCGCCTCGGCCGCCGCGCGCTCGCCCTCGGGGAAGATCACTGCGAAGCTGCGGTCGATGACCTGGTCCGGGCCGTAGCCGTAGAGCGCGTGGTAGGCCGGGTTGGCGAGGAGGACGACCCCGTCGGGGTCGGAGATCGCCATCGCGTCCCCCGCCGCCGCCCACGCCAACGCGAGCGCCTCGTCCAGCACCACCCCCCCCCCCCCTCGCCGTACCCGACGGTCGTCGCCCACCCGCAAAAACCCGGTCGCGCGGGCGTATTGTATCGGGTGAGCATCGTGTCACCGCGGTGCGGTGCCCCGGGAGGCTCGTGCCTCGTCCCATCCAGGGATCCGTCGCCGACGTACCGGGCCGCTCATCGCCCCGCGTCTAGGCTATCGCGGGGAGACGCATCGTCGCAACCCATCCTCGATGGCATACCGTTTGCGTCGCCGATAGTAGCGTCACAGCGTATCACCGTTGACGAGGCATTGTCGTCGCACTTCCGTGCGTGCGCTCATCGGGTGCCCTACGGCACTCGCTATTTGGTTGGGGATGCATGTGACGACGCCGTTGTGCCCGACTTGCGCGAGCCCGGTCCCCCCTGATGCGCGCACCTGTCCGACGTGCGGCACGCCGCTCGTGCCGGTGCCCAACACGAGCGACCAGCGGCTGCGCCACGACTACGCGCTCCCACCAGGCACGTGGCTCGACAACGGCAATTTCTCCATCGGGAAGGTGCTCGGGCACGGCGGGTTCGGGATCACCTATCTGGGCGCCGATCTGCGCCGGGCACGTCCCATCGCGCTGAAGGAATTCTTCCCGGCCGGGGCGGGGCGCCAGGGTCTGACCGCGCTCCCGCCCCCCACCCTGCGCGGCGCGGACTATCAGGCCGCCCTGGAACGCTTCCTGGACGAGGGACGCGTCCTGGCACGTTTTCACCATCCCGGTATCGTCGATGTCTACGGCGTCTTCCAGGCGAACGCGACCGCATACATGGCGATGGAATACCTGCGCGGCCCCACGCTGGGGGGGCGGCTGGAGGCGCATGGCGGCCCGCTCCCGGAGCCGGAATTGCTCGCGACAGCGGACGGGGTGACTGCGGCGCTGGAGGCGATCCACCGCGAGGGATTCCTCCACCGCGACATCAAGCCCGATAACATCATCCTGGCCGAGGGAGGGAGTCGCCCGCGCCCGGTGCTGATCGATTTCGGCGCGACGCGCGAGTTCGCCGGCAACAAGACGCTGCGGCAGTCGGTGGTGCTCACCCCCGGCTACGCCCCACTGGAGCAGTACGCGCAGCAGGCGCGACGCGGCCCATTCACGGACATCTACGCCCTGGCGGCGACGCTCTATCACCTCGCGACCGGCGAGCAACCCCCGGCGGCGACCGATCGCGCCATGGGGGTGGAGTTGAAGCCACCCCGCGTGCTGAACCCGAAGCTCAGCGTTACCTTCGACCGCGCGCTCGTGCACGGCCTGGCGATGGCCATCGATCAGCGCCCACAGAGCGCGCGCGCCTTCTATCGGGAACTCGCGGGATTGCCGGCGCTCCTCGGTGAGGATGGTCCCCCAGCGGCGCCACCCGCACCGGCCCCTCGCCCCTCAGCGCCGCCCCTGCCCCCACCCCCACCAGCACTCCCGGGGCACCTCGGGCGTGTCCGGACGATCGCGCGCACGCTCCGGGGGGACGGTACGGCGACGATGACCGGGGAATTGCTCTGCCCCGTATGTCGCGGTGCCGCGATGCATGATCCGGCGGCGGACACCGGCCCGGTCCCCTGTCCCGTGTGCCGCGCGGCCGACCTGCGCGAGCAGGTGCCCGACGCGGCTCGTGGCCATTGCCCTTCCTGTCATACGGGCATCCCCCTCGCCATACAGTCGACGCAGGTGGTTCCCGGCACGTTGCTGCGCTGCCCGGCCTGCCGGGTCGGTGCGGTGGTGCAGTATGCGCGCCCGGGGTCGCTGCTCCTGCCCGACATCTGGGCGCGGTGCGATACCTGCGGGGCCGATTTCGACTACCACCTCCAGGGCGACCGGATGACGCTCGATGCCCTGCCGAACGGCCCCGGGCAGCTCGATCCCGCGCTCCGGGGTCGCACGCTGACACGATCGGAATGGCGGCAGCTCTCGGGCCGGACGGAGACGCTGTACTTCTGCGAGAACTGCGCCGCCGAAATCGACATCTATCCGGACGATGAGCGCGGCCAGACGTTGGAATGGGTGGCGGTCGATGGCAGCCTCGACCGCGTGCCCCCGGCGTACCGGGGTCGACGCTGCACGCCACTGGAACTCGACAAGGCCGCCGCCGGAATCGCCCCCGATGCGGGGTCCCACGCGTGCCCCCATTGTCGCGCCCAGTTCGATGCGGTCGCACGTGACGAGTTGGTCCTGCTCCGCGCGCCGGACGATCCTCACGGTCTCGTCGCCCGCTTCGGCGGCCGGGCCCATGCCGCCGCCTTCTGGCGTTCGCTCGCCGCCGGGAAGCGGGATCCCGCCCGCCCCGGTTTAATCTGCCCCGCCTGTACCGCCGAACTCGCCACCGGCAATGACGACTCGTATGGCCTCGTGGCCTACGATCCGCGGCGTGATCCCTATGGTATCGGAGGCCGTTTCGGCGAGACGCGCGATCGACGCGGAACGTATCTTGCGAGCGGAGAATGGCGACGTCTCGCCGCCGGCCAGCCCGTCGAGGCCGAGGCCCGGTCGCTACGCGACGAGGCGAATCGGGAATTCTGGCTGGCGCTGCTGGCCGGCGAGGTCTCGCTGGTGGGGCCGCGCGACTACCCCGATCGTCTCGCCGGCGATGAGGTCGTGGTCCTGGCCCTCGCAACGACTCGCTATCGACGCACCTGGGTGAGCGACCATCCCATCGACACCGGCACCCTCTGGGTGACCACGCGACATCTCCGGTATCGGGGCGAGCGCGGCGAGGCGACAATCCCGCTCGCGACGATTTGCGAGTGGTCGACCGAGCGCTGGGATGGTGGGACGGCCACGGAGCGGGATGCCGTGACGCTCCGGCGGTCGGATGGCGAGAAAGACCTGACATTCAGTTTCCGTCCCGCGGAGCAGATCGTCGAGGCGACCGTCGACGGACTGTCGTTCCGGGTACGCCTCGATGCGGACCATCTTGTCGCGTTGTGCGAATCGTTGCGGCAGAACGCGTAGCGATCCGGTCCCGAGGGCGGGGCCAGGAAGGAGAGCGAGTGCTCCACGTCACCATCAAGCCGCATCGCGAGTACCTCCGGGCGAATGCCGACGCGCAGAAGCTCTTCGTGATGCTCAAGCTGCTGCCGACACCCGAAGCGGCACAGGCGCGTCCGCGCGTGCATCTCGCGCTGGTGATCGACACCAGCGGCTCGATGCGCGAGCCGGCACCGGGCCTCGCGGCCGAGATCCTGCCCGCCGAGCCGTTCACCGTCGACGGGAAGACGTACAACGCCACGTTCGAGGGGACGACGAAGCTCGATATCGCCATGGACGCGGCGCGGCGACTGGTCGGCAGCACCACCTTGCAATCCGACGACACGGTGTCGATCATCCGTTTCGATGATGATGCCAGCGTCGTCGCGGAGGGGCGGATCGGCCAGGATCGCGAGCGGCTGCTCGCGGGGATCGCGCGCCTGGCCGACTATAGCGGCGGGACGCTGATGGGGAAGGGGCTGACCGTCGCGGCGGAGACGCTGGGACGCGGCGAGCAGGGCGCGCGGAAGGTGTTATTGCTCACCGACGGGCGCGCGGTGGATGAACTCGACTGCCGCGACGCGGCGGAGGCGCTGGCGAAGTTGCAGACCCCGATCATCGCGCTCGGCGTCGGCGAGGAATACAACGAGGATCTGCTCAGCGATCTCTGCAGCGTGAGCCAGGGTCGCCCCTACGACTTCCGCGACATGACCGCGCTCGCGGACATCTTCGAGGCCGAGCTCGGTGCGGCCACGCGCCAGGTGATCGCCGATGTCCGCGTCACCGTGCGCACGGTCCGCGACGTCCGCCTCGTCTCGGCGATGCGTGCCTATCCGAACCTGGCCGACATCGATCCCGCGCAGGAACCCCTCCCGCTCGGCAACATCGAGTCCGGCGACCACACCGTTTTCATCCTGGAGTTCGACCTCCAGGGGCGCCCCCCGGTACGGGCACGATTGGCCCAGCTGGGCGTGACCTACCTCGTCCCTGCGCGGGGCTATCGCGGGGAAGTCGCGCCGCAGGAACTGGTGGTCGAGTTCACGGAGGATGAGGCGCTGGCCGCCACGGTGGATCCCGAGGTGATGGGCTACGTGCAGCAGCGCAACGTGGACAGCCTCGTGCGACAGGCCACCGAACAGGCCAAGACCAATCCCGAGCAGGCGGCCCGGACCCTCCAGGTCGCGCGCTCGATGACCCAGCGCCTCGGGAATGCCGGCATGACCCGCGCGCTCGGGGCGGCGGTGGACGAACTGCGTGGGAACGGCACCATCAAGATCGGCACGGTGAAGACGATCAAGCTGGGCGCCCGGACCCAGACGATGAAGGCGGGCGGGCCGGACGCGATGCCAGACGACATCCCGTCCGAGGAGGAGATCCGGAAGATCACCGGCGCGTAGCCGACGGCGGCCGCGACGGGGGCGACGATACGCGAGCGGCCGCGAGGCCGAGGAGAAGGAAATGATGGTGACGTGCGCGATCTGCGGCAAGGAGAATCCGGCGGGCGTGGAATACTGCGAGGACTGCGGGGCGGCGTTGCTCCCGACGGCCACCACGGGTGCGACTCCCGCGAGTACGCCTGTCCAGGCGGGGGACAGCGCGGAAGTGCCCGCGTCGGAGCCGCCGTTCATGTCGCAGGATGAGTCGGCAGCCGCGCCCCCCGAGGCACCCACCGCGCCGCCGGAGAGTACCGCCGCACCGTCCCCGACGCCGGTCGTCAATCCGCGCCTGGCACCCAAGCGGTACGGCGCGGTAGGGACAGAGGAGATCCCGTTGCAGGGCGAGCGGCTCGTGGTCGGACGCTTCGACCCCGAGACCGGCCCCGTCGATATCGATCTATCGGGCACGCCCGAGTCCGGGCAACTTTCCCGTCATCACGCGGAATTGTATCGCGAGGCGGACGGTGCATGGTTCGTGCAGGATCTCGGCTCGACGAACGGGGTCTTCGTGAAGCGGTCGGGCAGCAGCACCTTCGGTCCGCGGCTCACGACCCCGACCGCGCTGGTGCCCGGTGACGAGGTAGCCTTCGGCAATGCCCGCTTCGTTTTCAAGGCGGATTAGGGTGGGCATGGCGCGCGAGTCCGACGAGCACGACAAGGATGGTGCGACGGTCGACCAGGAGGTAATACCGGCGGCACTACCGCTGTCGGATATGCCCCCGGTCGGTGCGCCGCTGCTGCCGGAGGGAGAAGTGACCGGCACGCCGGTGCCACCCGACGAGCCCTCGTCCGAAGCGGTCGTCATGCGCGCCACGTCGGCCGAGAACGGGGCGGAATCGCCGGGGTCGGTGGACCTTGCGGGAGTTTCCGGCGATTGGTCCGATGAGCGGGCGGCAACGACTGACGGCGCACCCGACGTCGACTCGACAATTCCGCCGTCGGGTGGAGAAATCCCGCCGAACATGAGCGATCTCGATGCCGAGAGGGGGGGGGGGACCCTCGCTGAGTTGGTGCTCCCGTCGACCATCCAGGCTCCCGCACCGCTGGCCGTGGGCACGACACTCGGTCCCGGAGGCGTGGTTGTGATCGAGGACTTCCTCGACACGCGAGGGCGGCTCAATCGCTATCGCGCGCTCGTGCAACAGGAAGATGACACTGCCGTACCCGCCGAACTGCGCGAGGCACCCGTCGCATACGCTGAATTGCGCCGCGAGAGCGCGGTGCTCGCCGACGTGCGTTATGCCATGGTACCTCGCTACCTGGCCGCGTTCGAGCAAGATGACCGGCGCTATCTGGCGGTCGCGTGGCGCGACGATGAGCGTGGCACGCTCGCGGAGGCGTTGGAAACGGGACTCGACACGGCGGGGGCGATCTCGATCATCCTCCAGCTGGCGCAGGTGCTCCGTCGCTTGCACGCCAGCGGCTGGTCGTTGCTCGGCCTGCAACCGGCGCACATCGCCCTGGGGGAGCCGTTGTGTATCACCCAACTCGGCACCGCCGCGCGCATCGGTCAAGGGTCCGAGGGCGCGCTGAGCGTTGCCGGTTACTCGGCCCCGGAAGTGGCCCATCAGGCGCGCGTGACCGGCAAGGAGGACGTGTACACGCTCGGGTCCCTGCTGTACCGGGCGTTCGTCGGTGTCCCGGTGCCCGAGCAAGGGCCGGAGCTCGCCGCGCTCGGGGCGTTGGTGCGGCTCCCCGGCGCGCCGCAATTGCTCGACGCTGCGCTGGTGCCGGTTGATGAGCGGGCCGATCTCGAGACCTTCTACCGGCGACTTCTCGCCTTCAAGGAGCGCTGGCAGCGCCGCGTGTTGGCGCTCGAAGTCGCCAGCGGGACGACTATCGGCCTCAACCGGTCGCGGCCGGTGAACGAGGATGCCCACGTGCAGGTCACCTGGTCGCTCGCGCAGCATGATCTGGTTGCGTTCCGTGCGCTCCTGTGCGTGGTGGACGGCATGGGCGGGATGGAAGCGGGCGAGGTGGCGAGTCGGGCCGCGGTGCAGGCGGTGCTAGGTGGTCTCGGCGGCGAGTTCGGGCACGATGTGCCGCCGCCGGATCCGGTGGTACTGGTGCAGGCCGCCGCCCGGGCGGTCTTCGATGCGGCGGAGGGACGCGCGGTGGGCGCGACCATCACCTGCGCGGTGGTGGATGACGGTGTCCTCACCCTGGGCCATGTGGGCGACACGCGCGCCTACCTGCTCCGCGATGGCACGCTCGCCCAACTCACCCACGACCACTCCTTGGTGGCCGCGATGGTCGCCAGCGGGGTGCTCACGGCGGAGGAATCGCGCGGCCACCCCGACAGCAATAAGGTGCTCCGGTCACTCGGCGGGCAGCGGGAATTGGGCGACGCCTATATCGACACGCTCGCGACCACCCGCGGCGCGGGGGCGCTCCAGTTAACGGAGGGCGACGTCCTCCTCCTCTGTAGCGACGGGGTGTGGGGCGTCCTCGACGACAGCACACTGCGCGCGCTCCTGCTCGGCGCGGGATCGTGCACGGCGAGCGTGCGGACGATCCTCGAGCGCGTCCTGACCGGTGGCGCGCCCGATAACGCGACACTCCTCGTCGCCCGCTGTATCGCGATGCCGTCGCACTGAACGCGCCGCCGGGGCACGTGTGTCGGCTACCAGCTTCATCCGCGCGAGATCGGCATGATTTGCTCGGGGTGGTGCCGCGATTATCCTACTCCTTCTCGTCCGGCGGAACCCGCGTCGAAGCCGGCCTGTACACGTTGGTACAATCGGCGACGGGCCCGGCGGCACCGCCTGGATGCTAAGTCCCGCCCGCGAAGGAGGCCGCGCCGATGCTCCGGTTCCTCCAGAATCGCCTGTGGGCGCTGGTCCGGCGTGCCATCCCGGCCCTCGGGAGGGTCCGCCCACGCTGGTGCAAGCCGCTCCCCGCAGCCCCGCTGGGTCGGCACGATCGCTGATCTGGCGTGCAGCAAACCGCAACTCATCGCCGAGAACCCGCTGCTGCGCCGGCAACCCCTCGCGCGCAACCGTGCCGCCAAGCGGCCGCACCGGACACGCGCCGCTCGCGCGCTCGTAATCGTGCTCGCGAGCAGGGCGAGGCACTGGCGGGGAGCCGCGCTCATCATCAGTCCGGAGACGGTCCCGCGCTGGCATCGCGCGGGACCGCGCCTGCTCTGGAAGGCGAAATCGCCCGCCATCGCGGGAGCCGCGGATCGCGCGGGAGACGGTCGCCCTCATCGAGGAGATGGCGACTGGCAGCCGGCTGCGGGGCGCGGACCGCATCCGGGGCGCGTTGCGCATACTCGGTATCGCGGTCGCGAAGCGCACGGTCCGGCGCCACCGGCGGCAGGCGCGTCCGTCGCCGCCGTACGGGCAGGCCGGGGCGACGTTCCGGTGGAACCACGCCCCGGACCTCCACCGCAACAGCACGCCACCTGCGAGCGGTTCCATCACCCGCTCGTCCTGGGCGAGCCCCGCTTGCAGCGCGTCCCCCGCGAGTACGCGCGCTCCTTCAATCGGGACCGGTCACCTGGGCGGCGAGGGGCGGCAGCGTGCGGGCTTCCCCCATCTTGGGCGGCCTCCGGCACGCGTATGCCCGCGCCGCGTCACGGTACAGGAATAGACTCCTCGGCCACCACAGGCGAGCGGTGTGTACGGGCGGTCGAAGATCGATCCGAGCGGCAAGGGCCAGCGGGTGGGGGGGAACCAGGCGGGGCGTCGCCCGCAGCACAGCACCTGCATTGCTGTGCGTGTCCTCATACCGTACACTGCGAGCCGAGCGCGGTCGGGGAAGGATCCCGCATGTCGGCCGCGCTGACGAGGAGGGGGGCGTGGTGGACGGGATGCGGATCGCCTGCGGGCAGATCACCTGGCGGGGGTCGGGGCTGTCCGAGGAGCAGGTGCTGGCCGAGATCGCCCAGGCCGGCTACGCGGGTGCGCCGGCCGGCCCCGCCGACCGTCCGGCGCGGGAGACGCTGGACCGCTACGCCCGGTTCGGCCTGGCGCCCGCGCCGGGCTATCTGGGTGCCGCCTACTGGGACGAGGCGCAGGCAGAGGCCATCCTCCGTCAGGCAACCACGCGGGCGCGGACGATGCGCGAACTTGGCTGCACCGAGTTGTACGTGGCGGCCAGCCTGACCCCCGAGCGCCGGTTGGTCGCGGGCCGCGTGCGGCCGCAGGATGCCCTGTCGGAGGCCGGGTATCGGCAGTTCGCCGCGACCCTGAACCGCGCGGGCGCGGCCACGCTCGCCGAGGGCGTGCGGATCTGCTTCCACAACCACGTCGGCTCCTTCATCGAGACCCGCGAGGAGATCGACCGCCTCTTCGCCCTGGTCGACCGGGCGCTGGTCTTCCAGGGGCCGGACCTCGGCCACCTCGCCTGGGCGGGGGACGATGTCGTGCGCTTCTGTCGGGACTACGCCGACAGCATCAAGACGCTGCACATCAAGGACATCGACCCCGCGGTCCGTGCTGCGGGGGTGGCGCAGGGGTGGGATTACCAGACCTGCTCCGACCGCGGCATCTTCACCGAACTCGGCACGGGGCTGGTCGACTTCCCGGCGGTCTTCGCCGCCCTGGCGCAGGCCGACTTCCGGGGGTGGGTCGTCGTGGAGACCGACGTGACGCAGCGACCGACCGCCCTGGAGAGCGCGCGGATCAGCCGCGATTACCTCGCGAGCATCGGTCGCTGACCAATACGGGACCGCGGTACCCGCGTGGGCGGGTGCATGGCGGGATGGCGCAGGAGGGCGACGTGAGTGTGGCGCGGACACCGACGAAGATCGGCATCATCGGCTGCGGGGTGATCAGCGGCATCTACATCGAGAACGCGCGGCGGCTCGATGCCATCGAGTGCGTCGCGGTGGCGGACGTCAACCCCGCGGCCGCCCGGTACCGGGCGGAGCAGTATGGCATCCCGCGGGCCTGCGCCCCCGAGGAACTGCTGGCCGACCCCGCGATCGCGATCGTCGTCAACCTGACCCCGCATCGCCTGCACCACCGGGTCGGCCTGCAAATCATCGCGGCGGGCAAGCACCTCTACAGCGAGAAGCCGCTGACGGTCTATCGGGAGGAGAGCCAGGAACTCCTGGAGGAGGCGGCGAAGGCGGGCGTACGGGTCGGGAGCGCCCCGGACACCTTCTTCGGGGGGGCCTGGCAGACGGCGCGGCGGGCGATCGACGACGGCCTCATCGGCGTGCCCTTCGCGGCGCAGGCCACCCTGCAATGGCGGCGCGCGCCGGCGGATGAGCAGGGGCCGCGGGCGACGATCTCGCCGACGCGCGCCACGGTCGCGGGGGCGATCGGTCGCGCGCAATCGGAGGGCCTCAAGTACGGCGCGAGTGTCGCCTTCGACATGGGACCCTATTACCTGACCGCCCTCATCAATCTGCTGGGACCGGCCACGCACGCGGCGGGAGCGACCCGGCAAGTCTTCGCGGAGAAGGCGCAGTTCGGCAGCACGATCACGGTCGAGTCGCCGACGCACGTCGCGGGCCTCATCGAGTTCGCCGGCGGGGCGGTCTGCCAGTTCCTGACCTCAGGCGACGCCTACGGGACCGGGCTGCCCCACATCGAGATCTACGGCACGGAGGGCTCGCTCCGCTGCCCCGACCCCAACTACTTCCCCGGTCCGGTCTACCTGCGCCAGCCCGACAGCACGGCGTTGGTCGCGCTCGACTGCGCGCATGGCTACAACCAGGACAGCCGCGGCGTGGGGGTGGCGGACCTGGCGGTGGCCCTCGCGCACGACCGGCCGCACCGGGCGACCGGGGAGATGGGGGCCCACGTGGTCGACATCCTCAACGCGATCCACGAGTCCGCGGACGAGGGCCGACGGATCGCGCTCCGGACCACCTGCGCCCGCCCCGCGGCGCTGCCCCCCCAGCTCCCCGACTGGACCATCGAGGACTGACGACGAGCGGCCACAACATGGGCTGCCGAAACCGGCCGATCGTCGCCATAGCCCCGGACGACGTGCGCGGGCGGGTGCTGAGTGTCTGGAGCATGATTGCCGCCGGGGTGTTGCCGCTCGGGAGCTTGCTGCTCGGCGGCCTCGCGAGCCTCACCAGCCGCGTCGCGCCGGGCGTCGGCGTCGTCGCCCGCGACCCGCGCCGGGGGGCCGCGCAGGCCGAGGAGGCGGTCGTGACCGGGGCCGCCGCCTCGTAGGACCATGCCCGTGTCCCGACCTCGACTCCACCACTTGCCGGGCGGGCTGGCCCGGCGGGTGCATCCGCGTCCTGACGAGCGGGGCGGTGTGCCGCGTGCAGCGGCGCGGATCGGAGCAACGCATGGCAGGCCAACCGGACGCGGACGGCCGCACCGAGAAGTACGGCGGCGGCGATGGGGTGGGGGAGCACGAACGGGCGGACAGCATGCTGGGCGAGGACCAGGGGACGGACGGCACCCCCACGGACGACTCGACCAGGACTGGCGAGTCTCAGGCCGAGCGTAAGCAGGCCGCGGACTTGGAGAGCGGCGAGGAGCAGCTCGGATAGGGGCGCATCGTGACCCGAAGTACGGGCCGGGCGGTGGCCTGGTGTACCCGGTCCGGGCGCAGATAGCACCCTGATCGTGCGTGCACGGCTTCGGGCTGAAGCCGACGGCATACGTTAGGGCGCACCTGGGGCGCCGCGACAGGATGGCCCGGGGCGCTGCGGCGCGCGTGCCGGGGCAGCACGGGAATGACTCGGCGGGAGGCGTTCTTGCCGTCGCGTGCCGCTAGCGCACCTGCCACGGCGTGCGCGGCCGCGGCAGGCCCGGCGGTCCCGGGATGAGGCGGTCGGCGACCAGGCCGGTGACGACGGCGTAGACCGCTTTGTGCGCGATGTCGATGAGCTGCTCGTCGGTCGGCCAGGTCCACGGCGGCGCGCCGACCCCGGTCGCGTTCTCCAGCGTCTGGTCGTTGAGCAGGCGCAGGTTAGTGAAGAGGAGCGCGCCGACCGGCCCGCGCAGTCCCCGCTCGGCCATGATCCCGCGCATCGCGCCCAGCAGGATGCCCTGCCCCCAGTGCATCGCCCAGTTGCGGCCCACCGCGTCGGCGTCGGGCTGCCGCAATCGCAGCAGCCGCGCCAGCGTGTGCGCCGGGACGAACGAGTTCGGTCGGCGGGGGAGATGCTGTTCCAGCTTCTCCCCGGCGGTCATCGCGGCCACGCCCGCCACCCCCGCGAGCAGCCCCCGCAGCAGTGCCTTGCCCGTCATCGCCCCCTCCTCATCGCCCGGGGTCGCCACGGTGCGGCCCCCTCGCGACCGGCATGGCAGGAAGCGTGCCAGTGCCGACCAGGCCCGACACCTCGCCCCGCCCCTCCATGATGTGCGCGGTCACCCGATAGTGCCCGTTGAGCCCCGCATCCGTCCGGTCCCCCGGCGGCTTCGCGCACATCATCTCCCGGCGCCGCGTCGCGTTCTCCGGTGGACCGAGCGCGGCGATGGCGTGTCGCGGGTGGCCGGGGGCGCGGCGCCCCTGCCGGAAGGGGCGGGGGGGGGCGCGTCGGGTGCCGGCCGGGCGGGATGGCGATGGCGACGCGCCGAGCGCCGCGGGACGGCTCTCGGACGGGGAGTGGGCGGAGCAGGGGAAGGGTGACGGGGCAAAGAACCTCGGGACGGACAATCTGCCCGGGTATCTCACCGGCACTCCGGCGCGACGCCCGGTCGCCCACGACGCGATCCGCGAAGGCCGCGCCGGAAGGCCGCGTCACCCGGCACCTCCCTGTATCGGCAGAGCGACACGGCGAGAGGGGCGGATGCCGCGTCCCGGCCTGCGTCGGGCTAGTCCGCCTGGCACATCCAGGCGACGCCGGACCGGTCGGTGGGGTCGCCGAACATACCGCGCGCGGGCAACGCGGTATCATCGTCGGCGTAGCCAGGAGTGTTGCCGATGGCCGCCGCAGCCCGCCGCCAACCCGCCGAGGAGGCCCCGCCCCGCAAGGAGTTGCGCGGGGTGGTCGAGCGCCTGACCTACCAGAACCCGGAGAACGGCTACACCGTCGCCCGACTCGCCCCCGAGCGCCCGCAAGACGAGGCGCGCGCCGCCCAGGCCGACGACCGGCTGGTCACCATCGTCGGCACGCTGGCCGACCTGACCCCGGGCGAGGCGATCGTCGCGCAGGGCTGGTGGAAGAACGACGCCAAGCACGGCTGGCAGTTCCAGGTCCTCGACTACCGCACCAGCCTCCCCGCCACGATCCAGGGGATGCGCCGGTACCTGGGGAGCGGGCTGGTCAAGGGCGTCGGCCCGGTGATGGCCGGGCGGATCGTCGACGCCTTCGGCGAGGGCACGTTCGACGTCATCGACGCCACGCCGGAGCACCTCACGAAAGTCCCTGGCATCGGCAAGGTGCGGGCCAGTCGGATCGCGGCGACATGGGTGGAGCAGCGGCACATCCGCGCGGTGATGACGGCGCTGCAAGGCTACGGCGTCTCCACCTCGCTCGCGGTGCGGATCTACAAGCGCTTCGGGGACGACAGCGGCCGCGTGGTGTCCCAGGAGCCGTACCGCCTCGCCCGCGAGGTCTGGGGCATCGGCTTCAAGACCGCCGACACGATCGCGCGGGCCGTCGGCATCGCCCCCGACGCGCCAGAGCGGCTCCAGGCGGGGGTGCTGCACGCGCTGGGGGCCGCGGGCGACGAGGGGCACACGCTCCTCCCCGAGCGGGAGTTGCTCGAGACGGCGGCCGAGTTGCTGGGCGTGGCGGTCGGGCGGCTCGGCGATGCGGTCGCGGCGCTGCTCGCCACGGGCGATCTCGTCGCCGCGCAGCGGGCGGGCACCGCGCTGCGCCTGCTCGCGCTGGCCCCGTTCGCCCGTGCCGAATCCAGCCTCGCCTCCCGGCTCGTGGCGCTGGCCGCGGCCGGGGCCGACGCGCGCGTGGCGCGGGTCTTCGCCGACGCCGACTGGGCCGCCGCGTTCGGCTGGCTGGCGGCGCGGCACGCCATCACCCTCGCGCCGGAGCAGGAGGCCGGGGTGCGGATGGCGCTGACATCGCCGGTCAGC
>JAABUM010004500.1_pt1 | contig 15652 bp, 17 predicted proteins | sample 5559161 | NCBI WGS metagenome assembly JAABUM01 (sample SAMN10711868, study PRJNA513369) | rock metagenome | isolation source: Antarctica rocks | place: Antarctica: Victoria Land, Siegfried Peak nord
ACGAAGAACAGGCGCCACCAGACGCCATTGCTCGTCGCTCAAGTCGCTGGGATAAACCACTTTGGATGCGCGTCTCATCAACTCCAGTCTGACCCAAACCCACACTACAGAGACAGGCTCTTAGATGGGAGACGGCCCCGAAAGCAGAACCCATCAACATCGGAAGTTCAACCCAAGATGATGTTTATCAAGACCTTTTCGGTGGCGGTGCTTATAAAATTCATCCCGCTACCAGCCGCTACCTTCGCCAGTGGCTCGATAATCATCCCAAAGTGCGAAAACAACTTCATCTCAAATGAACAAAAAGCCCGCCTCTTTCGAGACGGGCTTTCCTGTTTCAACGCGAGTTCAACCCGCCAGCACGTCGCCGCCCGCCGGCGAGACGCGCACGCCTTGCGCTTCGAGCCACGCGATGGCGCGTTCGATTTCGGCTTCTTCGCCGCTTAGTTCCAAATCCATCCAACCGGCTTGCGGTTCGATGTTGGCGCGGCGAATCGAAAAATCGACCTTGAACTCGCGCGCCATGTGGCACACGACGGGTTTGGTCATCTCGGACGGCGTAAACGTCAGTCGCAATCGGTCATTCATAATTAACCTCCCGGAATGGCGGGGATGAACGTAACTTCATCCCCATATTTCAACGGTGTGTCGAGATTTTGTAGTTGGCGCACATCTTCTTCATTAACATAAATGCGGTTGTATTGACTCAACTGCCCTTCTCTATTAACGAAGTGTTTTGAAAACGTCGGCTCTTGTGTGACAAGCTGCTCAACCAGTTCACGAAGCGAATTGGCCCGCATCGAGAATTCGTTTCGCCCATCAAATAAGGAACGAAATACGTCATGCACGCGAACCAAGACGGAACTCATCCGGTGCTTCCGCCCGCAATAGCGGGCACAATCGAAACCTCGTCGCCATCTTTCAAGGGCGTGTCGAGTTTTTGCAAAAAGCGCACGTCTTCTTCGTTGACGTAGACGTTGACGAAGCGGCGCAGATTGCCCGTGTCATCGAGCAAACGGGTTTTGAACTCGTCGTTTTGCGCGGCGAGTTGTTCAACGACTTGGCGCAAACTGGTCGCTTCGACGTGCATTTCGGCTTTGTCGCCCGCGAGTTTTTGTAGTGGTGTGGGAATACGAACTAAAACAGACATGATGTTGATGGTTTTAGAGGGACATGACAGGCCATGTTCCTCCAAACGGGATTCTAAAGTTTGCGGCCCCACGCTTCTTCAAAAGAGGCGAGGTTGGGACGAATTTGCATCGGTTTGCCGACGTGATCGGCGATGGCTTCCTGGGTTTTCAAACCGATGCCGGTGATGTAGGCGACCGTTGTTTCGTCTTTGCCGATTTTGCCAGCTTCGACTAACTTTTTGAGTGTCGCAATTGTCACGCCGCCCGCTGTTTCGGTAAAAACGCCTTCGGTCTGGGCGAGCAATTTGATGCCTTCAATGATCTCTTCGTCAGTCACCGAGTCGATGGCGCCGCCGGTTTTTTCGGCGATGTCTTTGGCGTAAATACCGTCCGCCGGGTTGCCGATGGCGAGCGATTTGGCGATGGTGTTCGGACGAACCGGCGCCACGAAATCCTGCTTGTCCCGAAACGCTTGGGCGACCGGACTACACCCTTCGGCCTGCGCGCCGGACATCTTGACGACTTTGCGGTCGATGAGGCCCAAGTCCATCCACTCGTTGAAGCCTTTGTAAATCTTGGTCAGCATCGAACCCGACGCGATGGGAATAACGACGTGATCCGGCGCTTTCCAACCGAGTTGTTCGGCGACTTCATAGGCGAGCGTTTTCGAGCCTTCCGAATAGAACGGGCGCAGGTTCACGTTCACAAACGCCCACAGATTTTCGTGCTGGCCATCGGCGTTGCGGTTCACGCGGTCGGCGACTTCGGCGCATAAGCGGTTGACCTGATCGTAGTTGCCCTCGACCGCCATGACTTTGGGATTATAAACCAGGGAGTTGAGGATCTTGCCGATTTCGAGGTCGGCGGGAATAAACACATAGCAATCCATGCCCGCACGCGCGGCGTGAGCAGCGACCGAGTTGGCCAGATTGCCCGTTGAAGCGCACGCGGCAGTCGTGAAACCGAACTCTTTAGCGCGGCTTAGGGCTGTTGAAACGACACGATCTTTAAAGCTCCACGTCGGATTGGCCGTGTCGTTTTTGATGTAAAGCTCGCGCAACCCTAGCAAACGCGCGAGATTATCGCACTTGAGAAGCGGTGTGAACCCGGCGCCCAGGTTGACTTGCGGCTCGCCTTCGACGGGCAAAAAGTCTTGGTAGCGCCACATCGAGTAGGGGCCGCGCGCGATGCGTTCGCGCGATGTCAAGCGTGCGATAACGTCGTAGTCATAGGCGACTTCGAGCGGGCCAAAACAGAGTTCGCAAACGTGCTTGGGCGCGGTTTCATATTGCGCGCCGCACTCTTTGCATTTGAGTCCCAGCAGACGCGACGAGGTTTTAGCGGCGTGATGGCCGTTGGAGGCGGTCGCGGGCGCATCCAAAAGTGCAGTTGAATTCAAGGCGTGTTCCTTTCGTCCCAGTGGAGGCTGGCACGCGCCGCCGAGGTGAAGTTTTTCGAGCGCGCTCCCTTTGCTTTTCAGGCACCTTTGAACACAATCGAAAACCAGGCGGCGAACTCAGGATACCAATTCGCGCACCAAAAACCTGCGCCTTTGATTGAAAGGAGCCTGGTGAGCCAACGAAAACCTTCTGATGCGCGCCGCTTTTGGCCACAAAAACCACAAGAAAAAGCTAACGCAACAGGAATGCCCACTTTTTCAATCAACCCTTTTGTGGTTTTTGTGCCTAAAACAGAAGCCAATCGGCCCCAAGTCAGTCGCTGGAAACAGAGACATCTTCCGGGAAGTTCCAATTCTCGAACAACCGAAACGCCGCATCGAAACGCCGAACTTCCTCGCTCGAAATCGTTTCGACTTGCAATTCGCTCAGCACGCGTCGCAGTGACGGCGGATGCGGCGTTTCCAACGCCTTTTGAATCACCCGCAAACACGAGGGCGACCAAATCGTGTGCAACGGTTCGGTTCCGTGTGCGCTTTTGGGCACAAGCGCATCGAATTCGTCTCGCCAATGCTCCAGTTGAAATCGAATGAAATCGGCGTTCAAAAATGGCATATCGCACGCGACAATGAAGGCGGGTTCGCCGAAATGACAAAGCGCCGCTTGGATTCCGGCGAGCGGCCCTTTGTCGCTCGTCGTGTCGGCGATGCGCGGGAAACGCGCCGCCTGTGCCACTTCTTGCGAGTTGGAGACGACGATCACACACTCGAAAATCGGTTCCAATAGGCGTGCCGTGCGACGAATGAGCGGTTCGCCATCGAGTAAAAGCAGGGCTTTGTCGCGCCCCATGCGACTCGATTGTCCGCCCGCCAAAATCGCGGCACATCGCGTGGGGTTCATGAAAATTTTGGCCACAGATGAACACGAAAAACACGGATAGAGATCCAGATGAAGTTAGGAAATTTCTTTCCAGATCATCTAAAAAATATCCGTGTTCTTTGTGGGCATCCCCGATAGTTTCCTGTCTTAACGTCCGATTTGGTTTTGCAACGCGCGGGCTTCGCGCAGATGCTTTTCTTCGGTGCGCACGAAATCGGTGACAGCGCGGCGCACTTGCGGGTCGCGCGTGGCGGAAAGTTCTTTGCGCCCATCGCGCACGTCGTCGGCGTTGGTGCGCACGAACTCGGCGATGATAGCCCGGTCAAAGGCGCTTCCGTTCATGGCGGAAAATTGTTCGAGTTTCGATTTGTCTTCGTCGGCGAGCGTCACGGGAATGGTGATGCCCTTTTGACGCGCCAGGGTCAGCAACTCCTGATTCAAGCGCGCGTGGTCGCCAATCAGTTGGATAGCGTAGCGGTGAAGCGCATTCGATTGCGCTTTTTGCGCGGCGAGTTCGGCGGTGGACTGGTCGTAAACGCTGCCCTGGGCATCTTTAGTTAGATACTCGCGGTCAACTGAGGCGATGGGCGTGGCCATCATCATCATCTTGGACTTGGCAGGTTTGGCCTGGCTTTGAACGCCTGAAGCGCACACGGCTAAAAGTGCAAGAGCGGCTGTGTTAGAAAGTTTCATCAAGCACTTCAACCGCTAATTGCGCGCCGCTTCACGGGGATTAAACGCTTTGCCAGAAGAATAAAGGCGAAACGGGAGTCGAACCCGCCTTGCAACTGTTTATAAGACAGTCCCCCACAACCGGTGGGGCTTTCGCCCGCAGTTTTTGGTTGCGGGCGATTCTATTCGCAAGAGGCGGACAGGCATGGTTTAAGAGTATCCCTCGTAGGGCGATTGCAACGGTTCAAGCAGTTCTTCTTCAACTGAAAACGATTGTTTTTCGGTGTGATGATGTTCGACGAACACTTGGCGTTGCAGCCAGAAAGAGTAGGCCAAAGCGAGCACGAACACCACTTCGATAACTGAGGAAACGTGCATCGCGTCGGCTGTGGGCGACACCGATTCCACGAGTTTGACCGCTTGCAAAAGCGCGAACAAAACAGAAGCGATGATGAGAACGCGCCACGACGCGCCCATGCGTCCGGTGCGAAGCAGCGAATACAAGTTGATGGCGAGGGCGGCGGCGATCACCGACAACACAAACGACAGCAGCGTGGTGACCGCCAGCGAGGACGGGAGCGAGATGGCTTCGGAGGCAAAAAAAGGCATCTGGATTCGACTTACAAAAGTTCCACGCCCGTGCGCTCCAACGGAGCAACAAAGGTTGTGGCACCAACGAGAAGCACGTCTTTCGCCAATTCCCATTCGACCTTTTGTTGACCTAAAAGCGCTTGGGCTTGCGACCCGAACAACCCGAAACACGCCGAACCCGACCCGCTCATCATCGCGCCCAAACTTCCCGCTTCGCGCAGCAACTCGACACAACGCGCGGGAAGCGGCGACACCAAACGCGCCGCGCGTTCGAGGTCGTTGCTCAAAAGCGGCGCGACTCGTTTCACTTCGTCATCCAACCAAACGTCGAGAAGCGCCTTCGTTCCGTTTTGACTTTGCAAACCGTTCTCATCCCACGCGCGATAAATGGTCGCAGTGGCAAATCCTTCGCGCGGTTTGAGCAACAAAACCCAGCCTTCAAGCGGCGCAACTTGGCTCAATTGTTCGCCGATGCCTTCCATCAAAACGGGCGAGTCGAGCAGAAAAAGCGGCACATCGGCGCCCAATTTCGCCGCGATATAGAGCAATTGCTCCTCGCCTAACCGCTCGGTTGGATGGGCGTTCGCCAGACGCAAAATCGCGGCGGCATTGCCCGATCCGCCGCCAAGTCCTGCGCCAAAGGGAATGTTTTTGCGAAGCCCAATCGAAGCGCCGCCCGCAAATCCCGTCGCTTCTCGCCACGCTTTGAACGCGCGCACGCACAAGTTGTCGTCGCGTTGCAACTCGATTTGGTCGCACCTGAACTCGACGATCCCGTCTCCTCGAAACTCAAGTTCCAATTCGTCCCACAAACCGACCGGATGAACCAGAGAACGCAGCGTGTGATAGCCATTGGGCAGCCATTCGAGAATGTCGAGCGACAGGTTGATCTTGGCGCTCGAACGCGCGCGGAAGTAAGTCATTGGAAGAGGAATTGGCGCGCTTAAAACTGCAAGCCGATGAGGAGAAACCTCAAAAGCGTGGTTCACTGGTCGGACTTCGATTGGAAGAGGACGGTAGTCCCGCTTGGTTTTCGCTGCGGGACTCCCGTCCTCTTCCAATCGAAGTCCGGCCTCTTTCCTGTGTCCAAGTTATTCTTAGCGCAGTCGTGCCCAGATTTGCAGGTCGCTCCACTTGCCTTGGTTGTCGAACGCGAAACGGCGCAAACAGCCTTCTTGCTCGAATCCAACGCGGTGGGCCACGTTTTGCGAGCGCACATTCCGTGCATCGCAGCGGATTTCCAATCGCTGAAAACCCAGTTCGTCGCCCCAGACCACCAAACTCGCCACGGCTTCGCTCATCAGTCCCTGACCGACCAACCTTGAGTCGAGCCAGTAGCCGATTTCGGCGCGCTCGATGTTTTGTTCGATTGTGTGCAAGCTGCATTTGCCCACAACTTGCCTGCTCTTGCGCAAGCGAAGCGTGAAATCGAGTTCGTTCCGATGCTCCCATTTCCATGCCGCGCCGCGCGCCTGTAATTGCGATTCTTCGAGTGAAGGCAGCGTTTTGGCCCACGGCATCCACAGTCGAAGTTCGCTCCACGAAGCGCAAACGGAAGCATTGACTTCGATTCCGTCCCCCTCGCGCGCCGCGCACAAGCGCAGTCGCGGCGTGAGGAGTTCCAGATTTGGGGGCAAGTTAAGGGCGTGAAGGTTCATGGTTGGAGCGCGGCTCTGAATCAGTTGAAAAGCCTCCTTTGAACGCGAAACGCGAGCGAGTGCCTTGTTCAGGACGCCGTAGGTGCTTCTTTGAAGAGGTGGCGCGTCGCGCTTTTGAGAAGGCACTCACTCGCGTTTCGCGTTCAAAGGAGGCTTTTCAACTCGTCCGCTTCGTTCCAAAGCGCGCGCGCCAGATTTTCAAATTCTTGAAGCGACAAAGTTTCGCCGCGTCGTTTCGAGTCGATGCCGGTTTCTTCAAACGCGGCGTTCAACTTTTCGCGCGTTGCCAACGGTTTCAAGGTGTTGCCGAGGTTTTTGCGGCGCTGGCTGAACGCGGCGCGCACTGTCGTCCAGAAACGCGATTCGCTTTCGAGTTCAATGGAAGGCGTCCGCAACATCTCGAAGAAAACAACGGTCGATGTCACGCGCGGTGGCGGCAAAAATGTGTCGGGCGCGATGTCGAACTTGAGTTCGGGCCGGGTGTAAAGCTGGGCCATGAGCGACATCGGGCCGTAGTGCTCAGAGTCGGCGGGCGCAGTCAACCGTAACGCGACTTCGCGTTGCACCAAAACGGTTGCGCTCGAAAGGTTTGGCCGCCACTCTTCGATGATGCGCCGGAGCACCGGTTTAGAAATCGAGTAGGGCAAGTTCGCCACGATTTTCACGTTTTGTGCGGGCAAGTCCAACTCGTTCCAGCCGATGGCAAGGGCATCGCCCGCGAGCAATTTGAAGCCGTCGCGCTTGAGTTTTTTGGCGAGTAACGAGGCGAATTTGGCGTCTTTTTCGATGGCCGATACGCGTTCGCAACGCGCCAACAGCCGGACGGTGAGGGCGCCCAAACCGGGGCCGATTTCCAAAACGGCGTCGCTTTGTTGCAACGCCGCCGCCTCGCAAATGGCGTCCAGCGCGTCTTTGTCGAGCAAAAAATGTTGGCCCAGCGTTTTGTTGGGACGCGCGCCCAGCGAGCCAAGCGTTGAGCGCGCGACGGCGTAATCTGCCGGATCAAAGGGAAGAGAAATCAAAATGAGGTAGCGCCACTCCGTCATCCACAGAAAAACAACGAACGGGAAGTGATTGAGTATGAAACTTCGGCTGATGTGGTTGGATTTTAGGCACAAAAAGCACGAAAGAGTTGATACCTCGAACCGAGATTGAAAGAAGCGCCTCCGGCTCTCTTAATGGTTCAGCGGTTGGCCTTTTTGTGCTTTTTGTGCCTTTTCGTGGCTAAAATCCAACCACATCAGCCGAAGTTAAAAATTCTCTTGCGTGCCGCGCTCAGGGGGCAAACTTTGACTTCCAATGACACAAACCACCATGTCCGCCGCCGTGCTTCACGGCACCCGCGATTTGCGCGTCGAGCAAGTCCCGCTTCCACCCCCGCCCGCGCGCGGCGAAGTGCAGGTTCACATCGCTAAAGTTGGCATTTGCGGCTCGGACGTTCACTATTTTGAACACGGGCGCATCGGCGATTTCGTGGTCGAAAAACCGATGATCCTCGGCCACGAATGTTCGGGCGTTGTCGCCCAAGTCGGAGAGGGCGTCTCGCACTTCAAAGAAGGCGACCGCGTGGCGATTGAACCGGGCGTGCCGCGTTTATCGAACTTCGCCTCGAACTACTACATGAAGCAAGGGCGTTACAACCTGTGCCCCGACATCTTCTTTTTCGCAACACCGCCCGATAATGGCTCGTTTTGCTCATTCGTCAATCACAACGCGGACTTTTGTTTCAAATTGCCGGACAACGTCTCTCTCGAAGAAGGCGCGATGATCGAGCCGCTTTCAACGGGCATTTACGCCGCGCGTGTGGCCCCGGTGAAGATGGGCGACACGGTTGTCATCACAGGCGCCGGGCCGATTGGCTTGATGAACTTGCTGGCGTGCCGTGCGGCGGGCGCGACCAACATCTTGATTTCCGACTTGGTCGAATCGCGTTTGGAAGTGGCGCAGCAAATCGGTGCGACAGCAACGATTCGGGGCGGCGCTGATGAACTCAAAGCGGCGGCGCACGAAGTGACGAACGGCTTGGGCGCCGACGTGTCCATCGAATGCGCGGGCCATCCTTCGGCTTTAAGGGCGGCCATCGGCGCCTGTCGCGCGGGCGGAACCGTTGTGCTCATCGGAATGCCGCCCGAAGATAGCGCGCCCATCAACGTCAACGACCTGATCGTGCGCGAAATCACCCTGCGCCCGATTTTTCGCTACAACAATACTTTTCCTACCGGCGTTGAACTGCTTTCAAGCGGTAAAGTCGATGTGAAACCGCTGATTTCCAAGCGGTTTTCCCTGGCTGAAGTGCCCCAGGCGTTCAACTATGTGCTCGACAACCGCGCGACGTGTGTCAAAGCGATTGTGGACGTGGAATAAAATGGGAAAATAACCAAAAGGCCAAAACCGTTCTACATTGTGATCAGCCGAAGCCCAGGCAAGGACGAAACAAACGTCCAGGTGCGGGGAACGGCGCAAGTTTGCCAGAGGAAACACACACAATGATCAAACAGTTTTTTGTCGAAGAAGAGGGCCAGACCCTCGTCGAGTATGGCCTGCTCATCTCGCTCATCGCCCTCGTCGTTATCGCCGTCTTGACGGTGCTGGGCACCAAGATCAAGTCCACATTCAACGCGGCTGCCAACAACATCAACACAACCACCACCTAATTTGCTTTAGGACACGTAACTCGCCTTCTGAACCCGGTTCAGGAGGCGTTTTGCGTTGAAGGTGAACAGGCTGTTTGCCCGCACTTGCATACACCAACGCAAAAGAACCCGTAGCGTAAAGGCTACGGGTTCTTTTGTGGTGCTAAGGGTTTAGCGTTGATCGGCGGGATCGCCGTAAGGGTCTGCCGAGGAAGGCAACACGTTACCGAATTGCCCTCCGCTTTGGCCTTGGTTTGCAGGGTCGCCGTAGGGATCTTGCGAAGAAGGCATGACATTGCCGAACTGCCCGCCGCCGCCTTGCTGCGTTCCGCCACCGCCGCCACCGAGCATTCCGCCCAGCGCGCTACCGATGCCGCCGCCGCCCAGCAAACCGCCCAGGCCGCTGAGCATTCCGCCCATGTTGGAGCCTTGGTTCTGGTATTGTTGATCTGGATTGTAGCCGGAGAATTGTTGTCCGTTTTGTTGCGCGTAGTTGCCAAACATCCCCGACAAGGCGCCGAGAACGGGATTGGAATCGTAGGCTGGCCCCGGAGTGTTGGGGTCAGCGTGTTGCTGAACTGCATTGGCGACATGGCCAAACAAGAGGTCAAGTGGGTTCATTGGAATTTTCCTTTCGCCGCTTTTCGCGTGTGGTCGCTTTGCGTGTGGCGACTTACTGAGTTGCCGCTCCGTTCTGGCCTTTGAAGTAGTAGTCGATGCCGTTGCCGGTCGTCTGGTTGTTGTAGCCCTGAATGCCCGAATAAGCCTGTGCTTCGTTGGAGGGCACCTGAACCGTTTGCTGCGGTGGTGTCACGTAGTTGACGATGCGCGGGTTTTTCGGGTCACGGTAATAGATGCGTCCATCTCTGGATCGGTAGTATTGAACGGCTTGTCCACCATATTGGGCAATGGTCGCTTTCTTGGACTTCTGGTAGTAATAGTAGAGCGCGGCGGCTCCAGCGAGCAACACGACTTTGTGTTTGCCTGACAAGCCGAGGCTGGGCCGATTCTGGTTCACGGCACCGATGGCTGGAGGTGACCCGCCCGTGGTTGCAGGCGGCGCAGGCGAGCCGCAACCGGCCAGGGGAACAAGCATTGAAGCCAAAACAACGGTGCTTCCCGCACGAAGCGCTGAGGTCGAGTTGAAACGGTTAAAAGATTTCGTCATAGGGTTTCTTGAGAACGACGCGCATCTAAATGCAAACAGGGTGCCTATCCGTTTGAGTGAAATTCCTTGATCTTGCACTTCCTACGGCGAGGCAAAGAGCGAGTTGGTAAAGTCATTTTGCCCTTTATGCCATTCACATCGCGCGCCTCGTCGTTCTCATTTTCCTCTTCTTCGGGCAAACCCTCTTTGCTCGTCCGGTCGCTGCGTTTTGTGGGCGGCACTTTGGCTCTGGGTTTAGCGGGCGTGGCCATCATCAACACGATCATCGATGCGCGCGTGCCGCCTCTTGGCCCGCGTTTGGGCGGCTGGTTCGGTCGTTATCCGGCGCGCTACGGCGACCTCGCTTACGTCGTCGCAGGCAACGGCCCGTCCATTGTTCTGGTGCACTCGCTCGATCCGGGACAAAGCATGGCGACCTGGCGCGCCTCGTTCGATTTGCTGGCCGATCATTTCACCGTCTACGCTTTTGACTGGCAGGGCTTTGGTTTAAGCGACCCTAATCCCGAAGGCCTGAATGCGCGCGCGTTCGGTGCGCAGTTGCGCGATTTCGTGCGCGACATCGTGGGCGCGCCCTGCACCGTCATCGCGCACGGCAACGCCGCTCCGCTCGCCTTGGAAGCGGCTCAAAAGAGTGACTTCATCGAGAAATTGATGCTCGTGTGCCCAACCGGAAGCGCGCCCGACGAACCGCGTCCCGCCGAGCGTGCCGAATTTCTGGCGTGGCGCGAAGTCAACGGGCGGGCCTTGGCGTTTCCGGTTCTGGGCACGGCTTGGCTCAACTGGTGGCGTTCGCGCGCCCATTTTAAACGAGAAGGCCGCGACTTCGCGTTGTGGGATAAATCGCGCGTCGAAACAGAAGCCCGTTTATGGCACACAACGGCCCACCAAAAAGGCGCTCATCGCGCGCAAAAAGCCTTGATCGAAGGCGAGTTCGCCTCGCCTTGGCGCGAACTGTGGTCATCGAGTTCGCTTCCCGCGCTTTTGGTGTGGGGCCGCCACGCGCGCGGCTTTGAAAGCGCGAGCGAATGGGGCGCGCTTCGCCCCGATGCCAAGCTACAAATTGTGGATAACGCGCTGTGGTTGCCGCAATTCGACGCGCCCGACGAGTTCGTTTCCATCGTCCGCGAATGGGTTCAAGAAGCCGCGCCGAGCCGTTGAATGCGCGCCGGTTGTTGGCTTCAACCGGACGCCGTTTGGCCGATGGCCTCAACAAACACAGCAAAACTGTCTGCCACCAGAAGAGCCGCCTCTTCTTCCAACACATCAAACGGAACCGCGTAGATCGGCCAAGGTCGCGTTTTGCGCGTGTCGAACGCCAACAATTCGCCGCCGCCGTTGCTGCCAAAGCCGAAAAAGTTAGGCAACCACTTTTGAACCCCGAATCCTTTGTTGAGTTCCAGAACTTCCTCAGCTGGCTACAGCGCAAACCAACCGGGACTGACGCCCAGTTCGCCTTCACCACCATTGCTGAAGAGGAATTGGATGTAACTTTCCGGTAAGTCCACGCCGCTTTGCAACAGCAAAGTTTGAACAGCATCCGGCTTGGCAGGCAGTTCCCGATGCCAATTGGTGCGAGGAAGATCGTTCAGGTCGTTGATAAATGGAAGGCTTGTTTGGAGCGAACTCGCCTTTGAAATGGTAGCAAAACTGAGGTTGTCGTAGCCTGCACTCGCGCATCGCTTCCAACTTGAATCCGCATGCCTGCACGGGAGAACTGAGGTGCGACAACTTCACGTGCGCCGCGCTTTTCCCACAAACGAGCGCGCCCGCACCCGAATGCGCTAATTCGTTGCAAGCGTCTAAAGATTGCCGTTTTGCTTCCCCTGCGGCTCTTCCCGTTCGATGTTCAACTTTTCCCTTTGGAGCCGCTTAACCCTTGACATCGTGGCCGCGCCCACGCTTTTGCGCTTGCAAGAAGTGGCACTTCGCGGCGCGCTGTCGCTGTCGGGCGCCGCCGCTGGCACGCTCACTTTGTCCAACGACGAATTCGATTCTCCGGCTTTGGGCACTTCCAATGCGCCCGCGACGTTGTCGCTTCCTTCCGATGTTGCGCCGCCATCCGATTCGGCGGCGGATTCGGTTTCGCCCGCAGGTTCGCGTTGGCGGCACTGGCCGTTGCGCTGGGACGGGCACGAACTGGGGCGCTTGTCGCTTTTGTGGTCGTCGCCCGATGCGCCCGATGGCGAACTGCGCCCGCAACTCGATGCCTTTTGCCAGCACGTGGCCGCGACCGCCGCCAAAACGCGCCTGTTCGAGCAGTTGCAATACATCAAGCGCGAATGGCAGGCGATGCTCGACGGCATGATCGACGGCGTGTATGTGTGCGACGAAAGCGGCGTGATCCTGCGCGCCAATCGCGCTCTGGCCACAATGCTGGGTTGCGAACTGACCGACGTTTTGGGACGGCGCCGCGACGACTTGTGGCGCCAGTTGCCCGAATACACGGTTTTGCGCCCCTGGCAACCGCTCGACATCGGCCCGATGCACCTGTCGCCGCGCATGACCGAGTTTCGTTGCGGGCATCCCGACCGCGTGTTCGTCGAAATGGCCTTTGAACTTCACGCGACGGGCGTCAACTTAGGCCACCCAAACTTGGAACGCGCACGCGATGATGGCGGGCGCCGTTTGTGCGTTTTGCACGATGTCACCGAATCGAGGCGCTTGCAGGAACAGTTGCTCCAGTCTGAAAAACTCGCCGCCTTGGGCGAACTGACTTCGGGCGTGGCGCACGAACTCAACAACCCGCTCGCCACGGTTGTGGGCTATGCCGAGTTGCTGGGTTTAGACAAAACGCTCAGCGAAAATCAAAAGCGCAAGGTGTCCACGATGCACTCCGAAGCGACGCGCGCCTCGAACATCGTGTCCAACCTGCTGGCTTACGCGCGCCGTTCGAGCCCCGAAAAAGGCTTCGTTGTCATCAACGATGTCATCGCCGCCGCGCTCGAAATGCGCCGCTACCAACTGCAAACCGATGATGTGACTTTGACCACCGACCTCGCGCCCGATTTGCCTCCGGTGTGGGGAGATGCGCTGCAGTTGCAACAAGTGGTGTTCAACATCATCAACAACGCGGCGCAGGCCATCCATTCGTGGCGCGGCGCGGGCGAAATCCGCATTTCAACGCGCGCCACGACGATGAGCGGCCAAAACGCCGCGCGCATCACAATCGAAGACAACGGCCCCGGCATCGCGCCCGAACATTTGCGCCGCGTCTTCGACCCATTTTTCACCACCAAACCGACAGGCGAAGGCACCGGTCTGGGCATGAGCATTTCCCTGCGCATCATCTCCAACCACGAAGGTTTGTTGTGGGCCGAAAGTCGTCTGGGACACGGCGCGCGCTTTTTGATCGAACTTCCGGGCAGTGCGGGCGAGGATTCTGGCGGAGTGATCGACGAAGACATCGTGAACGACGACGAATGCGTCCAGGAATGCGCGCACATCCTCGTCGTGGACGACGAAGAACCCGTCGTCACTCTCATGACCGAGATTCTGGCGCTCGATGGCCACCGCGTCACGCCCGCCTTCAACGGAGCCGAAGCCCTCGCTTTGCTCCAAAACAACGACTACGATTTCATTTTGTCCGACGTGCGAATGCCCGCTGTGGGCGGCCCGACCTTTTTCGAGATTTTGCAAACCACGCGGCCCGACCTGCTTTCCAAAGTGATGTTCGTCACCGGCGACACCATGAGCCAATCGACCCAGACCTTTTTGCAACGCGCCGCCCGCCCGGTTTTGTCGAAGCCCTTCGATCCCGAACGATTGCGCCAGATGGTGCGCGAAAACTTGCAGCGTTTGCGGGCGTAGATGAACCCGACAACCGCCGCGCTCCTCGCGTTTTTGAGATCGAACGACTGGGATGTGCGACTTCGTTTTCAACCGCGCGAAGTTCTTTTGCCCACTGGAACAACAGGTCGCATCAATCCGGCGCTTTCAGAATTTCTAAGTCTGGTGAAGAGTTCGCTTTGTATTTAGTTGTGTCTCGTTGAGATGAACAGGTGCAACAAGCCTTGACTACGAAGCGATTGGCACATAAAACCAACGAGCGAAGCGTGAGCGAGTGCATCATCAAAGCGCGAAGCGCCACTTCAAAAAGGTGAGCCTGCGGTGTTCTATGAAATGCACTCGCTGACGCTTCGCGTTCACATCTCTTAGTTCTCGACCAAAATCACTTTGCCAAACATGTTCGAGATATGCGTCCAGCCGTTGACGTGGCCGTGATTGTTGGAAATCTGCACCTGGTCGCCGCGAATGGCCGAAATCAAATGCGTGAAATACGGGCTTGCGACGCGGCAAAACACGGCGTCGCCCAGGCGCACATCGTCCATTGAACGAACGGGCGAGTAAGTGCATTTCTGGCGCGATTTGATGCGCGGTGTCATCGAGTTGCCGCCTTCTCGAAACGACACGGTTTCTCCGTTTTTGAGTCGCGCGATCCAGGCGTCGCGGCCCGTGAGCACGGGGTCTTCCAGGGGTTTCATTTCCTTGAGTTTGGCCTCAAAACGCGAAAATGCGGAGCGCAGATGATTCCGCGTTCCGCATTCCCAACTCTGTATTGAACTTAGCCCGCCAGTTCTTTGACTTTGGCGATCACCGCGTCGTAGTCCGGCTCTTGCGAAATTTCGGGCACGATTTGTTCGTAAGCGATTTTGCCGTCTTTGTCCACGATGAACACCGAACGGGCCAGAGCGCCCATGTCTTGAATGTAAAGGCCCCAATCGTGGCCGAAGTTGTTGCCTTTGTAGTCGGACAAAAGCTGCATCTTTTCGATGCCTTCGGCTCCGCAATAGCGGGTCTGCGCGAAGGGCGTGTCAACGGAAATCGTGTAGCCGATGACGGAATCGGGCATCGCCGCGAACTCGCGGTTGAAGCGCACGGTTTGCAGCGAGCAAACCGAAGTATCAACGGAGGGCACGACCGACAAAACGCGGATTTTTCCGTCGGAATCGGACAATTTCACCGAATCCATGCTGTTAGAAACCAAATCGAAAGCGGGCGCCGGAGCGCCAACAGCGGGCGGTTCGCCCGACATTTCGACCGGTTTGCCTTTGAGAGTGACTGTTGCCATGATGAGAAGCGCGCGAAATGCGCACGGGTTTGGAAGCGCGCCAATTGCGGGCCAGCCTTGCCGGGCAATTGCGAGCGTTTTATTTGGCCGCAAAAAATCACGTTCAGCGCAGATAAGGCAGCAGCCGCGACGCCAGCCACAAGAACACGCCGTAGCCGATGAGGTCTTGAAAGGAAGTTTCAAATGGGCCAGCGGTTGTCGCAGGGTCGAAGCCGAACCGTTTGGACAGCATCGGGACGAGCGTGCCCATGACCGAAGCGGTGAGCATCGAACACGTCATGCCGATGCCGATGACAAAGCCAAAAATGGCGCGCCCCGCCCACACCGCCCCGATTGTTCCCAGAATCACCCCGCAAACCGCCGCCATGATGAGCGACGACAACACTTCGCGCGACAAAGCGCGGCCCCACAAGCGCGACGAAACGTGGCCCGTGTCCAGACCGCGCACCACAACCG
>JAABUM010004501.1_pt1 | contig 15651 bp, 19 predicted proteins | sample 5559161 | NCBI WGS metagenome assembly JAABUM01 (sample SAMN10711868, study PRJNA513369) | rock metagenome | isolation source: Antarctica rocks | place: Antarctica: Victoria Land, Siegfried Peak nord
GGCGCCGAGGTGCGGACCGGCGCGGAGGTAGTCTCGATCCGCGTGCGGAACGGGCGCGCGGTTGGCGTCGCCCTGAGGGACGGCTCGACCGTCCGAGCCCGGCGCGCGGTCCTCGCGGACGTCTCCGCGCCGGCGCTCTACCAGCAGCTCCTCGACCCGGGTGACGTCCCGCCCCGGGTCCTGCGGGACCTGGACCGCTTCCAGTGGGACAACGCGACGATCAAGGTGAACTGGGCCCTGTCACAGCCCGTCGCATGGACGGCCCCGGAGGCACGCCGGGCCGGGACGGTCCATCTGGGCGTCAACGTCGACGGCTTCGTCGACTTCGCCGCGGACCTTTCCACGCGTCGCCAGCCGACAGCGCCCTTCATCCTGCTCGGTCAGATGACGACGTCGGACGCGACGCGCTCCCCCGAGGGCACCGAGTCGGTGTGGGCCTACACCCATGTACCCCGACAGCTGGACTGGTCCCCGGAGCGCGTCGCCGAGCAGGTGCGCCGTGTCGAGGGGGCCGTCGAGCGCGTCGCCCCGGGCTTCACCGCGTCGCAGGTCGCGCGTCATGTGCAGTCGCCCGCCGACCTCGAGCACGATGACGCCAACCTGAACGGGGGCGCGATCAACGGTGGGACGTCGGGCCTGCACCAGCAGCTGTTCATGCGGCCGACCCCGGGGCTGGGTCGTCCCGAGACACCGGTCGGCGGACTCTTCCTGGCCAGCGCGTCCGCTCACCCCGGAGGGGGGGTGCACGGCGCCTGCGGCTGGAACGCCGCTCGCGCCGCCCTCGGCGCCAGCGGCCCTCGCGGGGTGCTCCAGCGGGCGCTCGTGGGCACGGCGTGGTCCCGGCTGCTTAAGGACCGCTGAGCTCCCGGCGCGGACGTCCCTGAGCGATCAGGGTCAGGCGTCTGAGAGCCTCCCGGTTCCGGATCGCGATGAGCGGCTGACGGGCGACCCGGGGGACAAGCAGGCCCGGCCCCTTGACCGCGTCCTCGACGAGGGACACGTCGCACGCCTCGTCTCCCGCCTCGTCGATCCGCAGCTCGACACGTGCCTCGCCCAACGGCCACCCCTTGGCCTCCAGCACCAGTTGCCGATCCGGGACGGACTCCATCACCACCGTCTCGTCGTTGACGACCACCGGCCACACGCCGAAGGAGTGGTGGAGGCGGCTGCCCACAGCCGGCCACGAAGGGTCCACCTCGCGGACCCGGGAGGCGCCGACCACCCAGGTCGCATAGAGCCATCCGTCGGAAAGAGCCGACCACACAGCCGACGCCGGGGCTTTGGCGTGGCGAGTGACGCGCACCCGGCCCCCGTCGCTGGTTTCCGGTGTCATGTCGCTGCGCCTCCTGAGCTGTCCGTGCCGCGGTCGTGCCGGGCGTTGGTGGCTTCCACCCGCAGGTTCGCTGCCGCTACCAGGGCGTTCGCCGCATCTCTGAGGGACCCGGCTGCTCGGGCGCCGGCGACCGTCAGCCGCCGCGGCCAGCTGCCGCCCCACTCACCGTGGGTCGCCTCGCCCGAGGGTTGCGGCTCGAGCACGTTCCCCGGCGTCGGGTCCGCACGGACCAGGGAGAGGCCCCCGAGCCGCATCAACGGGGTGACGAGGGTATCGAACACACCTGGCAGGACGCGGAAACCCAGCACCGAGACGAAGTTCGCCGGCCCGACGCTGGTTTCGCGGGCGGGGTGCTCGATCCGTCGCACGATGGCACGGGCCACCCGCTCCGGCGAGACGATCGGCGGCGGCGGCCGGCCGTGGCGACCGAGGTAGGTGCCGGCCTGGGTGTAGACGGGGGTGTTCACCCCGCCCGGCCAGACCAGACTGACGTTGACGTCAGGGGTGTGCCGGGTCTCGATCTGCAGGCAGCGCACGAGGCCGTGGACACCCCACTTGGCCGTGACGTAGGAGCTCATGTAGGGGACGGCAATCTTGCCCAGGAGCGAGCCGACGACGACGAGGCTGCCGGTGCCCTGGCGTGAGAACTGCTGCAGGGCGGCGCGGGCGACGGTGGCCGTCCCGAGGAGCGTCACGTTGATCGAGGCGTCGAAGACGTCCTTCGGCACGTCCTCGAAGCGGCCGTAGGCCAGCACTGCCGCGCTGTGGACGACCGCGTCCACCCGGCCGTATCGATCGACTGCCGCGGCGAGAAGGGCGTCGACCTCCTGGGCCCGCGAGACGTCGGCGGGCACGACGTGGGTGGAGCCCGGCGCGCACTCGCGCTGGGCATCGAGCAGTGCAGCCTTCGAACGCGCCGCAAGCACGACGTGGGCGCCCTCGTTGCTCAGCATCACCGCCGTCGCGCGCCCGATACCGCTCGAGGCGCCCGTGACGACGACGACCAGCGGTTCGGGCACACCAGGACCCGTCACGGGGTCAACAGCACCTTGATGCACATGTCCTGCTTCTTCTGGAAGATCTCGTAGCCGTGTGGTGCCTCTTCGAGGGGCAGCACGTGGGTGGCCAGATCCTCGCTGCCCAACGGGTCCGCGTCGTCCAACAGGAGGGGGAGGATGTCGTCGACCCACCGCTTGACGTGACACTGCCCCATCCGCAGCTGGATCCCGCGATCGAACATCTCCATCATCGGCATCGGGTCGACCTCACCGCCGTAGACGCCCGAGATCGACACCGTCCCACCGCGCCGCACGCCCTTGATCGCCGTGTGCAGCGCGTCGAGCCGGTCTACCGCGAAGCGGTCGATGAGCGGCTGGGCCACAGCGTCGGGCAGCAGGCCGACCGAGGTCTGGGCCGCCTTGGCCAGTCCGGACCCGTGCGCCTCCATGCCCACGGCCTCGACGACCGCGTCGGGCCCGCGGCCGTTCGTCATCTCGATGAGGGTGGCAGCAACGTCGTCGACGGTCCGCTTGTCCAGCACCTCGGCCCCGTGGGACTGGGCGAGCGCGAGGCGTTCGGGCACGAGGTCGACGCCGATGACCCGTTCGACGCCCAGCTGCAGTGCGATGCGGGCGGCGAACTGCCCGACAGGGCCGAGGCCGAGCACCGCCAGCGTCCCTCCCTGAGGCACATCGGCATACTGCACCGCCTGCCACGCCGTGGGCAGGATGTCCGAGAGGTAGAGAAAGCGCTGGTCCGAGTGCTCGTGCGGCACCTTGACGGGGCCGAAGTGCGCCTGGGGAACGCGCAGGTACTCCGCCTGGCCGCCGGGCACCGCCCCGTACAGGGAGGTGTAGCCGAACAGCGCGGCCCCCTTGCCCTGTTCGCGCACCTGCGTCGTCTCACACTGTGCGTAGAGCCCGCGGCTGCACATCCAGCACGACCCGCACGAGATGTTGAACGGCACCACCACGCGGTCGCCCGGCTGGATGTGCGTCACCTCCGAGCCCACCTCCTCGACGATGCCCATCGGCTCGTGCCCGAGCACGTCACCGGGCTGGAGATAGGCGCCCAGCACCTCGTAGAGATGCAGGTCGGAACCGCAGATGGCCGTCGAGGTGATCTTCACGATGGCGTCCGTCGGTTCCTGGATCACCGGGTCGGGAACACTCTCGACCCGCACGTCCCGCTTGCCGTGCCATGTCAAGGCCTTCATCGATGCCCACCTCGTCCTCTTGGTCGAAAGTCACGACATGTCCGTCTCGGATGTCTCATCGTCGCCCTACCCGCCGGCCCTTGGGGCAAACCGTGCGCAGGCCGAGTCAGGTGTTGGGGTTCGCGGCACTGATCTCGGCCAGCACTGAGTCGCCGTTGAGGGCCACCGCGAGATCGCCCAGCGTCAGGACGCCGACAACCTCGCCGTGGTCGACGACCGGGATGCGACGGATGGCATGGGTCCGCATGAGGTTCAGGACGATGGCCAGCTCCTTCATCGGACGCCCCTTCCTGCATCGGCGGCCTGCTACCTGGCATACCCGACTCTGTCCGGTTCATGCCCGTGGCCGGTGATGCGGTGTCACGGTTTCGCCGAGCGCACGGCGGGGCAGTCTCACGCCATGGCCGATGCCGCAGTGACCGACGCAGAGATCCCTTCGTTGAGCCAGCCACGACGAGCGGTCGTCACCGGCTCCGACTCGGGCATCGGCCGTGCCGTGGCCGTCGCCCTGGCCGCCGCCGGCTGCGACGTCGGCGTCACGTGGCACGAGGATTCGGACGGCGCCGAGGTAACCGCGGCGCAGGTCCGGGCATCCGGCGTCCGCGCCGAGGTCGCGCACGTGGACCTCACCCGGCTGCCCGAAGCAGGCGACGACTTCGAGGCGCTGATCGACCGGCTCGGGGGCATCGACGTGCTGGTGCAGTCTGCCGGAGCAGGCACGAGCACCCTCCTGGTCGACCTGGCCTTCGAGGACTGGCGACGGACGGTGTCCACCGACCTGGATGGCGCCTTCGTATGCCTGCAGCGCGCGGCGCGGCACATGGTGGCGACCGGTCGCGGCGGCCGCATCGTCAACATCACCAGCGTCCACGAGCACCAGCCACGGATCGGCGCGGGGGCCTACTGCGCCGCCAAGGCTGGACTGGGCCTGCTGACCCGGACCGCCGCCATCGAGCTCGCGGAGAACGGCATCACGGTGAACGCCGTGGCGCCCGGCGAGATCTCGACGCCGATGACCGGGCAGACCGATGAGGACCCTCGCGGGGACATCGAAAGCCACCAACGACCCGGGATCCCCCTGCGCCGTCCCGGTGACGCCCGGGAGGTCGCGGCCGTCGTGGCCTTCCTCTGCTCAGCCGAGGCCGGCTACGTCACCGGCGCCTCCTGGTCCGTGGACGGCGGAATGCTGCAGATGGGGCCGATGGCCGGCTCGCACCTCGAGTCCGACGCCTGGCGGCGTCCATGAGCGTCAGGAAGGACGTCATGCAACCGCTCACCGGTCCGAGGGAGTTCGTCCTCGTCCGACACGCGGAGCCGGGGCAATGTCGCCAACCAGGCCGCCCACGACCGGGCCGCCAACCAGCTCGACCTCGAGGTGCGCGATGCGGACATGCCGCTCTCCCCGCTCGGAGTCCGTCAGGCCCGGGCTCTCGGTGAGCACCTTCACGGGCTCCCTGCCGAGCAACGTCCGAGCCGGGTCTTCAGCTCTCCCTACGTGCGGGCGCTGGACACCGCGGAAGCCGCCGCAGCGGGGACCGACGTCCCGGTCGAGGTGGACGAGCGTCTGCGCGAACGTGAGCTGGCCTGCTGGACGGGGTCACCGCATCGGGCATCCGGCACCTGCACCCCGATGAGGCCGCCCGTCGGGAATGGCTGGGAAGGTTCTACTACCGGCCGCCGTCCGGGGAGAGCTGGTGTGACGTGCTGCAGCGCGTGCGCCAGTTCCTCATCCAGCTGTCGATGGCCCAGCTCGAGGGAGAGCGCGTCTGGGTCTTCAGCCACCAGACGGTGATCCTCTCCTTCCGCGTCGCCTTCGAGGGGCTGAGCGAGGAGGTGCTGGACATCGGTGCGTCCACCCAGCTGGCCAACTGCTCGATGACCCGGTACACCTGTGGCCCCTCGGGCGGCTGGTCGCTGGAGGCGTTCGGTGACACGAGCGGCGTCCACGCGGGCCTGCAACGGTCCTGGAGCAGCCGAGGCGGGACAGGTTGCCGAGAGCTTCGACAAGCTGGCGCAGGACAGCCCGGACCAGGCCTGCAACCTCATCTCGGACTACCAGCGCACGACGTTCGAGAAGGAGGAGAAGCAGCCCTGCGCCAAGGCCCTCGGTGACGCTGACCTGCCGGAGCCGTCATCCGTCGAGTCGGTGGACGTCTATGGGCACGACGCGCGGGTCGTCCTCGGGAAGGACGTCGTCTTCCTGGCGCGCTTCCCGCAGGGATGGCGCGCGACGGCGGCGGGGTGCACGTCCCGAGCCAAGGACGACCCCTACGACTGCGTGCTCGCAGGAGGCTGACATGCGAACGATGTTCACGGCATACCTGGTGTTCATCCTTGGTGGTCTGACATATCTCTTCGTCATCGGAGCCCTGCAGCGATGAGCCCGGACAACGTCAGGGCGCGCCCGAGCTGGTTGCGGGCCAGCAGCCTCAGCCTGTTCTTCGGCGCCATCCTTCTGGCGACCCTCGTGGGGCAGGCGTTCACCGGACTCGCCGAGTAAAACAGCTCCGTGCGGATCAACGGTCTCCCGACCCTCACCTTGGACGCCTATGTGACGTCGGCACAGTTTGCCGTCGACGTCGCCGAGAACTGGCAGTCTGAGTACCTCCAGTTCCTCCTCTACATCGTCCTCACCGTCCGGCTGGTCCAGCGCGGCTCCACGGAGTCCAAGGCGGTCGAGGACCGCGGCCCGGAGAGCGACGAGGAGCAGAAGGTCGGCCGCTTCGCCGCCTCGGACTCCCCCGCCTGGGCCCGAGCGGCAGGGTGGCGCAGGGCTGTCTTCTCGCATTCGCTGAGCCTGGCAATGGGCGCGTTCTTCCTCCTGTCCTGGGAGCCCAGCTGGTCGCCGGCACGAGCGCCGACAACAGTCAGCGGCTGCAGAAGTTCCAGGCGCCCGTCTCGATGACGGAGTATGCCGTCTCCCCGGACTTCTGGAACCGGACGCTGCAGAACTGGCAGTCGGAGCTCCTGGCCGTCGGCAGCATGGTGGTCCTGAGCATCTATCTGCGAGAGAGGGGGTCGCCCGAGTCCAAACCGGTGGGCTCGAGCAACGAGGCCACCGGTGTGGAAGGCTGACCGGGCTCTGCCGCCAGCGCGACCCACGACCCGGCCGCTTGCCGCCGTTTGACGTGCGGGCTGCCGGGTACTCGACCGGAGGTCCCTGTCCCTCGACCAGCACGGAGCACACATGTCCAAAGACGCCATCGTCCTGCTACGCGACGACCACAAGGAGGTGCGCAAGCTCTTCCGTGAGTTCCAGGCACCGGGCACGACCGACTCGCGCAAGGGGGCCATCGTCAAGAAGGTCATCGAGCTGCTCACCGTGCACACCTACATCGAGAACGAGGTGATGTACCCCGAGGTGCGCCAGCTGCTGCCCGACCTCGAGGACGACATCCTCGAGTCCTACGAGGAGCACCACGTCGCCGACGTCCTGGTCATGGAGCTGGCCGCGCTCCAGCCCGGAGACGAGCGCTTCGAGGCCAAGACCACCGTGCTCATCGAGAACGTGACACACCACATGGACGAGGAGGAGCAGGACTGGTTCCCGAAGGTCCGCGAGGGCCTGGGCCGAAAGCAGCTCCAAGACCTCGGCGCGCGGCTGCTCGAGGCCAAGGAGACTGCCCCGCGGTCTCCCGCGCAGCCGAGCGCGCTCAAGAAGGCCGTCGATGCCGTCGTCTCCTGAGCGGGCAGGACGTCGCTTGTGGCACCGGACGGGGCACCGGTTTGGCTGACCCAGTGGAGCAACCGGCACCTGAGCACACGCGTCCCGACGGCGTGGACGACGCGACCGTCCAGGCGCTCGGAAAGCTGTCCGAGGCACTCGAGGTGGTGGAGGACGCACGGGGCCAGCTCTATCGCTTCCACCGCCTGACGGGAACGGCCGACCTCGCGCTCGGAGAGGCCGTTGTGCTGTTGCGGCAGGCCGGGCACGACTCGCTGGCCGAACAGATCGACACCGAGCTCGTGGGCCGCAACGTCCTCGACGGTCGATGGACCTTCCAGGTCGTCGAGGAGTACGACTCGGGCTACTACGAGACGTTCAAGGCTCTCGAGGAACAGGCCAGGGCATCGCTCGTGGGAGGGCGCCGGCACCTCTTCGAGGCCGAGATGAAGGAGGACCGGCGCAGCCAAGACCGACGCCATCACGAGGCACGGCCGGACCAAGTCTCGCGGGCCACCACCTCGTGACGGCGTCCGAGGACGCGGTGGAGCAGGACCGATGAGGCAGGACCGATGAGGCGGCTCTCTCCCCAGACCGGCACCGGGTTCGAGCTGGTGGCCGGTCAGACCCTGACGGTCGTCGACCCGACCGGCGGGCAGGTCAGTGACTTTTTCGCCTTCTCGGCGGCGGACCACGGCGAGTGGCTGTCCAGTGGCCGCACCATCGACTACGGCAACACGGTGTTCCTCAGCACCGGCGCCGTCCTCTACAGCAACCGTAGCCGCCCGATGGCCACGATCGTCGAGGACACCTGCGGCCGACACGACTTCCTGCTGACGCCCTGCAGCCAGCAGACCTTCGACCTGCTCTACCCGCAGCTGGAGGGCGCTGCCCACCCGAGCTGCTTGGAGAACCTCTGCACCGGCCTGAGCCCGTTCGGTGTCTCCTCGGACCAGATCTCCACGACCTTCAACATCTTCATGAACGTCTGGACGGACCCCTCCGGCGAGCTGCACATCGACCCCCCGACCTCCGTGGCGGGCGACCGACTGACGCTGCGCGGGGAGATGGACCTCCATGTCGGCCTGACCGCGTGCTCCGCCGAGAAGTCCAACGGGGGCACGTGCAAGCCCATCGACTTCGAGCTCGGATGAGCGGTTTCGTTCCCGCCCAGAACGCGACCCGCGCGGCGTCCGCGCTCGGAGGTGCTGCCCTGGCCGCGGGGTTCGGCGCCGTGGCGTTGCTGCGGGGTCGCCGACCGCTGCATCCTGACGGCGTCGCCTACTCGTGCACCGTGACCAACCCCGGCAGTGGAGCGAGCGGGGTGCCCTGGCTCGACGATGCCGGCACGACGACCGCCGCCGTGCGCGTTTCGCGGGCCATGGGCCTGCCCCGAGGATGGACGGACATCTACGGGATGGCGGTGCGCGTCCCCGTCCCCAACCCGGCCCCGGGCCGGCCGCCCTGGGCCGACCTGCTCTTCGCCTCGACGGGTGACACGGCATACGGCAGGTTCGTCCTGCGGCTCGGCTCCGCGGTGGGGGACGGCCCGCTGGCGACGCTGCTGCCGGTGCAGGCTCCCGTGGGGCCGATCGTCCTGCGCCTCCTGCCCCGGGAACCTGCACCGGAGGGCGCCGGTGACCTGATCCCGCCGGCCGTGATGACCCTCTCGTATGCCGTGGGCTCCGGGCCCTGGAGGGACGTCGCCGCCGTCGCCGCGGGCCTCTACCAGGCGCCGCCCGCCGACCGGAGACGCCACGACCCGATGGCCGCCCAGCTCCCGGGAACCACCCAGTACGAGGCGTTCCGCCGGCTCCGGGAGCCCGCCTACCGGGCGGCCCGACTCGCGCGGCCACACGGATGACGCCCGACCGGAGCCGCACCCCGGGAGCCACCGCTCGCCTACTCTTGTGGACACGCCGCACTCCGCTGCGTCGTGGATCGTCCCTGCGCCGGAAAGGACCGCCACGTTGAGCACCGTCGCGGTCGTCGGCGCCGGCATCGCCGGGCTGTCCGCGGCATGCCACCTCCTCGGCCGTGGCCACGAGGTGGTCCTGCTCGAGCGCCACGGCGCCCCCGGAGGGCGCGGGCTGCGGGTCCGGCAGGACGGGTTCACCTTCGACACCGGCCCGACCGTGATGACCATGCCCGAACTCGTCGACGACGCGCTGCGGGCGGCGGGGAGCAGCCTCGCCGAGGCGCTGCCGATGCGCCGTCTCGACCCGGCATACCGGGCCCGCTTTGCCGACGGCAGCCAGATCATGGTGCGGCACAGCGTCGAGGCGATGCGTGAGGAGATCGCGCGCACCTGCGGCAGCGTCGACGCGGCGGCGTTCGAGGACTTCGTCACGTGGTTGCGGCGCCTCTACGTCGTGGAGATGCCCAACTTCATCGACGTCAACTACGACAGCCCCCTCGACCTGCTCTCCCGACCACTCGCAGCCGCCCGGCTCGTGCGGCTCGGCGCGTTCGGGCGCCTCGGTCCCACCATCCGGCGGTGGTTTCAGGACGAACGGCTGCACCGCCTCTTCACCTTCCAGGCCCTGTATGCCGGGTTGCCGCCCGAGCGGGCCCTCGCCCTCTACGCGGTCATCACCTACATGGACTCCATCGAGGGCGTCTACTTCCCCGAGGGCGGCATGGACGCGGTCCCCGCGGCACTCGCGAGCGCGGCCACCAAGGCCGGGGCGGACCTGCGCTTCGACGCCTCCGTCGAGCGGCTCCTGCTCGACCGCGATGGCCGGATCGCCGGCGTCGAGCTCACCGACGGCGAGAAGGTGCGCGCGGACGCGGTCGTCTGCACGGTGGACCTGCCCGTGGCCTACGAGACGCTCCTGCCCCAGCTGACGCCCCCGCGCGTCGTGCGGCGCGGCACCTACTCCCCCTCGGCGGTGGTCTGGCACGTCGGGGCCAAGGGCCTGCCCGCACCCGGCACGAGCCACCACAACATCCACTTCGGCGAGGACTGGAACGGCGCGTTCGACGCCCTGATCCGCGACGGGACGCTGATGCCGGACCCCTCCCGGCTCGTCAGCGTCCCGACCGTCACCGACCCCTCGCTCGCCCCCGAGGGCGCCTCGACCCTCTACGTCCTCGAGCCGGTGCCCAACCTCTCGGCCGGCATCGACTGGACCCGCCAGCGTGAGCCCATGCGCGAGCGGCTGCTCGCCTTTCTGGAGACCAACGGCTACCCGACCGACATCGTCAGCGAGCGGCTCGTCACGCCGCTCGAGTGGCGCGACCTGGGGATGCACGAGGGCACCCCCTTCGCCCTGGCCCACACCTTCCGGCAGACGGGCCCGTTCCGACCGGGCAACCTCGAACGGCGCGTCCCCGGGCTGGTCTTCGCCGGTTCCGGCACCGTGCCCGGCGTCGGTGTGCCGATGGTGCTCATCAGCGGCAAGCTCGCCGCGGACCGCCTCGAGGACTACCTGCCGTCACCTCGACGCGCCACCTCAGGGCCGACCCGATGAGCCGGTCCGTCGGGCCCCTTCCCCGGGCCGCCGGCCCGGACGCGGCCGCACTGCTCCACGAGGGCTACCGACGCTGCGCGCAGCTGGCCCGTCGACACGGGACGACCTACTTCTGGGGGGCCGCGCTGCTGCCGGGCGGGCAACGGCGCCACGTCCACGCCGTCTACGCCCTCTGCCGCCTGGCGGACGACATCGTCGACGCTGACGGGGCGACGGCACCGGGCGCCGTGGTCGAGACGACCCGTCGGCTGGAGGAGTTCGCCGACGCGTTCCGGGCGGCACGGTCGGGGACGCCGACGAGCGACCCCGTCCTGGCGGCGGTGGTCCACACCGTCCGGTCCTGCCAGATCGCGGACGAGCGCTTCGACCGGTTCTTCGCCGCGATGGGCCAGGACCTCACGGTGACGCGCTACGAGACGTGGGACGAGCTGCTCGGCTACATGGACGGGTCGGCCGCCGTCATCGGCGAGATGATGCTGCCCGTCCTGCGGCCGACCTCCCCCGCCGCCCTCGAGCCGGCCCGGGCACTCGGTGTCGCTTTCCAGCTGACGAACTTCCTGCGCGACGTCGGCGAGGACCTCGACCGGGGCCGGGTCTACCTCCCCCAGGAGGACCTGCGCCGCTTCGGTGCCGATCCCGACGGCCGCACGGTCGGAGGGGGGTGGCGGGACCTGATGCGGTTCGAGATCGAGCGCAACCGCCGGCTCTACGCCCGGGCCGACGACGGCATACCGATGCTTCCGCCCGCCTCGGCCCGCTGCGTCGGTGCGGCCCGGCTGCTCTACTCGCGGATCCTCGAGCGGATCGAGGCCAACGACTACGACGTCTTCGCCACGCGGGCCACGGTGCCCACCTGGCGCAAGGCGGCCCTCTCCGCCCGGATGATGACGCTCGGCCAGCCCCGACGAAAGGCTCTGACTCCATGACCCTGCGCAGCACACCCGCCGCAGCTCTCGCCCAGCGGGTGCCCGTGCGCCGGCTGCCCGCGGAGCGCCGCAACCGCCTCGAGGGCACCTGGCGCCAGGCCCGGCCCGACCGGATCCGGGCGGCGTTCGAGGCTTCCCAGCGCAAGGACCCCGGAGGGTGGTACGTCGTCGGGGAAAGCCGCTCGCTCGGGCGCAACCGCTCGCTCGTGCGCACCGTCTCCGGCAGGGAGGTCGCGCTCTGGCGTGGGCAGGACGGCCGGCTGCTCGCCGGTCCGGGGTCGTGCCCCCACCTCGGAGCCCTCCTCGATGACTGCGAGGTCATGGGCGGGCGGATGTACTGCCGCTGGCACGGTCTGTCCCTCGGCGCCGACGGCCAGGCCGGCTGGTCGCCCTTCCCCGCTCACGACGACGGAGTGCTGTCGTGGGTGAGGTTGCCGGCCCCCGGCGAGGTACCGACCGGCCGGCCGACCCTCACCGCTCGTCCGCCGGCGGCGGAGTCGATCGCCGCGGTGATCTCGGTGCGCGGGGTGTGCGAGCCTGCCGACATCGTCGCCAACCGGCTCGACCCGTGGCACGGCACGTGGTATCACCCATATGCCTTCAGCCACCTTGCCGTGGACGACAGCGCCACCGACGAGCACCGGCTGACCGTGGACGTGACGTTCCGGCTCTCGCGCAGCTGGGGTGTGCCGGTGCGTGCGGAGTTCGCCTGCCCTGATGCCCGCACGATCGTCATGACGATCATCGAAGGGGAGGGTGCCGGCAGCGTCGTCGAGACCCACGCCACGCCCATCGGGGTGGACTTCCGCGGCCGGCCGCTCACCGTCATGACCGAGGCAACGATCGCCCACTCGGGCCGGGCCGGCTTCGCCCTGGCCCGCCGCACCGCCCGTCTGGTGCTGCCGACGGTGGCGGCCACGGCATCGAAGCTCTGGGTCGACGACCTCGCCTACGCCGAGCGACGGTGGCAGCTGCGCTCGCGCGGGGAGTGCTACGGCGGCTGACCGCACCGTGCCGGGCGCGGAGCCCCTGCTCGAGCGGGCTTCAGGGCCGCGCCGATCCGGGCGCGAGGGCAGCGGCGGGCATCCGTGCGCGCAGGGCCCGTATGCCGGGCACCCGGCCGGTCATCGGCACTGTCCACAGGTCGTGGCCCGGCAGGCCCCAACGATCCAGCAGGGTGTTCGCCGCCAACCACCCGGTCGTGGCGGCTCGCTCCATCAGGGCGACCGGGTAGTCGCAGCGGATCCCGTCGCCCGCCAGGACGACGCGGGGGTCTGGCGTCCCGACGCCCGGTCGCAGCGCCCAGGGGTCGAGGCCCGCAAGAGGACAGTCTGCCCTGACGAGCCACTCCTCGTGTCGCACCCGGGCATTCCGCAGCTCCGGGTGGAGGCGGTGCAGCTGGCGACGCAGCTCCGCGCGAAGACCCTCCTCCCCGGCTCCGCCAGCGCAACCCGCATCACCAGCCGCGCCAGCTTCACCGGCCACACCCCTGCCGGCTCCGCCGGCTTCGCCGCCTGCTCCCGGCAGGGCGTAGGCGTGCAGCTCGACGACGCAACCGCCGCAGGCGCGCGCCCACCTCGCCGCACCGTCCTCGAACTGGTCGACGAACGAGACGTTGTCCAGCGCGCCGTAGCCACTGGTGCCCAGGAACGGCGGAGCACCCGGACGGGTCGGCCGGTCCAGCCACAGCCGCCACACCGCGAAGGCGGGCGCCGGAGCGAGTGCGGCCAGCCGCTGGCGCCAGTCGTCGTCCCCGAGCCATGGGGCGCCGGCGACGAGGTCCTGCAGCCCCGCACGGTCGACGGCGAGCACGAGGGCGTCCGCCGTCAGCCGGCCTCCTTCCCCACGGCCGCTGAGGGTCAGCTGCAGCGGTCCCGGCACCCCGGCATACCGGCCGTTGCCCCCGTCCTGGACACGCTTCACCGTCTCGACACGCTCCATCGTCTGGACGGTCGTCCCGGTGAGGATCCGCGCGCCGCGGCTGCGCAGGTAGGCCGCCATCGGACGCCACAGTGCGGTGTCGTAGTCGTCATCGGGCACGTCGAAGAGCAGGCCCTCGGACGAGCCGACGAAGTAGGCGTGGAACATCGCCATGAGCTCCCCACCGGAGAACTCCCGCGGGTCGGCGAAGAAGCTGCGGGCGAAGACCTCGAGGGCGAGGTGTCGCGCCTGCTCGGGAAAGCACAGGCCGTCGAGCACCTGCGCCGCACTGACGCCGTCGTACTCGGCGAAGGTCGCGGGGAAGTCGACGTCCAGCAGGCCCAGCGCGGCCCGGACGTCGACCTCGGCCAGCGCGCTGAGGGGAAAGCTGGGGCTGCGGGCCACGAAGGCCGCCACACTCCACGGTGGGGTCTTGGGGATCCTCGCGAAGGAGTCGCGTGGTCCCCCCGCCAGCTGGAGGGGATAGTCCGCCAGCGGCCGGAGCCGCTCCAGGGCAGGGTCGGCCCGGCGCAGCAGCGCCCGGAGGTTGTAGTACTGGCGGAAGAACGCGTGGAAGCCCCTGCTCATCGACGCCGTTGTGCCGTCCGGCAGGGCGACGGGCCAGGCCCTCACCCGCCCCCCCAGGGTCTCCTCCCTCTCGACCACCGTGACGGGGACCCCTCGCTCGACGAGTGCGGTCGCGGCGGCGAGGCCGGCGATGCCGCCACCGACGACGACGACGCCGTCATGGGACAGCGGAGGAAGCCGATGGCCCGGTGCCGACGAGTCCGCCTTCCCCGGCCAGCCCGACCCGGGGCTCTGGTGCCGCACTGCGCAGCGGTCGCGCCCCGGTCGCCAGCTCACCGCGGGCGACGGGCGTGGAAGGTGTGGACGATGCCCCTCGCCCAGCCGTGCACCGACCGGGTGCGGACGTCCTCGAAGCCAGCGCGAAGCAACCGGTCCATCAGCGTGGACGTCGAGTCGAAGTCCAGGACGCTGCGCCACAGGTAGGAGTACAGCCGCGTCTGCCGGGAGGTCAGCCACCCCAGCGGCACGACGACGGCCCGGCACACGGCAGTCCACACCGCGCTCGCCCGCCGGTCGCCGGCCACGGAGTACTCGTGCAGCACGAGCACCCCGCCCGGACGCAGCACCGAGCGGAGGGTGGCGAGCAAGGGGTCCCGTTGGGGGACGTTGCGGACGAGGTATGCCGCGAAGATGCCGTCCCAGCCCTGCTCACCGGCAACATCGTCGGCGAGGTCCTCGGCCCGGGCGTGCACGAAGCTGACCTGCGGCGGCCACCGTTTCTCCTGCGCCCGGCGCAACATGCCTCGGCTCGCGTCGACGCCGACGACCTCGTAGTCGACGGCGGCAGCCTCGAGCGCCCGCACCAGGGCGCGGGTGGAGGCTCCCGAGCCGCAGCCGAGGTCCACCACCCGCAGTCGTCGCGCACCCACGACTGCCGCCGGGCGCCCCCCGGACCGGTCGGGTGCTTCGAGCATCGAGGCGACCAGCACGGCTGCGGAGGCCCCCAGGTGGGCGTGGTAGCCCGGGTTGAGCCGCACCATCAGGTCGTAGCGCTCGGCGACCTCGTCGAAGGCCTCCGGCACCTCCGACCTGGGGACTCCGGGCGCGGGCGCCATGGCACAACCTTTCTCGGGACCATCGCTCGACGGGTGAGCCTACCCGTCGGTGAGGCGCAGCCGTTTGTCGTGCTTTGCGAACGGGTAGTCCCGCGGTGACCTCAGGAGGCGACATGCGTGACGTTCGGGCTGACGGCGAAACCCCCGGTGACGACCTGGTCCAGGTGCTGGGGGCCAAGGTGGCAGCGGAGGGATACCCGTGTCTGGGGGCGCGGTCGGTCTACCAGCGCGGACGGGCCACGGTCAGGGCTTACGAGACCCTGGCGGGGCCGCAGACCGCTGCGTCCCTGCTCGTGGACCTCGCGGCCTTCGCCGCCGAGGTCGACCCCCTGGCGGGTCTGGCCTCCTTCGTGGCCACCTTCCGGGGCCCGGACATCGCCGACGAGGAGCACTTCGAGAGGCTCCTGTGGACCCAGCTGCAGGCGGTTGCCGACGTGGACGGGACAGCGTGGAGCCCGCGCGTCTCGTCGAACCCCC
>JAABUM010004503.1_pt1 | contig 15640 bp, 11 predicted proteins | sample 5559161 | NCBI WGS metagenome assembly JAABUM01 (sample SAMN10711868, study PRJNA513369) | rock metagenome | isolation source: Antarctica rocks | place: Antarctica: Victoria Land, Siegfried Peak nord
CCATCTCGCGCATCTCCTCAGCGGTTTCGTACAAGGCCATGATGTCCCTACTCCTTCGATGAGTCTGTGTGATGAGTCCATGACGCCGGACACACGCCGGCCGTCAGTGATGAGACGCGTCAGCCCCGCACCTGGATCATGACCGGCACGGCTATCTACGCGTCATCGCAACGAGTATAGCTACAATTGTGATAATAGGGGTTCCAAGCCCAAACCGCCGATTTTTTTGACGCGCTCGCTTCGAACTGTGCAGGTCACTGAAGGGCAGGCGTAGGCTCCCGCATGCGCCAGGTTGCGACGCGGCCCCCGTGTGTTGGCTGGTCGAGGGGTGTCGGGAAACAAGTGTTTGGCGACGGGTGAGCGCCAAGCGTCTCTCCTCTCGTTGTTTGCCCACACATAACTGGACGGAAAACCCTGCCGCCATGGGCTCCTATACGTCAACCCCACGTGAGAGGTTTTCCGCACAGGCGGCGAGTAGCCTCTTGCAGCCTGGAACGTCATTGCGATTGGCCCGAATCTCCGGTAACAGAATTTCGGCGGTTTGGGCGTACCCCCCCCCAAAAATCCGCTTCATTACCCCTTGACAAACTAATCATATTACTTTATTATCAAATCAGGTTAGTTAAGTCAGGCACCGACAATCCAAACCTTCAGCAGAGGAGAGACCAATGAAGACGACCGTTTACAGCGACACCCTGATTCAGCTCACGCGACTGCCTCGTCTGTTCCCCGTCAACTGCTATCTCGTACGCGAGAGTGACGGCTTTACGCTGATCGACACGGCACTTGGGGGCTCGACCAAGGCGATCATCGCCGCCGCTACAGCTTTGGACGCGCCGATCGTGCGCATAGCCCTGACCCATGCCCACGGCGACCATGTCGGTTCGCTGGACGCGTTGCACGCCGCTCTGCCGGACGCTGAGATCCTGGTCCCTATCCGCGAGGCCCGCTTCCTGGCCGGAGACCGCAGCCTCGACGCCGACGAGACACAGGGACGCCTACGTGGCAGTTGGCAGACCTGCACGACCCGGCCAACCCGCCTGCTGCGACCGGGCGACCGTGTCGGCTCATTGGAGGTGCTAGCAGCGCCAGGACCCACCCCTGGCCATGTTGCCTTCTTCGACACACGCGACCGCTCGCTCATTACGGGCGATGCCTTCCAGACGCGTGGGGGGATCGCTGTCTCGGGCGTGGTGCGACCACTCTTCCCCTTCCCGGCTATGGCTACGTGGCATAAGCCAACCGCGCTGGCCAGCGCCACGGCCCTGCGTGCGCTCGAACCGCGTCTGTTGACGGTCGGGCACGGTCGGATGCTGCCCAATCCGCTGGCGGCTTTGGACGGAGCCATCGCCACAGCAGCGCGTCAGGTGCACGAGGTAGCTCCACATGGCGCGTAGGCCCGGGCCAAGCCTCGACCGCGATGCCGTCGTGCAGGCAGCCGCCGACCTGGCCGATGAAGCGGGATTAGACGGTGTGACCCTGGGCAGCGTGGCCGCGCGACTAAGTGTACAAACTCCCTCTCTCTACAATCACGTGGCCGGGCAGCCTGGCCTGCGGCGCGAACTGGCTCTGGCCGGACTGCGCGAGCTGGCCCGCTGCCTGGGTCGCGCGACGATCGGCCAGGCAGGTGATGATGCCATGCTGGCCCTTGCGCATGCCTACCGAGGCTTCTCCCACGCCCATCCGGGGATGTATGCAGCCACGCAGCGCGTACCGGACGAGGGCGATGAACAATGGACCACCACTGGCGCGGACGTGGTCGGCATCATCCTGGCGGTCCTGGCCGGTTATGGCCTGCGTGACGACGACGCCCTTCATGCGACACGCGCTATACGCAGCCTGCTCCACGGCTTCGTGTCGCTCGAAACCGCTGGTGGATTTGGCCTGCCGTTGAGTCTCGATGTGAGCTTTGAGAAGCTGCTACAGACCCATATCGCTGGACTACGGCAGTCGGCGCCGAGTACGAGGGGAAACAAGCGACCCACCACTGTAGCAACGAGCAACAGGACGAGGCCATGATGACGGCACTCCGCGTCGCTAACCTGGGGGTAGCCTTCCTACGCGAACTCTGTGCACGGGCAGCGCTGCGTTATACGGGCGTCCACCTGGGCCACGACGGCCTTGCATCAGTCTCCCTGGAGAGCAAAGGGGTCTGCGTTACACATACCCCATACGCATCAAGCTAATGCTAACAAAGCGGGCTCAAGGAGGAGTTGATAGGTATTGGGATACGTTTTACGGATGTTGAGACGGCAGCCAGCGGCCAAGCAACGGTGAATAAGAGCAATGGCGGCGCACAGGAGGTCGGTGTGCGGCAAGACACTGGCCAGATGGAGAGCATGGTGGCGCACGGTGTGGGCCGCCTTGACCAAGGAGCGCCAGCAAGGGACGCCCATTTGCACGCTCATGCGGGAGCCGACGCTTGCCGTTCAGTGACCTGCATTTCGACGCGAGCGCGTCAAAAAAATCGGCGGTTTGGGCGTGGAACCCCAGGTAGCCTCGTGCGACCTGCCCGCGACCGCCCGACGCGACCATGTAGGCTGCCGATGGGGTGAGCGCAGCGAAACCGTAACGCCGGCGCGACGGCGGCCACAGCGAGCAGGCCTCCGGTTCGTCCGCCTGATCCGTCGGCGGCGTTGTGTGCGCCAATCGCCGGGTCTAATCTGATGTGGCGCGCGACGCTGGAAGAGTTGCGTGCCGAGCTGACGCCGGAGAACTACGCGCGCTGGTTCGCCACGACACGCGCCGTGGGCGCGGAGGGCATCATGCTGCGCGTCGCGGTGGCCGACGCCTTCCACCAGCAGTGGCTCGATCGCCAATTGCGCGGCGCTATCGAGCGGGCCTTAGGCCGAGTCGCGTCGGGTTGGCGCGTTGAATTCGTCGTCGATCCGATCGCATGCGGTACACAGGAGGCCACAGGGCGGGCGTCATGAGCGAGGACATGAGGGGAGGGGGTCACAGGTCTTACCAGACCTACTCATCCTCACTTGTTCGCCTGTATGTCGCCGATCATTCTCGCGAAAGGTTTGAAGAGCTTGTGGGCTTCGACAGGTGTCCGGGGCTGGGTTGGGATACGTAGGGGTGGTGCATTGCCCTCATCGTCGGGAAATTGAGAGGGATCGAGGTACCACACGGGGAAAGGATCGTAGATTCGCTCCCAGGAAAGCCAGGACGCAAGCAAATCCGTCATTGTTTGTTCGTAGCGCCAATGCTGGACTCGATCGCAGACGACAGTCGCCCAATGATCTGGCTGACCCACACGATGCCAGAGTAGCGTTTGCTCTTTATCCGTCGTCCCCCAAGGAAAAAGCCCTTCGGGCTCGGGATATAGGGGGTACGGCACCGCCTTCCGATTCCGCTTTCGCGCTAAACGCAAGAATTCCAGCCACGTGTCTGCCCCTCGCACCAGATTGTCTGTAGAGAGGGGGACAAACGGATTGAGTACCACTATGAAGTCGGCGACTACGCCGGTCCCGTACACGTCAGTGAACTGTTTGTAGTCGGTGGGCAGGGCGAAACCAAGTGCTCTTTCAGCAGCAGCCCACTCGTCTGGTGTACCCGTGTTAAGCGGACGCGCAGGAGGTGGAAGGATGGTTGTCAAACGCTCCAAGCTCATATCAGCGCCTCGGCCACCCCGTACACAAGCGTCCAGGAATTGGTGATGGCAGGCTGCGAACGTCTCGAATCGTCGCGTCTCCCCGATTTGGGATGTCGACGTGAATGCAGTCTGAGCTCTGAACATCGGTCAGTGAACCCGGTCGAAACTTCACTTCAATTGCGTAAATTTCGATCCAGGTCGGGATTACGTATTGAAGATTCGTGACGGGATTGGGCGTATAGTGGGGCTCGACCCGGTAATAGATCTTGCTCCATCTACCGTTTCGTAAGTCATTGGCTATAGTCTCCTCTAAATCGCTTTGTGCGCCTCGATTAGGACTTCCGTACTCCGCCACAGCGTTACGACCATTGAGGTTAGAACCGTATAACACATCGCCGAGCAAGTGCCCGCGATCTATCGGTCTGTTGCGGTTATGCCGTAAGTCTGTCGAGTGGGTATCGCGAAGCTCCCAACCTGGTGGATCGAAAGCGATGTCATTTCTACTGGTACCTTCTGGTTTGACGCTGTGTGGTCCATAGAGGATGGCAATCACGCCGGTGGACCGCCCGATGCGCCCAATGATCGGATTGTAGTATTTGTTGTAGCCTCGCTTACCCCGCGGCGATCCCTCTATCACCCCCGTTGGCGAACGGGTGACCGTGAGCATGACGTCTGTCGGATCACCCGCGTACAAGTAATCGTACTGCCCATAAAATCGTTGGTTCAAACGCTCCCCAGAACTACGTGGCAATAAGGAGTCTAATTGCCCAATCAACACCTTTGGGCCGACACTTCCCGGACCCGGCCAACGCCATTGGGCATTAGCGTAGGGCGTCCCATTCAACCGATTGAAAGTGACGGTGCAGGCGGGCGTGTCAACGCGGAGAACGAGAGAATGAGCATGGAGTGGTGCGAAGGTTGAACGCCTGTCTAACGATCTGTTGGAGCCCGTAAGACGTGCGTTATCATCAACGGCTTGGGCGAGCGTTACGCGAGGGTGCGGATGCGGGTGCGACCGGACGACCGGGCGCGTCTTGTGTCGTGGTTGGGGTACAGGCGCGACGAATCGAGCCATGGCAGCCGGTCCCTCGACGCCTGACAAGTCGTAGGAGGCCACCTCGGCGATGTAGCGCGTCCTCGGGACGAGCGGCGGCAACTGTAAAGTCAGCGCCCTACCGATGTGGAGCGTTGTCCATCGGCTGGCATGCGCGCTGTCGCGCCGCCAACGGACGACGTAGCCGAAGATCGTGCCGTCGTTGGCCGGAGGCAGCCAATGGAGCACGACGGCGCGCCCAGTTCGCGCCACGGTCGCCCGCACGCGCCTGGGGACACCCGGCCTGTTCTGCTGCGCTACCTGGACGATGCCTGGGGCGTAGCCAACCGCGATGGGTCCCGCGCCATCGTTGAGTTGGGCGTAGACGTAGTAGCGGCCGCGTCGCAGCACATCGCCGCGCGTGTCCCATCGGTAACGCCACCGCCCATGCACGACCGGGATGTTGTCCGCGATCAGCGTGCCCGCCAGGTTGGCGGCGGCCTGCCCCCGCAGCATGACGGTGGGGTTGGTCGTGTAATAGAGTCCGATCGTGTCGCCCGCATGGCCACCCGTGACGGTCCCGGCGAGGGCGACACGCGGCGAGGCGGTCCGCACCACAGCCCGTACGCCGGGCCTTGGCACCGTCACCCGGACGGTCGGGGCTGGATGGTTACCTATGACGACCAGATGCGCGTTCGCGCGCGACTGGAGCCCCGATGCAACCACATGCCATATGCCGGGCTGCGGATGCACCAGATAGAGCGCCAGCGCGGCCCGCGATGACGACGTCAAAAGGCGAGGATCGGTCGTCTGGAACCAATAGGCCCCGGGTCCCGCCGGCGTCAGGAAGGCGTGGTGGTCGCCGGGTGCGTGGTAGACAACGCCGTTCGGGGCGGTCACGCTGAGGGTGGGCGAACCCGCCGCCCAACCAAGGGTGAAGAAGGTGCTGGATTCTCCCGGGACGATGGTCACGTTACGCGTCAGGGGGGGAAGCGTTTGGCCTAATTGGCGGCGCATCCCCATCCCCTGTATCAAGGCCGCTGTAGTCAGCGCATGGGCGGGCGCCTGACTTCCCGGCGCGCGAATCAGCATGCCCGTCTGATTCTGCTCGGCACGGTAGTTGGCGTCGACATGGTCATCGATTACCACATTAAATGGCGGACTATAGAACACGCCCGCGCCGAACCCAATGTCAATCGTCTTCGTCTCGTTATCCTGCGTGTACGTACATTTCATTTTCCCCGTGACGTCCGACCGGATGCCGCTAATCGTCTGCGATTCCTGTCGGTAGTGGAAAGTACCGACGGCGCTGGTGGCCGTGGCGCTGATGGGACAGGGGGGGACGAGATTGAGCTGGGGCGTCGAGAAGGGGCCGAAGTTCAGTTCATGCACCGACGCGAAGTAGCCGCTATCGATGCTGACGTCGAACCTCGCGTCGCCGTAGAAATGGTAGTCGAGCTGCCCCCCCGGCTGGGACGGCACAGTGGGCACGGGCCGGGGCGCCGGTGTCGGCCCGGGGCCAGGAGCGTCGTCGGGCTTGGTCGGGCCACTTCGGGCTGCGGGTGCGCCGGGGACCGGGGTGACCGTGAGCGTGGGCGTCGGTCCCACCACAGGCGCCGATGACTGTAAGCTAGTCCAGAGGTGTCCGAAGACGTTGCCGGTCAGCGTGAGATGCTTCCTCGTATCCTGCGCGCTCGGCACATCGATCTTTCCATGCAGGCTCGCGTAAGTCCCGTAGTCGCTCGCCCGATTCGCGTTGACACCCAGATTGTTCCGACAGGCGCCGTCGTTGCTCAGAGTCACCTGAACACAGATGCCGCCGTCCATGTGCGCGACGCGCAAGATGGTGGCCTTGCCGCTCACGCCGAAATTACCGTCGCTGGCCAGCGTCCCCTTGATCTGACTATCGAGCATAAGCCCGCTCGTGGCCAGGTCCTGGATGCCGGCGCTCACGCCGATGGTGTAGATGACGCTCCGGTGCGCGCCGGTGATAGTAACCTCCCCATGGAGGCTCGTGAGCGCCAAGTCGGAGTCGCCGAGGGGCAGCACGTCGTCGGGGATGGAGACGTCGATACCGAAGTTATGCACATGGAGAGGCCTATCCCATGTGATCGAGCCCAGTTCCACATGGGCGGTGATGCCCCCAATGCTCGTCGCACCCTGCTCTGTCGGCCGCCGGATGAACGGAAGGCTCAAGAGGGCGTCACCCGTCAGGGTGTAGAGGAAGACCCCGTCGGCGACGGCAACGGTTAGTTGCAATCCCGCCCCACCCCCGTTGGTATACAGTTGCCAATTACCTCCAGGCCCGAGGTACAGGTTCGGCAGGGGGATATGCGCATTCAGGCGTCCCTTGGTGATGGTTGTGCCATCGAACGTGAAGTCGTCAAACTGGAAAGGGAACGTGTTGCCTGCGCTGGTGGCTAGAGGAATCTGTCCGGCCACACCACTAAAGGTCAGTCCATCCCCGTTGATGCGGATCGTGCCTACATGTAAGGAGAAGTCGCCGATTGCCAGGTCAGTATCGAGTTGGGCCGTTCCGGCCACCGATCCGTCAGCTCCGATCAACAAATGCTCGACTATGAAGCCACCGTGGCCGCCGAAGGCCTCGGGGAGTGTCATGCGGGCGGATGAAGCCGCGAGGCCGTCGCGCGTGAGGGCAAGCCCGTCGACGTCGAACCCGGCGCCGGCGTAGGTGAACTGGAGAGACTGCGGCAGGCGGATGGCGCTTAACGACGATTGAGGGTCACGGTCGACGCGGAGATTGTCGATAGAGACGGGATAGCACGCCAGTCCCTGCAACGCAGCCGGCAGGAGAAGGGTCCCCGTTCGGATGATGACGTCGGCGGCGTCAACCGCCAGCACGTGCGCCGTGAGCGAGAAGCCGGCGAGTGTCGCGGGAACATTCGGGAGGAGAACGGGTTCGATCAGTTGATCGTGCGAATTCACCGGAAGCGAGCCGACGACGAGCTTGGGTTGGTCCACTTGGAAGCCGGATGCGGAACCCGTCGGCGGCTCGACGACGATACCGGTCACGCGGTGATGGACCGGGCAGGACGTCCAGCGGAAGACCCATCCGCCGATCGTTTCCTCTTCAGGACAGTGGCCCACGATCGATGACGGCGAGGGCGACGGACTTGGGTTTAATGAACTCTGATATAGCTCCGCGCTGTCCAAAACTGCCCCGTTGCCGCCGCTCGTACCACCGCCCGCTACGAGGACGCGTCCATCGTACAAGAGCACCGCTGCATGACCATACCGTCCCACATGTAGAGAGGCAGTTGCTGTCCAAGTGCCAGCGGCGGGATCATACAATTCGGCACTCGTATTAGTTGGTGCGGAATTGTAGCAGCAGGTCGTATAGCCACCAGCAACGAGAACCTGCCCTGTCGGTAGTAGGGTAGCGGTGTGGGAGGCGCGAGGCCTCGTCATGGAGCTAGCCGTCGTCCATGTCCCCGTGTGGGAATCGTACAATTCCGTAGTAGCTAGGCTTTGTGCACAGGCATAAACATACTGGGCGCTGTTGCAACCTCCGACGATAAGGACCTTGCCATTTGGAAGCAATGTCGCCGTGTGGTCGTAGCGGAGAGTATCCATTGAACCAGTTTGTGACCACGTACCGGTGTGAGCATCGTATAGTTCCGCGCTAGCAGCGATGGTAGTGCAGGAGCCATTGCTCGCAACGTTTTGGCACCCACCTGCAGCAAGAACTCTCCCGTCGGGCAGAAGCGTAAGAGTATTACCAAGGCGAGGAGTGACCATGGAGCCGGTTGCTGTCCACCGGCCTGTGCGTGAGTCGTACAATTCCGAGCGACGCGTGAGAGTGGTACAACCGACATCTTTGATCCATGTAGCGCATCCACCTGCAACGAGAACCAACCCGTTCCGTAATAAGATTCCTACACTACTGTGCGCGGTTAACATAGAGCCTGTGGCTATCCAGGCGTTCGTGCGCGGATCATAGAGTTCTGCGCTGGATAGAGTCCGGTTGGCAGCAATACTTTCACCACCCGCGACAAGTACTCTCCCATCAGATAGCAAGACAACTGCTGAGCCGTAGCTATCAATGATTGTCTTCCCTGTAGCAGTCCACATGCCGGTGTGCGGGTTGTACACTTCTGCGGTATTGATCGGAGTTTCGTTTGGTCCCCAACTGCTAACCGCAAGAGCGTTCCCATTCGGGAGCAGCGTCAGATCAATATCGATCCGGGGAGCAGTCATCCTACCGGTGACTGTCCATGTTCCTGCATCATTCCCACTGTTTTGATGCGGCAACAGGTGAGACAAGCCAAACCAGCCGCCCATAGCCCCACCCGCTTGCTTACCCGCTGTCTCTTCCATGTAGAGATGGCGTCCAGCTGCCACATTTCGTAGCAGAGCTGTCCGCTCCGTATGATCACAAGTCAACGCAAAACTCTGGCCGTCGATCGTAGCCCTGCTGGGATAAAAGCACATATACTCCAACTGCAGATCAGACAAGGTATCCAAGGCGAAATATTGAGCAATGGTCCCATTCAGACCAGTCAGGGTCGGATTATTGCCGGCGGTTGGGCCATACTCAACAAGATTCGTCAGATTGTAGTTGCCTACATTGTGAGCAACGTGCCCACATGGGACGAACCACGGCGCGGCGATTTGGTCCGAGCATGTTGCGCCTTCATTGTTATGCTGACCATCAAGCCATTGATTACCTGACGCTAATGCGCAGTTTGTCAGCAACCCACAGCTTATAACCGCAGGCTTACCATCGCTTCCGGTAGCCCCCGTCTTGTAATGAACGGCAATCTGATCCGGTGTCAGTGCGTGGTTATAGATAGCGACATCGGCGATACGCCCATTGAAGAAACGACCACCACGATAGCCACTGCCTATTCGGAGGCTATTGACCGCCGTGATGCTGGTGAATGTGCCGCTATTCGAGCCCTGCTCGACCCCATCGACATAAATCTTGGAGCCCCCGGATTGTCCCGTCATAACCACGTAATGCCAGGCAGGGGGCAAAATTGGGGTAATCACGGGAAGCAATACGGCGCGCGTTCCCGAGTCGACGTAGACTACGTCGCCGCACTCGTCCTCCACTCTGCATGGAGGGTGAAGTTGAAAATGCACGAAGCTTTGGTCAGTAGGCTCGACTATGGCTTGGAAGTTGAAATCGGTAGGCCCGACTACGGCTTGAGGAGCCAGCACTCGCGCATACACCCATGCCTCGACGGTGACAGCATTCCAGGACGAACCACCCCATGTGCCAGGAACACTGACATACCCGCTAGAGCCGTTGAACGACGCGGCAGTACTATCGGAGCCGAACGGACCAGCCTCGCGTAGCTTGACACCTCCCACATACTGACCATCATGGCCGTTTCCGGTCGCATCTCTAGCTGTCGATCCATTCGCGTCATTTAGAGGCCAGTAAGCGACCGGATGGTCGGCGAGCACGGCGCGAGCATAGGCAGAGTCAGAGGCCGCTACCGTCAGTGAAGTGGGACTGTCGGCATTGTGGACCCACTGCGTATTGTGAAGGGTACCGGCGAGCCCATGGCCGGGCGCGTCTTGTGCGGTGGTGCCCTGCCCCTCGTCGAGGCGCCAATAGCCGACCAGTCCGTCCTCGGTCCCAGCGAGCGTGGTGTATTCGGTTTGCCCGATCTGCTCTGGTGTTCTAGTACTGTTCCACAGCCGAACCTCTTTAATCATTCCAGGGAAATACGAATAATTGGCCGGATCTTGTCCATTACACCCCGACGTGTTGAAGCCGCCGATTTGATACGGGCAATCTACAACCCCTTCCACCTTTGATGTTGTGACAGATCCTTGTAAGAGTCCATCAACATAGACCTGCAAGCCTGTAGGAGTCCACACACCCGCTAGATGATGCCACTGGCCGTCGTCAACGTTTATGTCACTATGGGGTCCAAGGAACGTGTTGTCGGTGGCACGCCAGTAAAATATCGCTTTGTGATGTTGAATCGCTAGCTGTGGTCCATAGGGCTGACCAATTACGAGGGCTGTTCCGGGGACATCATCAGCGGCTGCGGTCTTGACCCACGCTTCCATGGTGCCTCTGGTCAGATTGAAAGCTGACGGGTTAGATATGTCAACATAGCTGTCGAGACCGTTGAAATTTAGTGCAACGCTAGGGTTTTTCAGATAGTGTTCACGAGAAACAGGCCGATCCGCGAGGGTAACAGTGGGCTGCGGGCCATGCGGTGTGCTGGGTCGGAGTGTCGCCAAAGAATGCGCGCCCACAAAGTGCATAGTGTCGGAATGGACAATGCGACGAAACGCGGGTAAAGGATAGCGATGATAGGAAGTGGGTAGCAATTGTCCTGCGGGTACGGGGACAACGGGAACGACCGGTACGGGCGTCACGACGGAACAGAGGACCGCGATTGCGGCAACAAGCGACCGTCGCCCGTTCCAGATGGCATGTCCAACGTGGGGCACAGCTATCCCTCGCTCCCGGCGGCCAACTCGGCCAACGCCTTCATCGCCGCGTCGTCTCGACTATACAGGTAGCCGAGCCGCGCTGTCAATCGTCACCAATCACGCGGGGCGCGCCCCACGATTGTGGTGGTGAGCGCCGTGGGCCTGACCTTGAAAGGTCATGGCAGAGACCGAACCTTAAAAGGTCTGCGTGGGAACATGCGCGCGCATGCTTCACGACCGATCGCGGGCGCTCCCGACCCTTTAGGGTCCGTAGCCTGCCATGGTCCTGTAGGGCCAGGCCGCGTGTCACAATCGTGGGGCGCGCCCAATCACGCGTCGTGCATAGCCGCGCCTCTGTCGTCGATCAGGGTCCACCGCCACCGCAGTCTGGGCGAGGCTCCGCCGCCGCCATTCTTTTCCAAGTGGCTCCAACCTCGCCGCTTGCGACCGCACGACGCGACCATGTACGCTGCCGATAGGGGTGAGCGCAGCGAAACCGTAGCTTACGACGGTTTTCGTCGCTCGGCCCTGGGGGGCCTCCCGCGAAAACCTGCGTTCGTCCCCGCGCCAGAAGGCGTCGGGGACCAGACGAGGGGGATGCGGAGGGGCGCGTGACCACCCGAGCGGGCGTGTTACGGAGGGCATCCTCCTTGGAAAAAGATAGGGCGAGGTGTTTGCCGACGTACTAGCAGACGTAGGGTGATGGTAATGGGAACGACGGATCGCGGACCGATGAAATCTATACGCCTGGCCTTGATCCGCGCTGACGTGGGCCAGGTCCCTTTCTTCCCCTGTCCCCCCGACTATGCTATCCGCACCTACCAGCCGGGCGATGAGCGGCGCTGGGCTGCGATCGAGTCCTCGGCGGGGGAGTTCCTTGACCAGGATCAAGCCTTACAGCGATTCGACAGAGAGTTTGGCCCCTTCCCGCGTGACATGGAAAGTCGCTGTTTCATTCTGGAGGACCGCGATGCCACCGCTATCGGCACGGCGACAGCCTGGTACGGCTACTTTGCCGGGCAGGAGCGAGGGCGCGTTCATTGGGTTGGTATCATCCCCGCGTATCAGGGCAAGGGGTTGTCCAAGTCCTTGTTGAGCGTTGTGATGGCGCGCTTGGCCCACGATCACCGGACGGCGTATCTGACCACCCGCACAACGAACTATCGCGCGATCAATCTCTATCTCTCCTTCGGGTTCGTGCCGTATCTCATGCACGAGCGGGACGAAAAGGAAGGATGGACGATGGTGGAGCAGCTTTTACAGCGCACGATCGTGTAGAGAGAGGACCGCGATGACGAAGACGTTCGCCGTGCTGCACACCAAGAAGCTCAAGACGACGGGCGAGATCGGCGGGCTTGGCAAGCACAACGAGCGGGCGCGCGACACACCCAATGCGGACCCGGAGCGAACCGCGCTCAACGAGCGCCTGGCCGGGAGTGGCGATTGGGTGGCCGACGTGCAGGTCCTCCTCGACACCCAGGAGCGGATCAGAAAGAACGCGATCCTGGCGGTCAGCAACCTGCTGTCCGCAAGCCGCGACTGGTTCGAGGCGGCGAGCCCGGCGCAGGTCGAGGCCTGGCGCGACCGGAGCATGGAGTGGTTGCGCGAGACCTACGGCGCGGGGAACGTCGTGGCGGCCGTGCTGCATCGCGACGAGACCACGCTGCACATCCAGGCTATGGGCCTGTCGCTAAGTTCCTGACGAAAACCTACACCGTCCCAGATAACTAGGACACATTGTGCTGCTATCAATAGGCGCCCATCTCAGGCGGTGGGCACATAAGATGGGGGTAGGCACCAAATAATCGTTGTTATACGGAACCTTGAGAGGTAATGCAGCATCGTGAAACCGTGGCTGCTGGTAGAACTCGGCGGGTCCTCGACCCAGACTGTCCAGCGCGAGTCTCGGCCAGATGACGTGTCCCCAAACAGCAACATATCCGTGGCCGAATAGGAGGGCTGAAAGCAATTGACGCTCGGTCTTAGATGCGTTACGCTAGTTTCTAGGGAAAACTAGCGTAACGGATGGATGTGGGCATGGCGATCAAAGAACGGCGTATTAAATGCGCGGCGTGCGGGGAGCGCGACACGGTCATCCGGGGCGAGCGTGGCCCGGTCACGGCCTACTGCGATCTCTGCCGCGAGGAGCGCAAGCGCGAGCAAGCACGGGCGCGCATGCAGGAGTTCCGGGGCCGGCAACGGACGCGGTAATGGGCAATGCCATTAGGGAAGCGTAACTCGTTGCCGATCAGGTGCGGTGCCGTGGGCGCGGCAACCTGTTGATGGCTTAGGTGACCGTGTTGGGCTCGAACAAGGCCAGTTGAGTCCCGACCACGGCGCGTTGTCGCCGCCGCGGCGCATATGGCCCCAGCCAGAGGATCTTGAGCCACTCGCCATCGCCCCATTCCCATAAGGGGAGTTGGGGCGAGCGGTACTGCGTCTCGAACAGGCGCGGGTCCGTCACGCTGAGCAGGTGGGTGTGGTCGGGCTGGTACGCGACGGCGTACTGCGCGATGGGCTGATCCGCGAACTCCACCGTCAGGGTTTCCCGATACAGCCACACCGCGGCGGATCGGCGCGCCAGTCCGGCCTCCCCGTAGAGGCGCCAGCAGCGGAACCGCACGTAGCCCGCCTTGTCGAGGACGCGGCCGAAGCGCATGGCGTAGAAGATACGGTGCAACTCCTCGGGCGTGCGCAGCGTCCCGCTGACCCACCCCAGGACTTCGGCGGGCGCAAAGCGGTTGTCCTGGCGCTCACGGTGCGCCCAGTGTGGCTGGACGTTGAACTCGACGACGAACAGGTCGTGAACGGTCTGCAACTTCTCCCACGTCTGCGCCTGCCCGTAGTCCCAGTCGGCCATCCGTCGCATCACGTTGAACTGCGTCTCGATCAGATTTTGCCAGGCTTGTTTCTTGTCGATCCGCACCTTCTCAATGTCCAGGGCCGCATAGATACGGCGGGCTTGCTTGGCCTTGAAGATGCTCCCGCTGTCGCTGACTAACCGCTCAGGGCTGCCGTGCTGGCGGATCGCGGCGAACAAGACCATGAGATACGCGGTCAGATCCTGAGTGCGCGAGATGGCGCTGGCCAGGATCGCCCGGCTGTAGCAGTCGAGCACGGTGATCACGTAAACGTTGCCGCCGCCCAGGTGGTGGATCTTCCCGTCTTCGAGATACCGCACGTCCACGGCCCACACCTGGTGGCGCCGCGTGGCCGCGAACGGCAGCGCCTTCTTCTCGTGCGGCTCCGCCTTGGGACTGGACAGACCGTAGAGCCGGCGATTCAGGGCGAGGATACGGCCGCAGGTGCGCGGGCTGAGCGCGATACCCAGTCGTTTGAGGGCGGCGTGGATGCGCCAGGCCCCGAGTTCGGGGTTCTGTTGCAGGCGCTTGACGGTCGCCACGGCGCGCAGCGTCGTCTTCACGGCGACGCGCTTGCGGGTGTGCGGCTTGTCGTCCAGGCCGTTGACGCCTTCCTCGACCCACCGCCGTAACGTCCGCCAGACGGTCTTGCGGGACACGGCCAGATAGCCGCTGATGCTCCCGACGCTCCAGCCCTCGGCGTGGAGCCGGATGACAGCCAGGCGCGCCTCGGCGGGGTCGGCGATGTCGTCGTACGGCGGGTAGCGACGCGTCGTGTACGACGGAGGCGGACCCTCAGCGAGCACGCGCTGGATGGTGTGCGGCGCCGGCTTGCGGCCGCACTTGAGGTAGCAAATGGCGGCCAACTCTTTGGGGTGCAGCGGCGGGTATTCGCGCTTGAGGTCGACGATGAGCTGGCGCGCATCCGGCGGCAGGGCACGCCGGTCGGTGCGATCGCGCGCGACCGGCTGCGGCTCGTCGGCAGCAAAGAGGCTGGCCATGCCGTAGGCATCGAAGCGGTCCGCCTTGCGACGGATGGTGCGCTCGGCGGCGCCGGTCTCGCGCGCCCGCTCGGCCGGCGACTGGCCGAAGAGCACGCACGGGCGGATGAGCTCGAACGTGCGGTGTTCCGGCCCATTGGCCCATAGCGCCAACTGCTGGTAATCGTCGGTGGGCTCCCGTCGTGGGCGTTTGTATCGCGGCATGGCCCTCTTCTCGCATGACGATGGCCTCTTTGTGCTACACTCTACGCGACGCGACCCCGCTTTATCAAGAGCGCGTACGTATCGAACAGCTGTGCGAGGACCCCTTCACACCTCGCCTTCGGTGACGTATCTGTCACGTTTACACTGCAAGAATCAGTGTTCTTTGCCAGAGGGCGACTAGGGGTGTTAGCTTCCACACTATGAGCAGACAATTCTTGCGGCTCCCCCTGTGCGGTGCCGCCGTGACCACCTTCGCCGCGTAGGCCCGACGCCTTCGCTTACGCGGCAGGACATGGCGCTTCTTATGATGCCTACACCCGCTGTCGTTTCCGCAACGGGTGGTGCTTGTGCATCCAGACGCCTCTCCCCCTTACCCTATCTTTATCTATCCTCGCTGACAGGTGGCGCCGGGCACCTCTCCCCGTATCTCCATCCAGCCGTGGCGTCGCGTCTGCGCGCGCCTATATCAAAGAGAGCGTGCCTATGTCTACAACACACCATGACCCCCCGTCCCGCCGCGCCC
>JAABUM010004504.1_pt1 | contig 15640 bp, 10 predicted proteins | sample 5559161 | NCBI WGS metagenome assembly JAABUM01 (sample SAMN10711868, study PRJNA513369) | rock metagenome | isolation source: Antarctica rocks | place: Antarctica: Victoria Land, Siegfried Peak nord
GTCCCGGTGTATCCGCGTCCCGGCGTATCCGCGTCCCGGCGTATCCGCGTCCCATCGTGGCGTCATCCCCGGCGCGACGCCCCTATGAGCAGCCCATCTACTATAAACGCGCCGCGCGCGGTTTTTAGGGCAAGCACGCGGTCAGGGGTCAGGGCCGAGGTTCGTGAATTGTCCCGGGGCCGCGGGCGCTCGCTGCGCTGCCCGCCCGTGGTCCCGGAGGGCGCCGCCGTCGACGTTGCACGAGCCCTGAGTGTCAGGCGATCGGGCTCGACGCGGCGCTTGCGTTCCCCTGTGATATAGCGGACACGGCGGACACGTCCGACGCCGCGGACGGGGCCGGGTTGAACAAGGGCCTCCGCTGCCCATCCGGCAAGGCGGCGAACAGGAGCGGATTGACGATGCCCCGGTCGAAGTCCTGCCAGATGCGCTCGTCTGTGCGGCAGTCGTAAAGGCGGCAGATGCCCGGGCGATGCTCATAGACCGTGCAGCGGTTGGTCTCGCGGTCCTTATGCGCGCAGGCGTGGTCGTCGGCGTGGCGGATCATATAGGGGCGGCCGTACTCCCAGCGCACGACACCCTCGTCGAGGTCTTGCTTGGAGAGCGGGAAGCGCAGGGAGCAGCAGGCGCCGTGGCAGAGATGGTAGCGGCTGGCGCAATCGATCTGAGGCAGGCTATCGGCGGGGATGGCGTACTTGTCGCCCGTCTGCGCGTCGATCTGCACGCCGATCTCCTTCTCCTGGAAAACCGCCGCCAGGCGCTGCTCCTCGGCGGCGCGTCCCGCGGCCAGCTCTTCGTCGTCCACGAGGCCGCGCGCGTGCAGCGCGTTGACGACGGCGCCGAGCTGCGCCGACGCCTTGAAGATCTCTTGGGACAGCGAGTTGAGCTGCTGGTGGCAATGGCGGAACCCCAGCGCCTCCTGCTCCTCGTCCCCGGCCATCGGCGTGCTCGGCGCCACCGCCATCATCGACAAAGGTTTCATCATCGCGTCGCCACCCTTCTCCCGCGCTCATGACTCCTACCCATCACCTATATGAACGCGGCGCGTCCGGTTTTTTGGGGCACAGAGGCCGGCTATGTTCGCGCCCCACTATGAGCGCAGCCCTCACCCCCAACCCCCTCTCCCGCGCACTGGAGACGGGAAACGCTCTGCCGCCGCGGTCATACAACTGCCAATCGGTGCGCGCTGTAGGGCGGTTTGCAGGCGCGCCCCGCGCAGGCGGCTCAACGCCTTGTTGATACCCGCGGTCGCTCCAGCGAGGATGGGATCGTTCGCGGTGACATGGGTAGCATCGACCGTGAAGCCATCGACAAAGGTCATGGACACGTTGAGGATTACTTTGAGGACCGTACCGGCTGGGTCGTACGTCGCGTCGAAGCCGCTCATACCTGTGCTCGGCGCGATCGTCTGCCCCGTCGCGTTGGGGAAGAGTCCGTGGCCGCGGAAGGTCAGCAGCCCCCGCTTGCGCCTGTGCTGGAGCGGGCCCAAACCGCGCGACGCCAGGTGGTCGGTGACGTCCAGCTCGGTCGTGTCCTGCATCGCGAGGACCGCCGGCGCGCCCACCACCCGCTCCCACGTCGCCCGGATGTGACTATCCAGGATAGCCGCGGGCGCGATCGCTGCGTTCCTCGAAGAGCCTATAAGCCCCCTTGCGCACGGCCGGATCGTCGCAGGCCACGGGGATCGACACGCCTCGACGCCGCCCCAAGACGGTTGTCACCTCGATCAGTCGGTCGGCCCGACGGCTGTCGCCCAAGAGCGTTGCGCCGAACTCATTGATCGCCCAGTCGGCCTCGTCCATCCCGTCCGTCTCCTCCCCCTATTCCGGCCATAGTTGCCCCACCATACCACGGCACACGGGCGGTCACGAGATGTGGGTAAGGATCAGAGGACACAGGAGCGTGCGCCCGACGGGCGCCGACGGTATCCAGCGCCTGTCCACTCGCCGGTAGTAATCTCAGCACTCGTCCTCATCCGCCCTCTCGTCGTCCTTGCCGACCACGCCGAAGTCGGTGATGAAGCATACCGCTTTGTCCAAGGCGTCAAGGCCCACGTAGGTCGCATAGTACCCGTCACCGAAGCCCGACCTGCACATCACTAGGTTGCCCAGGCCGACCTTGTAGTTGAGATAGTTCCAGTTCCCGTGCAGCACAATGGGGTCTTGCGCATCAATAGCGGCACGGATAGCGACGAGAGAGGTAGACAGCAGCGAGGCGTCAACGAAACAGCCTAGGCCGGCGTCTACCCAGTATCGGTACGTGTCACCCCCAGCATGATAGGCCGGCTCTCTATGCACGATGGGCGCGTCCTTGATCCACAGGACGAGGTAGGCAACGCGCGTGCCCTCCCCCGCGGAGGCGACGGTCCCCGCGACAACGCGATAGAGTCCTGGCGAGATAGTCCGTCGGAATGCGGGCTCCGTGCCGCACGCCGGGTCGCACGCGACGATGTATCCCGAGGGGACATGCAACATCCCGGCCTCGTGTTGCGTCACATTGTCGTCGTTCAGTAACGTCATGACATATGAATTATCGAGAGGCAAACCAGCCATTGAATCGCTCCTTAGGTGGCATTCGTTGGACTTACCATCCGTCCACAACTGAGTAGGCGTCACCCAAGGGCGTGGAGCGGAAGGCGCACGATGAAGGTCGAGACTCCGGCATTGCGCAGCTAACGCTCGTGGGCGATGACGTCTCTGGCCCGGCCCGCCATCAGCAAATCGCAGCGAACACGCCCCTGTCTCGACCGAATACCCCATCCGGCCAAGGAAAGCTGGTCACGGCGCCTGGATAGACAGGGAATCGCTGGGCGCGGGGGCTGCGCTTACATGCGCGCGGAACGTACGGTCGGCGCCGGCGCGTAGAAGTAGCGGTCACGCGAGTTGTGCCTCCCACTTCGCGCCTCTTCTCTGGTCGTTCTAGCGATTGCCGTCGGGACCCGTGAAGTTGTCGCCCACAGAATCTTTGAAGGTGGCGCGAGTTCCGTCTGATCCCATACTTCCTTTGCTTTGGTTGCATTGCTCACACAGAATCTGTAGGTTGTTCGGGTCTGTGTTGAATTCCCGGCGCTTTTCCTGGCTCGTATTGTTGCCACCATGATCGTTCCAATGTTCTGCCACAGACATCTTGTGATCTACCTGTCCGGCCTTTTCCACGATATGAGCGGGTCGGTTGTTCGGTGCGAAGCCCGGGCAGAGCCACGCATCGGACCCCCATGGGCCGCCGACGGGCTTGCCGGCACTAAAACTGGGGTGCGCAAGGGCTTTCGGTTTCGCGTCATTCCGTAGTTTTTCGATATTCGCTGCGTAATCACCCTCGTAGAACTTGGCGCGAATGTTTGCGCTACCGCGAAAATCCGGTTTCAGCATGCCCGCTTCGACATACACGCCCTGGCCTTCGAGTTCGGCAGGACCAGTGATGCGCTTGTAACGCTCCATCGCCGAATTGATATCGCTGATTACGCCATTAAGTGACTCTGAGTACCCGCTACTACCGCCAAGCACGGGCCGCAACGTGACCGTTTTGGCATCTATCGCCACGACCTCGAACGCTTCCCACTTCTCGCCCGCTTCGCTTCCCTGCGTGCCCCCATGGCGTCCCGTTCTGCCCACGGTCTTTTTCCTACCGAGAAACGCGCCCACCTGCAGTCCACCCGTCCCAGCCGCGGCACGAGGCGCACCTGTCTTCGTACCATTGCTAGCTACGTAAGCGTAGTCCCATCTATCATCCTCTCCGATTACCGTTATCGATTTAAATATTGGATTATCAGCCTTTACTTTGGCGGCGACTTTCTCCGCATCCTCTTTCTCTATGCCTTCCCTCCTTAACATATTGGGCTTGCTCTGTATCAAGCTGATCCAACCCCACTTTTACCTTCTGATCATGTTCGGGATCTTCGTCCTCCTTGTCGTCCTTTTTGCTGAAGAGGGCGGCGAAGAGCTTCTTGCCCTGCTCGATGAGCCAGTCGAGCGCCACCTCGATGGCGTGGTCGACCGCCCCCTGCACCGCCTCGATGAACTCCTTGACCTTGGCCGGCAGGTCGCCCAGCCCCAGCAGGTCGGCCAGGAACCCGATCACGACCGGGATGGTGCTCGCCATGGCCTGCTCCACCCACGCCGCCGCCCCCCCGATGTCCCCGTGCGCGATGCGCGAGACCGACTTGACGATGGTCTCCACCACGTGCATGATCTGATTGGCCTTCTCGATGAAGAACATCACCACCTTGTAGATGTCCATCACCGCCTCGATGATCTCCCCCACCGGGTTCGACAGCGCCACCAGCTTGGCGATGGCCGTCTTCACGATGGTCTCGATCAGGTAGCTCTTGATCGCCCCGAACACCATCTCCTTGAGGTTGCCCAGGTCCCCCTTGAGCTTCTCGATCAGCCCCGCTATCCCTCCGCTCCAGGCCGCCTCCGCGTACTCGATCATCTTGTCGAGCACGCGCATCGCCCGCGGCCCGATCAGCTTCTCGATGCGGGCCCGGATCTTCGCCTTGATCTTCTCCCACGACACGCCCAGCACGTCGAGCACCAGCGAGATCACACCCTTGAGGTCCCACTCCGCCGGCAGGTGGATGTTCAGGCTCCCCAGCCCGCCCGTCAGCCACGCCACGAACCCCTGCTCCAGGTGCGCCAGGATGTTGGCCAGGAAGCCGCTGAAGCCCGCCTTGAGCGCGTCGAGCAGGTGGCCCAGGAAGGCGATCGGGTCCTTGATGATCAGGTCGAGCGTCTCGCCCGCGTCCTGCACCACCCCCTGTAGCCGCGCCTTGAACTGCTCGATGGCGTCGAGCACCGCCCTGAGCTTGTCCAGGAACCCGCCGAGCAGCCCGCTGTGCTCCTCGTGCAGCTTCTTGACCTCCTCGTCGATCGCGTGCTGCGCCTCCTGGTAGCGCTGCACCAGGTGGGTGGCCAGTTCCTCTTTCTTGGCGTCCACGCTGTGCTGTAGCTCCGCGAAGCGGCTCTCCATGGCCTGCGCCGCCTGTTGCCCCGACGCGCGCAGGCTCCCCGGCTGCTCGGCGATGTACGCCTCGATCGCGGCGTGCCCCTCGGCGATGAGGGACTTGGCCTCGGCGAGCGCCTGCTCGACCTTGGCGGCGATCCCCACCAGCACCGGGTCGAGCGCGGCCGTGTAGCGCTCGCGCTCCTCGTCGAAGATCTTGTGCAGGGCGGGGTCGAAGCCCGTCAGCGCGCCGATGGCCGAGTCGAAGGGGTGCAGCACGTAGTGCTCCGTGGTGCGGCTGTCGACCTCGTCGACGAAGTGTTGGTGCGCCGCCTTCTCACCGTCGGTGAACAGCTGGTCGACGGCCGGCCCGATCGCGGCCAGCTTGGCCTCGACCTTGGTTTTCGTCCCCTCGAACAGCTGCCCGACGTGGTCGGCGACCCGCTGGCGCTCCTGCGCGTCGCGCGCCATGGTGGCCTGCTGCTCGCCGTGCGCCGCCGTGTGCGCCGCGTGGTGGGCCGCGTGCAGTTCGGCGTGCGCGGCGGCGGAGTCCGCGTGGGCGCCGGCCGCCGCCACGTTCAGGGTCGCCTGCTGCCGCGCCTCGAACGGCGCCGGGGCGGCGTCCGCGTGCGCGTGCACCTCGTCGCGCGCCGCGGTGACGGCGTTGAAGCGCGGGTCGTTGGCCCGCTGCAACTGCTCGGGCGTCACGTTAGCGTCGGCCAGGCGCTGGTCGGCCTCCTGCGCGCCCTGCTGCAACGCGGGCCGCGGGTCGGGCGCAGGCGGCGGCACGGCCCCGGCCGCGTCGACCGGCGGGAGCGCGGTGGGAGCGGGCGGCGCGGGCGCGGCCTCCGGCGTGCGCGGGGTCACCGCCCCCGTCGGCGGAGGCGCGGTGGTCGCCGCCGCCACCGGCCCCGCCGCCGTCTCCTGCTGCCCATGCACCGCCCCGGCGAGCTCGCCGTGCACCTGCGCGCTACGCCCGCCGGACTTGAATTCCTTCATCTCCTGGTCGCTCTTGGGCGCGATCTCGGCCAGCTTGCTGCGCAGCAGGGCCAGGAAGCTGCTCGGCTCCGGCTTGCCCGGCTGGGCGGCGTTCATGGCCCCGGCCTGGTGGGCCTGCGCCTGGCTCACGACGTCGTTGGCCGGCGAGGGCGCGGCCTGCTGCGCGGCGTGGGCGAGCTGCGCGGGCGGGTCGTGCCGCCGCGCCTGCCCCGCGCTCGTGTCCACCTGTTGCAGGACGTGGCGCAGCCCCGGCGAGGCATCCGCCGGGGCCGCCACCCGCCGCAGTTGCCGCGCCACCCCCGCTCCCGGCCCGCCCATGCCCGGAGGCGGGGCCCCGCCCGGGAGGGCGGACCTGCCGGAGAGGACCGTCTCGGCCTGCGCCTCGGCCGCGTGCTCGTGGGGGTCGTCGGCCGCCCCCACCACCAGCGGACCGCCCCCGGCCTGACCGCCCTGCTGCACCACGTGCGCCAGCTCGTGTGCGAGCAGGTGGTCCCCACCCGGCGACCCCGGCGCGTACGCCCCCTGGCGGAAGAAGATATCGCTGCCCGTGGTGAAGGCCACCGCCGAGACGCCCTGGTTCAGCTGGTCGGCCTCGGCGTCGGCGTGCACGCGCACCCCGCCGAAGTCGGCCCCCATGGCCCCCTCCATCGCCGCGCGCGTCCCCGCGTCGAGCGGCGCCCCCCCGCCACGCTTGGCCTCGATGCGCGCGCCCAGCGCCGCCGGCGCCGGCCCGCCCTCCGGCCCGATCGGCGTCCCGCCCTCGCCCCCACCCCCCGCCTCCGCCGCGCGGCGCACCGGGACCGGAACGGCGGGCGCTGGAACAGCGGGAGGGCGGGCCCCGGACTGCAGGGCCGCGAGCGTCGCGGCGCTGGGCAGACGCGCGGCGGCGGCCTGGGCTTGGGCCTGCTGGCGCAGCAGCAGCCCCACCGCCTGGTTGCCCGCGTTACGCTGCAATTGCGCGAACAGACCCGCCATGTCGCCCGCGACCGCGCCCCCGACCGGCCCGGCCGGGACGGCGCTCGGCCGCTCGGGCGCCCTGGCCTGGACGGCCTGCTCCCGCCCCCCCTCCACCGCCCGCTCCGCGACGCTCATCGGGCGCGCCTCCCGTTGCCGCCGTTGCGCGATGCTCCCGCCCCCTGCGCCCCGACCGGCGTCAGCGCGTCGAGCATGTCGCCGCCCATCAGCCGGCCCATCTTCTGCAACTCCCAGCGCATCGCGCGCAGCAACCTGTCGTGGTCGATCGCGCCCTTCTCCTCGGCGGCGAAGTGCGCGGCGGCGACCGCGACGTTGACGATCGCGCCGCCGGTCAGTTCCAGGCGCTCGGCCAGTTCCGTGGGGTCCAGGGCAGGGTCGCACGGCGCGCCGGCGAGCGCCCGCCGCCAGATGCGCAGGCGGTCGGCGGCGGCGGGCACGGGGAAATCGATGCTCACGCCGATGCGGCGCGTGAACGCCTCGTCGAGGTTGGCGCGCAGGTTGGTGGTCAGCACGGCCAGACCCCGGTAGCGTTCCATGCGCTGCAGCAGATAAGAGGTCTCCAGGTTGGCGTAGCGGTCGTGGCTGTCGCGCACGGCCGAGCGCTTGCCGAAGAGCGCGTCGGCCTCGTCGAAGACGAGTACGACGCCGCAGCGCTCGGCCTCGTCGAAGATGCGCGACAGGTTCTTCTCGGTCTCGCCGATATACTTGCTCACGATCTGCGCCAGGTCGATCTTGCACAGGTCGAGGCCCAGGTCGGCCGCCACGACCTCGGCGGCCATGCTCTTGCCCGTGCCCGGCTCGCCGGCGAAGAGCGCCGTCACGCCGGGCAACGTCCCATGTCCCATCCCCCAGGTCTGGCGGACCAGCGAGCGGTAGCGCACGCGGCTGCACACATGCCGGAGCGCCTGCAGGCGGTCGGACGGCAGCACGATATCATCCCAGTCGAAGTGCGGCGCGATGAGCGGCAGCGAGACAGCCCGCTGCCGCAGGGCGGCGCGGGCCGCCCGTTGCAGATGCGCGCCGCCTGGCGCCTCGCTCGCGGCGCGGGCCGTGCGCTCGGCCACGGCGGCGACATCTGCGATCGCCGTGCCCGAGAGACCCGTCGTTTCGGCCAGGGCCAGCAAGGTCCCCTCGTCGGCGTCGATGCGCCGCGCCCGAGTCGCCTCTTCCCACAAGCCTATCCGGCCCGAGACATCGGGCGCGGGCACGGCGACCGGGATGGCCTCGGCGATCCCGACCTCGGCGACGTTCTCGGCGATGAGTATGAGGGGCGCCGGGCAGACCGCAAGGCACGCGCTGTACTCCCCCGCGCGCGCGGACGCGGGCCGCAGCAGCCGCGCCGCGCCGGTCACGCAGGGCAGCAGCCCATGCAACACCGCCTCGCGCAGGCAGCGTCGCAGCGTCTCCACCCCCGTCTCCTGCTCGGCCAGCAGGGTGCCGTCGACGAGCAGGAGCGGGCGATTCAGGGCGGCTGCCGCGGCGATCGCCTCGCCCAGGCAGGTATGCTCGTCCTCGCCGTAGAGGAGCGCGAGGGGAGGACCACCGGCGGCGGCGTCGAGCGCCGCCAGCGTGGTGGGCAGCGCCTCGCCCAGCTCCCGGCTCCCGGGCACGACACGGGCCGCCCGACCGAGAGAGGCGTCGGGGCCGGCGTCCCCCAACAGATACCACACCAGGGCGCGATCGAGCGCCAGCGGCTGGCGGATCAGTGTGTCGTCCTGCGGCATGTGCGCCAACTGCCAGGCGCGGAGCGCCGCCCCCGGCGTGAAGGCGCGCAAGTACTCCAGGCCGTCCGGCCCACGCGGTGCGAACAGAGCCAGCGCCAGCTCGACCGAGGGCAGCTTGCGGGTCAGATCATCATGCAGAAAACCGAACAAGGACGCGTAGCGCGGATCGAGCTCGGGCAGCAGGCAGAGCAGGATCACGGCCGTTTCGAACAGGCTCAGACCCAGGCCGTCGCGCACCCGCCCCAGCGGCGAGGCGGCGAGCTCGGGCGGCAGCGCGAACGGGGCCTGCTCATCCTGGCCGCCCTGGCCGCGCCGGTCCCCATCGCCTACCCCGACCATGGGACGCGCCAGCAAACGCTCCACATCGGTCGGGTCGACGTAGACACCCTGGAACGGGTTGGGGGCCGCGGCCCCCCCGGCCAGCCGGGTCCGCACGAGGGCGTGCAGCGCCTCAGCCACGGATCTCGTCCCGGCGAGCACGCCCGGGTGGATGCGCGCATCCGGCCCTGCGCCGAAGCCCGCGCGCGTGTCCGAAGCCCGGGGTTGCTCCCGGGTGTGGACTGTGCTAATAGCCATCTCTTCCCTACGGCCCGCCGTTTCGCACCCGCGGCGCCATCCACGGACAGCGTCGAGCCCATCGCGCCCGACGGGCGCGATGACCTCCCTACCTACCATCTATAAACGCTGGCCCAGCCTCTTTTAGGGCATGGCGGATGTTTCGGATGTTACTGCAGCGCCGACGACTCGAGCGTCCGCGCCAACTCGGCCACCGCCTCCCGCAGCGCGGCGTGATCGGGCGTGTGCGACAGCAAGGCCAGGGCACGCTCCTGCGCCTCGCCGGCCACGATCCTGTTGTCCGCGCGCAGCGTCTGGACGCCCTGGCGGGCCGCGTCGACGACGGCCGCGCTATCCCCCCCATCGGCAAGGGCGAGCAGGTGGCCGCACAAAGCCGCGACCGACGACGTGAGGTCGAACAGGTCGGCGTAGGCCCGCGCCGCCAGTTCGGGCGCCGCTCCGAACTGGTCGCCCAGGGCGCGCAGCCGCGCGGGGTCGGACCCGGCGGCGGCGCGTTGCGATCCCCAACGGCCGTAGAGCCGCGCGCGCTCCAGGCCCTGGCGGGCCTCATCGTTATCTTCCTGCCGCGCCAGCGCGTGCTCATACAGGGCGACCGCGCGCCAGTGATCGCCCGCGTCGAGCGTCTGCCGCGCCTCCCGCAGCAGCGCGTCGACATCCCCGCCGGCCGCGCCTCCCTGCGCCTGCGCGATCTGTTGCTGAAGGTTCTGCACGCGCGGGTCAGACGGCGCGAGCGCGGTCGCCTGCCCGACGAGCCGCGCGGCCTCCGCGTAGTCTAGCCAGCTCGGCAAAAGATACAACTCGGCCTCGTCGAGCAGGGCCGCCACGGAGGCGGCCGTCTGCGGATCGAGCGGTGCCGCGACCGGTTCGAAGGACGGCGACGCCGGGGCGGCCAGCTCGGGGACATCCAGGGTTTCCTGGACGACCGCTCCCGGCTCCAGCAGCGCCGCGAGCCCGCGGTACGCGTCTGTGTCGCTGTCGTCGGGCCAATAGGAGAAGCCGCCGATCGCGCTCTCCGCCACCGGCGCGGGCTCCGGCTCGACGGCGGCTGGCGGCTCCGGCGCGGGCTCCAGCTCGGGGGCCAGCCACGGTACAGGGCCTCCATCGCCTAGGGTCTGTGCGGGGCGGAACGCGGAAGGTTCGCCTACCGCATCCGTTCTCTCGATGACGGGCGCGAGGTGCGGCTCCGCGTCCGGCACGACATCCTCGGCAAGCGCCACGATGCCGGCCACTGCCGCGGCCACCGGCGTGGCGTCAGCCACGGGCACCGCATCGGGCTCCTCGACGGTCATGGATGCAGCCCGCTCCTCGACATCCGTAGCCGCGACCGGCTCCTCCACCCGCGCCGCCGCGACCGATATGGACGGCGGCATAGTCACGGCTTCGGACAGCTCGACCGGCTCCGGGACAGGGACGGGCTCTCGTTCCACCGAGGGCGCGTCGAGCGCCGGAGCATCCTCACGCTCGTGCGCCGGCGCGGCCTCAACCGCCGCCGCTACAGCATAGGCAACCTCGGGCTCCACATAGACGGTCCCCGGGGCGGCGTGGGCGGCGTGGGCGGCGTGGGCGGCGTGGGCGGCGTCGAGCGCGACATCCGCCGTTACATCCTGGACGGGCGCGGCGAGCAGCTCGTCCACCATGGCAGGCGGCGCCGGTTCTTCGATAGCCCGCCCCATGGGCGCCGTGAGCTCTTCCGAGGGCTCCGCCCGTGACGGAGGCGTCAGTGACGCGTCGTACGCCACCGCGGGCCGCGCGGCAAAGGCGCTCTCGGCGACCGAGAGAGGCTCGGCAAGCGCGTTGGACGCGTCAAATGTAGCTGGCGCGGCGAAAGCGTCCAGCTCGACCAGCGTGACTTCCTCGACCGCGGGAGCATCGTCGTAGGCTATGTCGCCGGCCGACAGTATGTTGAGCACATCCCACGGGTCGGCGACCGGGGCTGGGGCCGCTGGAACGACAGACGGTTCAAAGGGCGTGACAGAGGCGTCTTGCGGCTGAGCGTACTCGATGTTCGCCGTGGCGGAAGCCGCGAGGGCTGCTACGGCCGCCGGCTCTTCGAACGCCTCGACGTCCTCGGCTCCCGCCAGGGCGCCCAACACGTCCCACGGGTCTACAGGCGGCGTGACCGGGGAAGGCGGCGTGACCGGGGAAGGCGGCGTGACGGGCGCGGGTTGGGCGGCGGGCGTGGGCGCGGGTTGGGCGGCCTCCAGCTCTCGCAGCACAGCCCAGGGGTCGGCCGACGGCGCCCTGACCTCGGCCGGAGCCGCGAGGGGAGCCGCGGGCGGCGCCACGGGGACGAGGGGCTGCGAGCGCACGAGCGCGGGCGGCTGCAGCGCGTGATACTCGCGATCGCGCGGAGCGCTGCGCGCGCCGGCGAAGCTCACCCCGGGCACCGGCACGATCGTACCGTCGCCGCGATAGGCGACCAGCCCGTACTGGCGTTCCTCTCCAACGGGCGAGCCCAGGTCGACGGCCCCGGAATACTTGGCCGGGATGCCCAGGATGGCGAAATCCTTCGTGGCACCTTTCATGATGACGTCGACCGGGGGGACCGGCAGGTCGGCGAAACCCACGATGAAGCCGTAGCGGATCGCGCCGGGCACCGGGGCCCACATTAGAGCCAGACCCTCCTGCATGCGGGTCTGCCGCTGGGTCTCTACTTGTACGTTGGCTTGTACGTTGGCCATAACTCCCGTTGCCTCTACTGCTGCATACCCCTACGACAGGCGCGCGCCTCGCGCCGTCCGCGCACTATCGTAGCACATTCCGGCGACTGGATGGCCGGGCGCACGCGGCCACCCGCCCGCTCATCGCCGCGATTCCCTCGGGCAGCAGGCGCAAGGTGTGATTACTGTGCTGGACCGATTATCGGGCCGCGCGGATCTTCTGGTTGAGTCGGGGAGCTATCGCGGCGCCCATCCGCCCTACTTGCGTCTCCACGTCGGCCCGGTAGAAGTAGAGGAGGTAATTCGTCGGATCGATCGCGATGGCCTTATCGAACGTCGCGAGCGCCGCGGCGTACGACCCGAGCATTTGATAGCAGGAGCCCAGGCCGACGTAGGCGCTGACATTAGGTCGCGTACGCGGAGATGGCCCGCCGATAGAGCGGGATGGCGTGATCGCAGCGGCCCGACGCGCGCAGTTTCTCCGCCTGCGCGTATTCTTGTACGAAGGCGGGTGGCGCGCCCCCGGCTACCGAGGGCGTGGCGTGTCGCGGTAGGGTTTGTGCGGCCGCCAGGCCACCGCCAAACGAGAGGGTGGCGACGAGGAGCGCCACCCACCAGCGGACCGGCGCCGGGAGCGCGCGCGGGTCGCGGGCGGGGAAAGGTTGTGACGCGGCCGCGTGACTGCGGCGCGTACTGCGCGCGTACCACGCGCATAACCGCCGCGTCGACGGGCGCCGGGGCGGGCGGAGCCTCGCTGCCGTACACTCTGTCGAGGAGTTCGGTGAACGGCGCCACGTCGGCGTCCGCGCCTCTGGGGACCGGCCATGATAGCCACATTACCGCTGACGGCCTGCAGCGTGAAAGCGCCCCTGCAGAACTCGCGCCGGTTGTGGTGCGCCGCCCGGTAGGTGGCCTCGGGCGCGACCTCCGGCTGGTAAATCAGCGATCGTCGAACGCCTCGGCCCACGCCCGGTCGAGACCCGCCCGGTTCTCTGCAATAAGCCCTGCCAGATCCCCGTCGTAGAGCGAGTCGGGCACGTCGTGGGAGAAGATCTCCACGCTGTAGGCCCCGCGGAACCCGGCCTCCGCGTGGCGCGGAGCAGGGGCGGCAGCGGGATCTCGCCCTGGCCCAGGATGTAGCGATCTTGATAGGAGCGGGGCGTGCGCCAGTCGCTGAGTTGGGTGCCGAAGATGCGGTCGCCGCAGGCCCGGATGGCCGCCGCAACGCCGGCCTCCTGCCAGATGTTCCAGTAGTCCAGGCACACGCCGAAGGCCGCGTGGTCGACCGCCGCCACGACTCGCATGGCCTGCTCGAGCGTCCAGATCGCCGACTCTGCATTCATGGTCGACGGATTCAAGGGCTCCAGCGCGACGCGCGCCCCGTGGTCAGCGGCGAACTCGGCCAGCGCGCGGTATTCGCGCGCGGCCACGTCGTACACATGCGCGATGTTCCCGCCGGGTGGGTTGCCGGTGTTGGTGACGAACGGGGCCTCGGGCGCGAACGGCCCGACGCGCTCGATGGCGCGCCGGAAGCGCGCCATGCGCGCCGGCACGTCCTTGGGCTCCGGTTGAGACTGGCTAGGCAGCAGGGTGCGCGTGGCTGGCTGCACCGAGGTGATCGCCAGATTGCGCGGCGCGACCAGCGCGAGCTGCGCCGCGGCGCGCGCGTCGTCATCGTCGAGCTTGAACTCGCAAACCTCGATGGCGTCGACGCCCAGACGGGCGTAGTTCTCCACGTCCTGCTCGAAGCTCCACGGCCACGTCGTGAACTCGCTGACCCCGAATTGGTACGGTCGCTGCTTCATATATCCTCCTCGCCTCTAGCGTGGCCCACTGGCGTGGCCCGCTGGCGTGGGCTATGCCGCCGCCATCACCTAGCGTACAACGGCGGGCGAGTGTTGCGCACTTGCATCATTACAAGATATATTGCCCTCGAGGACGCGGGCGCAGGGCGCGCGAACGTGGAACGGCCGAGCGCCAGGGGCGGGCCAGAGGCGCCAGGGTCTGTGCCTTGTCGAGACGTACAAGCCACATGTGCCCGCACGCCGCGTCGCGGTTGGCGGGGGTCTGGGGGGAGCCATCTCCCGGGGTTCCCCCGGAGGCGCGCCCCACTGTCGGACCCGCGGCTAGGGTCCGGGAGACCAGTCAGCCAGGGGCGGAGGGGGCGAGGAGTAGCGAGAGGGGCGCGGGCGACTTTTCAGGAGCCCTGCAGAGGCGCCGGCCGCCTTTGACGGGCGGGTGTCTCGCATGGTAGTCTCTCAGTGCCCTGTCTGTCGCCCCCATAGCTCATCTATTCCGCCACTCCGCCACGATAGGACCACGGTGGGTACAGCATGCTCCAGTTCTTACAGCAGCTCCTCGACCACACGTTCTTGAATCCGGCCTCGCCGCAGACGCGCGCTGTGTCGAACCTGTTCTGGGTCGGCGGCGCCGTGGCGACGGTCATCCTGGCCATCCCGACGGGCGTGTTGCTCTATACGATAACCCGCTACCGGCACAAACCGGATCAGCAGGGCGAACCGCATCAAGTCTACGGGTTTGCCAGGCTCGAGATCGCCTGGACGGTGATCCCGACGATCATCGTGCTCGTCATCTTCGGGCTCTCCATCCACACGCAGGGCCTCGCCGAGCCGAACACCGATCCCGGCCCGTCGGGCCGGTCCGACCTGACCGTGATCGGCCACCAGTGGTGGTGGGAGTTGCGCTACCCGTCGGGCGTCGTGTCCGCCAACGAGATCCACATCCCGGTGCGCACGCGGTGGCTCGTGTCGCTGAAGTCGGCTGACGTGGTGCACGGCTTCTGGGTACCGCGCGTGGGCAACCAGATATACCTCATCCCGGGGCAGACAAACCACATCTGGCTTGAGGCCGACAAGCCGGGCGTCTACGAGGGCCAGTGCGCCGAGTTCTGCGGCGCGCAGCACGCCTGGATGCTGCTGCGCGTGATCGCGCAGCCTCAGGCCGTCTTCGACAGATGGCAGCGCGACCAGTCGCGCCGCGCCCCCGCCCCGACCGGCCGGGCGCGCTCGGCGCCGCCGCCCGCGACGGGCGCCGGGAACACCATCGCCCGCTTCGAGCAGCCGGCCACGGGCGCGGGGGTCACGCAGGCCAGCCTCGTCGCCAGCGGCGCGCAGCTCTTCCAGCAGCTGCCCTGCCAGAGCTGCCACGCCATCGCCGGCACGAGGGCGAACGCCGGCATTGGACCCGATCTGACACACCTGGCCAGTCGCGCCACGCTCGCGGCCGGCCGCCTCGACAACACGCCGGCCAACCTCAGAGACTGGCTGCGCGACCCGCAAAAGTATAAGGAAGGCTCGCACATGCCGAGCCTGCTGCTGACCCCGAACCAAATAGACGCGCTGACCGCCTATCTGGAGAGCCTCAAATAATGAGTTCCATCACCCCGCCCGCGCGCCCCGCGCGCCCCACGCGCCCCACGCGCCCCTCTCGTCCGTCCCGCCCGCCCGTGCCGCTCGTCCCCGAGCTGGAGAACCCGCTGCCGCGCCTGGGGGCCGACGAAGGTCTGCTGGCCTGGATCGCCTCGGTCGACCACAAGCAGATTGGCATCATGTACATCCTGTCCGCCTTCGCCTTCTTCCTCGTGGGCGGCCTCGAGGCCCTGCTGATCCGCTGGCAGCTCGCCGCGCCCAACAACGTCATCCTCAACGCGGCGACCTACAACCAGGTCTTCACCATGCACGGCACCACGATGGTCTTCCTGGCCATCATGCCCATGCTCTTCGGCTTCGCCGTCTATTTCGTGCCGCT
>JAABUM010004505.1_pt1 | contig 15636 bp, 17 predicted proteins | sample 5559161 | NCBI WGS metagenome assembly JAABUM01 (sample SAMN10711868, study PRJNA513369) | rock metagenome | isolation source: Antarctica rocks | place: Antarctica: Victoria Land, Siegfried Peak nord
GCGTGACCGTCCTGAACCGGATGCTGCGGACAGGACGCCCGAAATCCGTCCGTTGCCAGCGGGTCGTCGCATAACGGACCGGGGCTGGGGTCATCTCGCCCTCCATCCACCGAGTGCACCAACGCCCGGTGAAGTCCCCCTCTAGGGCAGCGTGGACGGGTTGCCAGTAGACACCGGTGCCCTCCATGCCAACGTGGGTGACACCCTTCTCAAGTAGCCACGCGCGCAAGGCCGCGAGGTCCTGGGGCATGGTGCCGAAGCTGCGCACCTCCTTGATCGGCCGGCGCCCCGCCGCGCCGAGGATGATGCAGGCCACCACCGAGCCCTGGTGCACGTCGAGCCCGGCCACGCGTTCGATCAGTGCGTCCATAACCACCTCCAACAACAAGGGTGGCGGACGCGGCGCCGCGGGACTGTAGACAGAGGCTGGCCCACGTGCTGACTGGTGTAAGCCGGCCGCGACCTTCGGTGGTCCCTGAACGCGGCACGGACCGATCTCTTGTACGGGGTCGGATGCCACCTACCCATTACCGGCCTCCACGCGTCCGCCAGTCGATATGTTGGAACGGCCGTGATGTCAGACCAGCCATACGCGGTTCCGCTCCGGACCCATTTTCTCCTTCAAGGTGGTGCGCGGCCCGACGCGCTGGGCATCTCTTGTTGGGTTCCGGGGTGGTGAGGTCCGGGCGGGGAAGCGGGGCTGAAAACGCCTGGTGCGCGGGTGAAAGCGGGCGTAGCTGACCGGTGTCAAACGATGTCGGGAACCCATCCGGCGTGTTGCCTCAAAGCGCAATGTTACCGAGCGCTTCCGTGTCGCCATTCGAAGTCACTCCGTTAAGGGCGGGCACGATGCCCGGCGCAGCTGTAGCTGCCGGGATGAAACTGGATCCCCCGCAAATTCCGTGCTGTCATTGCAGGTTCGGATGAGCATATAGGAGGAACGTACATTCTTTCTGAAAGCCAAGTTTGTCTGCGTATTCCGACGTAAGCCGCCCACCCATTCCGATCTGATGCCGCCCGGCGTTCTGACGTGATGGCGCCCACCGTTCCGATCTGATGCCGCCCACCATTCTGACGGTGCCGCCTGACCTGACCCCCTAGAAGTGGGCCACCGGAGATGAGACTTCGGTGGCAGCACGGAAGGGACTGGGATGGCACGCAAGCATCACAAGCCGGAGAAGATCGTCGCCAAGTTGCGGCAGGTCGAGGTGCTGGTAGGACATGGCAAGCCGGTGGCCGAGGGTGTCCGGGCGATCGGGGTGACGGAGGCGACCTACTACCGCTGGCGTGCCGAGTATGGCGGCCTGAAGCTGGACCAGGTGCGTCGGCTGAAGGTTCTGGAGCAGGAGAACGGCCGTCTTCGGCGAGCCGTCGCTGACCTGACGCTGGAGAAGCTGGTGCTGAAGGAGGCCGCGTCGGGAAACTTCTGAGCGCCGCGCGTCGTCGGGCGTGCACTGCGCACGTCACGGCCAAGCTGGACGTCTCCGAGCGGTTTGCCTGCAAGGTGCTGGACCAGCACCGTTCGACGCAGCGCAGGGTGCCTGAGACGGCCGACGACGAGGCGGCGCTGACTGGGGCAATTGTTGAGCTTGCCCGCCAGTACGGGCGTTACGGCTACCGGCGGGTCACGGCGTTGCTGCGTGCCGAAGGCTGGGCTTGCAACCACAAGCGGGTGGAGCGTGTCGCGCGACAATCTGAACCACGTTGTCAGCGACAATCTGCGACACAATCATTGGTTGCGTTACGCTGGGCTGGGTCGGCGACCGGCAAGCCCGTAGCCGCCGCAGGTGGTGGCCTAAAAGCTAGGACAGCAAAGTCAGCTGTTTGGTAGGTTCTCGGCAGTGGGTTTGACGCTGTTTGGGAGGTGCGGGATGGCGAGGCGATCAGCTCGGGCACGGCCGGACCAGGAGCGCGTGCTGTGTCCGGCGCGCCGGGCGTGTCCGGCGTGCGGCAAGCTGATGCGCGTGCGCTACGAGAACCGGCGCACGCTGGTGACCTTGTCTGGCGCGGTGCGGCTGCGGCTGAAGATACGCCGCTGCGAGCAGGAGGGCTGTGCGCGCCACCACAGGCCCTACTACCGTCCCGAGGAGGAGAGCGCGATCGCGTTGCCGCAGCACGAGTTCGGGCTGGACGTGGTGGCCCTGGTCGGCGCCTTGCGCCACCGCGACCATCGGAGCGTGCCGGAGATCCACGCGGCCTTGCGCGGACGGGAGGTGGAGATCGCCGAGCGCAGCGTGACCAACCTGCTCGACCGCTACGACGAGCTGCTGGCGACCACGCTTGCGGGCAGCGAACGGCTGCGGGGCGTGCTGGCGAGCCAGGGCCGGGCCATTCTGGCGCTGGACGGCTTGCAGCCGGACGTGGGACACGAAGTGCTGTGGGTTGTGCGCGAGTGCATCTCAGGCGAGGTGCTGCTGGCGCGCAGCTTTTTGTCCGGCACGGCCAGCGATCTCGCGCCGTTGTTGAACGAAGTGACCGACGCGATCGCTGTGCCGGTGATCGGCGTCGTCAGCGACGGGCAAACCTCGATCCGGCGGGCGGTGGCACGGGCCCTGCCCGGGGTGCCGCACCAGCTGTGCCAGTTTCACTTCCTGCGCGAGGCGGCGCTGCCGGTATTCGAGGCCGACCGGCATGCCAAGAAGGAGCTGAAGAAGCAGGTGCGCGGGGTGCGTCCGATCGAGCGCGCCACCGAGGGCTGCGACGACGCCCAGGCGGAGGTGGTGCGCGGCTACTGCGCGGCCGTGCGCAGCGCCATCACCGACGACGGACGCGCGCCGCTCGCCGCCCCGGGCCTCAAGCTCAAGGCGCGGCTGGACAAGGTCGCCGGCAGCCTGGACCGGGTGGCGCAAAAGGGGGCTCCTCACCGCAGCTCGCGAAGCTGCGCCAGCTGATCGGCCGCGGCCTGGAGCACACGGCCCCGCTTTGGCCCGACGTGGAGCGCGCCTATGCCTGGGTGCATGCGGCAGCGCGGGTGCTGAACAACCACCAGGACGAAAGCGCCGCGGCGGTTCGGCGCCGTTTCGACGGCTTGGTCGGCGCCATGGTTCGCCATCGCGGCAAAGCCGGCGCGCTCGCCGACGCGATCGGGCGCTTCCGCAAGGTCGCCCGCAGCGTGATGAGCAGCGTGTTCGGCGTGTCCGGCATGCTGATGCTGCGCGCCCTGGCCGAGGGCAGCGCAGCCCCGGCCGCCATGGCCGACCTCGCCAAACGGCGGTTGCGGAGCAAGATCGACCGGCTCGCCCTCGCCCTCGACGGCTCGCTCGCCGAGCACCAGCGCCTGCTGCTCCGGATGCACATCCGGCGCTTGGAGGAGATCGGGCGCGACCTCGCCGAGGTGGAGGCGGCCATCGGTGCCGCCATGCGCCCCTTTGCCGCCCAGCAGGCCTTGCTGGTGACCATCCCCGGCGTGGACGCGCTGACGGCGGCGGCCATCGTCGCCGAAATCGGGGTGGACATGACCGTCTTCGGCACCGCTCAGCGTCTTGCCGCCTGGGCGGGGCTGTGCCCGGCCAACCACGAAAGCGCCGGCAAGCAGAAGCGTCGCGGCACCCGCCAAGGCAACCCATACCTCAAGGCCACCCTGGTCACCGCCGCGGTGTGCGGTGCGCGAACCAAAGGCACCTACCTGCGCGACAAGTTCCACCGGCTGCGGGCGCGCATGGGCACGAAAAAGGCCGCCGTCGCCATCGCGCACAAGATCCTGGTCGCCGCTTTCCACATGCTGCAACGCGCCGTCGCCTTTGCCGACCTCGGCGCCGACTACCTCGACCGTGTCGACAAGCACCGCACCGCCAAGCGCCTGGTTCGCCGCCTCGACGCCCTCGGCTACGCCGTCATGCTCCGCCCCAAGCCCGCAAACTGACACCGCCATGGCACATCAGCACGCCGGACCCGGCCCACCCGAGTGAATTTTCGGGCCAGACACCTGGGAATGGCGCGTGGCCGGTGGGCAGCGCCGTTTCCACTTTGAGCGTTTCCATCGAGATGATCAGCCTCAAAGTCCGCAACCGTCTGTCCATCCACTCCAGCCGCTCCCTGGTTGGCCTTCACTTTCTTGAAGGCCTCACAGACTTCCCGCTTCGGGATGTCGAACGGCTTTGCCTTGACCACAGAGCTCATCCCATCACCGGTTGGCTCTGAGCCGCGGCTGAACAACGCAGCCCCTTCGGTCCAGTCCCATTACAGAACCTTCGTCCCTACTACGAACTGCTCCGCCCCTGTGCCCCGCATCGGTACGCTGATCCTCACGGTTTCAGCCGCTCGGACGTCTCCCTTCGCATCGGGACGACAGGTTCTCACGTTCCATACGAGAGCCTGGTCCGGCTTCGCGCCGCCTACATGCCGGATGCCGCCCGGGCAGGCTTCAGGACCACCCCCGAACTGATCCCGGGAGAAAATCGCACCCCCGGTTTTGACATCGCCTATGGAATTTCGACACGTCATCGACGGTTTGCTCTCGCTCGCCTCTCCGGACCATACCTGACGGGTTCTCGCCCCGCCTTTTGCTGCAACGCTCACCACGACCGCTTTTGACGGCCGCAACTTGCAGTGGTTTGAGACCAGCACCTGACTACCGGCCTCGGGGGGCCCACCCCCATCTCTCGTACAGCTCCACATCTTCCATCCTCGAAGATGTGTTCGTGACACACCGATCCTGTTCCACTTGCTGGTGCCGGGCGGCAGGTGGTGGACGGTGTCTCAAGGCCAAGCTCGTTGGCCAGGCGCTACAGCTCACGCTTCCACAGCCACACGCGCGAGTCGTTGCCGCCGCCGCCGTCGGCGGTGATGGTCAGCCGCCGGGCCGCGGGGTAGCGGGCGTGGTCCTGTTCCTGCCACCAGCGCCGGATAGTCTGGACGGCAAAGGCGGCCGTGTCCCCGTCCACGCCAACGCCCACCCAGCCCGCGTTCGCGGCCAGGTCGTAAATGCCGTAGGGCACGGCACGGCCGAGTTCCTCGATCAGGAAGTCATGCACCCGCACCTGTTCCGGCGTGCCCTGCGGGCGCCACGCCCGCCCAGGATTGCGGAACGGGCCGACCAGTTCCTTCTTCTGGGTGTCCACCGAGATCGCCGGCTGGCCCTGGGCCAGGGCCGCCGACACGCTTTGGGCGATGTGGGCGAACTGTGCGTCGCGGTCAGGATGGTTGCTGCCCTCCAGGGTCTTGGTTTTCGCTTGCAGGTTGAAGCCCCTGGCCTTCAACAGGGTGCCGACGACCACCGTGTGGCTGACCTGGTGGCCTTAGGCCACAAGCTCCGCCGCAAGCCGCCGCAGGCTGTTGCAGGTCCACCGCAGCGGCGACATCGGATCGCCCCGCTCGCTCGGCAGCACCAAGGCCAGCAGCGCCGCTCACAAGCCAGGGTCAGAGGCCGCCAGCGCCTCGCGCCCGCCGCCAGGCTGGCGCACCCAGCCGCCCTCCAGAACGGCGCCCCCGGCCAGCTCGCGCAGGTCGCGGCTGATGGTGCTCGGCGCCAGGCCCGTCGCGCGCGACACCGCCAGAATCCCACCGTGGCCCGCAGCCCGCGCTTCCGACGCCGCTGACAGCCGCCGTCTCCGCTCGTCCAGGTGCGGCGACAAGAACGCGAACCAGGCACGGATCGGAGTTGGGTCTATCACCCAGCAACCTACGGCATCATCGCCCCAACCAGAGTCCCGGCAATCAAACCGATCCTGTTATATCTTTTGCAGTCCCTTACCCCTGCTCTCGCCTTGGCCGGCGCGACCGACCCCGCGTCTTGGGCAAGCCCGATCATAGCGCGACGACCAACTTCTTGGCCGAGACTCCCTTCTTCTGGGCTTCCAGCGCCGCCGGTATCTGATCGAGCCCCCGTCCCACAACGAGCGGATCAGGGGCCGCGACATAGCGGCCATCAGAGAGCGCGCTTGGCAGGAAGTCAGCGTAGATCATCGGGCCGACTTCGTTATCGAAGAGGGTGGTGCCGAAAATGAACTTAGTGCGGATGCCCCTTATCCGCGACTCCAGCGTCATCAAGACGTTCGATGCTACCAGGCGTGCAAGTGTGGGCACCAGCCACAACGCCCTGCGACGGCCCTTGGGCGCCTTATCGAACGAGACCGGAGGCGTAGCCACGGAAACGAACTTGTCGCCCTTGCACGAACCAACGATGCCGATACAGGCCTGAGTTGATCCGACACCGATGGCGAGCGCGCCGGCGATCGTGCGGCCGTTGAAAGCCTTGATGACGTCCGTAACGACCGTCCTGCTTCGGTAGTCGAAGGCCTGGCTCGCCCCGAGCCTCTTGACGTAGGCGAAGTTCTTCGGCGACGCCGTCGCGATGACCTCGTAGCCGGCCGCGACGGCGAGCTGGATCGCGTTGCTGCCGAGGCTGGTAGAGCCTCCCCAGACAAGAAGGGTCTTGCCCGTGGGTTCGGGGGAGGCCGAAGGATGGCGCAGCGCCAACTGGTCCTTCTGGAACAGGCCGCAGGCCGCGGTGGACAGGGTCAACGGCAGGACAGCGGCGTTCTCGTAACCCATGGCGTCCGGGATCGGGGAGGCCATGTGAGCGAGCAGGACCGTGTACTCCTGAAAGGCTCCCTCCGCCGAACTGTTGCGCTTCCTGTCTGCGCCAACCGCGTGACCGAGGACACGGTCACCCACTTTGAAGCGAGAGACAGCGGTCCCGACCTCGACCACCTCGCCGGCGACGTCCGAACCGAGGATGAACGGGTACTTGATCCAGGGGAACATGACGTCGCCGACGGACTGGGTCAGCCAGTCGATCGGGTTCACCGCCACGGCGTGGTTCTTGACCACGATCTCGTTCTCGCGGGGCGTTGTGTACGGCGCTGGCTTGACCTCCAGCCTGGCGCGCTTCGCTGGCAACCAAACGGCGTTGTTGGAGGGCGGCCGCGGGCTGGCATCGTTGCGCGGCACTGCACCATGCAGGGCCAGTGAAGTCCCATCCGCGACCGGCAAGTCCGCCACTTGAGCCCCGACGGCCAGCGGCGCGTCGGCTACATCCGAACGGTCAGCCATGGCTTTCCTCCTATCTTGACAGTGTCATCATGTCTGGCCGACAACCTGTGTTCCCGTCAAGCAGAATCTTGTCAGTGTAAGGATTGAGTGTGGCCCAACCCCACCACCACGGCGCGCTGCGCGCCGCCTTGCTCAACGCGGCAGAGGCGATCCTTGAGCGGGACGGGATCGCGGCGTTGACCCTGCGAGCCGCAGCACGGGAAGCGGGAGTGTCGCACGCCGCACCTGCCCATCACTTCGGCAGCCTTTCAGGTCTCCTGAGCGAACTGGCAGCTTCCGGCTTCGTCCGGTTCCGCGAGTACATGGAGGCCGAAGCCGAGGTGGCTGGGCCGGACCCGGAAGCGCGCGTGATCGGGATCGGCCGCGGTTACGTCGGGTTCGCACGGACCTGCCCAGGCCTGTTCCTGCTGATGTTCCGCTCGGAGCGGCTGGACTGGTCATCCCCGTCGTTGTCGAACGCAGGAACTGCAGCGTTTGCACTCCTGACGCAAACCGACCCGCCGGCGTCGTCCCCGGCCCCGCCCGACCGCTGCATGTGGTCGAACGACCACCGCAGCAGGATGGCCAGTTCGTCCACGTAGGCCGGCTCGAAGCTGGCCAGCCCGTCCTGCGCCATGCCGATCAGCGGCGTCATGATGGACTGGTGCGCGCCGCCCTCGCCGGCCAAGGTGACGCCGGAGGGCGTCGCGACCAGGATGAAGCGCGCGTCCTGGTAGCAGGCGTAGTTCAGGGCGTCCAAGCCGCGCTCGATGAACGGGTCGTACAGCGTGCCGACTGGCAGCAGCCGCTCGCCCGTGACGCTGTGCGACAGCCCGAGCGCGGAAAGCATGGTGAACAGGTTCATCTCGGCGATGCCAAGCTCCAAGTGCTGGCCCTGTGGCGAGAACCACCAATGGAAGGTGGACGGGATGCGCTCGGTGCGGAACACGTCCGCCATCTCCTCGCGCGCGAACAGGCCGCGGCGGTTCACCCAGGCGCCCAGGTTGGTCGAAACCGTCACGTCCGGCGAGGTGGTCACGATGCGCCGGGCCAGCGGCGTGTCGCCCTTGGCCAGGTCGTGCATCAGCTGCCCAAAGCCGTGCTGCGTCGAAAGCTCGCGCCCCGCCGGCACGGGGAGGTTGTCCGGCACGGGGATCACGGGCGCCTGCAGGCGGCGCGTCCCTTGGGCGTTGAACGGCACGGCGGACAGGAACGCCTGTAGCCGCTCCGGCGGCGTTTCCAGCCCCTCGAAGCGGTCCCACTCGTGCCCGGCCCGCACGCCCATGGCCTGGCGCAGCGTTTCCACCAGGCCTGGGTTCATCAGTCCGGCGTGGTTGTCCTTGTGCCCGGCGAGCGGCAGGCCGAAGCCCTTGATGGTGTAGCAGATGAAGCAAACGGGACGGTCATGCGCCTTCGCGGCCTCGAACGCTTCCAGCAGGCTCGGCATGTCGTGGCCGCCGAGGTTGCCCATCAGCGCCGCCAGCTCGTCGTCGCTCCGGCGCTCAAGCAGAGCGGTCACGTCGCCCTGGTCCCCAAGCTCGTCCCGCAGCCGCCTGCGCCAGGCCGCGCCGCCGCCGAAGGTCAGCGCGGAGTAGAGCTGGTTGGGGCAGGCCTCGATCCAGCCGCGCAGCTTCTCGCCGCCCGGCTCCCGGAAGGCCGCCTCCTGCAACTGGCCGTGGCGCAGCACCACGACGTCCCAGCCGAAGTTGCGGAACATGGCCTCGAACTTGGCCCACAGGCCTTCCCGCACGTTCGCGTCCAGGCTTTGGCGGTTGTAGTCCACCACCCACCAGGTGTTGCGCAGGCCGTGCTTCCAGCCTTCCAGCAGGGCCTCGAAGATGTTGCCCTCGTCCATCTCGGCGTCGCCGATGAGGGCCACCATGCGGCCCTCCGACCGATCCAGGCCCCAGCCGTGGGCGCGCACGTAGTCCTGCGCCAAGGACGAGAACAGCGTTTGCGCCACGCCCAGGCCGACGGACCCGGTCGAGAAGTCGACGTCGTCCGCGTCCTTGGTGCGCGACGGGTAGGACTGCGCGCCGCCGAAGCCGCGGAAGGCCTGCAGCTTCTCCAGCGCCTGGTTGCCGAGCAGGTACTGGATGGCGTGGAACACCGGGCTCGCGTGCGGCTTGACCGCCACCCGGTCCTCGGGCCGGAGCACGGACAGATAGAACGCCGTCATGATGGTCGCGATGGAAGCGCTGGACGCCTGGTGGCCGCCGACCTCCAGGCCGTCGTCGCTGGGACGCAGGTGGTTGGCGTTGTGGATGGTCCAGGTCGCGAGCCAGACGATCTTGCGCTCCAGTTCAGCGAGGATCTCGGTCTCGTTCATTTGCCGCCGCCGTAGCGTATGCCGTTCAACAGGGCGTCATACTCCTGGTAGGCCCGCTTAGCGGGGACAGCCGCGCACAGGGCGCGCGCCGTTTCGGCCAGCGCCGGCAGGTCCGGTGCCCCGCGCGCAGCGTGCGCGTTGACCTCGGCCGACGCCGCGTAGCAGTCGGCGACCTGTTTCAACTCAGCGGGCGAGCAATAGGCCGAAACGTCCCGGGGCAGCGTCGGCTTCCCGTCCGGGCCGTTGCTCTCGTGTTGCAGGTGATACGCAACTTCGCACTGGTACAGGCTGGCGTCGATGCCGCTGACGCGGCGGGACAGGTCGATGCGCTCCTCAAGGTTGCCGACGCACTGGTCCTTCTGCGACTTGAACAGCAGCAGGTTGTAGGCGTAGGCCGCGCCGGTGATCCGGCCCGTCCAGTAGATGCCACCGTTGAACAGTGCGTCCACGGTGTCAACCTTTCCCGAGCTGCCTTCCGTAAGGCCTTGGGACCTGATGGCCATCCCGGAACTGTCCTTGCGCATGAACGGCACGTCCCTGATGACCGCCAAGTTGCCCAGGCGGGACGTGAGGCCCTCGCAGGTCTTGTCCTCGTCGCCATGGGCGCAGCTGCAGGAGAACCGGGTCACGGTCAGCGGAAAGACGCCGGCCACATCCGGCGCGCTGCTCCCGAAATCCCGGCCATAGTCGAGCGCGGCCAGGTGCCCGTTCAGCACAAACTGCTTGGCCTGCAGCTCCGACACCTGCCGGGACACCTCGTCCGGTGCAGGCGCGGGCGACGGCGGGTCCGCTTGTAAGGTCCGGCCGGCGTCGAAGTGGTAGGTCCTGTGATACTGGGCCGGCTCCGCTGCGGCCGCGGGGAGGCTGAGCAACAAAGCCTCCAAAGCCGGCATAGATGGCCAGGACCTCCGCACCATCCCCGGTCGCCGCCACCGGGCGCCCGCCCGGACCGTCATGGCAGGGGCTGCAGGAACGTCGCCTCAAGCTCCTTCGCCTGCACCTCTTTCAGCACGGCCAGGAGCTTCGCCGTGTTGGGCGCCGCAAGGTGCGCCTGGAAGCCGGCTTTGTCGCGGTAGCGCTCGAACGTGTGGAACACGAGCGGGTCGGACTGGGACGCGAACGCATTGAACTCGGCTACGCCAGGCTCGCCTCGGCTGGCCTGGACCTGCGCCTGCATGGCCTGGACGAACCGGTCCCGCTGGCCCTGCTTGACCGTGATGGTCACGGCAAGCGCCACTGGCTGGGGAGCCGGCTCGGTTGCGGCGCTGGTCAGCGGGGTCAGGACCGCCATAACGGCGGTGAGCAGAAAAGCAGACTTCAGGCGTGACATGTTCATGGTGCCCTTCCAGGTGCCGGGGCGGCGATGGCCGCCAAGCGATGCACCGTGGAGGTTATGGCTTATGCGGCTGCTTTGGAGTACGCACATCCATCGCCCATAGTGTCGAAAAGGATACCGTCATGGCCAAGGCCCGCCACACGCGGTTCGACTGCAACCCCGGCTGCGCCGTCGAGGCCGCCATCAGCCTGATCGACGGCAAGTGGAAGTGCGTCGTCCTGTTCCACCTCATGCGCGGCACAGCCCGCTTCAACGAATTGCGCCGGCTCGTGCCGGGCGTCACGCAGCGCATGCTGACCAACCAGTTGCGCGAGCTGGAGGCTGACGGCCTGATCGTCCGCAAGGTTTACGCCCAGGTGCCGCCCAAGGTGGAGTACAGCCTGTCGCCGCTCGGGCGCAGCATGGAACCTGTGCTGCTGGCGCTGAAGGCGTGGGGGGTCGAGAACATGGCGCTGTTCACGGCCCCGCCAGCCCCGCTGCCCAAGGCGGCCTGACCCGGGGCCTACGGGCGGGGATGGCGCGGGAACGGTATCCTTTTCCGCACTGCGTGCAGTTTCCGTGCGTACTTGCGGGGCGCCCGGTGGGGCCGCAACTGGAGGGCAACGGCCCAAGGGCCAGAACGCACTCCCAGAGCAAGGACCCCTCATGCGCGCTATCGGCTATCAAACCCCCGGCCCGGTCACGGCGGATGCATCGCTGGTTGACATAGACCTGTCTACGCCCGTGCCCGCTGGCCGCGACCTGCTGGTCGAGGTGCGGGCCGTGTCCGTCAACCCGGTTGACACCAAGGTCCGCAAGGGCGTCGCCCCCGAGGCGGGCGGCTGGAAGGTGCTGGGCTGGGACGCCGTGGGCCTGGTGGCCGCGACCGGACCGGACGTGGCCGGCTTCGCCGTGGGCGACGAGGTGTTCTACGCCGGCTCCCTGACCCGTCCCGGCACCAACTCCGAGTTCCACCTGGTGGACGAGCGGATCGTCGGCCGCAAGCCCGCCTCGCTGTCCGCCGCCGAGGCCGCGGCCCTGCCTCTTACGGCGATCACGGCATGGGAGATGCTGTTTGACCGGCTGGACGTCCGCAAGCCCGTCCCGGGCGCCGCGCCCACCATCCTGGTCATCGGCGGTGCCGGCGGCGTGGGGTCCATCGCCATCCAGCTCATCCGGCAGCTCACGAACCTCACCGTCATCGCGACAGCATCCCGCCCGGAAACGCGGGAGTGGGTCGCCTCGCTCGGGGCGCACCATGTCATAGACCATTCGCAGCCGCTGGCGGCGCAGGTCGCCGCGCTTGGGCTTGGGGCGCCGGGGCTGGTGTTCTCCACAACCGAAACGCAGCGCCACCTGACCGGGATCAACGAGCTGATCCAACCACAGGGCCGCTTCGGGCTGATCGACGACCCGGCCGAGTTCAGCGCCGGCCTGTTCAAGCGCAAGTCGGTCTCGATCCACTGGGAGCTGATGTACACCCGGCCGATCTATGAGACGCCCGACATGGCCGAGCAGGGCAAGCTGCTGACGGAAGTGGCGCGGCTGGTGGACGCCGGCCAGCTGCGCACCACGCTGACAGAGCGCATGTCGCCCATCAACGCCGCCAACCTCAAGCGCGCCCACGCCCTCGTCGAGAGCGGCAAAGCGCGCGGCAAGGTCGTCCTGGAAGGCTTCGGCGCCCCCGTCTGAAATCGCCCAGGCGCCGCCCGACAGGTGGCTGCTCACAACCATGGAGCCTCGGACATGTCCGCACCCGCGCAACTCACCAAATCCATTCCGATGGCGTCCATCCCACGCGAGGCAGCGGCGGCGTTGATCGCCGCCTGCCTGGCCGCGGCCAAGGAGATCGGCATGGAGGTGGCGGTCGCCGTCACGGACGCGACTGGCAGCTTGTGGGCATTCGAGCGGACGGACGGCGCCCCCTTCCTCACGACCGATGTGGCGATCGACAAGGCCTGGACGGCGTCCTCCTACGGCTACCCGACCCATGTCTGGAACCAGTACGTCGGCGACCCCAAGGTGGCGCCGCTCGCTTACCACCCCCGCCTGCTCGCCGTCGGGGGCGGTTACCAAATCATGGAGAGCGACCGCCTGATCGGCGGCGTCGGCATCTCGGCCAGAGGTAACGAAACGTCCGCTCGACTTTGCCCGTATCACGGGTTTGGGAGGTTAGGCTCGGATCCAGAATGCTGGCTCTGAAGCGATGAAGGCGAGCGCGTCGTCGAGCGGCAGGACAGCACCGAACGGCCCGGCCGGTCTCCAAGCGTCACGACGCCACCACAGCACCTGGAGTTGGTCACTGGACGGGAGTGGCTTTAGGCGCGCCACGGGCGCGCCCGTGCGAGCGGACATCAGAGTGTAGCCGCCCCGGACCCGCCGCGCCTCTACGCCGCCCCGCGGCCATGGGTGAGCCGCGATACGCTCGATCACAGGATCGCCTGCCGCCATCGCATCCTCTCGTGCTGTCACCTGTTTGGGCCTGAAACACCAGAATAGCCCAGCAGGTCCGCCATGGTTCGCCCCGATCTCCATCTGCCGCCCCGCTTCGTTGCCTGGCTCGCGCCCTTTCTGGCCGCCTTTTCCCGGCGCAGCCGTTCCACGACGGCGGCGCTGACCGTCGGCGCGCTGCTGGCGGTCGGACCCCGCACCGTCACCAACTGCCTGCGCGCCCTGGGCTTAGCCGAGCATCCGAGCTTCACCGCCTTTCACCGCGTGCTCAACCGCAACGCCTGGTCCGGCTCAGCACTGGCCCGCACCTTGCTGCACATGGTCGTGGCGGCTTTCGTCCCGACCGGGCCGATTATCGTCGGCCTCGACCACACGCTTGAGCGCCGCCGTGGTCCCCGCATCGGCCCGACTGGGCGCTTCTATGACGCAAGCCACCGCGCGGACACGCCGAAGCCGACCAGTCGCGGCCTGCGCTGGCTGAGCGCCTGCTGGTGGAGGTGCCGTTCGCGGGCCGTATCTGGGGATTGCCGGTGCTGACTGCCCTGACCCCGAGCAAGGCGTGGTCCGAGCGCCAAGGACAGCGCCACCGCACCGTGACCGAGTAGGCGGAGCTGGCCAAGGTTCCGGGCGCGTAGCGGCTGGAATGCCAGCGGAGGGCCGCCTGGTGCTGCTGACGATGCGGCGTTGGTTGCCGGGTCGGGCCATCGTGGCGGTCATGGACGGCGAGTTCGCCGCCCTCGAACTGCTGCACGCGCGGCGCCCGTCCATGGCGGTCATCACGCTTATGCGCAAGGACGCGCGCCTGTTCGACCCACCGTCCTACGACGACAAGCCCGGCCGCCCCGCCCGCAAAGGCAAGCGCCAGCCATTGCTGTCTGCGCATCGCCGACCCGGCCACGCGCTGGCTGCGGGCCGTGCAATCTAGCCGGACGTCCTGGCGCAGCGCGGGTTGGATCGAATACACGCACGGCACCGCGCTGTGGCACCACGGAGGCAAGCCGATCGTGACGATCCTGTGGGCGGAGCAGCCGAAGGTTCCGCGCGCGTAGCGCGTGGAATGGCTGCGGAGGGGCTGGTCCGCTACCCCGATGGCCGGCGTGAGCCGGAAGCTTTCCTGTGCACGGACACACAGGCCGATCCGCGCGACGTGCTGGACTGCTTCAACCGGCGCTGGGCCGTTGAGACCACCTACGAAGAGGCCCGCGCGCATCTTGGGATGGAAACGCAGCGCCAGTGGTCCGATCCGGCGATCTTCCGCACCACGCCGGTGCTGCTCGGGCTTTACAGCGTGGTCACGCTGTATGTGCACCAGAATGTCGAGCGCCTGGCGCTCTCGCCACGCCGGGCCGCATGGTATCCGAAGCCAGCTCCGACCTTTGCCGATGCGATCGCGCGCTTGCGCCAGCACCTCTGGCTCGAGCGTATCGTCATGTCGGCCGGAAATGCCGACATGACGGAACCGATCAGCCCCGCCATCCAGCGCATCATCAAGGCCGCCTGCTACGCACAGTGATCGCCGGCTATGCCCAAGCTGAGCTCAGCACGATTGGGCAACGTCGAGGACGCCTCGTTAATTCCGGCCTGGAAGCCGCACTCGACGGGCGCATGCGCGAGCCCCAGTGCTTTCTGCTCGGCATGCAGCTGCGCAGCTTGGGGACATCGATCAGGGCCTAGAAGCACTCGAGGCCTGCATCGAAACCTAGCTTAAGCCGTATCAGGCGCAGCACCGGCTGCTGACGCAGATCCCCGGCGTGGACTGGGTGACGGCAGCCTCGATCATCGCCGAGATCGGCACCGACATGGACGTGTTCGCCAGTGCGCGTCGCCTGGCGGCTTGGGCAGGGGTCGCCCCGGGCAACTACGAGAGCGCGGGCAAGCCGAAGGGCGCTGGGACGCGCCGGGGCAACGTGTTCCTCAAGTCGGCGCTGTTCGCCGCCGCCTCGGCCGCGGTGCGCACCAAGGGCAGCTACTACCGTGACAAGTATAACCGCCTGCGTGCCCGCCGTGGCCCGGTGCGGGCAAACATGGCCATCGCGCACAAGCTGCTCATCGCCGCGTTCCACATGCTGAGCACGGGCGAGGCCTTCCGCGACCTCGGCGAGGGCTACCTCGACCAGGTCGCCCGCAAGCGCTCCACGACCAAGCTGGTCCAGCGCCTAAGCAACCTGGGATATGATGTCATGCTCGTCCCGAAGGCAGCGTAGCCCGCCAAACCGTCCGTGCAGGTGCTATTTCCTCAGCAGCAGTTCCAGACGATCTCGTTGCCGGATGGCTCGAAGCTCTCGTGCGGGTCGAGCGACGTGATGTCGTCGATCTGCTTGGCCATGACGGCAACGTCGCGCGGCGTTGCCGCCCCTGCGGCAGGTGGTCGGGCTACGGAGGCGGTGGCGGCAACGGTCGTGGTGCCGATCAGGGCGCGGCGGGTCAGCATAGGCATGGACTCGGCGTTGGTGCACTCGGTGGATGGAGGGCGAGATGACCCCAGCCCCGGTCCGTTATGCGACGACCCGCTGGCAACGGACGGATTTCGGGCGTCCTGTCCGCAGCATCCGGTTCAGGACGGTCACGC
>JAABUM010004509.1_pt1 | contig 15619 bp, 21 predicted proteins | sample 5559161 | NCBI WGS metagenome assembly JAABUM01 (sample SAMN10711868, study PRJNA513369) | rock metagenome | isolation source: Antarctica rocks | place: Antarctica: Victoria Land, Siegfried Peak nord
AAGCGGCTCTACTCGACGCCGCGCTGGCCGCGGCCGGCCCAGTAGGTGCCCATTTTCCGGCTCGACGCAGAAGCGTGGTGCTCGGCCTGCAGTGGTGTCGGGCGGTGAGTGTTCAGGTGAGGACGCAATGCAGGAGCAGGCGCCGGCGCGTCGCCCGCTCGACGCGCGCAGTAGCCCTACCGGCGTCGAGCCGCTGACTTCTCGCCTTGCAGCACGTGACGTTCGAGCGTCATGAGGTGGTGCACCAGCTGGTCCATGGTGGTACACGCCTGCGCTGCGAGCTGCTGGGTCGTCGGGTCCTCCACAGCCCTGGCGGCGCCGTTGAACTTATCGGCGCGCCGCGACAGTGATCGGGACTCACGCAGCAGCGCAGTGATCTCCTTCGCTGAGGCAGGATCGGACTGGCCCGTGTCATCGTTGGTCATACCGCAGAGTCTGCTGTTCGCGACAAGGCGGCCGCGATGTCGAGCGGCCACACCACGTCCCGCGCTCTACGAACACGGAGACGCGCTGCGGTGAATGACGGCGTCGCAGAACAAGCCACGGGAGGCGGTGCGCTTCCCCGATCACGTATGGATGTTCGAAGGACGTCGCGGCTACGGACGCCGTCGCCGCAAGTGCCCACCCGCCCACTGCCGCCAGCTCACCCAGTGAGTGCTGTGGGGCGGCCCCCTCGGGGTGCGACCTGTCGAGATCGTTCCTCCCGTAGCCAGCAGGCTGATCATCGACATCAGCGCGGTCCTGTCAGAACGTCGGCACAGTCGACGACGCCGCGCAATGTGGTCAATCGGGGCCATCACAGGGCGGCGTGCTCGGGTGCCGAGGAGGTGGTCAAACTTTGCGCGCAGCTCGTCGGCACCAAGGGGGCGGGTGTGGTGGCCACGCGGGTTGTCCACGGCTCGATCATCGTGCTGTCAGCGGTTTCCAAACTGGGATCACCGGGGTGACGCTGCAGCAGCGGCGCAGCCCGGGGCACGGTGGCGAACAAACGCGCACCAGGCGCCGAAGCGCAGCGACGTCGCGGTGGTCATGTAGCGGGTCGTGTGATGACGGGCGAGGTCGAGGAACTGCGCGTCTCGTCCTGTTCCCGGCGCCCCCACCCGCGCGTTTGCGCTCTCGTCCCGGGGGCGTGACTGCTCCCAACCCCGTGTTGGGTACGCGAGGGTGTCGACGACTGGTGTGAATCCCGGCGTTGCAGCCTCGAGGAGTCTACTTTCATGGTGATCGTCTTGATCGAAAGTAGTTGCCCGGTGCAACCGCCGCGGGGCCCCCGGCCAGCCGGTCGTCGGTAACCTTCTCGACCAGATCACCGCAGGAACCCCCGCCGGCCGGACCGTCCACCCCGAGGACGTCGCCCACGCCGTTGCCTGGCTCGCCTCCGCCGCCGCCGCCCTCATCCACGGCATCACGCTCCCCGTCGACGGCGGGATCTCGACCACACGACTGGGCTGACGACGCATCCGACAGCCACGACCACGTCAGCCATAAGAAGGCCAGATTCACTCGGCTCGGCCATACAACGACCACGACATTCGATGACCTTCGACGTCGCGCACAACGATCCCTTATGACACAAGATCGGGAGACTGCTGACGAGCCGATCGGCCTCCGCTGAATCCGCGGATCGTTGCCCACGGGATCGGAGTGTTTCGTGCTTGTCAGTGCCGAAGGACGCGGGCGCTGACCAGATGTACCGCGCCCATGATCGCGGGGGCCACCGTCATACCGGGGTTTCGGTGCCGGACGCCGAGGGCGGCGTCGCCGCACTGCACCAGACCCGCCGCCAGTAACAACCCGGAGCGAGAACCCGAGTCAGGTCGGGTGAGCGCGACCATCAGAGGACCGGTCAGCGCCCACGTTCGCACCGCCGAGGAGGCGGTCCAGAACTCAGCCAGAGGCGTCACCTTCTCGGCCGGAACGACGTAGTCGGGCCGGCGGACGCCTAACGCCGCGAAGGCCGCCGCCGCGACGACCCCCAACCCGTTTACGATCAGCAGAGCCGTCCGAGACCGCGACGGGTCCGCCATCGCGGGCCGCCGGACTTCCATCTTCGTCATCGCCCAACCGTTGCCCACGCCCGATCGACTACTGCAGCAGCCAGCTACGCAATCCCGCCCCCTCAACCATCGTCTTGCGGGGTGGTTGACTAACAGACTCATCGACGCAGCGCTTGACTGATCCGCGCTGCCTGCCGGGTGAGGTGGTGACGTTCGGCGAAGTTGGGGGCGGACCGGGCGGCATCGGCTACAACCGTGCCGAGGTCAGAATGTCGCCCGCCTTCTCGTGGGAGGTCCGCCGAGGCGGCGCTGTGGCGGGGCAGGCCAGGGTCCACCGTGGCCAAGGCCGCGAGGCCGGCCACGGGGCCATCGGCCTCGCCGATCACGATGGCTCGGTTGACTGCACGATCGGGCTCTCGGTGAGCCGGAGCAGCTCGTCGTACCAGCCGGCGATCTGCACCAAGTCGGTCTCCCCGGCGCGCGGCGCGTCGGCGTGCAGGGCGGCGATAGCGGCCTGTGCAGGTCAGCCAACCGGTGAACTGGGTGTTGAAGTCAGCCGGGCAGGTGAAAACCCGCCCGGGCATGAACGAGGTCTCGAACCACCCGTTGCGGCGCTCGACGATCCCCTTGGACTCCGGGTCCCTGGGTGGCAGCAGCACGAGCGTGGTCGCCAGGGCCCCCATGAACGACCCGACACCCTCAGCGCGGCGTTGTCCTCGCCCGATACCTGGCTCGTTGTCCCAGATCAACCGACGCGGGACCGCACCCAGCTGCCGAATCAACTCCCAGGACCCCAGCAGCAGATCCTCGGTCTTGCGGGTCGGGATCATCTGGCCGGTGACGAACCGCGAGTGCGCAGCCACAATCACCAGCACCGGCAACAACTTGGTGCTCCCGTCCTCCAGCGGGATCTTCTTCGGTGGGAACCACAGATCACACTGCGCTGCATCACCTGCCGCCCAGACCAAGCGATCGGCAGGATCGACCGGCCGATGCTCAGGGCGCAGCTGCTTCACGTTCTCACTGAACCATCGGATCGAGCCCTCCCACCCGACGCGCTCGGCCAGCACCGTCGCGGGCATGTCCGGCGTCGCCGCGAGCAGGGCCCGCACCCCAGGCTCGATTACCGCGAACGACGTCGGCCGCGGCCTCCGCTCATACCGAGGCGGCGCGGCCGAGTTCACCGCCTTGATGACCGTGGTCCGCGAGATTCCCAACCGCTCCGCGATCCGCGTGTTCGGCACGCCCTCCCCAGCGAGCCTCCTGATCAACGCCCAGTCCTCCAAAGTGATCACACTCCAATCGTTGAGCGCTCACTTTTCACCGCCGAAACTGTCCAGTTTTCGAGCGCCGCCAACAGTGCCTTGCTTACCGCGATTGACCGGGGACCGACCCGAAAGTTCCCCTCCGCAGGGCGATTTGGTGATCGACCCATCCAATGAGCCTCAATCCACCGATGGGTGGGGTGGTGAGCGCGGCGTAGTCTGAGAATGCCCTTGCGGGGCAGGCGAATTGGGCTTGCGATGGTCCGATTCACATGCTCCCGGAAGGGCATCTCTTAGATGCAACTCCCTCATACCCGCCCGGTCACCTCGGCGGTGTTCGATGATCCGAACCTGGTGTCGGCCGCGGGCTGGTCCCGTTGGTGAAACTCGCCCAGACGGCGGGGCTGCCTGAGTTGACTCAGGACCGGCTTACGGTGCCTACGGACAAGGGCGCGAACGCCGGGTTGAAGGTGACCTCGCTGGTGGCGGGGATGGCCGCCGGCGCGGACTCGGTCGATGACATGTGCGTGTTGCGTCACGGCGGGATGGGTCGGGTCTTCGCTCGGGCGTACGCCCCGTCGACGCTCGGGCAGTGCCTGCGCGCGTTCACCTTCGGGCACGTGCGTGTGCGCCGTTAGGCGCTGGTTACTCGAGTGGAGGTGAGAGACCTTCGCCGCTGTCCTGTCGCAGCAGGACGGTGAAGTAGGGGGCAGCAGGTCCTGGGAGATGCCAGGGCGGGTGGGAGCAGCCCCGTCAAAGCCGGGACACGTCAGCACTGCCAGATGGTGTGGGTCCGGCGAGCGTGATGGAGAGGAGTACGAGAGGAACCGACGTTTACGTCTCTCATGACCGGACCGGCTCGAATCTGGCGGATCTGGGCCGGGAGCGGTGCGCACCCACCCATCGTCGTTGCTGGTTGCGACGGGGGTGGGGAACTCCTGGGTCGCTATTCGAACGGCGGCCGGGAGGCCACGGTGAAGTGCTGCGGATTAGCCGTGGCGATGCCGCAGGACAGAGTCGGGCTCCTCCCTCATCGAGCGGGTGGTCAGTGAACACGGGAACCGTTCCGGTCCTCGCCTTGCGCCGTTGAGGGCGAGTCGTGAGTGAAGTTTCAGCGAAGACGCGATGCCGAAGAGTGCGCCCTGGCGCCGGGGCGGCTCGAGCGTGAAAAGCCCAGCCTCGATATTTGCCCCATCCGCCGCCCCAGGAGCGGTCCGCTGCAGTCTGTGCAGCATCGATCTCGCGGCGCAAATCACGGGCGAAGCCCTTGAGTCCTCAGCGCGATGTGACCCTTGAGACCACCGCTGACGAGCATTTGGTGCGCCTCTTGCACGTCTTCGAAGTCGAACACATGCTCTGGGTATCTGCTTAGCTGAAGTATGGGTTGTTCTTTGAGTCCAGCAGGGTGTGGAGAGGGTGCGGGCCGGTGGCGACGGCTTGCTCGATGAGGCGGTAGAACAGCAGCCCGCGACTGTGGGCGTCGCGGCGGTTGAAGCGGAAGGTGAACTCGTCGAGGTAGTAGGGCAGTTGGTGCTCGGCGACGGCGAAGTGCAGGGTTCCGCTGAGCCATCGTTTGAGCAGTGACGCGGTCAGGTGGACCCCGGGCAAGACCTCGGTAATGTCGGGGGCGTTGTAGCCGTTGGTGTACTCGTGGGTGTAGCCGCGCGCGCCGAGGGTGCGCAGCATCCGGGCGCCGTCGGTGCGGATCGTGGAGCCGGGCACGACCGTCCGTTCAGCGAAGGCCACCAGCTCCAACGATCCGGGGCGTGGGGTGGTTTCTAGGCGGATGCGCCCGAGTTTGCGGCCAGGACCGGTCTTCTCGACCGCGACCATCACGGGCACCTTGTCGCTACTGGCACCGAAGTTTCCCCTGCTCACGCCCCCAACGAAGGTTTCATCGACCTCGACAACACCGCTGAGGCGGTCGCGCTCCGGGCGCACCATCGCCCGGCGCAGCTTGTGCATCCACGCCCACGCTGTCTCGTAGGAACTGAATCCCAGCACCCGTTGCAAGCCTTGGGCGGACATGCCACTTTTCTGGGAGGTGACGAACCAAATCGCGGCGAACCAGGTCGAGAGCGGGGTACGGGTGCGATGAAAAATCGTCCCCGCGGTCACCGACGTCTTCCGGGCGCATCCCTGACACATCCACAACCCAGAACCCGTTCGCCACCACGCGGTGTCACCGCAGCCCGGGCAGAGGAACCCCTGCGGCCACCGCACCCCGACGAGATAGTCCAAACAGGACTGATTATCCGGAAACCAAGCCAGCAGGTCCTGATACGTCGTGGGGTAATCCACCCCAGCTTCCGGATGCCCACTCTCGTTCATCCGCCCACCGTACTTTAGTTAAGCAGATACCCAGAACACATGCCCGATCTCGACATCGAGTCGTGCAGCCTGAGCGAACGCGGTGAGGCGCAAGCGCGCGTTAGACCTTATTGCGAGTCCCGACTCGTCCTGACCGCCGGATCCGCCCAGCCCCTGGAATCCGTCGCGGCATGCTCGATCGAACGCGACCACAGTCGCGATACGCGACCGATCCGAGACAAGCTCCAGAGACGCGTCGATCGCCTCGTCAGTGCCAACGAGATCGATGGCAGCGTCGTAGCCCGACGGCGCCGCCCGTCTAGCTCTGCCAGTCAAGCCCGGACCGTAGTCAATCGGGTCCACGTCGTACCGGCGAAGGCGTTCGTGAGTGCGCCCCGATGCTGTGCCGACCACCCGCACGTGATCAAGGCGAGCCAGCTGCGCCAATGCCCTCCCGACCGAGCCCGATATCCCGTGCACGAGAATTGTCTGACCTGGTCGGGCAGCCACGGCAGCCAACGTGTGCGCTGCCGTTGTTCCTGTGAGCATGATGCATGCCGCCTGCTCCCAGGACAGTTCGACCGGCTTCGGGACGATCTCCGAGGCGTGAACAGTGACCTCTTCGGCATAGGCCCCGTCGATGCGGAAAGCGATGACTTCGTCTCCGACTTCGACGGGTCCCGCCGGCCCAACTGCCATCGGTCCGACAGCCATGACCGTCCCTGCGGCCTCGACCCCGAGGCGCAGCGGGAAGTGGTCTTGCGTCTCTCCTCGCATCTGCGAGTATTTCCGGTCGCCGTATCGTTTCCGGTCGACCGGGTTGACGCCAATGGCCCGCACCTCGACTGTGACCTCCTTAGGCCCGGGCGGATGTGACTGCGCCTCAACGAACTTCAGGACCGACTCGTCCCCATAGCCGGTCGCCACGATTCGTCGGGAGTCGATCCCGTTCAAACGAGCGCACCGACGAACCCGGGTAGTGCCTTTGCCAGTTGGTGATCTAACGCTTTCATTGGAGCGGAACCCACTTTCGTGACGGCGGGCTCAGGTGATGGTGAAGCCCCCGTCAACCGCCAACGTCTGTCCCGTGACGTAGCTGCGGTGTTGAGGCCGAAATTGACCAGGCAGATTCCAGTGAACGTCGGGTGGGTGCGTTCTGAGTTTTGGTCGGCCCAGGCGCGGAGGCCGGCGAAGGCGTCGAAGAAGCCGGCACCGAGCGGGGAGAGCTCGTAGCTGACGGAGACGGGCACGGTGGGCTCGATGGTGCGCTCGAGGAGACCACGCTGCTCAAGGCGACGCAGGCAGCTGGTCAGCACTTTTTGGCTGACCCGTCGATGGCGCGCTTGAGGTCGGCGCTGCGGGTGCGGCCATGATCGCCCAGCTCGATCAGCACGAGCACCGACCAGCGGTCACCAATGAGCATGGCCAGCTCGTGGCTGGCACACGACGCGGGGGAGTGGTCGGCAGCGTTGCGGTCGGGCACGGTTTCCCCGGGTGGAACGCGGCGGGGGATGGGGGCGGTTACCACGAAGTACCTATAGCACGCCGAAGTGCGGTCTTGTGGTGGTGGGTGGGCGCTCCTAGCGTCAGACCGGCAGACGACGAGCTGGGAGAGCCGAGAACGCCCCGCTCGCCCAGCCCGCGCAGACGACACCACAGGAACAGGGGTACTTCGACATGGCCAGCATCACCCTCTTCGGCTCCGGCGCCATGGGCACCGCGATCGGGCAGCTGCTCACCGACGGCGGGTCGACCGTCGAGCACGTCAGCCGAGCCGACGACGCCACCATCAGCGGTGACATCGCCATCTTGGCGGTGCCCTACGAGGCGCTGGAGAGCATCGTCAACGAGTACCGAGACCAGCTGGTGGGCAAGACGGTCGTGGACATCACCAACCCGCTGGACTTCGAGACCTTCGACGCATTGAAGGTGCCCGTGGACAGCTCAGCGGCGGCCGAGCTGCAGTCCGCCCTGCCGGACTCCCGGGTGCTCAAGGCGTTCAACACCACCTTCGCGGCCACTTTGGCCACCAAGGCGGTGGGGCCCAACACCACCACCGTCCTCGTGGCCGGTGACGACACGGACGCGAAGCAGGCGCTCCTCGAGGCGGTGAGGGCGTCCGGGATCACCGCGATCGACGCCGGGGCGCTGGACCGGGCGCGTCAGCTCGAGGCGCTCGGCTTCCTCCAGCTCACCCTGGCCAACGCCGAGAGGATCGCCTGGTCCGGCGGGTTCGCCATCGTCGTGTGAGGCCCACCTGCCAAGAGAAGGACAGCTGACGTGACCGCAGAGAGCACCACCCGGACCGGGCACCCCGACACGCGGGGCGACGGCACCTATCACCGCAACCACGACTACATCGGCACCCGGATCACCGCCGACGGGCGCGACGGCTACCCCGTCGAGCCCGGCCGCTACCGGCTGGTCGCCGCCCGCGCCTGCCCGTGGGCGAACCGGTCGATCATCGTCCGCCGCCTGCTCGGGCTCGAGCCGGTGCTGTCGATGGGCCTGTGTGGGCCCACCCACGACGAGGCCAGCTGGACCTTCGACCTCGACCCCGGCGGGGTCGACCCCGTTCTTGGGACCACCCGGCTGCGGGAGGCCTACCTCGCCCGCGACCCGGACTACCCGCGGGGTATCACCGTGCCGGCCCTGGTCGACACCACCACCGGACAGGTGGTCACCAACGACTTCGCCCAAATCACCCTCGACCTGTCCACCGAGTGGACCGCCCACCACCGCCCGGGCGCCCCGGACCTCTACCCCGAGCGGTGGCGGGAGGAGATCGACGAGGTGGACGCCGCGGTGTTCACCGAGGTCAACAACGGGGTGTACCGGTGCGGCCGCGCCAGTACCCAGGAGGCCTAAGAGAAGGCCTACGCCACCTTGTTCGCACGTCTGGACTGGCTTACCGAACGACTCTCGGTACAGCGCTACCTGGTGGGCGACACCATCACCGAGGCTGATGTGCACCTGTTCACCACCCTGGCCCGCTTCGACGCGGTGTATCACAGCCACTTCAAGTGCAACCGGTCCAAGCTGACCGAAATGCCCGTGCTGTGGGCCTACGCCCGTGACCTGTTCCAGACCCCCGGGTTCGGCGACACCATCGACTTCGTCCAGATCAAGGCGCACTACTACCGCACCCAACCTGAGCTCAACCCCTCCGGGATCGTGCCCGCCGGGCCGGACACCTCCAGCTGGCTCACCGCCCACTACCGCGAGGCCCTCGGCGGGCGACCGTTCGGGGACGGGACAGCGCCGCCGCCGGTGAGCGTAGGCGAGGCCGTCATCAAGGGCCACGGTGCCAGCGCGCACCGCGAGAGCGAGCACTGAGGCGTGATGTATCTGCAGTCCCTGCTGGCCGCGGTCATCGAAATGGTTGAGCACGTCATTGACCGAGGCGGCTGAAGCCGTCGGAGGCGCCTCGCTGTGCTGGTGGTGGCCCTCGGATACGAGTCGGTGCGCCTGCTGCTACAGACTTAATGGCCGATGACTGTCTAGCGGCGGTCCCAGAGCCATCTGAGGGTCAGGAACTCCATGATCTTCTTCAGCATTGGCCACCTCCCTCACGGGCACCGAACGCTACGCCGGAGCGGCGTCGGTGTCATCGTCTGCGGTAGGCGTGCGCACGGTGGTGGACGCGGGAAACGGTGATGAGGTGGCGGGCGTCGTCGAGGCGGTACAGGATCCGGTAGGAGCCGCGGCGGGCACTCCACTCCCCCGCGAAGTCATCGCGCAATGGTTTGCCGACCCTGCGCGGGTTCTCCGTCAGTGGGCCGTAAATGAACTCCAGCACTGCGGGTACCACTCGGGGCGGGATTCGATCCAGATCTCGGATCGCCGAGGAGGACAGACCGGCAGTCCAGCTCACCGGGCGGTGCCGACCCCGTACCGGCGGCGGACCGCCGCCTCGTCCATCAGCTGACCGGCCTCGGCCTCGGCCCGACTTGACTGGAGGTCTTCCCGCACGCCGGGCTGGGACTGCCAGTGCAGTGTCTCCTCCATGGATTCCAGGTCCTCGACCGAGATCAGCACCACCGCCGGCTTGCCACGCCTCGTGATCGTGACGCGCTCGTGCGTCGAGAGCGCCTCCTCCACCAACTCGTTGAGCTTCGCCTTCGCTTCGGTCAGCGGAATCGTCGCCATACCATCATCATACGCCCTGAAAACAGGTTCGATCAGAGCCGAATGCGGCGCCGCTAATTGCCGTATGTCTGGGTTGCCCGCTATGACCGTCGTGGTCACCCTCAGCCGCTGACTGACCGCCGCCGTGCGTGTTTCCCGGTGTTGGTAGAAACTTGGACAGCACCATCACCGCGGAGGTTGGAGAGCACTGATGAGCGTTGGACGGTTTGCTACTCGGGTCGTCATCGGAGGTTTGTTCATCGGGCACGGCACGCAGAAGCTCAAGGGCTGGTTCGACGGGCCCGGGCTGGAGGGCACCGAGACCATGATGGCGTCGTTGAACATGCACCCGCCGCGGCGTAACGCGCTCGCCGCGGGGATCACTGAGACAGCCGGTGGGGCGCTGCTGGTGTTGGGCTTGGCGACCCCGTTGGCCAGTGCCAGTCTGATCGGCACCATGATCACCGCGATCCGTAAGGTTCACCTGCCGAATGGGCCCTGGGCCGCCAAGGGCGGGTGGGAGTACAACGCGGTGCTGATCGCGGCACTCGTGGCGTTGGCCGAGACTGGGCCCGGTGCTTTGTCCCTGGACCGTGTCCGCGGTCAGGAACGATCAGGAATCGTGTGGGGTTTGGGTGCACTCGCCCTGGGTGCTGCAGCGTCCACGGCCGCCATCGAGGCCGGTAGCCGCTCCGCGCCGGCCTCGGATCCCGCCACTAACGGGGCGTCGTCCCTTCCCACCACCGCGGGCGACCCGACCACCAGCGCCTAACCCAGTGTCGCTGCGCTCGCCAGCGACTGGACCGGTCGATTACCAACCTTGTTCGAACTATCATCGGCAAACGCCAGTGTCGACCCGTGCCAAGCCGTGGACCAGAACATTTCCGTGGCCCTGAGGGCGGGTCACTGATCCGCTGCCACCCTGTTCGGGGGCTTCGCGCAGCCAGGCGAGAGAGTCCTCACCGCAGCCGATCGCAGGTTCATCCATCACCGCCCCCGCTCCCCGCGGAGTTCGTGGCGCTGCGGGAGGGGGTCACCGTCGAGCACGTCCGCAGCGGAATCGCCCCGGCTCTCGGTTCCGATGCACCAGCGTGGTCATCGGATGAGGTTTGTGGGTCGCCGCCCGGGCAGGGCACCGGTGGCCCGTGATGGCGCAGGGCCTTCGGTGGGTGCGCTCAGAAGCAGTATCATTGCATTCGATGCACGAAGTTGGTAGCGCCCGCTACTCCCGGGCTGGGTAGAGATGGGAACGCGGTGGGTATAGGCGCTTGTAAGTGCTTCCCGCGTCGCTGATCAGCCGGGTGTGCCCGACGCGCCGGTCGGTGATAACGCCAAGGACCGCCGGATGCGACCTCGGTCAGGTGTTCCGCGGCCGTCCAGGTCTGGGTTGGTTCGCGTCCTCAGCGAAAAGCGTCAATGCGGTCGTAGCTGTGGCGTTCGACCAGTTCGGCCAGAGCCAGGCGCAATACGGCACTGTTGCTGATGGGTACGTCAGCCATCACTGCACGTTTGCGGATTGCGGTCAGGTGGTCTTCGGAGGCCTCATCGAGATGTACCTGTGTAGGTCGCACTCTTGATCGTCGGCGCACTACCGATTGCTCGCTGGGTTGTTCCCCCGCGTCCACCAGGTTTGGTCTCTCAGCGACTGGCTCAGCGGTCGTGCTGATGTGGTCGGGCGTAAGGTCGGCTGCTGGCTGGGCAGCCGCTACGGTCGCCTTGGGATGTTTCGGATTAAAGACGTAGCGTCGGCTTTTTCCCACTTCGCGACGTGCGAGAAGCTCGTCCATGCCGTCAGGCATCGCCGTGACCAAGAAGTACGACACGGTCGCGGTCGCGATCGTGCACCAGGCCAATCACCACGAGGCAATGCTTCAGCTGGGCCGCCGCGTCAACGAGACGCACGACCGGCTCGTCGGCGACTTCGGAGACACCCTTCGGTTCGAGCAGCTCTCCCACGCCCTCGCGTTGCAACCCGGCGAGCACGGGTCGACGGTGTTCTACGTGAGTGCGATGGTGCACTACTCCTACGACACCAGCGTGTGGTCGACCACCAACGACATCCTGGGTGAGCAGCCCACGGGCCAGGACTGACCCGGCGACCGGTCGGCGCAGCGGAGCGAGGGTGCACCAGTGAGCACTGAACTCGTCATTCCGGTCCCGTCGACCCCATCCCTCGAGCCGGCCGGTGTCGGCGCCGTCGCGCCGGAGGTGGTGGCCGACGTCGCCCAGGTGACGGTGGCCTGGCTGGCGGCGCGCCGCTCGATACACACCCGCCGCGCCTACCGCGGCGATCTGGGCGCCTGGACCCGGTCGTTTCCCAAGGAGATCTGGCGCCAGATCTGGTCCAACAACCCCCAGGAAAGACTCAACCGAGAGATCCGCCGCAGAACCGACGTCGTGGGCATCTTCCCCGCCCGCGACTCCTTGATCCGCCTCGTCGGCGCCGTCCTGGCCGAGCAACACGACGACTGGATCGAAGGCCGCCGCTACCTCGGCCTCGACGTCCTGGCCCGGTCCCGCATCACCCCCGCCAACGACCAGAACACCCAGGAAGCGACAGACCCCACAACACCACCAGCACTGACCGCCTAGAGACACATCACCGGATCCAGGGTGACCGCTTCACACACCACGACCGTGGACTCGACCGATCGGTGACACCGGTCTGGCCCGCGTCTAGTCATCAATAGTGGTTCAATGTAGCAGCGCGTTGCGTTGCCGTCTGAGATGCCGATCGCGAAGGACGTTGCGTCAGTGTCAATGAAAGCCACTCCCATCGGCCTCGGGCCGTTTGTCGCCACGGTCAACGGCCGGCAGCCGTCGTTACACGCGACGGCCTGGGTCGCGCATACCGCAAGCATCACCGGCTCGGTGACGCTCGGGCCACGCGCCTCGGTCTGGTACGGAGTCAGCGTCCGCGGCGATCTTGAGACCATCGAGATCGGAACCGACTCCAACGTCCAGGAATGCAGTTCGCTTCATGCCGACAGGGGTTTCCCACTGTGCATCGGCGAGTCCGTCTCTGTCGGACACGGGGGAGTGCTGCACGGATGCAGCATCGGAGACCGTGTCCTGGTCGGCATGTCCGCGACCATCATGAACGGCGCCGTCATCGGGTCGGACTCGATCGTCGGTGCTGGTGCGCTGGTGACCGAGGGCATGTCTGTCCCGCCTGGTTCGCTCGTGCTCGGCTCGCCGGCCAAGGTGGTCAGGACGGTTACCCGGGAGGAGAGGCAGATGATCGTCGACAACGCCGCCGACTACGTCCGGCTGGCGGGGGAGCACGCGCGCGCATCTCGGTGAGGTTCCCCATCGCCTGCGAGTAGATGCGCCGAATCCAGCGAAGAGCAGCAGTCGTCCGAAGTCAGCTGCCCCGTCCGCGGGAGGTGGTCGAGCTTCTCTGCTTCAAGCCGCCGTTGGTCAGTGCGCGTGGCACCGGCTCGCGTCCGCGCTGACCATCGCGGACCTGAAGCATCCCGGGATTGGTGGAGGCTCTGAACCCACGGAAGGGTGGAGTCATGCCAGCACCGAGGAAGTACCCCAACGAAGCTTTGGGAGCGGCTCAGCGGCTTGTCGCTGAGGCCCGGAAGCAGGAGCCGGGGTTGTGGATGAACCAGGTCGTGCTGCGGATCGGCCCCCGGGTGGGGGTGAACCCGGACAGTTTGCGCGGCTGCAAGCAGGCTGACCGGACTTCCGCAGTTTGTAGGCAGATTCGGGCTCGGCCGGGGGTGTTTCCGCAGGTGGGGGACCTGGGGAGCCGGCTGGAAGCCGATTTCGTGTAGGCACACGACCTGTGGCGTGTCGCTCGACAGGGCTGGGTTTGGCCGGTTGCGTTGTGGGCATGTACTTGTGGGAGACGCAGCGGACCAATCGGGATGGGTCGGTGGTGCCGTATCTGCAGCTGGCGCACAACGAGCGGCATCCGGGAGACGGCGAGCCCGATCGCGAAGGTGATTCGCAACTTTGGCCGCGCCGAGCAGGTCGAATGTGACGCGCTGGCCCGGCTCGTCTCGTCGATCTCGCGGTTCCTGACCCCCGAGCCGGCGACCGCCGCGGCAGCCGGCGCCGAGGTTGAGATCATGGACCCTCGCCCGCTGGGCGTGGCGTGGACCCTGGACCGGGTCTGGGAACGCCTCGGGATCGGTGCGGCGATCCGCCGAGTGGCGGCCGTTCGCCGCCTGGATGGTGAGGCGGTCGAACGGATCGTGTTCGCCCTGGTCGCCCAGCGCGCGCTCAAGCCGGGCAGCAAGCTCGCGGCGACCGACTGGGTCGCCCAACGGGTCGCCATCGGGGGACTGACCGGCTTCACCGACGACCAGGCCTACCGGGCGATGGACTTCCTGCTCGACGCACTGCCCGAGATCGCGCGAAGATCTTCGGCTCGGTGGCGCACCTGCTGAACCTCGACCTGGACATCGTGTTCGTCGACACCCCCAGCACCTACTTCGAGCTCGACGTCCCCGATCATCTCGCCGACCTGCACGACACCGTCGACGACGACGGGATCACGCGACGTGGAAAGCTTCATCGCGGGAACGGCGAGCTGCCACATCGAGGTCGACCACGTCGACGAGCTCTACGACGAGATGCGGCAGCGGCCGTGCTGCACCCAGGCGACCTGGGAAGCGCTGTCGACACCGCCTGGGGCACCCGCGAGTTCGCCGCGCTGGACCTCGAAGGCAACTTGCTGACCTTCCACCAGCGCCAGCGCTGACCCGTCTCGTTCGCGGGCGGGTTACGGATCAGCCTCGCCGAAGCGCGGCAACGATGACGCACGGTGATGGGTTGACGACGGGACGCCCGCCGATCACGACGGTAGGGACAGTCTCGTTACCGTCGGCGATTGACCGTACGAAGGCAGCCGCGTCAGGGGTCGCCCCAGATATTGATCATCCTCGGGTGCAGGCGGCGCCATCGCAGCGCCAACCGCAGTCGCAGGCAGAACATGCAACCCGGTCGCCAGTACACGGCCGCTCGGTCGTCATAAGAATCGGTGTCGTCATGCGTCGCCTACCCACGCTCGTACGCGAGGCGTACGACCGACGACGCGCCCTTCTTTCGGGGATCCCCGACCGGACGGTGCGCCGCCCGCCGCCGGCCAAGGAAGTCACCTGCGATTGGCAACGCGCTCTGACGGGACGCGGAACTGTGGTCAGACTGCGTGGGACAGGCAGGGAGGGTGACAAGTTCGTCGGGGGGGTCATGCGGCACGAGGTCGAGGCCCTGAGTACCGAGTGCGGCGCGAACTGCAGCCGCTCGGACGCCGTACGGGTACTTGCCTCGGATCGCGGGCTCGTTCCGGAGCCAATGCCGCTTGGCCACCGGATACCGCTGGCACCCCCGCTCGGAGCGATCTTTCAGTCGATTCGACGCCCGCTGACGTCGATGAGTGGCTGAGGCGGTTTCCCGGAGACGTCCAGGATCACCGCGAGCTGCTCGAGAAGGTGCGCGCACGCGGCTACTCCCTGGCTCTCGTGGCCGATCCGGCGCTCGAGCGCCGGATCGCTGACGTGGTGTCGGTGTTCGGACTGCCCGACCGTCTGCCACGCCAGGAGACTGCGGTGAAGCAGGTGATCTCTGAGCTGGTCGCCTTCGATCGCTATTCGGATGGCCGGACTGCCAGGCTCGGTCCCGTCGGAGCAGATCGTGATCCGCCTCCCGGACCCAACGGGCTTGCCGCTCAGATTGCTCGGAGGATGTCCTCGACGCGGTCCTTGGCGTCGCCGAAGAGCATGGCGGTGTTGTCGCGGTAGAACAGTGGATTCTGTACGCCGGCGTACCCAGATGCCATGGAGCGCTTGAACACGATGACGTTGTCGGCGTTCCAGACGGTGAGGACGGGCATACCGGCGATCGGGCTGGCGGGGTCCTCGGCGGCAGCGGGGTTGACCGTGTCGTTGGCGCCGATGACGAGGACGA
>JAABUM010004511.1_pt1 | contig 15615 bp, 23 predicted proteins | sample 5559161 | NCBI WGS metagenome assembly JAABUM01 (sample SAMN10711868, study PRJNA513369) | rock metagenome | isolation source: Antarctica rocks | place: Antarctica: Victoria Land, Siegfried Peak nord
CAGTCCGAATCGGTGCGGAACCATGCCTGGAGTCCACCCGTGGACCCCGGATAGTGCACTCCGGCACGAGGACCAACCAGCACAGCGGCTACTCCGGTTGAATGGATAGGCCAGAGCCTGCAATAGGGCGCGGACCTGTTGCAGCACTTTCAGGCTACCCCGAGTTGATGTGCCATATTTGGCGGCCCAGGCGGCCTAAAGACGGGCCTCACTGAAGGTCGGTGAGGTTCTCCTGTCCAGCGCGCTGGATGTTCCAGGTCCGATGGGGCGGGTCCTGAATCTGGCTGCGACCATAGCTTAAGGTCATGACGACCAAGTCCGAGATCCTCCACCTCGTCCTGGAGCGCGGGGCGATGAAAGACTCCGAGCTGGCTCGGCTCCTGGGCCTAACCCATCAGCAGGTGAACCAAGCCGCCCGGGGCTTGGCCGCGGCCGGCATGATCACTCGTGCCGCCGGACCGGACGGCATTATCCGTAATCGTCGACTGGATCCGGGCGAAGCCGCTCCCGTTTTGACTGAGCCCTCTCACCGGGGCGTTGTTTCATACTCGTCAAAGCCCCAGTTCCTGCTCAGGGCTGCAGCGACGGGAGCCCCGGTGACGCGGGAGGAGCTGAGCAAACTGGGCTCGAGGAGCACCGCCTTCAGCGTGTGCCCTCGGCGGACGTCCCCGAAGCTGGACTGATTGGATGGAACACACTGGGAAATGTCCCGGACGCGCCTGGCCTCTACTCCTTCATCGGGCACCAAGACTCCTTGAGTGCCCCGCGGGTCTTCTACGTCGGGATGACCAGCCACCTGTGGATGGTCGCCAAGGGACAGTTGCCCTCTGGAGTCGCCCGTGGGGGTCAACGTTACGGCCGCCCCAAGCACGCCGGGTCGACGCGCCAACGTGTCAACGCGGAAGTCGCTCGAATGTCTGCCGCGGGTTGGACCTTCACACACTGGCTACGACCCTTCGATGCACTTGACGGCGGCGCAACCCTCGAGGCCCTCCTACGAGCGGAAGAAGCCCGCCTCATCCATCTCTGGGATCTACGCGCGGTCGGATGGAACCGGGCTTAGCGGTGCGGTGCAGTGGGATCGAGAGAACGTTGACAAGGCGCGATGGACCATGCCTGATTCACCCTGGATCTATCCGCCGCCTGACGAGCGACCGGTTCCATAGGCTCGATAAAGGGCGGGCGTCCTGATGAGTATTGCTGAGTGCATGGGGGTCAGCTGGCGTCTGGAAGCCCGTGGCTCTCTGCTTCCGCTCCGGATCCGCTAGGTTTCTGATCATGACGGACCTCGACACCCTGCTTCACAGCGTCCTGGTGCGGGCGGATGAAGAGGGGATCCGCTTTCCACGACAGAAAAACAGTGACCGGTCCACGCTTAGGCAGGTCGCTGACCTGACTCACCAGCATCTTTGGAAGCACGGCGGCGGAGGCGCTGATCGTCCGGGTTGGCGCGTGCATCCTGGCGGCATCCTTACCTGGTGGGCGCCGGCGGCCACTCTCGACGATGAGGAAGAGCGCCGTCTACACAAGTACCGGAGCGATGTTGTGCACCTCCTTGAAGACGCCGGGCTGGCTGCGCGGACGCACCCGCAGTCGAGTCCTCTGCAGGTTGCCCCCCCTTGCGATAGGTCGTGCCGTAGAAGAACAGACCCCTCTGGACGTGAAGCGCGAAACCCATGCAATGTGACGGAGATCTGTCGGATTGTGCGAGTCGTGAAGGGAGCCCTAACGGGCCTTAAGGGCGCTCTCATCACATCAATTCCTGGAGGGCAATAGTGGGTCAAGTCGACGAGCGAGATGCCTATCTCTTGCGTGGACGCCGGGTGCTTATCTCCGACTTGGTCAAGTCCGGTCTTCTCGAGCCGGGCACTGAGCTCGTTTTTGTTCGGCCGCGGCTCGGTCGTGCGTACCACGCAACGGTCACAGAAGATGCGAAATTACAACTGCCCGACGGACGCGTGTTCGCTTCACCATCTCGGGCGGCTGTCGTTTCTACTGGGGGTTCTGTCGATGGATGGCACGCCTGGCAGGTTGCCGCTTCGGGCGCGTATCTGAACGCGCTTCGTCAGGAGCTTCTCGATCAGGTGTCTGGAGTGGAGCGGTCTCTCGGGTCTGAGGATGCCCCGACGCCTACTTGGCAATCGCACTACGACTTCTTGCAGGACGCCAAAGAGCGTACTCGAGGGGGCACTTCTTTATCACTTAGTGTTCGAGACCTTTTGGCGCGCTGGGGCGCTAGTAGCCGCACCCACGCTGCCAGCGAGCAGATCGCGGCGGACCTCGAAAATCACGGCCTCAGTACCGAGCCGCCATTTCTGAAGACGGGTCTGGACTCTGTTAGTCACTCTCGTCGAGCGTCGGCTGGAAATAAGGGACGCTGAGCGTGAGGATGACGGGTTTCTGCATCCGCCAGGCAGCGACAGAGAGGTTGGGCTGACAATGGGAAATATTCCTTCAGCGAATCTTCGAGTTGAATCTGTCACGCCACAGGCAACATACGAGGAGGCTATCACACTGATGCTTCTCAATGACTTCTCTCAGCTCGCCGTGATGACCGGCCCTCGCTCAACTCCCCAAGCTATTACCTGGCAATCTATTGCCCGTGAGCGTCACGCTAATCCGGCAGGGTCGCTAGCTGGAGCCATCGTGGATGCCACCACGGTAAGGTTCGACACCGAGTTGATTGACGTACTGCCGATGCTCGAGTCCGAAGAATTTGTGTTCGTTAAGGACGGCACGAATGTGGTCACAGGAATCGTGACTACTACCGACGTAGTCCGATCTTATGGCCAACTCGCGACGCCATTCTTCTTGATTGGAGAGCTCGACCAGCTGCTGCGGCGCACTATCACAGATAGGTTCACAATGGCCGAAGTGGGCGTTGTCTGCGATAAAGATGGCGAGCGGGATCTGCAGTCATATGACGAACTGACGATGGGCGATTATCAACGCGTCTTGGAAAGCGCCAATCTTTGGGCGGCGCTGGGTTGGCCGCTGGACAGATCAATCTTCACGGAGCGTCTTTCGGTCCTCAGGGAGGTCCGGAACGATCTGGTTCACTTTAATCCCGATCCCATTCCGGAGAACACTGTTAGACAAATTAGGCACATGATTCAGTTGCTGCGGAAGTACGGGTAGGGTCGAGCAAGCTCTGATGTTCTCGCACCACACCCCGACCGTGTGGTGTCCGAACCCCTTCTCGAACGTGACTGTTGCACCCCCCCTTCTTCGAGTACGCCGTCACCGGGGTGGCGTCGACGTCGAGAACCACAGCGTCGCCGACGTGGCTGTAAGAAACCGGCAAAGCGGCAGGTCTCTTCGGCGCCGGGGGTTGAAGTCCGTTACCCCGGAAATGTCTAGACGCGATGCCTGCGGTTGTCACCGACCGGGTACCGGATCCTAGAAGCCACCGGCGTGGCGCGCAGGGCCAGTGGCTGCAACAAGCTGCTGACCGCCGGTGAGCGAGCGTCCTTCCGGCTCCCCTCTGTTGTCAACCGGTCGCTTCTAGGTTCCTCCCGCGGTCGGTCTTCCGGGACGTCGGTGCCGGGCGTAGCGTCGGCTCTGCCGGTCCGGGAAGTGGCTGATCCGAAGTGTCGATGTGCGGGGGTAGGTCGACCGCGCTGGATTCTTGAGACGCCCCGCAGTGCCCTCCCGGGCCCGCTCCAGGCTCCGCACCGGCCACACGCTGTTGGTCGGCGAGCAGCTGGCGGTAGAGGGCGTCGGAGATCCTGCGCTTGAGACACCTCATCGCCTCGAGGGGCTTCTTGCCCTCGGCCCGCTTGCGTCGGTAGTAGGCCCGGCCCTCGGTGTCGAGACGGATCTGGGTGACTGCGGCGATGTGGATCATGTGGTTCATTCGTCGGTTCCCCGCTCGGGAGAGCCGGTGGCGGTTCTGCTCGCCCGAGGAGGCGTCCAAGGGTGCGGTGCCGGTCCAGGATGCGAACCGGTTACGGTCAGCGAACCTGGCCACGTCACCGACATCGGCCAGGACCCGGGCAGCCACCACCGGCCCGACGCCGTGGATGTCCATCAGGTGTGAGTCGCGGGCCAGGACGATGGCCTTGAGTTCGGCGGTTGCCTTCTTGATCTTGGCCTCGACCGCGACCAGCTCGGCCAGCTCCTCGACCGCGATGCAGCGGCGGGTCTTGCCGGCGATGTCGCGAGGACGGACGCTGGCGAGCATCGCCTTGGCCTGCAACGTGGTGATGTCGCGTTTGGCCTGACCAGGCAGCAGTTCGGCGAGCAGGGCCTGGAGCCGGTTGACGGTCTGAACACGCCGCCGGGTCAGGGCCTCGCGGCGGTCGGTGCGCATCCGCAGCGCCTCGAGCTCCCCATCGACCTTCAGGACACGCAGTCCCTCGGTTCGGACAGCAACGATCGCGATCGAGTGCGCATCAAGAGCGTCGGTCTTGCGGTTGTGCCCGGTGTCGAAGAGTCGGACCCGGGCAGCGAGCTTGGCCGGGACGTCGACGACGCTCTCGCCCGCCTCGAGCAGCCGTTGGGCCAAGGGTCGACCAGCGCCGTTGGCGCCCTCAACCGCCCAGACCCGCTCAGGCCACGCCTTCGCGTACCTCAACATCGCCGTGTAGCCGGCCTGATCGGTCGTGAACCGACCCGAGCCGAGGAACCTCTCGCGGTCGTCGACGAGCTCGATCGTGGCCGACAGCTTGTGGGGATCGACCCCGATGATGATCTGCTGCATGTGCTGCTCCCGCTGTTCTCGTACCGATAGGGACGGCGAGGTGGGCAGTGCTACTACGAGCAGGGCAGTCCCCTCTTGAGCCACACCTCGTCAGCGGTGCCCGACGGGCTGCAGACCGGAAGTGAGCCACACCCGCACGCGAGTGGGCAGCCCAAAAGAGAGCGAACCTGCCGGGCACCTGGACCGAGTCTGGCCAGACACCGGCCCTGCAGCGAGTCTCTAGTAGCCCAGAAAGGGGCACACGCTCATCTCAATGAAATCGTGAGGGGGCCGTCAAAAGCGCCTGCTCATAGCCGGGGTGTGGGCGTCCCATGAGCTCACAAGGGCTTCGAGGAAGGCGCCCTCGCTGCGGGGGGACAGGTTGGTCACGTCGATAACGGCGCCAGGAGTGCGAGCAGCTCGCTGTGCAGCCAGGTGCGGTAGTCGTCGGTGCTCCACCCGTTCTCGACGACCAGCTCGCGGTAGCTCGCCGGCCCCGAGAGCATCAGGAGGAGGTCGTTGGCCTTGGCCTCGGTCAGCTCCGGCCGCAGCCCGAAGGTCGTGCGCCAGTGGGCGATCAGCACCGCGTAGCCCCTGCGGCGCAGACGCTGGCTGCGTTGGTGCACCCCGGTGGCTTCCGGTTCGTGGACCGCGGCCCGCACGGTGTCGTCGAGGACGGCTACCCGCTCGCAGATCGCGGTGTTGCCCGCGACGAAGTGGGCCACGGACTCGTCGGCCGAGGTGGCGGCGAGGATTGCGGCGTACCACGGCTGTTCGGGCGGGGGCTTCGGGTCGTCTTCACCGAGGACAGCATGGTCGTAACAGGCCGCTAGCAGTTCGGGCTTGGTGTGAAAGACGAAGTAGACCGTCTGCACCGCCACGCCAGCGGCCGTGGCGACGTCGGTCATGCGGGTACCGGTGTAGCCGCGCTCGACAAACGCCGTGTGGGCGGCTCGGATGATCGTCAGCCGCGTGTGCTCGGCGCGCTCGCGTCGGGTGAGCGGCTTCGTGGCAACCACTTGACGGACACCTCCTGTCAGTCCCACACTAGCTGATGTCGATTACTAGTGATCGCCTCTAGTGCAGAACAGAGGAGGTCCTCAAGGGGATAGCCAAAATACTGGTAACCAGCAGTGTTCGGATTGCGTCGAATAGGTCCCGGATGGTGGCTGAGTTCGGGGCTATTCGTCAGCCTCCGTGACCTCGTGCCAGGGCGATGGAGGCTGCGTAGCGGGACCAGTCTCCGCCGACGTCTCGGGTCCAGCGGGTGGCGGTTCCTGGGCTGAGGTGCAGGAGGTCGGCCAGCACGGCGGCCGGGACTTCGGAGGCGAGTTGGAGCTGGGTGGCGCGCCGGCCGGGTAGTGCTCGCAGGCCAACGGCTCGTAGGCGTTCACCGAGGCGGGCTGGGGTGATCGGGCGGCCGGGGAGGTGACCGGGGAACAGCCATCGGCTTGGCGTTGCTGGTGAGCCGACACCGCGGTAGCGGCGGCCGGTGTCGATCAGCTCGGTGAGCAGTCCGGCGAGTGGCTCGGGGACGGTGATGTCGCAGGAGCCGAAGCGCACGGACACGCTGTCGGCGTGGTGGTGGATCTGGTCGGTGGTCATGACCGCGATGCGCGATAGTTGCTGGCCGTAGGAGAGCAGCAGCGAGCCGGCGACGCGGTCGGTGAGGTCGACGTCGTGGTCGTGCAGGAGCCGGGCCAGCAGGGTCCAGCGTTGGTCGCCGTCGATCGCTGGGCCGGTGGTGCGCCCGAGGGTTGGTACGAGCAGCGTGGGGGCGCAAAGGTTCGCGTCCGGTCCGGGCGGGGCGACCAGCCGCCGGTTGGCCTGGCAGCCGGCGCAGGTGCCTCGGCGGCGCAACGCTGCGTTGTAGCAGGGGTCACAGACCGGCCCTTCGGGCCAGTTCGCCGTCGGCGGTGCGAGCTTTCCGCAGCGGGCGCAGGCAATGACCCGTCGGAGTGCGCAGCCCGCGCAGACCGGCGCTGCGGTGGAGGCGAACGCGCACGGCCGGTGCCGCCCGCACAGCGAGCAGTCCGCCGACGGCATGCGGAAGCACAGATCGCAGACGTCGGGCTCCTCGCCGTGGGCGCGCCGGGCGATCCGCCGGACCCGCCCGCAGCGTCCGCAGGTCCGTTCCGGCCGGTCCGCGCAGCGCGCGCAGACCGCCCCATGTTCATGGTCGCGACCGGCGACCGGCTTGATGACCCCGCAGCGGACGCAGGCCTGCGCGAGCTCACGGCGTCGGCAGCGGGGGCAAACCCCGGCACCAGCAAGGATCTGGTCAACGGCAGGCCCTCTCGGGCGCAGGCCGCGCAGCTCGGGGCCGGCAGCGATGCTGCGCCGTGGGCCCGCAAGGCGGTGACCAGCGCGCCGACGACCGGTGGTGCTCCGATCCGCAACGCATCCGGGTCGGCGCGCAAGGCCGCGGCCAGGCTGCACAGCGCCGCCGGGTGGCTCGCGACCGCGGTGAGCGCCGCTTGGATCTGAGCCGGCGTCACGCCCGGGTGGGCGGCCAGCACTGCGGCGCTCACCTGCTGGTGCCGGCGCTGAGCGTCGCGCGGACCGCTCACCAGCGCCTCACTTCGGTGGCAGCGGCACGACCCGGGCCCGCCGCGGCCGGGCCGGCGGTGCGCTGCCCGCGGCGGCGGCTCGTTTGCTGGCGGGTGCTTGGGCGTAGGGCTCGATGAGCTCGCCCGGTGAGCAGTTCAAGATGTCGCACAACGCCGCCAACGCGCTCAGGTTGAGCCGCTGCGGGACCCGCACCACCAGCCGGTAGACCTGCTCCCGGGACAGGCTCACCCCCCGCTCGGCCAGCAACGGCACCAGGTCGGTGGTGGCGAACATCCCGCGCTCGGCCATCAGCCGGCGCAGATGCCAGTGGTAACCCATCTGCCGTTTCATCGCTGCCCTCCGGCGCTGTCGAACTCGAACGCCCGGGCCAGCGCCGAGCGCAGCATCTGGTTCTTCGCGTCCGCCCCGACCGTGGTGTAGATCGCCGTCGTCGACGCCCACGAGTGCCCGACCTGCTGCTGCACGAACAGCGGGTCGACGCCGTCCTCGATCAGGTGCGAGACATAGAAATGCCGCAGGCAGTGCACCGACAGCTCGGCCGGTAACCCGGCCGCGGTCCGGTAGAGCGCGAACCGGTCATCGACCGAGCGGGTCGAGATCCGGCCACCCCGCTCGGTCGGCCACAGCGCCGTCGGCGCCGCGTCCTCGAACCGGGGGCGCACCTCGGTCAAGTACTCCTGCAGGCCTCGACCGCCCACGGCATCACACTGGCCACCGCCCGGCGCCTCGGCGGGGACCCGCGCATCGCCTTCCCGAACCGCACGTGACACACCCCCAAGGCGCCGAGCTGCTCGGCTGCCGGGTTGGCGGTGAAATCGGTCAGGTCCAGCATCGTCACCTCCCGGCAGCGCAACCCCCAGCCGTAGGTCACCTTCAACAGCGTGGCGTCCTGGAACGCCGTCAACCACCCCTTGCGTCCCGACCCGCCGAGCCGCTGCGCCCGATCATCAGCGGCGTCGAACAACGCCTGACACTCCGGCCGGGACAACGGCCGCCGCTGCGGGCGGCCCTCATAGTCCGTGACGTGCACCGCGGTGTTGTCCTCGTGGCAGACCTGGGTCGGCCGGCCCCCGACCCGCTGCTCACACTCACCAACCCAGCCGTAGCGAGGATCAGTCACCTACCCGCAGAACGCCCCGACCGCACCCTGATAGTTCCGCACCGTCGAATGCGCCCAGCCACCCTCGGCCACCCAGCGCTCGAGCTGCTCGGCCCGCCAGCTCCACGGCCAGCCCTGCGCGAACTCCTGGAAGCGTCGCACCGTGGCCTCGCGACGCTCGATCAGCGACCCGCCGAGGCGACGGCTCAGCTGCTGTCGGCGCCACCCGACGAGCATCTCCTCGAACAACGCCGACTCACCCGCAGCGGCGTCGCGCCACCCACCACCGCCAGCGCACACGCCCCCGGCTGTTCCATCCCGGCTCACCCTCCATGCCGGAGTCACATGCCTCATTGTGGCGCTGAAGGCCGCATAACCGGATGCCGCACCATGGCATCAAATGCAACCGCCACGCGTCACCACAGGTCAGACGGCGTGTCGACGGCCACGAGCTGACGCACCACCAGCGAACGCAAACCCCAATCCCAGCAACCACAACGGCTACGCAACCCGTCGAATACTCGCGGATGTTGCATTTGATGCAACTCTGCGGGTTACAGGGGAGATAACGTAGGTGTGGCGCAGCTGGTGGGGGGTGACGTGCAGCGGGGCGCCGTCGCGGCCTTGGAGACCGGCCGCGGTGGCCGCGTCGGTCAGTCCCTGTCGCAGGCGGTAGGCGGAGGCTCTGCGGCCGTGCTCGACGAACAGGAAGTCGGCGGGCTGGCCGTGGCGCGGATGCGGAATGGCCCGTTGCGGCCCTCGTTGGGCGGTCCAGGCGTCCAGCGCCGCCAGGGTGACCTTCGTCCAGCGGGACGGTGCGTTCGGTGGCGAGCTTGCCGAGGGGGACCTTGAGCCAGCTGCCGTGGCTGGCGAAGTCGAGCAGGCAGTCCAGCTCGAGGTCGAGCAATTCGCCCAGGCGAAGTCCGGTGCCGCGCAGGATCGTCAACGCGTGCCGGGCGAAGGGGTAGGGCAGCTGCGCGACGGCAGCCATCAGGTTTCGGTCGTGGTCGGGGGCCAGCGCCCGGGGCAGCGGTCGGTCCAGCCGGGGGATGTCCCCGGGGTGGATCAGCGGGGCGGGCGGGCGGTCGGCCCAGCCCCAGACGGCGAGGTCCTCGAAGAACGCGCGCAGGTCGACCACGGTTCGCTTGGAGACCGAGGCCGCGACTGGTTGGCCTCGGGCGACTCGCCCGCGCCAGGGCCGGCGGTGGTTGTAGGTGAGGAATCCCTCAAGGTGGGTGCGGGTCAGCTGTGGAAGCCGGGCCACCTCGCGGTGGTGGGCGGCGAGGTATTCGCCGAACACGATGAGGCTGTCCGCGCCTATCGCCGCGATCATCGCGCCGTAGCCCGAACGCTCCGAAGATCACCACCGGTCGGCGAGCCGCGTTAGCAGCAGCGGACCCACGAAAGCGCCCACGCCACCGCCGACCTCCAGGTGATCGGCGGCGGGGACCAGCAGCGCGCTGGTGGCGCCGGCCGACAGGGCTGCCAGTGCCTGTGCCACCGCGAGCGCGCGCAGCATCGGGTCGCTGGCCAGCAGCGAGAGCGATTCGATCCCCTGACGCCAGATGGTCCCCGAGGTCACCGGCAACGGCTCCTCCTCCGCCTCCAGGCCGCCCAACGCCAGCGCGCTAAGGGCGAAGCTGGCGGTGTTGAGAGCGAAGGCCCACTCGAACCCGGCGGTCGCTGCCACCAGTCCAGCGACCGGCGCCAGGGCCACCTGGGTCAGCACCCCGGCGGATCAGATGCCGCTGTTGGCGGCGCCCTGCTCGTCGTCAGGAACCAGCGACGGCAGCAGCGAGCTGGCCGCCGGGTTGAAGAAGACGGCTCCCGCTGACAGGCCGAACGCCACCAGGTAGACCACTGGCACCTGGTCGTGCCAGACGATCAGCACGGCTGCCATCAGCACGCGGGCCAGGTCGGCGGTGATCATCACCCTGACCCGGGGGAAGCGGTCCACGATAGGGCCGGCGACCGGCGCCAAGCAGCAATACCGGAGCGATCTCGGCGAGCACCACCCCCGACAGACCGATGCCCGAGCCGGTCAGCTGCAGCACCAGCAGTGCCACGGTCGTGAACTGGGCGACGTCGCCGCTCTGGCTCACCGTCCGCGCGACCCAGAGTTTGCGGTAGGCGGGGCGGGCCAGCACGGCCCCCAGACCGGGAGACCGTTCGGAGCGCGCGGTCACGCGCCCGACCCTGGGAGGGCAGGACCTTCGGGGTCCGTTCGACCCTCCTCGGAAGTCTCGGGCACGGGGTCACCGTCGCCCGCGCGCGGCAGGGCGAGCCGGGTCGACTCGCCGGCGAGCCAGGCCAGTGCGGCGTCGAGGACTGCCATGGGTCGGCGGGTCGTGCCGGCCACCCGTCGTCCGAGCCGCCGGGCGGCGCCGCCGAAGTCGCTGGCCGCAACGGACGCGCCCAGCACCGCGCCGCCGAGCGCGAGGGTGGGGAAGCGCCGCAGCCGCTGCACCAGGCGCGCGACTGGTCCCGCAGGCCCTCGCTGCCGGCGGCGCGATGGACCCACACCGCGATCAGGACCAACAGCGCAACCCGCGCGGCGCGTCGGAGGGCCCGGTCGGACCCGATGCCGCCGACCAGTCCGAAGGCCAGGGTCGAGAGTGCCAGCGGCAGCGCGAGCAGCAGCCCCGCCCGAGCGTCCGCCCGTCCGCGGGCGTGACGACCCAGAGGACTGCCAGAGACACCACCACCCCACCCAGGATCCAGGTGTCGGTGCCCGAGAGCGTCACCGCGAAACCCACCAGGGCCACGGCCACCAGCAGTCCGGCCCGCGGATGGGCTGGCGAAGGTGGCTGCGGTGTCGCCGAGTCCGGGTCGATCCCGCCCTGCCCCGCGTGGTCGTCCCAGTCGCGCAGCCCGCGGCGGAGCACCCACGCCTGCACCAGTCCCGCGCCCAGGGACCACACCACAAGCATCACCACGGTCAGCCACAGGGCGGCGGCTTCTCCCTCGGGCAGGAACCCGAGCCGCTGGCGCAGCTGTTCATAGCTTCCGACGTAGGCGTCGAGCCCGATCAGGACCAGGATCGAAAACGCGCTGGTCGCGACGTAGTAGCCGGTGCGAACCGCCGCCCCGGCCAGCGCCAGGGTCAGCAACGACCGCCCTCGGCGCTGCAGCACCCCGAGCCACGGCGCGCTCACCGCGTGAGGCACGGGGATGTCCATCCGGGCGGGTCCCATGATGGCCATGGTCTCCACGAGACTGGCCGTGGCGGCCGCATAGCCCGCCCGGCCCCCATGGCGCTGCGCGGCGCGCGCAAGAGGAACGCCGCCAGCGACGCCGACGACCCAGCCGAGGGGCACCGCCCGGGCGGCGAGAAAGGTCAACGCCGCCACGCTGGCCATCCCGGACAGCTCACGGGTGCGCTCGTCGGCCGTCCCGTCTGGGCTCGGTGACGGGTGCGCGCCGTTCACGCTCGCAACTTCAACACTGTCCCGGACATGCCGCCGATGCTACGGTGCTGGAGCCGTCAACCTTATGGGGTGCCTGTGCAACGCATTTCGATCTGGCTCTGGCTTGCCGTGGGTGGTGCAGGGCTCCAGCTCTCCGCGCTCGGCTCAAACTTCTACGTCATCAACGGGAAGGACGGCGGCACCACCAAGGATGCCTGGCTCGGCATTCCACACGCCTCCGACCTGATCCTGGCGTCGGCCGTCGTCACCGTCGTGGCCCTGGCCCTGAGCGCCCGTGGTCGCAGCCCCGTCTCGGGGCGCACGCTCGGCACCGCCGTCGCCGTCGTCGGCGCCCTGGCCACCGCCCAGCTTGCCTATCGCATGGCAGTGCCGCCGTTCGGCTGCCTCACCTACAACTGCGGCGCCTCGGCCAAGTCGGACGTCACGTTGCTTGCCGGCATCTGGATCGGCCTCATCGGCTGCGCGCTCGCACTCATCGGAGGCCTGGGTCACGCGCTCAGCGCGGCCGCCTCCCGCACGCCGGCCACCCCCGACGTCTCCGACCGGCAGACCGGGATGACCCCGTGGCTTGGTCTGGCCGGGCTCGGCCTGGTCATGTCCTTCGTCGGACCCTTCACCTTCCTCGACGCCTACCGGGTCGAAGGCTTCATGGGTTCCTCGTCCGCCGCCACCTGGGGCGGCTGGCTCTCGGCGCCCCACACCAGCAGCCTGGTTCTGGCGGCCACGATCGTCGGCGTCACGCTCGTCGTCGCCGCCGCGCGACGCCGGTCTTTGCTGAGTCCGTCCGCACTCGGCGCGACCCTGGCCGTCCTCGGCTTCGTGATCTCCTCACGGGAGCTCTTCCGAATGCTCCAGCCGCCGTTCAGCAGCGCGGGCGGCCAGGACACCGCTGTCGGGACGGTCACGATTCTTGCGGGGTTCTGGATCGGCTTCGTTGCCGCCGTGGTCGCCTGTGTAGCCGCCACGGTCCAGGCCGTCCTCTACTACCGCGAGTCCGTCTCCGACGAGGCCGCCACGACCTCGCCGACCCAAGGAACCACCACCTCCACCGGAGCGACCACATGAGCAAACGCACCAGGAACCACCAGGACCCCCACGCGCAGTTGTCGTCGGACGCCGAGTCGCTGCTGCGGCTACGTCGGATTGCGGACCTCAGCGGTCGCTCTCGGGAGCGCTACATCTGCGGTGCCGCGCTCGGGCTCCCCGTACCGGGCACGCTGCTCGACCACGGGGTGGCCAGCCTGCTGCCCGCGACCGCGGCCATCGCAGCCCTGCTGGCGGCCTTCTTCGTCATGATGCGACGCTGGGGCCTCAAGCCCTCGACTGCTCCCACCGGCGACGAGGTGCTCGCCCGCCTCGAAGGTTCGTGGGACGTCATGGCGCTCGACGTCACGTCGCCGCCGGACGAGGCCCGGGACGTAGAGCGCAGGCCCGATCTCGCGCTGCTCGATTGAACGACACCGGCGCCCGACACCAGCACCGCGCCCGGACGCCCCGGACGCTAGGCCGGCAGCTCGCCGGCGTACAGGTCGTGCAGGGCCTGGAGACCGTCGAGCACGGTGCGGGCCTCGGCTTCGTCCATCCGGGAGAGCGCGAATCCCAGATGCACCACGACCCAGTCGCCCACCTGGGGCAGATCCTCGCCATCACTGACCAGCATCGCGGCAGAGACCTGCTGCCGGTCGCCCTGCACCTCGACCAGCGCGCGCTGCTTCACCGTGTCGACGGGTTCGAGGACCCGGCCGGGAACTCCCAGGCACATCGTCGGTCCTCCTCGGTCATGATTCCAGTCCGTCCAGCACTATACGCACGCCCTGCCCCAGGGCAGGGCCGGTGAGGAGTCTCGACATGCGCGTCGCGTTCGTGGGCAAGGGAGGTGCCGGGAAGTCCTCCCTCGCGGGGACGTTCGCCCGCGTCCTCACCGAGACCGGGGACCGTGTGCTTGCCCTGGATTCCGACCCCATGCCGGGCCTGGCCTTCTCGCTGGGCGTGCCGCACGTCGACACGGGTCTGCCCGACGACGTCGTCGAGGAGGACGCCGTCGACGGCCGCCGCTTCCGCCTGGCCGGTGGGCGCAGCGGCACCGAGGTGGTGGAGCAGCACGCCACGCGGACCACGGACGGCGTCTACTTCCTCCAGCTCGGCAAGGCGCGTGGGCCGCGCTGGGAGAACACCCGACAGCACTTCGGCTTCCAGCGCGTGCTCGACGATCTTCCGGGCGCGGGGTGGAGCATCGTCGGCGACCTGCCCGGTGGCACCCGGCAACCCTTCATGACCTGGGGTCGCTGGGCCGACACCTACCTGGTCGTGGTCGAGCCGACGCCCGCCTCCTTGCTCTCCAGGCGCCGCCTGGCGAGGCTGGCGGAGTTGGCCAGCGCACCCCGGGTGGTCGCGCTGGCCAACAAGGTCCGCGCGAGCAGCGACGCCGCGCGCGTTCACGAGCGGACCGGGCTCGAGGTCGTGGGCGAGGTGCCGCTCGACCCGGCCCAGGCGCAGGCCGACCGACTGGGCGTGGCGCTGCTCGACCACGATCCGGACGCTCCTACGGTCGCAGCGCTACGGTGCCTGGTAGATGCCTTACGCAGTGAGAGGAACTCTGATGAAGATCGCCGTCGTCGGCAAGGGTGGATCGGGCAAGACCACCACCTCGGCCGTGCTCGCCCGCACGTTCGCCCGACGGGGGCGCAGCACCCTGGCGCTGGACTGCGACAGCAACCCCAACCTCGGCATCTCCCTGGGTCTGGGCGAGGACGTGACCGAGGAGCTGGTCGCGGTGCGACAGGCGGTCGACGCCGGGGAACGCGACCACGCCACGAGCCTGGAGGACCTGGTCACCCACTTCGGTGTGGACGGCCCCGACGGGGTCCGGCTCGCAGTCGTCTCGGCCATCGACCATCCCGAGCCAGGCGGCCCCTGCTGCGGAATCTCCCCTGAACAGCTGCTCGGTACGATCGCCGGACCCGACCTGATCGTCGTCGCCGACTTCGAGGCCGGCTTGGGGACCGTGATGCGGCTCGGCGGACAGCCCGTCGACATCGTGGTCGTGGTGGTGGAGCCCACCGCGAAGTCGCTCGAGGTGGGCCGCCGAGCCGCCGAGCTCGTGAGTGAGTCTCGACTGGGCAGGCTCGTGGTCAGCGCCAACCGGGTGCGCGACGACGCCGACGAGGAACGCGTCCGCTCGGCGCTCCCGGGCGCGGAGATCCACTTCGTCCCCGAGGACCCCGCCATCTTCGATGCCGAACGTCGCGGCGAAGCACCCATGGACGCCTCGGGCCCGGCGCCGGCGGTCGAGGCGCTGGTGCGGCTGGCCGAGGGCCTGATGCCCTCAGGGGCTACCGCCTGACCCGACAGCTGCCTCCACCGCCGCCAGCACCTCGGCGACGACCCGCTCCACGTCGTCGGTGACCGGTCGCAGCCCGACCGAGCCTTCCCGATCGTCGTCAGCCACGGCCTCGTCGTAGGCCAGCACCCCGGCAAGGGGGATTCCCTCCTGCGCGAAAGCCTCGCCGAAGTAGGCCACGTCCGCCGCGGAACGCGCCTTGTTGCCGACGGCGAGCACGTGGGCGATGCCGAGCTCGGCGGCCAGGGCCGCGGTCCGGGAGGCGGTCAGGATCGACTTGCGGGTCGGCTCGCACACGACGAGGAGCACGTCCGCGTATGCCAGCGTGCCTCCGGAACGGCTCAGGTGCTCCAGACCCGCCTCCATGTCGACTAGGTGGCTGGTGTTGAACGGGTGTCTGTGGGTCCGGTGTGGTCGCTCCCGGCGGCTGTGAGCCGGTTGTACGCGTGGTCGTGACTCATGATCTTGGTGGTGGCAGTGGGCCTCGGGGCGGTTC
>JAABUM010004514.1_pt1 | contig 15614 bp, 12 predicted proteins | sample 5559161 | NCBI WGS metagenome assembly JAABUM01 (sample SAMN10711868, study PRJNA513369) | rock metagenome | isolation source: Antarctica rocks | place: Antarctica: Victoria Land, Siegfried Peak nord
ATCAGGCCACGGAGGTCGCGACGAAGCAACTCAATGCCCGCGCGAAGCCCTGGGTTTGGGGGCGACCCCAGCGCCCGCCGCGCGCTCTGCGCCATTCCTTTGTCTACCGTATCTGAGGAACGGCGCAGTAGGCAGAGATTCACTTCGAGCCAGAAACCATTGACGACCGTCCGGTCGAGCACCTCGGCCAGTTGCCCGCGCGCCAGGGCAAGCTCGCCGCGCCGGATCGCGTGGCTGGCGAGGACCAGCAGGCAGTTGCTCGCGGCGATGTGCGAGCCGATCGCGTTCCCGAGGGTCAGCCCTTCCCGCAAAGAGCGCTCGGCAGCGTCGTAATCGCCCGCCTCGGTGAGGGCACGGCCAAGCCAGGAGAGGGTCGTGGCGACCGACCACCGATCGGCGAGTTCGCGCTGAATCGCGAGCGCCTGCCGGAGCAGCGGCAACGCTGCGGCGGCATCCCCCCCGATCAGGAGTGCGCTACCCAACCCCTGGAGCGAGACCCCCTCACCCCAGCGGTCGCCGAGCGTGCGGCGGAGCGCCAATGACTCGCGGTAATACGCATGGGCCTGCGCGATAGCGGCGGAGCGGAGGGCGATGTGGCCCAATTGCATCAGCGCCCCGGCCACGTAATATTGCTCATCGTTGGCCCGCGCCAGGGTCAGCACACGGGCCATCAGCCGAGCGGCGGTCGCGATGTCCGCCTGTTGGAAGGCCAGCACGGCGGCACCGAAGGGCACGGCGAGGCGGCGGGGCAAGGGGAGCAACGGATCGTCCAGCGCGACCCCCACGAGGGCGAGCCCGAGCCAGCGGCGGCCCTCGCTGTGCCAACTCCGCGCCATCCAGAAGCGCCACAACTCCGAAGCGAGGATGAAGCCGTTGCGGACATCGCCCTGCGCGCGGCAGCGCTCGAGCACGGCGCGGATATTCTCGATCTCCTCGCCGAGGAGGGCCACCCAGCGCTCACGCTCGGGCTTGACCATGCCATCCTCCGCCCCGGCGACCAGCGCGAGATAGTAGATGGTATGGCGCGCGCCGAAGACCAGCGCCTCGCCCGCTGCGGCCAGCCGCATGGCGGCGTACTGGCGCACCGGCTCCAGGAACCGATAGCGCATCGCATCGTCGCGCACGACCAGCGTCACCAGCGATTTCTCGACCAACCCCTCCAGCGCGGCCAGCGTCGCCTCCTCCCCCGCGCCCGCGCCGCTGATCGCCTCGGCGGCGGCGAGCGACCAACTCCCCGCGAAGACGGCGAGCGCACGGAAACAACGCCGCTCCGCCTCGGTCAGGAGGGTGTAGCTCCAATCGAGCGTCGCGCGCATCGTCTGCTGGCGCGGCGACACACCACGCGCGCGCGAGGTGAGGGTGCTGAGCGCATCGCCGAGACGCTTGACCAGTTGCCCGATCGTCAGGATGCCGATGCGCGAGGCGGCGAGTTCGAGCGCCAGCGGCAACCCATCGAGCTGCCGACAGATCGCGACGATGGACCCGGCATTCTCGGCGGTGAGGGCCAACGCCGGGGCACGCTGTCGCGCGCGGTCGAGGAAGAGGGCGACCGCCGGGCAAACGGCCAGCGCCGCCAATTGCCCCCGCGTGCGCGTCTCCTGGCCGAGCGCGGGCAGCGCCAGCGGCGGCACCTGCCAGACGAATTCACCCGGCAGGCGCAATGTCTCGCGGCTGGTCGCCAGGACGTGCAGCCCCGGACAGGTCGCCAGCAGCGCCGCAGTCAACTCGGTCGCCGCCGCGATCACATGCTCGCAGTTGTCGAGCAACAGCAGCGCCCGGCGGGAGCGGAAGAAGAGTTTCAACGCGGTGAGCGGTTCGTGGCCCTGCGAGACGTGCGCCCCGAGTGCCGCCAACGCGACCTCGGCCACCGCAGCCTGCGCGGTCGCCTGCGCGGGCAGCGCGGCCAGCGTGACGAACCACACCCCGCCGGGATAGTGCGCGCGCACCGCCCCGGCGGCGACCGCCGCCAGCCGCGTCTTCCCGCTGCCGCCGACCCCGGTGAGGGTCAGCAGTCGGACCCCATCCTCGATGAGGAGCGCCCGCAGTTCGGCCAACTCCGCCTCGCGCCCCACGAAACTGGTGAGCGTCGCGGGCAAGGTCTCTGGCACGGGAGGCACGGCGACGCCGACCGGCCTGCGCGCAGCGGCGGGAGTGTCGGCGGCGGCGTGGCCGGTCACCAACTCGGCATAGAGGCTCCGTGCGGCCAGACCCGGTTCGGCATCGAGCTCGCGGGCGAGCGTCTCGCGCAGGACGTTGTACTGCCGCAGGGCCGCCGCGCCGTTGCCGACCCGCGCGTACAGCCGCATCAACGCCAGGTGGGCCGGCTCATCGGTCGGCTCACCCGCGACGAGCCGTTCCAGGGCGTCGATCGCGGCATCGTGCTCGCCCCCATCTTCGTACAGAACCGCCACGGCGCGCAGGAGGCCGCAATAGACGCCGCGCAGCGTCTCACGCGGCGCGGCGGCCCAATCCTCGTAGCGATCGTCGGGCAGGAGCGCGCCGCCATACCAGGCGAGCGCCGCCCGATAGTCCGCCGGATCGCGCGAGCCACGCGCGCGCGTCGCCGCCAGCGTGAACGCGGATACATCGATCTGTACACCGCCGGGCGCGTAGAAGGCGACCATCCCCGCCCGCAGGCGCAGGGTGGCGACGCCCGCGAGGATCTTCCGCGCGACGGTGAGGGTGCTATAGAGGTTGCTCGCCGCCGCATCGGGCGTGAAGTCGGGCCAGAGCATGTCGAGCAATTGATCGCGCGCCAGGCGCTGTGCCGGGGCGAGGGCGAGCAACTTCAAGAGCGCCCGCACCTTCTGTCCGCGCCAGGCGTCCTCCGGGATCGGGCGCTCGCCGACAGTGATCGTGAAGCCGCCGAGGAGGCGGATCAGCAATGCCGGTGTATCGGGAGTGTCGCGGCGGCTCGCCGCCGCCAATTGTTCGTTCATCCGCACACTCACTCACAACGCGGTCGTATGGGCAGGCCCTCCCGGTGCGCCGCGATTATCGCACGACCCGAACGGAGGCACCGCATACCCATCGCGCGCGCGCGATCATCCCGCGCGGCAGCACGGCTTGGTATACTCAGATTATGGCGTAGATCGGACCAACGGTCGCACGACCGCGTGGGCAACATACGGTAGGGGTGGGGACGAGTGGCGACACAAGCGATCGCATTGCAGGAGCTGCGCGGCGGAGTGCAGGGTTTCAGCGGGACCGATCAGCCGCAGAACGACTTGATCGACGCCTGTGTCCGCTGCGGTTTCTGCCTCACCTCCTGCCCGACCTACGTGGAGACCCGCCGCGAAACCTCCTCCCCGCGCGGGCGCATCTACCTGATGAAAGCGGTCAGCGAGGGGCGGCTGGACATCACCAGCCCCGGCTTCGTCCATCAGATGTACGAATGCCTCGATTGTCGCGCCTGCGAGGCGGTCTGCCCGTCCGGGGTGCAATACGGCAAGCTGGTCGAACCGGCCCGCGTGCAGGTGGAGCGCGCCAACCCGCGCCCGCTCTGGCAGCGCGCGGTCCGTGCGGCCACCTTCAAGGGACTCTTCGGCGATCTGCGCGTCTTCCGCGCCGCCTCGGTCGTCTTCAAGCTCTACCAGCGCAGCGGCCTTCAGTGGGCCATCCGGCGGAGCGGCGTCCTCAAGCCCTTCGGCCTGCACGAGATGGAAGAGTTCCTGCCGAAGATGTCCGGGCGCTTCTTCGTGCCGGACGGGCAGGTCTACGATCCGGCGGGGGCACGGCGCGCGCGCGTGGCCCTCTTCGGCGGCTGCATCATGGGCACCGCGTTCGCCCGCGTGGACCGCGCCACCGCCCGCGTCCTGGCGCGCAACGGCTGCGAGGTGATCGTGCCACCCGCGCAGGGGTGCTGCGGCGCGCTGAATGTCCATTCCGGCGACCTCGATTCGGGGCGCGAGCTGATGCGCCGCAACATCGCCGCCTTCGAGGATCTCGACGTGGACGCGATCATCATCAACGCGGCGGGGTGCGGCTCCGCCCTGAAGGAATACGGCCACCTGCTGCACGACGACCCGGCATGGGCCGCGCGCGCCGCCGCCTTCGCCGCCAAGGTGCGCGACATCAGCGAGTTCCTGGTCGAGCTGGGCCTCGTGGGGGAACTCGGGGAGATCCGCGCGCGCGTCACCTATCAGGATGCCTGCCACCTCGCGCACGCGCAACGGATCACCAGCCAGCCACGCGCACTCCTGAATGCCATCCCCGGCCTGACGCTCGTGGAGATGCAGGAGTCGAGCCTTTGCTGCGGCAGCGCCGGCATTTACAACCTCACCCAGCCGGAGATGTCGGGGCGACTGATGCGGCGCAAGGCGGGACATGCGCTGGCGACCGCGCCGGAGATCGTCGTCTCCGGCAATCCGGGCTGCATGATCCAGCTCGCCACCGGGCTCGCGCGGGCGGGCGCGCCGGACGTGAAGGTGCGCCACGTCGTCGAACTGCTGGACGAGTCCTATCGCCGCGCCGAAGGCCCGCACGTCCGCCGCCGCATCCGCGCCGATCGGCGACTGCCACGCGCCGCACGTCGCCCGCCCGCCCCGCACGACGCCGCGATCGAGGACAAGGGACGCGGCGAACCGGCGGCGGGGGCGCGGACGGCCCAGTGACGAGTCGGCAGTCGGCAGTCGGCAGTAGTGGCGCAATGCTGATAGCAGGCAACGCCTCTCAACAAACCGTCTACGGACTACGGACCACCGACTACGGACTCTTCTTCTCTGCCGACCGCCGACTGCCGACTTACTCACGGAGGAACCATGCGCGCACTCGGTCGGACCCTGACGAACTTCGCCTTCCTCTTCGCCCTGACGGTGTGGGGCGGGATGGTCGTCTTCTTCACCTTCTTCACCACGCCGGTCGTCTTCGCCGAACTCGACCGCGCCGCCGCCGCCGGGCTGCTCGGCGCGCTCTTCCCGCGTTTCTTCCAGCTCCAGCTCGTCTGCATCGTCGTGGCGCTGGCGGTCGTGATCGGGCGGCTCGTGTTGGGTGCGCCGCCGCGCCGCCTGGCGCTCGCGGCGGTCGCGCTGCTGAGTGTGGCGCTGCTGATCGGCCTCTACAACACCTTCGTCCTCCTGCCGGAGATGGCGGCGGCGCAGGCGCGGGTCGTCTCATTCGTCACCACCGCGAAGGATGATCCGGCGCGCGTCGCCTACGGCGCGCTGCACGGGCGGGCGATGATCCTCAACGGCCTCGCCGCGCTCCTCGGCGGCGCGACCCTGGCGCTCGCCGCGTTCGAGCCGCGCCTCCTCGTCAGCGATGGTGAGCGTGCCGCGACCACGCAGCCCGACACCGCGTCGGTAGCGCGCGGCACCCGCGACGCCGCCTCGGCGCGCTGAGCCGCCGCGCGGCCACGGCACAAGGGTATCCGACAGGCAACGAGCGGGGGCGGGGCGGTGATCACCGCCCCGCCCTCGCTTCTGCCACCCGGTAATACGCCGACAGCGTCCATCAATAAAATAAAACTATCTATTGATTTTCTGAACTTACTCATTGACATGGTGACGGATTGTGGTATGCTATTTTCAGAAGGCGACCTTGATAAAGTAAAGCCATTCAGGAGCAGCGATGACCACACAGCAGTATCCTCTGCCGACCCAATGCCCCATTTGCAGCGGCGAACTGGAGATCACCCGCGCCCGCTGCAAGGACTGCGAGACGACACTCGACGGGCACTTCACCCAGGGGCGTTTCGCCAACCTCAACCCGCAGCAGTGGCACTTCATCGAGACGTTCATCCGCTGCAAGGGCAAGATCAAGGATGTCGAGGTCGCCCTGGACATCTCCTACCCCACCGTCGTCACCCGCCTCAACGAGACCGTCCGCGCGCTCGGCTTCGAGTCGGGCGATGAGCCGGGCGTAGCGCAGCGCGGCGCGGCGACCGAAGAGCGACGCCGCAAGATCCTGGAACGCCTCGAACGGAACGAAATCGGCCCGAAAGAGGCGGTACGCCTGCTCGAAGGTTCCAACGCAGGCGAGTGAATGACCGAAGCTGTTCCTCATCTGGCACATGCCCCATAACCATAGGATAGACGAGGAGGAAGCGATGAGCGTCGAGAAGTTGCACGTCCTGGAGATGCTCTCCGCCGGGAAGCTCACCATCGAGGAGGCCGATGCGCTGCTGGCCGCGCTCGACAAGGGCGACGATCCGGCACCACCCGCCGCCCGCGCCGACGATGCGGCGGAGTGGCCCGCCCCCTTCACGGAGGCCGCGCCCACAGTCCCGATCTCGCGCACCGCGCCGATGCAGGCCGGGCGCCTCACCCTCGATCAGGTCGCCGCGCTACGCAACGCCGGGGTCAACGGCGAGTACATCGGCGAGATGCGCGAGGCGGTCGGGCGGTCGCTCACCTTCGACGAACTCATCGCCCTCCGCAACGCCGGGGTGAAGCCCGATTGGGTCGAGGAGATGCGCGAGAACGGTCTGCCGGAACTCACGGTGACGCAGATAGTCGCGCTCAGGAACGCCGGGGTGCGGCCCGATTATCTGGAAGGGTTGATCGACGGCGGGTTATCCGCGCTCACCTACGATCAGGTCATCGACCTGCACAACGCCGGAGTTCGTGCGGATACGGCGGAGGGCTTCCACGCGGCGGGCCTCAACCACGAACTCACGGTCGCGCAGCTGATCGCCCTCCACAATGCCGGGGTACAGCCGGACGAGGTCGAGGCTCTCTGCGAGACGGACATCAAGCATCTCACGGTTGCCGACGTGATCACCCTGAAGAACGCCGGGATTCGTGCCGACTACATCGAAGGATTGCAGGAAGCCGGCCTGACTGGCTTCACCGTCCCCCAGTTGATCGGCCTGCGCGACGCGGGCATCGATGGCGATTTTATCGAAGGGCTGGGCGACCTCGAAGGGCTCGATCTCACCCCCGAGAGCCTGGCGCAACTGCGCCAAAGCCGCTAGACACCACCCCTTTCGCAATCTGCTGTCGCTACCGGGTGGCCGCGCGGCCCACCCCCTGGCCCCCCATTGCCCGCGCCAGACCACGAAGGAGCTGAACATGGACACCAACCAACGCATCCTCATGGCCGAGTACGAGCAGCGAATACGCCAGGACGAACTCCTCCGCACCGCCGACCGCTGGTATCTGACCGGCGATCTCCCCGCCGAGCCGACGATGCGCGCCGCGCTGGCCGAACTCCTCTTCGGCCTCGCGGCCTGGATCGCCCCCGCCGGGGAGATCAAAGAGCACGCCCGCGCCCTGGCGCGCGGCTGATGACGACGACAGCGGAAGGACGACGGTCGATGAGCATGCAGCAAACCGAGAGGCAAACACAATGGACAGGAACCGATGGCGCGATCGTGGCCGCGCACCTCCACCGCGTCTATGAAACTGGCCGCCGACCGTTCACCCCGCGACGACGGACCGTCGCCGTGGAGGATGTCAGTTTCGTGGTCCCGGGCGGGACGATCTTCGGGCTGCTCGGCCCGAACGGGGCGGGGAAGACGACGACGATCAAGATGCTCTCCACGCTCCTGATCCCGACCGGTGGCACCGCGACGATCGGCGGTTTCGATGTGGTCCGCGATGAGGGTCAGGTTCGGCGCCAGCTCGGCGTCGTCCTCGGCGGTGATCGCGGCCTCTACGCCAAGCTCTCCGCCCGTGACAATCTGCGCTATTTCGGCGCGCTCTACGGGTTGACCCCCGCCGCCATCGCCCGGCGGACCGCGGAGGTCTTGGAACTCGTCAACCTGCGCGGGCGGGCGGACGAGCGGACGGAAGGGTACTCGCGCGGGATGAAGCAGCGGCTGCACCTGGCGAAGGCGATCCTGCACGACCCGCCGATCCTGATCCTCGACGAGCCGACGATCGGCCTCGATCCGGCCTCGGCGCTCGATCTACGCCGTGCGATCGGCGCGCTCGTCCCGGAGCACACGATCCTGCTGACGACGCACGACATGCACGAGGCCGACGACCTCTGCCGCGAGATCGCGATCGTCGATGGCGGGCGCATCGTGGCGCAGGGCTCGCCCGCCGCCCTCAAGGGGCGGGTCGCGGGGGAACGGCGGATCGTCGTGTCGCTGCCACAGGCGCTCGCCGCCGCGACCATCGCCGATATCGGGCTGGCGGTCCTGCCGGGGGTGCGCGACGTGGCGCATGCCGCGACCGTCGAGGGGGGCACGGCGCTGACGATCCGCTGCGCCGACACCGCCGCCACCCTGGACGCGACCCTGGCGACGCTGCGCGGGATCGGCGCGCCGATCGACGGCGTGCGCGTCGTCGAACCGACGCTGGAGGATGCCTTCCTGGCGATCGCGGGGCGCACCTTCGCGTAAGCGGCGACCGGGGCGCACCCGACCCCCGATGGAGAGGAGCAGCGATGCATGGTCCACGGCCGCGCGCCATGATACCGGGACTCGGTCCGCTCGCCCACCTCTGGGCGACGATCCGGGCGACGGCCTGGCGCTACGTCAAGACGCGCTACGCCTACCCGATCGAACTCCTGCCCTGGGCGCTGAGCGCATTCGTCTCGTTCGCGATCTGGCGGATCACCTACGCCGCCTCCGGGCGCGACGCCGTCGATGGCACCTCCGCGTCGGCCTACCTGATGATCGGGCTGATCGGCCTCAGCACCTGGACCTCCACGATCTGGTCGAGCGGCTACACGCTCGAATACGAGCGGAGCGAAGGGACGATCGGCGCGCTCTTCCTCGCCCCGGCCAGTCGCGCGGCGGTGATCGCCGGATACGGGCTCGGCTCGCTCCTCTGGCTCGCCCCCTCGTTCATCGGGGTGCTGCTCCTCGGCCTGCTGACCGGCGCGCGCTTCGTCATCCACGACCCGCTGGCCCCGACCCTGGCGCTGGCGACGACGATCCTCGTCTCCCTGGCGACCGGCTTCGCCTTCGCCGGGATCTTCATCCTCTCGCGGCGGGCGAACGCGCTGGCGAACTTCCTCCAGCCGCCGATTTACCTGCTGGCGGGCTTCTTCGTCCCGCGCGCCGAATTGCCTGACCCGTTGTACACCGTCTCGAACGCGATCCCCGCCGGGCACGCCGTCGAAGCGCTGCGGGCCAGCGCCCTGCGCGGCGCGACCATCGGGGAGATCGCCCCGGCCCTGCTGACGGCGCTCGGCGTCGCGGCCATCTACGCCCTGATCGGCTTCCTGACATTGCGGAGGGTGGAATATGCTGCCAAGCGTACCGGCGACCTCGATCTCTATTAGGCGGCGCGACCCGGCGACGCTCCGCGCGCTGCTGGCGGTCGTGTTCGGTTCCGCGCGCGTCCTGCTCACCGAGCGCCTGCGCGGGCGCGGCCTGACCGGCTACATCGCCCTCGTCGCCCTCCGCCCGATCTTCGAGGTCGGGATCGCAGCGCTCATCTACCGCGCCCGCCCGGACTTGCTCAGCTACGTCGTCGTGGCGCTGGCCGCCAACGCTTTCGTCTTCAACGTCAACTTCTTCGTCGGGGAGATCCTGGACAACGAGCGGATTCGCGGCACCCTCGCCGGATTGTTCCTCGCGCCCGCCCCGCGTTCGGCCTGGCTCGGCGGCTTCGCGCTGGTTGGCCTCTTCGATGTGGCGCTGGCCGGGGGCGCGGTCCTCCTCTTCGGCCACTTCGGTCTGGGGGTGGCCTACGCGCCGAACTGGCTCGCGCTCGCGCTCGCGCTGCCCCTCTTCATCGCGGCGCTCTGGGGGCTCGGCTTCGCCTTCTCGGCGCTCGGCCTCTGGGTGAAGAAGGCGAACCCCCTCTCGAACATCGTCGCGCCGTTCATGACGCTGCTCGGCGGAGCCTACTATCCGGTGTCGCAACTCCCGGAGCCGCTGCACACGGTCGCGCGGGCCTTGCCGAATGGCTACGGCCTGGGGGCCATCGCGAACGCGACCCTCTACGGGGCGAGCCCGACGACGCTGCTGCCCCAACTCCTGCCGCTCGCCGCCTTCGCCATCATCCTGCCCCTCCTCGGCGGGCTCGCCTTCCGCTGGGTCGAGCGCGCGGTGCGGGTGCGGGGCGAACTCGACCTGTACTGACGAGGCGAGGGGCGGGGTCGCCTCAGAGACACAGAGACGCAGAGAAGGGAATGACGAATGACGAGTGACGGATGACGAATGGGGACGGAACAGGAGACACAGCGGCGCAGAGGACGGAGGGAGGAGAGAGGGTTGGTTTTCTCTCTTCTGGCCCACTCGCCCACTACGTCCACTAACTCTCTGGCTACTGACTACTGACTACTCACCCGGAGGCACAGATGAGCACAACGCTACTGACGGAGACACGGACGATCGAGCGCGGGGAGGCCGCGCGGTTACGGGCGACGATCGTGTTGGGTGCGGGCGAGTTGCGGATCGCGGGGGGCGGGACGGGCGCGCTGCACGGGGAGTTCGCGACGAATGTCCCGGCGTGGCGACCGGAGATCGGGTACGCGGTCGCGGGGGATACCGGGCACCTGACGATCCGGCGGCCGGAGGGCGAGCCGCGCCCCAGGGTCCAGAATGCCCGCCAGCGCTGGTCGCTCGCGTTCCCGGACGAGGTGCCGCTGGACCTCCAGATCGAGGTTGGCGCGGTGACTGGCACGCTGGTCCTCGGCGCGCTGGCTCTTGGCAGCCTCGCGATCGAGACCGGGGCCGGGACGCTGACCCTCGACCTCACGGCGGCGCGAGCGGCGCTCGACGCGACCGTGCATGGTGGGGTGATCAACGCCGAGATCCGCCTCCCCGCCGACTACGGCGCGCGCGTCGCCGTCGCGGCGCCGATCGCCACGGTGCGCGCCGGAGGGCTGACGCAATCGCGGAACGGCTACACCAACGCGCGCTACGCCGCCACCGCACCGGCGGTGCGCGTGCAACTCGCGGGCGGCGTGGTCACGCTCGCGCTGCACGCCGGTGCGGACGCGCGTTAAAGCCGAGGCCGAAGGAGGGAACGACGATGAGCGCAGCGATCGCGGCGACAGCGCCGCCACAACGCCGACCGGTGCTGGCCCTGCTCGGAGCCTACGCGATATCGCAGGGTGGGACGCAACTCACGGCGGTGGCGATCCCCTGGTTCGTGCTGCTCACCACCGGCAGCGCCGCCCGCACCGGGATCGTCGCCTTCTGCGAACTGGTCCCGGCGATCCTCGCCTCCTTTTTCGGCGGCGCGATCGTCGATCGGCTCGGCCACCGGCGCTCCAGCATCATCGCCGACCTGATCAGCGCGCTCACCGTGGGGGCGATCCCGCTCCTCCACGCGACGGTCGGGCTCGCCTTCTGGCAACTCCTCGTCCTCGTCTTCTGCGGCTCGCTCTGCAACGTGGCCGGCGGCACGGCGCGCGCGGCGCTCCTCCCCGATCTCGTCGCCCTGGCCGGGGTGCCGATCGAGCGCGCCACCTCGGCGACGCAGGCGATCCAGCGCGGCTCGCGGCTCCTCGGCGCACCGCTGGCCGGGGTGCTGATCGCGGCGCTCGGCCCGACGATCCCCCTCTGGTTCGACGCCGCCACCTTCCTCATCTCCGCCGCCCTGGTGAGCCTGCTGGTCCCGTTCACCCGGCGTGCGACATCGACGGCCAGCGCCACGGCGGTGCGGGGAGGCCGCCGTTACCTCACGGAGTTGCGCGAAGGGCTCGCGTTCATCCGGGACGACCGCCTGATCCGCAGCATCGTGCTGACGATCATGGTCACGAACCTGATCGAGTCGGTCGCTTGGGTCGGCGCACCGGTCTATGCGGAGCGGCTCTACGGCAGCGCGGTCGCCCTCGGCCTGATGACGGCGGCGACCGGCGGCGGCGCGATGGTCAGCGCGATCCTCTACGGTGCATTCGGGCACCGCCTGCCGCGCCGCCCCACCTTCCTCGGCAGCTTCCTGCTGCTCGCCCTCGGCTACTGGCCGCTGGCCCTCCTACCGCCGCTGCCGATGACGGTCGCCTCCCTGGCCCTGCTCGGCTTCTTCGCCGGGCCGATCAACCCCCTCCTCGGCGCGGTGCAGTACGAGCGGATCCCGGCGGCGTTGCGCGGACGGGTGATCGGGGCGATCAGCGCCGGGGCGAACTGCGCCATGCCACTCGGCGTGCTGCTCGGCGGGGTGCTGCTCGACGCGCTCGGCCTCCGCCCGGTCTACACCCTCGTGGCGAGCCTGTTTCTCGTCTGCACGCTGGCGATGTTCCTCAACCCGGCCTTCCGTGCCCTGGATGCCCCCGCACCCGCTGTCGCGACCGCCGCACAACCGACCTGACGCCCACCGCGCGACAACGATCGGCCTATCCGTTACGTTGTAACCACACAGGAGGACCACAACAATGGAAACCGAGAATTTCTACAAGACACAAAACGCGGCAGCAGAAGGGGCGTGGCGGATCCCGGTCACGGGAGAGGAGACGCCGCACCTCACGATCGAGGGGGTCGACGAGGCGCTGCGCGTGTTGGGCGAGGAAGGCGCGACCGCGCTGAGTCTCCGCGCCACGACGCGGCGCGGGGACACCCTGCCGCTCGATCTGGTCGCCGAGGTGCAGCGGCGGAAGGACGGGACGCTCCGCGTCAAGCTGCGCTCGACCAACGAGATCCGGCGCGAGATCAACCGCCGCATCCGCGAGGCCGACCCGCGACAGGACGGCTCGTTGGGCAACATCGGCGAGCGCCTCGAAGCGCTGACCCTGCTCAAGGGGATCGCCGGGAAGGTGGACCGGATCCAGCTGGTCGCGATCGTCCCGCCCCGCTGCGACGTGACCCTCAGCACCACCAACGGCCCGATCCAGGTCGGGCGTCTCAACGGGCAGGTGCAGGTACAGACAACGAATGGCCCGCTCGACTGCGCCCGGATCGAGGGGACGTTGTCGGCGCGCACGATCAGCGGCGCGCTGCGACTCGGTGACATCACCGGCAACGTCTCGGTGCAGACGACGAGCGGGAGCATCACCACGCGGAGTATCGCGGGGAATCTGGTCATCCAGACGACGAGCGGCACCGCGAAGGGCGAAAACCTCAGCGGCCAACTCGGTTTCAAGAGCCTGAGCGGCGGGTTGGTCGTGCGCGAGAGCCACTTCAGCGGCTTCTACTTCAACAACACGAGCGGCAGTTGCTCGATCGAGGCGATCCTCGCTGCGGGCGAATACGAGATGCGGACGGTCAGCGGCGCGATCACCCTGCGCCCGCAAGCGAATCTCAACGCGATCCTCAGCGGTCGCACGGTCAGCGGAACCTTCCGCTGCCAGCTCCCCCATCGCTACGCCGACGAGGATTGGCAGAGCGGCGAGGGTGATCCGCGAGACGATCGCGATCTGGACGATGACGGCCCGGACATCGCCCTGCCGGGGCTGACGATCGGCAAGCGCGGGATCGATATCGGCGGACTGCTGCACATCGACGATGAGTCGGTCGAGCTGCCGGGGATGCGGATCAAGATCAAGGGCAAGCGCGAGCGGCGGCGCGGGCGCAATCGTTGGGAGTATCTGCTCGGTGATCCGGCCATCGCGACGAGCGGGCAGACCCGCCTCCGCATCCGCACGGTCAGCGGCGCGCTCCACATTCAGTCGGGGGCCGCCGCCGAGGCGCAGCCGCTCGCCACCCCGACCCGCGCCGCGCCCGCACCCGCCCCCGTTCGGCGCGAGTGGCCCGACGCCGAATTGTGGCCGGACGAAGCGGAGGAGCTCGCCGTGTCCCCGCCGACTCCGCCGACTCCGCCCGCGCCCCCGGCCCGGCCGCACAGCCCAGAGGCCGCGCCCGCGCCTCGCGCAGACGCGGAGCCGACCATAGCCACCCCGCCCAGCGCGGCCACCGACGAGAACGGGGAATCCGACGCGCCGATGGTGGACGAGACAACGACCGCGAGCGCGGCGCAGGCACCAGCCGCAACCATGACGGACACCGCGCCACACGCGGACACCGGCGCAATTACCACCCCGCCAACAGCCGGTGGCGACAACCTCCGCCTGAACATCCTGGAGGCATTGCGGCGCGGCGAGATCACCACCGACGAGGCGCTGCTGTTGCTGGCGCAACTGGACAACTGAACAGCACGCCGCAACCCGTATCGATGAGGGTCGCCCGCTTGCCCATATAAGCGGGCGACCCTCATCCGTCGACTGTGGGCGCCCGAGTTCGCCGCCCCGATGCACCAGAATATGCCAGGCGCGCCCCGCAGATATTGTGGGGCAACGCAAGCAACCGGATCGCCGTCCTCTACCGCAAGCTCGCGGCGCGGCCCGAGGAGGCGGCCAGCGACGATCGGCGTTACTTCCGCGAAACGGAGCCCGCTTCCCTCACCACGCACGGCACCCGCGCTCCGACGACGGCACCTACCCGGCGCTCGACGAATCGGGGCTCCCCACCACGATCCACATTCGCCGCACATGCTGCCTGCGCCGCCGCCTGGAGACGTCGTGCTACTGCTACACCTGCCCGCTCGTCTCCCCCGAACAACGCCTCGCCCTCCTCCGCGAGAAACTGGAGGAGCGAGGGCGCGGCGATGCTACAATATGCGCGACAGGGACGAAGAATGGTGTTGCACGGGAAGGGGGCCAGCGGATGCTGCCGGAGACATTGCGGATCGGGCTGGCGTCGCCGCGGGTGGCCGCGACGCGCGCGGATGGGCTCGCCACGGTGGGGCGCTTCCTCGCCGTGGCCGCAGCGCGGGGCGCGGCGATCGTCTGCTTCCCGGAGACGTACCTCCCTGGCTATCGCGGACCCGAATTCCCGGCGACGCCGCCCATCGACCAGGACGCGCAAGAGCGTCTGCTCCAAGGCGTCTGCGCTCTTGCGCGGCAGCATGGCGTGGCGGTGATCATGCCGATGGAATGGGCGAGCCCCGCCGGGCTGCTCAATGTCGCCTTCGTCATCGACGCGGACGGCACGATCCAGGGTCGCCAGGCTAAGACGCAACTGCCGGTCGAGGAGGAGCCCTATTACGTCCCCGGCGACACGCGGCACCTCTTCGTCGTCAACGAGGTGCCCTTCGGCATCGCCATCTGCCACGAAGGCTGGCGCTACCCGGAGACGGTCCGCTGGGCGGCGCGGCGCGGCGCGTGCGTCGTCTTCCACCCCCACGTCACCGGCAGCGATGACGCCGGCGACGTGCCCCGCTACTGGGGCGACCCGGACGCCCCGTATTACGAGAAGGCGATGATCGCGCGAGCGGTCGAGAACGTCATCTACTTCGCCAGCGCCAACTACGCCTTGCGCTACCCGGAAACCGCCACCAGCCTGATCGCGCCGGATGGCCGGTGCGTCGCGCACACGCCCTACGGCGAGGAAGCGCTGCTCGTCGCCGATCTCGACCTGCGGACCGCGACGGGCCTGGTCGCCCGGCGCTACGCCCCGGAGCGCTACGACGACTGAGCCAGGCACCGACGCGGCACTCACACGCCCCGCTCGGCGCTCGTACTCGCACCGCCTGGCTCGGGGAGTAGTGTGGTGCTGCGGTTTCACTCCCCTAGGAGTCTGTCTGACTTGCTCGGTATCCTCCGGGCACCGGCCCGTCGGCCGGGTGCCCGGGCGATGCCCGGGCGAGGTGGAACGCCCCGATGGCGGCGAGCCGACCTCCTGACGGGCGGCGCGGAGGCCGCCGGGGCGGGGCTAGAGGGTGTTAGGCACCCCTGGTTGCCGGTTGTCGATTATGGTGCCGTTATTTCGTCGTGGAGGCGATGCTACGTGGACCTGCCACCCCAGACGAGCACCAGCGGGCCGTACCGGCCCGCTA
>JAABUM010004515.1_pt1 | contig 15613 bp, 15 predicted proteins | sample 5559161 | NCBI WGS metagenome assembly JAABUM01 (sample SAMN10711868, study PRJNA513369) | rock metagenome | isolation source: Antarctica rocks | place: Antarctica: Victoria Land, Siegfried Peak nord
GACAGTCCCATGCGGAGCAGCTTGCGGATGGGAGGCTCGTCGTCGATCACCAGGATGCGGATGGGGGACATGCTCAGGGCATCCCCGGGAGCGGCGGCTTCATCGTCGCACCTGCCTTTGCCGGAAGCCGCATGGGTTGTGCAGTCATGTCAGGGGACCCTCATGCGGCGCTGCTCTGACGCCGGCTCGCCGTCGGCACCGGGAAGGTGAGGGTGAAGGCGGCCCCTTTCCGGTCGGTGCGGTTGGTGGCCGTGATGGTCCCGCCCATGGCCTCGACGAAGCCGCGCGATATCGCCAGCCCGAGTCCCGTGCCGGCCCGCACCCGATCGCCCTTCCGGGCACGATAGAACTTGTCGAAGATGCGCTCGACGTCGTCGGACGGGATGCCGTCGCCTTCATCCAGGATCTGGAGGTGGATCTGCCCGCGATCCTGCCAGCTCTGGATGCGGATCGTCGTGCCCTCGACGGCATATTTCGCGGCATTGTCCAGGAGGTTGAACAGGGCCTGCTCGAACAGGACCGCGTCGAGATCGAGCGTCGGCAGGTCGGGCGCGATCTCGACCTCGACTTTGTGGACGCTGAGGATCTTCCCGGCGCGCCTGAGAGCGGTGCCCACGATCTCGCCGATGTCGTGCCCGGCGAGGTTCGGCGCGACCGCACCCGCCTCGAGCCGCGTCATGTCGAGCAGGTTGGCGATGAACCGGTTCAAGCGTTCCGCTTCGTCGATCACGGTGGCGAGGAGATCGACCTTGGTGGCTTTGTCGAGCGCACCGTCGAGGTCCCTCAACGTGCTGGCGGCGCCGAGCACGGAAGCGAGCGGCGTCCTGAGGTCGTGCGAGATCGAGGTGAGCAGCGCCTGCCGAAGCCGGTCCGTCTCGGTCAGAAGCTTGGCACGGTCGAGGTCCTCGACGAGCTTCACGCGCTCGACCGCGAGCCCACTCTGGTCGATGAGGGCGTCGAGGAGGCGTCGCCGCTCCGGCGTCAGGATCGGGCCGGGCGCATCGCTGTCGATGCCGATGACCCCGATGGCCCCCCGGCCCGTGTGCATCGGCAGGAACAGGCGCTTGGCTCCAGGCAGGGTGTCGGCGCTCCGGCCGGCGGCGCGGTCGTTGTCGAAGCACCATTTGGCGGCCCCGATGTCGGCCTCGTCGAGCTGGTCCTCCGGCGGGTAGCCGGCCTTGACCACGATGCGCCCGGCTTCCGGCAGGAGCATCACGACCCGGACCTTCAGCATCGAGGCGATCTGGAAGACCGTCGCCCACAGGACATCGTCGAGGTTGCCGCAGCCGGCGAGCTTGCGGCTGAAGCCGTAGAGCGCTTCCGTCGCACGGGCCCGTCCGCGGGCGATCACGGCTTCCGACCGTGTCCGCGACGCGAGATTCGACACGAGGACCGCCACGACCGTGAAGAAGAACAGGGCCGCGATATTGCTCGGGTCGGCGATCGTGAACGTATAGATCGGCGGCAGGAAGAAGAAGTTGTAGCAGAGCGATCCGCCGATCACGGTCGCTAGGGCTGGGAAAAGGCCGAAGCGGACCGCCACCACGACGACGGCCGTGAGGAACACCACCTCCACGCTCTGCACGGCGAAGAACCGCTGCACGATCTCGGCGACGCCGAGCGCCACGGCGACCGCCAGGGCCGCCGCGAGATAGGGCTTCGCATCGACGGAAGACCTTTCCGGCGCGGCCCGGACGGTCTTCTTCGGGACCGGCTCGGCGCCCTCGATCGCGTCGCCCGAGATGACGTGCACGCTGATGTTGCCGGACCGGCGGACGAGATCGTGCACCACCGAGCCGTTCATCAGCTCGAACAGAGTCGAGCGCTCGGACTTTCCGGTCACGATATGGGTGACGTTGTTCTCCCGGGCATAGGCGATGACGTCGTCGGCGACGCGCCGGCCGGCACTCGGCACCGTGACGGCCTCGCCGCCGAGCCGGTCGGCCAGGCGCAGCGTATCGGCCACGCGGTCGCGCTCGACCTGGGACAGCTGCAGGCTGCGGCGGCCTTCGATCGAGAGCGCGATCCAGGGCGCGCGTAGGCGGTCGGCGAGCCGCTTGGCATAGCGCACAAGGCCGGCACAGCGCGGATCCTCGCTGATGCACACGATGACCCGGTCGCCCGCGGCCCATGGCCCGGCGATGGCATGGGCCTGCATGTGGGTGAGGAGTTGGTCGTCGACGCGCTGGGCTGTGCGGCGCAGCGCGAGTTCCCGCAGGGCCGTGAGGTTGCCGGGCGAGAAGAAATGCTTCAGCGCCCGCTCGGCCTGACGGGGCAGGTAGACCTTGCCCTCCCTCAGCCGCTGCAGCAGGTCGTCGGGCGCGATATCGATGACCTCGATATCGTCGGCCCCGTCGAGCACCGAATCCGGCACCGTCTCGCGGACGCGGACACGGGTGATTTGCGCCACGACGTCGTTCAGGCTCTCGACGTGCTGGATGTTGAGGGTGGTGTAGACGTCGATGCCGGCAACGAGCAGTTCCTCGACGTCCTGGTACCGCTTGGGATGGCGGCTGCCCGGGGCATTGGTGTGGGCGAGTTCGTCCACCAATGCGATCTGCGGATGGCGGGCGATCAGGGCATCGAGGTCCATCTCGTCGAGCGTGCCGCCCTTGTAATCGACCTTGCGGCGGCCCAGCACCTCCAATCCCTCGACCAGGGCTTCCGTTTCGGCGCGGTTATGGGTTTCGACCACGCCGGCCACGACGTCGAGCCCCTCGCGCTTCCTGGCGCGGGCGGTCGTGAGCATCTCGTAGGTCTTGCCCACCCCGGGCGCCGCCCCGAGGAAGATCTTGAGCCGGCCGCGACCGCCGCCGTCACGCCGCGCCTCCGCCATCAGGGCGTCGGGCGACGGCCGTTTGTCGCGATCATGTCGGTCCGCCATCGTCACTCATCCGGGAAGTCAGCTCGATTTCCGAGCGCCAACTTCCCTCATACCGCTCATCCCCGCGGAGGCGGGGATCCAGCGCAACAACCCCGGCCGAAGGCCGACCACACGGACCGCGCTAGCCCAACGTTTAGGAATATCGTGACACCCGACAAGGTCAGGTATCACGAGGAAGCAGTTATTGCCTTGAGCATCCTCAGTCGGAGCCAGGGCGGACGGCCTGCGGCCGCCATTTCTGCGCTGGATCCCCGCCTTCGCGGCGATGAGCGGAATACGCATGACCTGCTGCCCAAACTCGCGCAAAGCTTGGGCCGATGATTGCGGCACGATCACTTCGGGGCGAGCGCGTCGAGCGCCATGTTGAGCGCAAGGACGTTCACGCGCGGCTCGCCGAAAAGCCCGAATGTGCGACCCTCGACATGGTCCTGAACCAGCGCTTGAACGCGATCCGCCGATATATTACGCGCCTTGGCTATTCGCGGCACCTGAAACAGCGCAGCTTCGGGCGAGATATGCGGGTCTAGTCCAGAAGCCGATGTGGTAACGAGGTCCATCGGCACCGGGACCCCGGGATTTTCGGCCTTGAGCTTGTCCAGATCACCCTGGACCCGATCGATGAGCGCCTTGTTGGTGGGACCATAGTTCGACGCGCCCGAACTGTCCGCCGCATAGGGCGTTGGCACCGTCTTGGTCGGGTCCTTCGGGTCCGGTTCGGTCGTAGCCGACGGTCGTCCGTGGAAATAGCGGTCGGTGGTGAAGTTCTGACCGATGAGTTCTGAACCGATGGTGTGCCCGTCCTTGTCGAGGACGAGGCTCCCCTGCGCCTGGTAGGGGAACAGAACCCCGGCGACCCCCGTCATCGCGAGCGGGTAGCCGAGGCCCGTGAGCAGTGTCAGGGCGATCAGGATTACGAGGGTTGGACGAATCTGGTTGAGCATGGGACGGGTCCGACTGGGCAGCTTTGCGGGGCTGAAGCTCCGCAATCGTCTTCGCTTTGCAAAAGCTGAGACAATGCTGCTGAGGTTCTAGGGTTCGAGCCAACTTGTGACAATTTGCTCAGACGAGGTGGAGGGTCGAAACGATGAGGTCGACCGCCTTGATGCCGATGAAGGGCACGATGATGCCGCCGAGGCCGTAGACCAGCAGGTTGCGCCGCAGAAGTGCACCGGCGCCGATGGCCCGGAATTTGACGCCCTTGAGCGCCAGAGGAATCAGCGCGATGATGATGAGGGCGTTGAAGATGATGGCCGACAGGATGGCGCTCTGCGGAGACGACAGCCGCATGAGGTTGAGGGCCGCGAGCTGCGGGTAGAAGGTCAGGAACATCGCCGGGATGATGGCGAAGTATTTGGCGACGTCGTTGGCGATGGAGAAGGTGGTGAGCGACCCTCGCGTCATCAGCAGCGCCTTGCCGATCTCGACGATCTCGATGAGCTTGGTCGGGTCGCTGTCGAGGTCGACCATGTTGCCGGCCTCGCGGGCCGCGACCGTGCCGGTGTTCATGGCCACGCCCACGTCGGCCTGGGCGAGGGCCGGCGCGTCGTTGGTGCCGTCGCCGCACATGGCGACGAGCTTGCCCTTGGCCTGCTCGGTGCGGATCAGCGCGAGCTTGTCCTCCGGCGTGGCCTGAGCCAGGAAGTCGTCGACCCCGGCCTCGGCCGCGATCGCGGCAGCGGTCATCGGGTTGTCGCCGGTGATCATCACGGTGCGAATGCCCATGCGGCGCAGCTCCGAAAAACGCTCCCGGATGCCGCCTTTCACGATGTCCTTGAGGTAGACCACGCCGAGAAGCCGTCCGTCGCGCGCCACGGCGAGCGGCGTGCCGCCGGCCTTGGCGATGTCGTCCGAGATCGCCTGGGTCTCGCGCACCGCGTCCCCGGCGACCGCCGGCTTCAGCGCCAGGGCGGCGCCGCCCCGGGCCGCCGACGCCGGGACGGCCTGGACGTGGCCCAGGATGGAATCGACTGCGCCCTTGCGGATCGAGGAGCCTTCGACGTCGACGCCGCTCATGCGCGACTGCGCCGTGAAGGGCACGAAAGTCGCATTGATGCTCGCCATGTCGCGGGCCCGGATATTGTACTTTTCCTTGGCCAGCACGACGATCGAGCGCCCTTCCGGCGTCTCGTCGGCCAGCGACGCCAATTGCGCCGCGTCGGCGAGCTCCGCCTCGGTGACGCCCCGCAACGGGCGGAACTCGGTCGCCTGGCGGTTGCCGAGCGTGATCGTCCCGGTCTTGTCGAGCAGCAGCGTATCGACGTCGCCCGCCGCCTCGACGGCACGGCCCGACATGGCCAGAACGTTGAAGCGCACGAGGCGGTCCATGCCGGCGATGCCGATCGCCGACAGCAGAGCCCCGATGGTGGTGGGGATCAGCGTCACGAACAGCGCCACCAGCACGATCATGGATATCGAGCCGCCCGCGTAGGCGGCAAAACTCGGGATCGTCGCGACTGCGAACACGAAGATGATGGTCAGGCCCGCGAGCAGGATGTTCAACGCGATCTCGTTCGGGGTCTTCTGGCGCTCGGCGCCCTCGACGAGGGCGATCATGCGGTCGATGAAGGTGGAGCCGGCCGCCGCCGTGATGCGGACCCTGATCCAGTCGGACAGCACCTGCGTGCCGCCGGTCACGGCGGAGCGGTCCCCGCCCGACTCGCGGATCACCGGCGCGCTTTCGCCCGTGATGGCGGCCTCGTTGACCGAGGCCACGCCCTCGATCACCTCGCCGTCGGACGGGATGATGTCGCCGGCCTCGACCAGCACCACGTCGCCGACCTTGAGGCCGGCGCCGGCCATCATCTTGTAGCCGGTCCGGGGGCCGCCGACCGCCGCGGCGGCACCGCCCAGGACCTTGGCCTGGGTCTCGGTGCGGGTGCGGCGCAGGCTCTCGGCCTGGGCCTTGCCGCGTCCCTCGGCCGTGGCTTCGGCGAAGTTGGCGAACAGCAGCGTGAACCAGAGCCACAGCACGATCTGGAACGAGAACCCGACACTCCCGCCACCCGTCACGATGTCGCGGATGAGCAGCACCGTGGTCAGCGCCGCCACGACCTCCAGCACGAACATGACCGGGTTCTTGATCTGCAGGCGCGGGTCGAGCTTCCTGAAGGCGCCGACGACCGCCGGCCCGAGGATGCTGGCGTCGAGGATGGAGGACTGAGCCTTGGCCATGGGATGGCTCCAGGTGCGATGGGAAAGGGACGAGGTCGGTGGGCGCCACAGGCGCCAGCGTGGACAGTGAAGGGTGAGCGCCGCGGCGCTCACCCGGAGGCGGTACGCGGATCCCGTGACGTCAGGGCGCGGAGGCGAAGGTCTGCCCGGCGGAGCCGGCGAGATGCTCGACGATGGGACCGAGAGCCAGCGCCGGGAAGAACGTCAGGCCGCCGATGATCAGGATGACGCCGACCAGCAGCCCCACGAAGAGCCCGCCGTCGGTCGGGAAGGTGCCGGCCGAGGTCGGCACCCTCTTCTTCGCCGCGAGCGAACCCGCGATGGCGAGCGCCGGGATGTGGACGAAGAAACGCCCGACCAGCATCGCGACCGCGAGCGTGACGTTGTAGAATAGCGTGTTGGCCGACAGGCCGGCGAAGGCCGAGCCGTTGTTCCCCGTCGCCGACGTATAGGCGTAGAGGATCTCGGAGAACCCATGCGGGCCGGGATTGTTGGTCGCGGCGACCGCCGACGGGACGATGGTCGCCACGGCCGACCAGCCGAGCATCATCAACGGCAGGATCAGGATGCCCAGCATGGCCATCTTGACCTCCTTCGACTCGATCTTCTTACCGAGATATTCGGGCGTGCGCCCGACCATCAGCCCGGCCACGAAGATCGCCACGACGACGAAGATCAGCATGCCGTAGAGACCCGAGCCCACGCCGCCGAAGATGATCTCGCCGAGCTGGATATTGATGAGCGGGATCATGCCGCCGAGCGCGGTCAGCGAGTCGTGCATGGCGTTGACGGCGCCGCACGATGCGTCCGTGGTGATGACCGCGAAGAGCGAAGAGGCGAGAACGCCGAAACGGACTTCCTTGCCCTCCATGTTGCCGCCATCGAGCCCCAACGCGTGGAGCAGCGGGTTGCCGGCCGCCTCGGAGGGGTAGACCACGAACACGCCCGCGAGGAAGAGCAGGCCCATGGCGGCGAACAAGGCCCAGCCCTGGCGCTGATCGCCCACCATGCGGCCGAAGACGTTGGTGAGGGCCGCGCCGATCGAGAAGATGGAGACCATCTGAATGAAGTTGCCGAAGGCGGTCGGGTTCTCGAACGGGTGGGCCGCATTGGCGTTGAAGAAGCCGCCGCCGTTCGTTCCCAGCATCTTGATCGCGACCTGGCTCGCAACCGGTCCCAGCGCGATCGTCTGCTTGGCGCCCTCGAGCGTGGTGGCGTCGACGTAGGCGCCGAGCGTTTGCGGCATCCCGGTCCAGATCAGGAACAGGGCATAGGGGATGCAGATCGGCAGCAGGACGTAGAGCGTGCAGCGCGTGACGTCGACCCAGAACGAACCGAGGGTCTTGGCCGAAGCCCGGGCGAAGCCGCGGATCACCGCCACCGCGAGTGCGATGCCGGTCGCGGCAGACAGGAAGTTCTGGTGCGTCAGCCCCAACATCTGGGTGAGATAGGACAGCGTGCTTTCGCCGCCGTAGTTCTGCCAATTGGTGTTGGTGATGAAGCTCGCAGAGGTGTTGAAGGCGAGGTCCGGTGCCACGGCGCCCTGGCCGGCCGGATTGAAGGGCAGCATGCCCTGGATGCGAAGGAGGACGTAGAGGATCAAGAACCCGCCGAGATGAAACATCAACATCCCGAACAGATAGGCGACCCAGCCCTGTTCGTGGTTCTCATCGATGCCGGACAAGGCGTAGAGGCCGCGCTCGATCGGCCGCAGCACGGGCGACAGGAAGGTTCGCTCTCCTGTGAAGACGCGCGTCATGTAGAGCCCGAACGGCTTCACGAGCGCGATGATGACGGCGCAGTAGAGCGCGATCTGGATCCAGCCGTTGACGGTCATGGCGAAGACTTTCAGAACCGCTCGGGGCGGACGAGGGCGTAGGTGAGGTAGATGAGCAGGCCGATGGTCACCAGCCCGCCAAGCACATAATCGAATAACATCGCTGACCCCTATAGCCGCTCGCAGATGATCGTATAGCCGGCCGAAATCGCGAAGAATGCGAGCCCGCCCACGATGAATATGATGTCCAGCATTGGAAGGTTCTTTCCAAAATGGAGGTGGCGGTGACCGATCGACATCGAGTCGTAGATCGATCGCTGGCCGACAGGACCGTCACCAGCCTTCGGCACCCGACTCACATTGCAGATCCCGCATAGGAATTCGAGAGAGGGCCCGGGCCGGCAATATAAAGATCTCATAAAGGCCGGCCGATTCCAGGCCGTCGTCCCTCGGCTCTCAGGACTGGCCGATGCGTACGTAGAGCCGACACCCACGAGTTCTTGATGAACGCTCACCCGTTCCAACATGGGATCACCATGCGGGCCGGTCTATAGTCGAGGACGGCTCGACGAGACCGTATCAAGAGAACGCCCGCATGAATATGCTGCCGACGGACCATCAACAGCCGTGGAATGGTCAAACCTCGCCCGGCCCCGGATGGCCGCGGCTGCCTCGCTTGCCGTTCGGAACCATGGCGGGCATCGCGGTCCTGGTGGGCGCGCTCGCGACCCTGGCGGGCAGCTTCTACACTGTGCAGCCGACCGAGATGGCCGACGTCCGACGCCTGGGGACGGTTGTCTCGCCGCAGCCGATCGGCCCGGGCCTTCACCTCAAAGTGCCGTTCGTCGACACGGTCGACACGATCCAGACGAGTCTCGACACGTTTCAGCTCAACAATCTCACGGTCTACACGATCGACAACCAGGCCGTGACGGTGGGGGTCGGGCTTTCCTACAGGGTGCCTGAAAGTGCGGTCCTGAAACTGTTGTACGGCGTCGGCCGGAGCGGCAACGTCGATATCGTCGAGAATATCCGGCCCGTGCTCGCCGATCGCGTCTTGCGGGTATTCTCCACGCAGAACACCGTCGGGATCTCAGCCAACCGGGAGCAGATCGCGGGTGCGATCCGCAAGGAAGTCGGCACCGCGCTGCAGACCATCTTCGGTCTCGAGATCACCGACCTCCAGCTCAGCAGCATCACCTACAGTCCCAGCTTCCAGGCCTCCGTCGAAGCTGCGGTGCAAGCCAAGAACGACGCGATCCGCGCCGAGAACACGGTCGTGAAGGTCCGCTACGAAGGTGAGCAGCAGAAGGTGCAGGCCGACGCGCAAGCCGCGGTACGCGTCGCCCAAGCCAACGGGGAAGCTCAGGCCACCATCGCGCAGGCGCGCTCGCAGCGCGAAGCCGCCATCCTTCGCGCCGAGGGCGACGCACAGGCCACGACCCTGCTCGGCGATGCCCAGGCCCGCGTCATCCAGCAGGTCGGCAGCGCAGTCACCGGCAATCCGAGCGTGGTCTCCTACGAGACCGCGCATCGCTGGAACGGCCAGATGCCGTCGACCATGTTCGGCGGAGCGACAAATCCCCTGGCCATGATGAACATACCGGCGGCATCCAAGTAGCGATTAGCGCATGGATGGGTGTTGATCCCGCCGCCTTGCGAGGGCCGACATGGTGCCGCACGCACGATGTCGCCTCGCCGGTGCCGCCGACTTAGCCTTGCCGGCCGGCGATACGCTGGTCGACGATGTAGTGGTCGACGTCGAACATCGACCCCGTGACCTGACGCGAGGCCAGCAACGCCTTGCGCAGCGTGGATCTAGCCAGGGGACGACCGCTCTCGATCGCGATCAATGTCTTCTGGTTGATGAACATGGGCAACGTGACTCCCGATGTTTCCTGTCGGGCGGTGTCGGCTATCTCGTGCCAGCGGGGGCAGACGAAGAACCCCCTGTCCCGTTTTTTCGCCATCTCGGTCTCCTTTCGCCGGTTCAGAGGTACGCCCGGCACCCCGCCACGCGACGCGATGGCGTCCGCGGCGACCCGATCACTTCAGCTCGACGAGAAAGCTCGGGGTCGGGAGTGCGCCGATGAGCGCCTGCTTCGACGCTTTGGCGCCTTCACCCGACGCCGCGATGCCTTGAACGGCGGGTGACTGACGCGTGACCTGCGCCGAGTACGCGCCCTGTACCGTCGTGCTCACGCGGGTGGTCGCCGTGAACCCGCCGATCTGGTCCCCGCCCGTGACGGGCTTCGTCACCGTCCAGGTCAGATTGGGCGTATTGGGGACGTCGACCGGCAGCACCATCGGATAGCCGTTCAGCGTCGGGGTCCGGCCGAACTCCTCCGACGAGAACTCCCATCCCGCCGGTGACTTGGCGGATCCGTCGACGAGGCCGTAGAAATTGTAGACGGTCACGAAGTCGCCTTTCGCCTTGGCATCGCCCGGTGAAAGACTATCCCCCTGGTCCAGCTGAATCGCAAAATGGTACGTCACCGTCCCATCCGTATTCTTGTCGATCTGTGTGACAACGGTCTGAAGCGCGGTGGCCGGACTTGCGGCCATGGCCGTCGCGGTAGCCAACAGAAACGCTGCGCTCATGTTCTTCAGCACGTGAGTTCTCCCTCTGCAACAGTGGTGAACTCATTAACCTCAAAACTGTCTGAGATCCATATGAATCTCAGGGGTCTTTACTATCCGATCTATCAAGACGATGTCAGACATTTATCAAAACGATGTTCAACAGAGGTTCACTCACCCCGGTCTGCCAAATGGATCCAGCATGGAGCACACCACCGCGGTGGCGCAAGTGCCCGCGGGTCTCGCGCCACAGTCGGCCCACCCCAAGATCGTCGGCCTCGATGAATTCGCTTGGCGGCGCGGCCATCGTTACGGAACGATCGTCTGCGATCTCGAACAGCACCGGATCGTCGACCTGCTGGCCGATCGCGAGATCGGGACGGTAACGGCTTGGCTCAAGAACCATCCGGGGATTGAGATCGTCTGCCGCGACCGGGGCGGCGGCTACCGTGAGGCGGCCACACACGGCGCCCCACAAGCGGTCCAGATCACCGACCGATGGCATCTTCTCGAGAATGCCAGTGCGGCCTTTCTGGACATCATCGACAATCAGCCTTCGGGAACATTCTCGGATGAGGCAATACGCGCTCTCATCCAGTTTGCCGCGCTACACCGGCCGAGGCTGCGACCCGCTCCTGCGTGAACAAGGGCCGCATCCGCGCCTTCACATCCCGCAGCGATGAGGCCCATAACTCCAACGTCGTCTCGATCGAGGCTCCTGCCATCCCATGACCTCCGCGTCATGGTGAGCCATTGATTCAGAGGTCCTGGAAAACCGCAACTGTAATGCTAGGGCGTGTTGACATTCAGCGCAGAGCGATGACTGCCCCAGCGAGATGGATCATGGCACCGAAGCTCACGTCAGTCTTGTCGTAACGCGTCGCGATTCGGCGGAACGCTTTGAGAGTGCAAAAGAAGTTCTAGATGAGATGGCGCCAGTGATAGGTGTAAGTCGCAGGCTATCCGAGCACGTCGGGGCGGCTCTGGCGCGTGGTCTGCGGATCAGCGCCGCATACGCCTCGATGGTGTCGAGCGCGGCAACCGCCGTAACGGCACCCGCGACGTCGCCGCCTTTCCTGGCCGCCTTGACCAGGGCATCGAGCAGGTCGGCGATCCGCGCGAGACGCTCGCGCCCCTGGTCGGCCGACACGGTGACGGCCTCTTCGACGCGCTTCTTTGCCCGAAGGTGAGCACGCCCCACGAGCGAACGGAACATAGCCAGGGCGGCATCTGTGAGCGTCGCCTCGAGCTCGCGCAGCGTCGCGACCATGACGGAGTGACGTTGGGCGGGCCCCATCTGCTGAAACGCCTGCGCCGTGTAGCGCACGCCCCCGCGCGCCATCTGCGCCAGCCGCGGGCGGTAGGCGTCCGGCAGCGCCAAGGCCGGAACGCCCGTCGTCCGGAGGAGGTCAAGTTTGTCGAGCAGCTCGATGAGGGAGCGGCCGGCAACCCGCGACGGCGGCTCGCGCAGCCAGGACAGGCGGCTTTGGCGGACGTACGCCTTCTCGGACAGGAGCGCGTCGAGACTTCCGCGCGGGTTCAGAACATTAGTTGGTTTTGGCGATCGGCGAAGCCGGCAGGATGCTCCACTGAGTGCGCGCCTCATCACGACGACGCTAGGCTCGGCAGAGAAAGCCCGCAGAGTTCCGCATTCGCGTTGATGGCGATGGGCTCGCTCGTCACGCCCTCGTGCATTCTGCTGACCGGGAAATGGCCTGCTCACAGGGGTTTTCATTCGGTTTGACACCCGGGTCGTAATCGCACTAGTCTAATACGTTATAACATAATATTACGCACCAACCGGGCCACTTGCCCGCTGTTAGCTTTGGAGAGCCATCATGCCCGACAAGATCCCCGTCACTGTGCTCACCGGCTATCTCGGTGCCGGCAAGACGACGCTGCTGAACCGCATCCTGACCGAGCAGCACGGCAAGAAGTACGCCGTGATCGTCAACGAGTTCGGCGAGATCGGCATCGACAACGACCTCGTGTTGGGAGCCGACGAGGAGGTGTTCGAGATGAACAACGGCTGCATCTGCTGCACGGTCCGCGGCGACCTCATCCGCATCCTGGAAGGCCTGATGAAGCGCCGCGGCAAGTTCGACGCGATCCTCCTCGAGACCACCGGCCTCGCCGACCCGGCCCCGGTGGCCCAGACGTTCTTCGTCGACCAGGACGTCAAGGAGAACGCCCGCCTCGACGCTATCGTGACGGTGGCTGACGCCAAGTGGCTGAGCGACCGCCTGAAGGATGCGCCCGAGGCCAAGAACCAGGTCGCCTTCGCGGACGTCATCCTGCTCAACAAGACGGATCTCGTCTCCGCCGACGAAGTGAAGGAGGTCGAGGCCCGCATCCGCGCCATCAATCCCTACGCCAAGCTGCACCGCACGCAGAATTGTCAGATTCCGATTGGCGATGTCCTCGACCGTGGCTCGTTCGACCTCGACCGCATCCTGGAACTTGAGCCTCACTTCATGGAAGCCGAGGACGACGACCATCATGATGATGATGAACACGAACACGGACACCATGATCACGACCGGGGTGACCACGTCGAGGCGGATGAGCACGGCCGAACGGTCCATCGCCACGGGGGGCTGAAACATTACCACGACGAGGACATGCAATCCGTCTCGCTGAAGTCCGACGCCGACCTCGACCCCCAGCGTTTCCTGCCCTGGTTTTCCGATCTCACGCAGCGGGAAGGCCAGAACATCCTACGATCCAAGGGCATCCTGGCGTTCAAGAACGATCCCGTGCGTTTCGTCGTGCAGGGCGTCCACATGCTGATCGACGGGGCGCACCAGCGGTCGTGGACGGCCGAGGAACCGCGCCGATCGAGGCTGGTGCTCATCGGGCGACAACTCGACGAGGATCGCCTCAGGACCGAGTTCCAAGCCTGCGTGGCCTAGCGCGCACCGGATCCGCCTCCGGCGAGATTGGCGACGGAAGGGCAGCAAGGTGGAGGCTCGGCATAGCCACATCGGCCTCAGATCGAAGTCGGGCACAAAGTCGGGGCCACGAGGAACTTAAAGATACGTTATATCGTATAACTCTTCGAATTATCGGCTGCCGCATTTCGCTTGGCCTGCTCCGAGCAGGAGCGCTGTTGGAATGCTTCTCGGCTCTGTCGTGGAGTGATGTCATGCTGGGGACATGCGATATCGGCTGGGGAGCCGCATCTTGGGCGATGTCCGCGAGGGCGTTACGCCGATCTTGCGTCGCCGTCTTGATGGCCGTCGTCGTCCCATGCGGTCTGAACGGGGAGGATCGGTCGCTCGGCGGGCTCGTCAAGGCATGCGGCCGATCAGCCGGGCTGGACGACTACGTCGTGCTGGTCGCCGCCCCGCGCGTCGCCAGAGAGGCTGGCCTCTCGCGAGCGGACCGTTCCTTCGCCGCCTTCCTGTGTGGCTCGAAACAGCAAAGGGCGTGAACGGGCGCGATCGCGACTAGCAACTCGGCCGATCGGACGTTCCCGCGTCACATGCGGCGCACAGTCCCCGGATCTCCACGACACTGGAGCGTGGCCGGAACGTGGCCGCCGCGGCGTCGGCCTCAATGCGTTCCCGCAGCATGGGATCCTCGAACTCCGCCACGGTCCCGCAGCTGTCGCAGATGGTGAATCCCGTCGCCAAGCCATCGTGCGCGTGTTCGTGCGTCCCGTGATCGAGGCCCCGGCACGCCACGAAGGCGCTCATGGATTCGAGGCGGTGGACCTTGCCGGACGCGAGGAGCTGATCGAGCGCACGGTAGATCGTGGGGGGGCCCGACACACCGAAGGGTCGCAGTTTGTCGAGCAGGTCGTAGGCGCTCAGCGGCTTCTCGGTACGGCCGAGTTCCTGAAGGATCAGGGCGGAGGTGTTGGAACGCTTGCCGGTCCTGGCCATGGTGCCTCCTCGATCCAGACTTGACGAATGCCCCAGCCCGGTCTAGCCCTCAGAATAATATGTTATAACGTATGAACGCTCAAGAGCGTCAGAGAGGACGGTGCGAGGTGGACATCATGCACTATCTCGATCAGCGCCGCGCCCGCGCGAACGAAACCAAGCTTCTTCAGACGAAGCTGGCCGCAGACCTGCGACTGCGGCTCGACCTCGGAGACGACGATCTGGTGCGGGTCGGCGAGATCGGCTGCGGGGTGCCGGGCTGCGCGGATGTCGAGACCGTGTTCCTCCTGCTGAGGCCGAAGTGGCCGACCGAAATCGTCAAGATCGCGGCGCCTATGGCGGATGTCGGCCCTTCGGACCTCGACGACGTGGCCGTGGAACTGAGGGCGTGCTGCGCGGAGACCACCAGTGCTCAAGTTTGAGCGTCGAGCGGGCGCGCTCCGCCCGGCAGCTTCAGCGGTCGGGCTCGCGTTGCTGGCCTCGCGGCGCTCTGGGCGGCGGTGTCATGAAAGGCTTGGCACATACCGCGGCGCGATCAGGCCGGGCCGGCCCACTGTAGCCGCCGACCGCCGTGCCGGCTGGCGGAGCAGATCAGCGCGCGGCCCCGACGGCTAAGCGCCACACGGGAATAACCGCTTCGCTTTGATACGCCCTTCCCTCGTCGAGGGCTGCGAGTTGTGAAGCGGTTGTTCCCATGGGTGCCCTAAGTCCTCGTCGAGCCCTGCTTACATTCCACGGGCGGGCCCCGAAAATCCGATGGGGGACGGACGCCGTCGCCGAAGCGCAACTCACCCCGGGCGCAGCGTGCACGGTCCATGTCGCGCCCCCTCACTATCGACAAACCGTGATCAACCCCGAGAACGTTCATGCTCCATCAGGATCCTCCAAGTAGTCACCTCGGCCTGACAGCCGAGATCGTCGCGGCCTACGTGTCCCGCAACTCCGTACCGGCGGCGGATCTCCCGGCCTTGTTGACATCCGTGCATGGCGCGCTGGTCAGGGTCGCGGGCGGGTTGACGGCGGAGCCGGTGCCCGTGCCGGAGCCGTTGAAGCCCGCGGTACCGGTCAGGAAGTCGATCCAGGACGACTTCATCATCTGCCTGGAGAACGGCAGGCCGTTCAAGTCGCTGAAGCGCCACCTCTTCAGCGCCTACGGCCTGACGCCGGAAGAATACCGGGCGAAGTGGTGTAGCGCGTCAATTACGATGAGCGGTGCGCGTCAATTACGGTGAGCGCCTGCGGGTATGTTTCTTCGGCTTGTTGGCGCGGAGCGTCAAGCGTCAGGGTTGGTTGAGGATGGCCGTCGATGGCTCG
>JAABUM010004516.1_pt1 | contig 15612 bp, 17 predicted proteins | sample 5559161 | NCBI WGS metagenome assembly JAABUM01 (sample SAMN10711868, study PRJNA513369) | rock metagenome | isolation source: Antarctica rocks | place: Antarctica: Victoria Land, Siegfried Peak nord
GCCCGCTTGCGTTCCGAATCCTGACGCTTCCCCTCGACACGCTCGCCGCAGCCGGAGCCGGCGTCATCGCGCGGCGGAAGGTCGGGTTTGTTCACCGTCGACCGCGTCGACAAGGGCGCGGGCGCGCGCGGGTCGATGATGAGGGAGCCCAGGCCCTCGTAGGCGGCGATGGCCGGGAGGATGCCGCGCGCGACGTGGTGGATGCGCACGGCGTCATCCTCGGGGTTTGGGACGACGCCGACGACGACCGTGGGGTGGGCCATGACGCAGGCGGCGACGATCTCGTCGGCATGGGCAAGCAGGACGCGCTCGGCGGCGTCGATGGCCGCGAGGGAGTTAGGGCTGGCCATGGCCGGAGTCCCCGCGCTGCCACTGTTTATGCGCGTTGTACCACTCCTCCCCAAACGTGGCACGCAGCGTGTCGAACTCCGCATTGACGCAGGTGTCGCGCCGGAGCCTGCCGGGCGCGGCCGGCCGCTTGCAGGTGGCGCAGGTGTCCGCCCTATCGGCGGTCGCCGGCGCAACGCGCGTGAGCGGCGTATCGGCCGGCGCGTCGTTGTCCCACATGCTTATGCGTCGCTGCCCTTCTCGAGCCAGGCCAGATCGGCGCGCAGGATGCGCAGGACGGTTTCCCTGTCGGCGGTGTCGAGCGGGCGGGGGGCGCCGGCGCGGCCCTCGCGGAGCCGGACGATGCGGAGATCGTGGAGGTCGACCCGGCCCCGCGCGGCGGCCGCCGGCGGGGACGCGGGGGCGCGTGGCGGGCCGCCGGGGAGGTCGCCCGTCGCGGCGCGCAGGAGGTCGGCGACGTAGCGGCTGTGCGGCACGCCGCGCGCGGTCGCCTCGGCGCGCAAGCGACGCGCCAGGGCTAGCGGCAGGCGCAGGCTGAAGCTGCGCTCGGTATCCTCGGCGTACCGGCGACGCCACGCGCGCAACTGCGCGTCGTCGCCGGGCTGTGGCATTCCATATGACATCGACGACTCTCCTCGTCCTCTGGCCCGCCCAGTGTGTACTATCCCTCCCCCAGTATCGCCGACCGTGGCCTATCTACTTCACTGTAGCGTGCCCCTTGCGGCCGCATCATGCGTCGCCACACGCCCTCCTCCCGCGCTGTGTGGAGGTTCCGCGCCTGGCGCTGGTATGTCCGCCCTGTCTCCGTCCCTCATCTCGCCCGTGCATCTTAATGGCTGGTAGACCCGGCGCACGCGATCCGTGCCCCGAAAGCTCGCACGGGGGCCATCCGGCCATCCGCGCATCTATTGACAGGGCTTTGAGCGGCGTGTTATGCTCATTCCGACGTTGGAAAAGACGTTCCAATGTTGAAAGGGCCGGCGATGTGAGCGATTGTCGCGATCCGAGATACCCGCGGTATCCATGCGACGTTCGCCCCTGCGCTCCGGCGGGTAACCACGCTCGGCACGTATCACGATCGGCACGTATGAGGTAGAGGAGGTGGTAACACAAGGGTGTATTATCCCGGCCTTTGGCCGCCCGCGACGGGCGCGGCGCGCCAAGGTCGCCTTCGGTAGTCGGTATGAGGATTCGGTTATTGTAGTTATCCTTGATCCCCCTCATCCGCGCGGCTTAATACATAACATAATGTGGTCGCGGACGACGGGGTACACCCGCCGCTCCCACGTCCATGCACCAGATCCGTGCAAGAGTCACGGCGCCGTGCCCGCCGCGGTGGCGAGGGTTATTCGCCTGGTTGGCACAACAGACGAAAGGATCTCGGCGTGAAGATGCGTTCGATCCGGCTAGGTGGGTCCGCGCTGGTGCTGGCCTCCGTTATGGGCCTCCCCCTGACGGCGCAGGCCCATCAGGTCGCGCGGCCCGCAGCGGTGGACCTCACCGCCTCTAACTCGGTTTTCAGCGGTTTCGTTACCAAGGGCCCTGACGCCGGGACGCGCGTGGAGGGCCTGCTCTCGCTCACTGCGGGCGCCGGCGCCATGGCCCTCGGCGGCGTCCCCGTCCCGGCGCCGGCGAGCGCCGGCATGACCAGCAGGGGTATCACCTTGACCGTGACCCTACCCATGGGTGTGGTGAAGGGCATAGGGTCCGCCGCCGGCAGGAACGCCGCTGCGGGCACGTTCACAGGGCCACGAACCGGCGACCATGGGATGTGGACGGCCGAGGTCGCCCAGACGGTCGTCAGCTACGGCATCACCGGCAAGGTGAGCAGCGGCCCGCATCGCAACAACAACGCGCTTATCGGCGACCTGAACGGCTACGCCCTCGCCGACGGTACCATGTTCGGCACCTATACCGACAACAGCAAGGTTGGTCCCGGCATCGTGCCGCCGGTCTACGCTGTGCACGGCACCCTCGCCAACAACATGCTCACCGCGGGCATCACCCTCAAGGGTGGGACCACTTTTGGCCTCGTTGGCCACCTCGGCAAGCGCTACGGTCAGAACGTCGTCATCGGCGCGATGACGGGGCCGACCACACAGGACACGGGGACCTGGGCCGGCCTGGACAACGCGGCCACTCCCTAACTCGGCAGAGCCGAAACCAAAGTCGTGCGCATCTTGCGATCAACTTCACTCGTAAGGTACTACGCTTGTTCCGAGACCACGCTTGGAACAAGAGGCTCCTGACGGAGCAGCAAAGATCGACAAAAATTGTCGATGTCGGCGCCGTAAGCGCCTAACAGAGATGCCTGTGATGGCGCGCGAGACCGAGACCGCGGCGCGCGCCGGTTGTTGTATGGTAGGGCCAGCAAGCAGTAGGACAGACAGAAGGAGTACAACCACGATGGCTATGACTTTCAATGAGGAAAACGAAGCCGTACGGGAGTTGACCAGCGACCTCAAGAGCGGGCACCTGACGCGTGGGGCGTTCGTCACCAAGGCCCTCGCCATGGGCCTGTCGGTGGCCGTGGCCGACCGGCTCCTCAACTCTAACCCGGCGTTCGCCGCCAGCCCGGCCGAGCGCGCGTTGCAGCGGGAGGCCGCCGGCAAGACGTACCAGTACTGGACGCCGTTCGCGGGCGACGACGGCCCGCACATGAAGCTGATGGTCGACCGTTACAACAGCGCCAACCGCGGGACGTACTTCAATTACGTGCGCGTGGGCGGCGGCTACGAGACCAAGATGACCTCGGCGGCCATCTCGCACACGCTGCCGGACGTCGCGGCCTACCGCGCCGACTGGATCCCGGACGCCGTGGCGCGCCACATCTTCGAGCCGATCGACGACCTTGCGACGGCCAACCACATCGGATCCTCTGACTTTAACCCGCAGGTCTGGCAGGCCGGCGCGCAGGCCGGGCACCGCTACGCCATCCCGTTGGACACGCACGTCGCCGTGTTCTATTACAACAACGACATCCTGGCCAAGGCGGGCCTGCACAGGGCGCCGACGAACAAGGCAGAGTTCGACGCCGCGCTCGCGGCGGTCAAGAAGACGGGCAATATTGCCTTCCCGGTCAGCATCAACTGGCCGCTGCCGGTGCACTTCTGCACGTTCTTATGGCAGCAGGGCGGCTCGCTGTTCTCCAGCGACGGCAACAAGTGCACCTGGAACAGCCCGCAGGGCCAGAGGGCGCTACAGTACATCGTCGACATCGTGAACAGCGGCGCCTCGACCAAGAATATCACCGACGAGGGTCAGGTCGCCTTCCTGACCAAGAAGGCCGCGATGTGGATCGACGGCATCTGGTGGCTGCAGGGCGTCAAGGACGCCAAGTTCAACTACGGCGCTGCCCCGACCCCCTACATCTTCGGCAAGGCGGCCTGGACCGGTTCGCACCAGATGGTGCTGCCGACCAAGTCGCGCAGCGCGGCCGACCGCGCGGCGCTCGGCAAGTTCATCAGCTACATCGTCAGCAACTCGGTTGAGTGGGCCAAGGGCGGGCAGGTTCCGGCCAGCGCGGCGGTCCGCGAGAGCGCCGCGTTCAAGGCCGTGCAGCCGCAGGCCACGATTGCGACCGAGGAGCCGTACGTGCAGCTTGTCGGCCCGAAGCCCGGCCAGTCGGCCGCCTTCTACAACTCGTTTACCGCGTCGGCTGGCCAGGCAGTCGCCGGCAAGATGAGCGTGAAGGCGGCGCTCGACCAGAGCGTGGCCTTGGGCAACAAGCTGCTGGCCTCGTCGCGCGCCGCCTTCGGCTCCGGCAACAGCGACTAGGCGATTAGTGACTAGTTATTAGTGGTTAGTGGTGAGCGATCGGTGGCCAGAACACTGTTCTGACCACCGATCACCCGCCCCTAACCACTTCGCGCGTGCTGGGACGCGTGGACGCGTGGATAGTCGGATACTGGGCCAGCGGGCGTCCCGCAGCCCACACCGTCATACGATAGTGAGAGTAGACCAGGACCATGGGCCATGAAAGGGTGGGGACACATGGCGGTCATTGACACGATACCGAAGCAGCCGGTCAAGGCGGCCCAGCGCGGTAGGGCCGGAGCGCTGGGCATGGGCCGCACCCGCTACGGCGAGAACCCGCTGGTGCCCTACCTGTTCATCCTGCCGCATCTGCTACTGTTTGGCACGTTCATCCTCTTTGCCACCGTGCTCGGCTTTTGGATCAGCCTGCACAAGTTTGACTTCCTACAGCCCGTGCACCCCTTCATTGGACTGACAAACTACCAGCACCTACTGCTTACACCGGGCAATCTCTACCACGACTATTTCTTCGCCGCGCTGCGCAACACGCTCATCTTCGTGGCCATGACCGTGCCCACGCTGGTGATCCTGGGCCTGCTGCTGGCCAACCTGCTCAACAGCAAATTCCGTGGGCGCAACTTTTTTCGGGCGGTCTACCTGGCGCCCTGGGCCCTGAGCGCGGTGGTCATTGCCACGCTGTGGCACTTTATCCTGCAAGACCCCAACGAGGGTCCCGTCAACCTGCTTCTTAAGTCCCTGCACTTGCCGCAGGTGTCGTTCTTCGCCTCGCAGATCTGGGCGTGGACCTCGATCAGCGTCGCTACGATCTGGTGGACGGTTGGCTTCAACATTATCGTGCTGCTGGCTGGCCTGCAAAATATCGCCGAGGACCTCTACGAGGCGGCCCAGGTAGACGGCGCAGGGGCTGCCGCACGATTCTGGAGCATCACCCTGCCCAGCCTGCGGCCGGTGCTGCTCTTCGTGACCGTGAACCAGATGCTCGCCTCGTTTAACGTGTTCATCCAGCCGCAGATCATGACCATGGGCGGCCCCGGCGACTCGACCTACTCCATGGTCATGCGCATCTGGGACACGGGCTTCCCCCAGGATAAGATGGGCATGGCCTCGGCGATGAGCTTCTCGTTCGCGATCCTGCTGATGGTGCTCAGCGTCGTCAGCTTCCGTTTCTTCAACACCGAGCGGGCCTAGGGGCGAGGGGAGGGCTACGATGGAAGGAACGGTACGGCAAAGCAGGACCGTTGTCAGTGCCCGCGCGACATCTAGGGCCTTGACCCCGCGCGCACTCAAACAAATCGTTATCTACGCGCTGGTCGCGCTTGTGGCGATCATCATCGTCGCGCCGCTGGCCTGGATGGTCAGCACGGCTTTCAAGCCGTCGGCCGAGTGGTACAGCGTAAATATCATTCCGTACCACCCGACGATGGACAATTTCAGGCAGCTGTTCACGTACCCGGACGCCCCGGTGCTGCGCTGGTTCGTCAACAGCGTCATTGTGGCCACGATTGAGGGCGCGCTGGTGTTGGGGGTATGCGCGCCGGCGGCCTACGCCTACGCGCGCCTGGAGTTCAAAGGGCGTAAGGTGCTCTTCTCGATGATCGTGAGCACCCTGCTGGTTCCCTTCGTGATCTTCCTGGTGCCCGACTTCCTGATCATCGCCCAGATGGGCTTGCTCAACAGCTATGGGGCAGTGCTCATCCCCGGCCTGGGCAGCGCCTTCGGCGTGTTCTTCCTGCGGCAATTCTTCCTGGGGCTGCCGACCGAGATGGAGGAGGCCATGCTGATGGACGGGGCCAACCGCTTCCGCATCCTGCGCTCCCTGGTCATCCCGCTCAGCAAGGGCGCGCTGGCGACCCTGTTCGTGCTGAGTCTGCTGACCAGCTGGAACGACTACCTGTGGCCGCTGCTCGTGCTGACGTCGCCCGATATCCAGACCCTGCCGGTCGGCATCGCCAGCTTCCAGAGCGAGTACGCCAATTACCCCGGTACGGTCATGGCCGGCGCGCTGATCGCCACCATCCCCGTGCTGATCGTGTTCACCGTGCTTCAGAAGTTTATTGTGCAGAGCGTGGCCAGCGCGGGGCTCAAGGGCTGATGCGCCTTCCCCGTTTCCCCCATCCCCCCTGGCACACCTCCCCGACGACGTTGGCGCGATCGGGCTGGGTGTAGATAAGGACGCCGCATGGCCGTAGTCGGGACTCCGCGGCCGAGGGCCGCCGAGCGGAACGCCACCCGGCGGCGCGGCCGCTACGGTGAGAGCGTGTTGTTGCCTCTTCTCTTCGTCGGCCCGCACCTAATCCTGTTCCTCCTGTTCGCCGTCTTCGCGACCCTATTGGGGTTCTGGATAAGCTTGCACAAGTTCGACTACCTGCAGCGCATCCACCTGTTCGTGGGTCCGCGCAACTATCAGCATCTCCTGCTGAAGCCAGGCAACCTTTTTCACGACGAGTTTATCCCCACGATGATCGGCGCCTTCACCTTTGTTGTCACCGTGGTCCCGGCGCTGGTGATCCTGGGGCTGCTGTTGGCCAACCTGCTCAACACGAAGGTGCGGGCGCGCGGTTTCTGGCGAACCTGCTACGTACTGCCGTGGCCGCTGACGGGGACCGTGGTCTCGCTGATCTGGTACTTTATCTTCCAGGGACCCGACGAGGGGGTAGTCAACTTGTGGCTCAAAGCCCTGCGCCAGCCGCAGGTCAGCTTCGAGTCCGACCCGCTGTGGGGGACGCTGATCGTGCTGGGGCGCTCCGTGTGGTGGCAATTGGGCTTCAACATTATCGTGCTGTTGGCCGGCTTGCAGACCGTTTCCCGGTCGCTCTACGAGGCGGCGCAGGTCGACGGCGCAGGGGCGGTCGGTCGCTTCCGCCACGTGACCTTGCCCGGCATCAAACCAATGCTGCTCTTTGCTCTGCTCGTCGACCTGATCGGCGCGTTCGTCGGCTTCGGCGGCGCCGGATCCGAGGGCGGCTCGGCCTCGCCGGTCGTGTCACTAATCTGGAACACGGGCTGGCAGATGGACAACATGGGCATGGCGGCCACGATGAGCTTTGTGTTCGGGGCGCTCATCGTGGTGTTGAGCCTCGTCTTGTTCCGGTTCTTTTTCACCGAGCGCGCCTGACACGGCTAGGCTAGAGAGGGCAAGGACGTGCGTGTCGCTGTATCGAGCAGGGGGCTGGTAAGGGGGCGGCGAGGCGGGCGCGTGATGTGGCGGGGGCGCGTCGCCCGGCGCGCCGCGCTCCACGTCGTCGTCGCGCTGGGCGCCCTCGCCATCCTGTCGCCGTTGCTGTGGGCGCTCGGAGCCTCCTTGAAGCCCCAGCCCGAGGCGTACAGCCCCGCCCTGTGGCCGTTCCACCCGACGCTGGGCAACTTCATCGCGCTATTCTCGCAGCCAGGGGCGCCAATGGGGCGCTGGCTGTTCAACAGCTTGTTCGTCGCCGGCCTCGAGGGCCTGCTGGTGCTGGCCCTGTGCGTGCCGGCAGCCTACGGCTACGCGCGGCTGGAGTTCCGCGGGCGCAATCTGCTCTTCGCCATTCTGCTAGGCGCGCTGCTGCTCCCCGACATCATCTTCCTGGTACCTAACTTCCTGATCATCCAACAGCTCGGGCTGATCGACAACGATGCGGCGGTGCTCTTGCCGGGCCTGGGCAGCGCCTTCGGGGCCTTCGGCATCTTTTTCCTGCGCCAGTTCTTCCTGGGGGTGCCGGCGGAGGTCGAGGAAGCCATGCTGATCGACGGGGCGAACCGCTGGCGCATCGTGTGGTCGCTCGTCGTGCCCCTGAGCAAGGGCGCGCTGGCGACCCTGTTCGTGCTGACATTCCTGCACAGCTGGAACGACTATACCTGGCCCAACGTCGTGCTGACCTCGACCGACAACCTGACCTTGCCGCTCGGTCTGAGTCAGAGCCTGGGCGCGTACGGCTCGACGGGCGTCGTGATGGCGGCCGCGGTCGTTGCCTCTGTCCCTGTAATCGTCATATTCGTGGCGCTACAGCGATTTATCATACAGAGTGTGGCGAGCGCTGCGCTCAAAGGATAGCGGACTCTCGAAAGGAGTATCGTCACCATGCGTCTGGCAACCTTCCGGCTCGCGATCGCGGCCGTGCTTTGTCTGTCCTTCGTCGGCCTCGCGGAGTCGCACGCACAGGCGTGGCCCGTCGACAACCACGCCCGCATCGCGCATATCGCGCATGTGAACACGGGTCACGCGGCCACCCGGCCCGCGACCTATCAGAACCCCGTCTACGCGCCGGACTTCCCCGACCCGAGCGTGCTCAAGGTCGGGGACGACTATTACGCCTACTCCACCACGACGGGCTGGGAGCCCACCGACCACCTCTTCCCGATCCTGCGCTCGCGCGACCTGGTGCACTGGCGCTACGTCGCCGACGCTATGCCAAGCAGCCCGGCGTGGGGGACGGGTGACTGGTGGGCGCCCGACGTCATAGCCTACAAGGGCACGTACTACATGTACTACGTTGGCCTCGGCTTCAAGGCCAACACGCACTGTGTCGCGGTAGCCACGGCGACGAAGCCAACGGGTCCCTTTACGCACCGCCACATCATCGGCTGTGGCGACGAGAAGGGCCAGGGTTACATCGACCCCGCGCCGCTCATCGAGAGCAACGGCAAGGCCTACCTCTACGTGTCTGTCGATGACCCCTACCACAACATCTCAGTCATCCCGCTCAAGGCCGACCTCATTCACGCGGCCGGCCCGCGCAAGGAGTTGTTCACGCTCACGCAGGCGTGGGAGCATGGAGCCAACTTCAGCACCGTCGAGGGACCCTTCACGGTCAAGCATGGCAAGACCTACGACCTGTTCTACTCGGGGAACGACTGGAAACACGATTACGCGATGGGTTACGCCACGTCGTCCTCGCCGCTAGGGCCGTTCAAGAAATGCGTCTGCAACCCGATCCTGCACGACGCCAGGGGGGTGACCGGGCCGGGGGGCGGGTCAGTCGTGCAGGGGCCGGATGGCGGCTGGTGGCTGGCCTACCACGCGTGGACCGGCGGGCCGGGCTACGACACGGGCGGGGTGCGCAACCTGCGCATCGACCCACTCACATGGACAGGTGATCGAGTGAGCGTGCGCGGACCTACGCTGGGGAAAGAGCCGCTGCCGTAATCGAGGGCGCGCGGAGCGCTCCACCAACCAGTTGAAGGGATAGTTGATGCGCATGGGGGCGCAAACGCGACTACCCCTGCGACATGTGGTACCAGCAGCCCTGGTGGCCCCTCAACGGGGTCGTCGACGGCTACCTGGCCCGCCTGTGCGCCCTGATGTCCCAGGGCGAGATGGTCCCCGAGTTGCTCGTCCTGCACCCCCAGGAGAGCTTGTATCCTCTGCGCCGCCCCTGCCGGGCCAGGATGTGTGGGACGTGTATCACGCGGGGGACGCAGAGTGGATCGCGCCGGTCGAGCGGGCCTTCGACCTGTTGAGCCGCGATCTGCTCGCGCTGCAGCGCACGTTCGACTATGGGGACGAGGCGATCCTGGCCGAGGCGGCGTGGGTGGACGCCGAGGGGCCGCACCTGTGCTGGCTGTTTAGTTCATCCGTGCGGCGATACTCTATGTTTCGCCGCACGGATGAACTAAACAGCCAGCACAACCGGGGTCCGAGCGCCGCGATGCGCCGCGCCGCGTCTTCCAGCTTCGCACGGCTCCCAATGACCATACCCGCGAGCGTTTCGGCTTCGGGGAGGTTTGGCGTCACGACCAGGGCCAGGGGCAGCAGGTCCGTCCGCAGGGCGCGCACCGCGCCCTCCCGCAGCAGCCGGTCGCCGCTCTTGGCCACCATGACCGGGTCGACGACCAGGCGCGCGATCCCGTGCGCGTGAATGCGCCCCGCCGTCGTGGCAATAATGGCGGCGCTGGCGAGCATACCTGTCTTTGCCGCGCCGGCCCCGATGTCCTCCAGCACCGCGTCAATCTGCGCCGCGACAAGCGCGGGCGACACCTCCTCCACGGCGCGTACGCCGACCGTGTTCTGCGCCGTGACGGCCGTGAGCGCGCTCGTGCCGTACACCCCCAATGCGGCGAAGGTCTTGAGATCGGCCTGAATTCCGGCGCCCCCACCCGAGTCGGACCCGGCGATTGTTAAGGCCGTTGGCGCCTGTGCCCCTGTTCCTGCTCCATCCCCATCCATCGCCCTATCCTTCTTCATATCCGTCGCCTACCAGGTGGAGCAGCGTGCCCGCGCTGCCCCGACCGCGCGGCCTCCACTTCGTCACGCAGCGCGCGCGCTGCCCCCGCGACGTCCGCGGCCAGGGTGACGGCCGTGATCACCGCCACGCCCACCGCCCCCGCGACGATACAGGAGGCGGCGCGGCCAGGTGCGATGCCCCCGATCGCGACGACGGGCAATGTGGTCGCGCGGAGCACGCTCTCCAGCCCGTCGATACCAATAGGGGCGCTGGCGTCCGCTTTCGATGACGTGCCGTAGACAGCCCCCGTGCCCAGATAATCCGCCCCTGCCCGCTCGGCGTCCCGGGCCTCCACGGACGTGCCGGCGGAGAACCCGATGGTCGCCTCCGGCCCCAGTCGTGTCCGCGCCGCGGATACCGCCAAGTCGTCGGGACCGAGATGGACCCCGGCGCCGACGGCGGCGGCGATGTCAACGTGGTCATTGACGACGAAGCGCGCCCCCGCCGCACGCGTCAGCGCCGCCAGCACGTCCGCGGCGGCCACCAACTCACGGGGCGACGCCTCTTTATCGCGCAGTTGCAGCACGGCGGCACCCCCCTGCAACGCCGCCCGCGCGACGTGCATTAGGGCGCGCCCGGCCGTTAGACGCGGGTCCAACACTACATAGAGCGTGAGATCGAGATCCATCACGGCGGCGCCATTAGCCGCCCCCGAAAGGAGCGACGACTTCCACCACGTCGCCGTCGTTGATGAGGACGTCGGCGAACCGCGCACGGCCCACTGGTTCACCACGCAGCTCGACGACGACGAAGCGCGGGTGGACTTTGGGCCGGGTCTCCAGAAATTGTTGCACCGTCATGGGCTCCGTAAGCCGCTCTGGTTTTCCATTGAGCGTAATCGTGATCATGCCGTGTCTCCTCCGTCCACGTTTCCTTCATGGGGCACCGGCCTCAGGGCGTGGCTGCGCGAGCGCCGAGAGCGCGAGACGCGCCCGCCCACGTCCGGCGAATCGTCCGGTGCATGAGGTAGGGGTAAGGCGCCATTGCCCCCCGTATCTCCCTGCATCAGCGCATAGAGCGCCGCGATTGCCCGGCTAGGATCGGTCGCCGCGCCGACCGCGCGGATGATAGCCACGCCGGCGGCCCCCGCGTCCAGGACCTCGTCCAGCGTCGTCTGGTCGATGCCGCCAATCGCGATGAGCGGAAGCTGGACGGCCGCGCGCACCGCGCGCACGAGCGCCACCCCCACGCCAGCGACGCCGGGATGCGACGCGGTCGGGTAGATCGTGCCCAGGAGCGCGTAGTCGACGCCCTCCCGCTCCGCCGCCCGCGCCTCCGCGACGCCGTGGACGGAGCGCCCCAGCAGGAGGCGTGGGCCGACGACGCGCCGCGCGGCGGCGACGGGCAGGCCGTGGTCGCCAAGCTGGACGCCGTCGGCCTTCGCGGCGACGGCGACATCCGCGCGGTCGTTGACGATGAGCAGCGCGGGCGGCGCGATGATCGCACGCAAATCGATGGCCAGGCGCCACAACGCGGCGGCCGTCATGCCAGGTCCGCGTAGGTGGACGGCCACGGCGCGTCCGCCCGCGACGGCGCGCTCCGCCAGGTCAGCTGGCGCGATGGCGTGCTCCTGGCATAGCGCCGGGTCCACGATGAGGTGGAGGCGCGGCAGGGGCGGGCGCGGCGCGGCGCGGCCCTGATCGGGGGTCATGCCCCCACGACCCCCGCGAGTGGGCTGCTCGCCGACGCGTAGGCTTTGGGCGGCATCCGCCCCGCCAGGAAGGCCGCGCGCCCCGCGTCGACACCGGCGCGCATGGCCGTGGCCATCAGGCCAGGCCGGTCGGCTAGGGCGAGCGCCGTGTTGACGAGGCAGGCGTCCGCGCCCAGTTCCATCGCCAGCGCCGCGTCGGAGGGGGCGCCGATGCCGGCGTCCACCACGACGGGTACGCTAGCCTGCGCGATGATGATTTTGATCTGCTCGCGCGTGACCAAGCCCTGGCCCGAGCCGATAGGCGAGGCCAGCGGCATCACCGTCGCCGTGCCAATCTCCTGCAAGCGCGCGGCTAACACGGGGTCGGCATTGATGTAAGGGAGCACCGTAAAGCCCTCGTCCACCAGGATACGGGCGGCCTCCAACGTGCCGATAGGGTCGGGTAAGAGGTAGGTGGGATCGGGGATAACCTCAAGCTTGATTAGGTCGCCCAGGTCCATGGCGCGGGCCAGGTGGGCGACGCGCACGGCCTCCTCCGCCGTCCGCGCCCCCGCCGTGTTGGGCAGGATAGTGTAGCGGTTCCAGTCGATTTCGTCCAAGATCGTGCGCGCGCCGGGCGTGTCTAGATCGAGTCGGCGCAAGGCCACGGTGATAATCTCCGCCCCCGACGCCTCCAGCGCGGTGCGCATGTCCTCGGCGGAGCGATACTTGCCGGTCCCGACCAGGAGCCGCGAGCGAAACGTATAGCGTCCGATCCGTAAAACGTCGTCCATGGCCTAGCCTCCTCTGTGTGTGATGTCTGATGTGCCTACAAGTGTGTATCGTCACGGGCGCGGGGGCATGCCGCCGCTCGCCGCCGCCCCGACCATTCATTAGGGCAGCAACGCCGTCGTTAGGGCCGCGCGGGCGTTTAGGCGCTCCCGCAGCAAGCGCGTACGCGTCATCCAATCGGCGTAGGTCTGCCACCGCGCCGCGGACAGCGTGCCGTAGCGCCCGCGCTCGTCATGGAACAGGGGGCTGAGGAGACGAATGCTGCGCTCGATCAGCGATTTACTGTGGGAGAGCACGCCGGGGACGCGGAGCAGGATGCGCGCGGCCTCGGCGGGGTGCGCGACGGCGTAGGCGTAGCCCTGAAACGTGGCGCGCTGGAAGGCGCGCACCGTGGCGGCCTCGGTCTGGAGGCGCGCCGCGCTCGTCGCGAAGACAAGTTCATCGTAGGCGGGCACGCCGTTCTGGTCCAGGCGCATGACGTTGACGCGATAGCCCTGTTGTTCGGCCTGCAGGACCGCCCATGTCCAGTAGACGCCCAGCACGGCGTCGACCCGGCGCGCCAACAGATTCGGCAGCAGCCCGTAGCCAACCACCACGACCTTGACCCGGCGCGGGTCGCCGCCGTCGTGCCGCACGATGGCCGCGAGATTCGTATAGTCATTGGGGAGGCCGGCGACGCCTACGACCTTCCCTTGCAGTTGGCGCGGTCGGGTGATGCCCGATCCGGCGAGGGCCACCGCGCAGTCGAGCGGGTGCCGCACGATGGCCGCCGTCGCCACCACTGGGAGGCCCTGGGCGCGGGCGAGCAGGACGGTCGGCTCATAGCTGACCGCGAGGTCGCCCGTGCCATGGGAGACAAGCGTGAGCGCCTCGGCCGCTCCGGTGGGGACGCGTGGCGTGACGGCGAGGCCGGCACGGGCGTAGTAGCCCTTGGCGAGTGCGACGTAGATGCCGGCATGATCGGAGTTTGGGTACCAGTCGAGCCAAAGGGTGAGCGGCCGCGGCGCGCAGCTCATCGCATACCCTGGAAGGCGGGCCTGCCCCGCACTCAGAAGGATGAGGACCGCCACGAGCGAGAAAACGGCGACCCGACGCATGTGTACCATCTCTATCTATGCCCCCCGCGCGACGCGCAACTCGTCGATGGACGGACCATGCAGGCAGATCCGGGAGAGGGGAAAGAGACGCGGAGGGTCTCATCGCGCATATCGATGAGGATGAGAACCCATACACAGATGATCTTCCCTCACGCAGGCATTACCCTGATCAGGTGCGACGGTCGGTGGCGTCCATTGGCCACCCTCTCAGCCCGGCTACCCGAGCTCCCGCAGACTGTATGCTGTCCATGTCTACCGTATCAGGGATGGAGCGCGACGTCAACTAATGGTGTGGCGCGGGCAGGGCAATCGCATCTAAATTTCGGGCCTTGAGAGGCCCACATCTAGGCCGTCGTACGGCAGTACCGCGTCATGCATCGCCTTTTCGTCCCACGTAGAAGCGCGGCCGCGTGTCTATACGAGCCAATCGCGGGATTCTCGGCCGCATAGGTCGCATCATTCCTGATAAATATGTCTCACAATAGCGTGAAAGCGAATTTAGATGCAATTGCCCTGGTGGCGCGGGCACGGTCTGTGAAAAGTCGGCGGGTCCCACCGGGAGCGCGGGCGTCTCGCCCGCCCCGGCGTCCGCGGGCGTGGGCCGGCCATCCCCGCAGGGCCGGCGCGTCGCCGCCCATCAGGCGCTCATCCCGGCGTGCGCACCGGGGCGGGCGAGACGTCCGCGCTCCCAGAGCCGACGAGGGCGGGCGAGACGCCCGCGCTCCCAGAGCCGACGAGGGCGGGCGAGACGCCCGCGCTCCCAGGACTTTTCACAGACCCTGGTGGCGCGGGGCGCGCTGGTCGACGTACGCGTCATGATAGGGAGAGAGAGGGATAGCGTCATGCTTGCCGCCGTGACATCTCCCCGCGCGGCCGCCGCAACGCTCCCCCCGCGACGACCATGAGCCGCCCTTTCTGGCTGTTTTTGCCCAACGCACCGAAAAGGTAAAAAGCTCCTAACGGATGTGCATCTTGCCCTGTATCCTACGTGATCGCAGCCGGGCGAGAATTCAGCGCCTCTGCAAACTATCTGCACGATGATTTTGGCAACGGTATGTGCATGACGCATGGGAAAACCCCTGCTCCGCTTGAGACTGGAGTGCGGAGGTGTGCAAAAAGTAGACTTCCCGCACTTTATGGAATCGACCCCGCTGATCTCTTTCCCAAAGGGACAATAGACGGCCCGTATCCTAACTTACAGGAAGTTTGACCTTTTCGAGGGGTTGGGCACAAATAACCTATCGCGAAGTGATCGACCTCGACGACACGCCGTTGAATCCCGACGGGAGTCAGGTTGTCGTCACAGCAATCCCCAACGGTGTGCTCTACTCGGAGGACGAGCAGGCTATCCATGCCGCCTTCGATGATCTGATGCTCGCGCTGCTGCGCGCAACGCCGCGAATCGTGTCGCGCGCGACCATCGTTGGGCTTGGGGCGAGCGGCACAGCCGCCTACAGCGGGCCTAACGGCGTCCCCTTGTTCGCGTACCAGCGCAACGAGACGGTGTTTCGCCTGTGCGTGAAGGTGCGATGATGTGCGCGGCGACGACACGGCCAAGAGGATGATAACATTGCACACGCCGGCAGATAAGAAGTTTACTAAGGCAGACGTGTGTGCGGTATAGCCACACGTAACCGTAGTCATGCGGCTGACCGCTCTGGTGGTGCTGCTACTGGGTGCGGGAAGGGAACAAGGCGTCCGCGTGCGGAGGGCCGTCCGCGACGGGGCGCACGGGGCGCGGTAAGCGGGATAGGATGGGCCGGCA
>JAABUM010004517.1_pt1 | contig 15607 bp, 13 predicted proteins | sample 5559161 | NCBI WGS metagenome assembly JAABUM01 (sample SAMN10711868, study PRJNA513369) | rock metagenome | isolation source: Antarctica rocks | place: Antarctica: Victoria Land, Siegfried Peak nord
GCACCAGGATTTTTGCTCGGTCGTACAACGTGGGCTCCTTATCTCGCGGTGCCGCACTGGGGCACCATACAGCATCGTATTTATCGACAAGTATGATGCACGAGCGGGGGCGCGCGCCATGCACCCCGCCACCGCCCCGCCACGCGGTGGGATCGCTGCTCGCTTGCGCCCCGCGAGAGCGGCGGCGAGACTACGGCGCAGACGGGGTTTTGTTCGCACAGGAGAGGAGCTGACGATGACCGGACGTTCGGCGGCGAAGGGTTTTGCGATCGAGTGGCTGGAGCGGGAGCGCCCGCGCCTCTCCGAATTCGACCTGGCGATCTGGCGCTATGCCGAACCGGCCTGGCGCGAGTACCGCTCGGCGCGCGCCTACGTGGACCTCCTCCGCGCCGAGGGGTTCGACGTGGAAGTGGGGTCGGGCGGGATGCCGACCGCGTTCACCGCGACCTGGGGCGACGGCGGGCCAACCATCGGCAGCTACGCCGAGTACGATGCGGTGCCGGGGAACTCCCAGCAAGCGGTGCCACGCCGCGCGCCGCGCGCGGGACTACACCCCCACGCGGCGGGCCACACCGATCCGCACTCGATGCTCGGCACCGCCGCCCTCGCCGGATTGCTGGCGACGAAGGCGGCGATGGAACGCTACAAACTGAAGGGGACGTTGCGTTTCCACGGCGAACCGGCGGAGAAGGTCTGCGGCTCGAAGCCGATCCACGCGGCGAAGGGCTACTATGACGGGGTCGATGCCTACCTGGCCTACCACCCCTGGCCGCGCAACAGCGTCACCTGGGAGACTCACTTCGGTTCCTATTGGAGCGCAGTCTTCACCTTCGAGTGTCGCGAGCCGGAGCGCTGGATCGATCGGTCGCTGATGCCGCAAAGCGCCAGCCACGCCGTCGCCCGCGCGCCCGGCGCGGTCGATGCCCTGTGCCTGATGTACACCATGACCAAGTACACCAAAGAGGCGATGTTCCCGCATACCGGCACCTGGACAGTCAACGAGTACATCCTCGCCGCCGGGGACGCGACAGCGGACAATCTCGCGCCGAAGTTCAGCCAGATCCAGTACGCCTGGCGCGCGGCCAATCTGGGCACGCAGGAGCAGATCTACCAGGTGCTGGAACAGAACGCGCGCCACGCGGCGGCGGTCACCGGCTGCGACGTCTCGGTACGCTGGGTGACCAAGACCCGCGTCGGCCTGCCGAACCTCGCGCTGGCCGGCCTCACCTATCGCAACCTCGAGGCGGTCGGCGCGCCGACCTGGGACGCCGAGGCGCTCGACTTCGGGCGGGCGATGCAGCGGGAGCTGGGCTATGCGGAGACCGATTTCCCCTTCCTGCCGGAGAACGGGACGCTGACCACGCCGCAGGAGTTCGAGGCGGGGCTGCGCGCGGCGCTGCCACCCTGGCAACTGCACCAGAGTGCCGATGATTATGTCGAATACTGCTGGCACGCGCCGACGGTGCGCCTCCTCACCGCGCGCCCCACCTTGCGGTCCGGCGACCCGCGCTACGGCGCGCCCGCCTGGGCCTACAACGCCCTCGGTGGGGTGGCGGCGGCGGTCGATCCGGGGCTTTTCGTGGCCGGGAAGACGCTGGCGCTCACCGCGCTGGACCTGATCGAGGAGCCGTCCGCGCTCGCCCGCTGCCAGGCCGAGTTCGTGGAGCGCACCGGCGGCGGGGTTGGCGGCGCGCGGTGGGTCGCACCGCTGCTGGCGCGCGACTTCCCTTCGCCGCACGATCTCCCCTGGCCGCAATACGTGACGACGACGCGTGGCGAGGAGTGGTGGATGCCGGAGCCGACACCGGGCGCGGCGATCCCCCTCTGAGCGACCCCGATCCGTAACCGTTTACGTGGAGGATACCGATGGATATCGCGAAGCTTCGTACCCTGCTCGATTACGGCACCTGGGCCAATGACCGACTCTTCGACCAGATCGCGCAACTCGCGCCCGAGCAATTCATCGCCGAGCCGGCGGGCGCGCTGCCGAGTGTCCGGCACATCCTGACGCACATGCTCGCGGCGCAAACGCTCTGGCTGGCGCGTTTCCGGGCCGACACTGCGGCGCGTATCCCCACGGAAGAAGACTTCCCGGATCTGGCGACCCTACGCCACGCCTGGGGGGAGCATCGCCAGTCCCTGGACAGCTATGTGGCGACGCTCGACGACGACGCGCTGCAAGGCCCGTTCCGCTTCGAGCGGCGCGGCGCGGCGCTGACGCTGCCCCTCTGGCAGATCTTCATGCAGCTTTACGGACATGGCGTGCAACATCGGGCGGAGATCGCCGCGCTCCTCACCGACTACGGGCACTCGCCGGGCGACCTCGACTTCCTCTTCTTCGTCATGTCCGCCAACTGAGCGCGCGTCGGGTGGCGACGGGCCACCGTCGCCACCCGATACACGCTGCTCAGTCGGCGCTCGCCGTCGCGGCCTGGAAGCGCCGCGAGGAGATGAAGGTCTGATTGCCGCCCTGATCGGTCGGCGCGGCGATCCTCGCGGGCTAATCGGACAGGGTTAGCGGGGCGGCGGTACCGGCACTCGCGCTGGGGCTGGCGGCGGTGGCGGTGGCGGCCGCTGTCATCGGTGTCGCCGCCGACGCCGCCTATGACGCTGTCGGCGCGACGCTCGCAGCGATGCTCGGGGCGCTGCTCGGGCTCGTGGCCGGGGCCACGGTCGCGGCGGGGATGGTGCCGCAGGTGGCGACGGCGGTGGCCGCGCCGAGCGCGCTCATCAGCGCAAGAAATTGTCGCCGTGGCATCCGGCCAATGCGCAGGCGCTCGGCGAAGCGTCCCACCTGCTCGGTGTCTTGCAACTAATCGGTCGGTGTCGGCACTGGCATCGGCCCCTCCTTGCGTCGCGACAGGCTACGCACCGCGACGCAGACGGGCGGTCCGATGGCACTCCTCGCGGAAGGCCGATCGTGCCGCCAACAAGTATCGCGATGTGGCCTGTCTCTCTATGCTAGTCCGCGCGGAGAAGCATTGCATCAGCCAGGGAGCACGAATCGCGGGACACCGTTGTGTCATCCGGCACAAATCGCCCGAAGAATCAGGAGACAATGATGCTGTATGACCAGCGATCGGTTTTCGCGATTCGGAAGGGTTTACCAAAAGAGAAATCTATCGTCGCTGTGCAAGTCGCTGCCTCACCGACAGATCAGACGACGAGAGGCAATGCCCTATTCACAGGCATGCGCGGGGAATCAGTGTGCTGTGGTGATCGGCAGGAACGTGCCATCCGCCGCGCGCGACACCGGCTGCACCCCAACGACCGCCTCCCGATTCAACGGCCCGTAGAGGTGCGGGTAGTCCGGCCCGGCGGCATCGTAGCGCCAGGGGGCGCTCGCACGATCCAGCTCGACGGTCAGCAGCAGGTAGGGGCGCGGATCGGCCCGATAGTAGCGATTCGCCACCTCATGGACGATCGCCAGGGTCCGCGTCGTGTGGATGAACCCTTCGTCGGCATACGCGGGTGGCGCATAGGTCGGGGCCGCCGGGTCATACTCGTCGCGCGGGACCAGATGGTACGTCAGCATCGCCCCTCCTATCGCAGCACACGCAGTCCCGGCAGCGTACCAAGTGCGGGGCGTGTGGCGCAAGGAACCGCCACACGCGCATGCCGTATACCGTCTCTGGAGTATCGGGGAGCACGCCGACTCAGATCACCAGCAAGAGCCCCACGAGGATCCCGGCGAGGAGGGCGACGAGACCAACCAAACCAACGATCAACCGCTGTGCGTACAGCGGCAAGGCGACGACGGGGGGCATGGCTCGCTCCGCAAGGGGAGCGGCGACAATCGGCGAGGCTCTCGGGGCTGCGTCACGCTGCGCCTCGTGGTGTGACAGGGATGCCGACATGGGGGGCGACGCGACCTCGGCGGGGATGTCCTGCGTCTCCGCATCGCCAAGCGCGAAGAGGAGAGCCGAGCCGGTCGGGTAGCGCTCGGCGGGGCGCTTCGCCAGGGCGCGCAGCAATGTCCCCGCCACCGCCGGACCGAGGGCCGGGTTGAGGGTGTTAGGGGCGGGGGGCATCGACTGGAGTTGCTGCGTCAGGATATTGCGCGCGCTCTCGTCGGTCCCTTCGGCGCGGAAGGGCGGGCGCCCGGTCAGCGCCTCGTAGAGGATCACCCCGAGCACGTAGAGATCGGCGGAAGCGACCGCACCACCACCGCGCACCTGCTCCGGTGAGACGTATTCGGGCGCGGCGATCGCGCTGACAACGGTCGTGGCGGCGCTCGTCGTCGGTGTCGCCTCGCCGGGCACGATGAAATCGGTGAGGAACACTTGCCCCTCCGTCGTCCGCAGGATGTTGGACGGGCGCAGATTGCCGTGGACGAAGCCCTGGCGGTGCGCGTAATCGAGCGCGACAGCGATCGGGCGCAGCAGGGCGCACGCCTCGCCGGGCGGCAAGACCCCGGCCTCGGCCAGGTAGCTCCGCAAGGTGCCGCCATCGGTCAATTGGCGGGCGAGATAGGCGACCCCGTCGCGCTCGGCGACGTCGTAGATCGGCAGGATGTGGGGATGCCGCAACTGCGCCAGCGCCGCCGCCTCGCGCAGGAAGCGCCCGCGCACCTCGGGATCGCGCGCGACGACCGGATCGAGGACTTTGATCGCCACCGTGCACCCGATGATCGGATCGTGCGCGGCGTAGACCGTGGCATCCTTGCCGCGCCCCAAGGCCGTCTCGATCTGATAGCGCCCCAGGCGTCGCCCGATGAATGAATCGTCCCCCTCAGTCGCCACCGAACGCGCGTCCTGCATGGTCATCCGCGCTCCATCCCCTCTGCCCCATCCCGCTCGAACCTCTACCGGTACCATCGTCCATTGTAGCGAGCGCGCGGTCGCACCGATATAGGAAAGATGGACCAGATTCTACTTTTCGCTACCTTGCGGGCCGTTGAAGTGCCACCTACGAGGCGGTGTCCTGCGAGAAAACGCATGGGAAAGCCAATACTGTCCACACCGGCGACGGACCCACGCCACCCTCCGCGTAATGCTCGCCGCCGGCGTGGCAGGATGCATTGCCCAACACCGAAGCGATGCTCCCATGTACCGATGAAAGCCCTCGCTTAAGCCCCCATAGAGTGCTCGACTTCGCGCATCGGCTTCGTACAACGCGGATTATATGGTGGCTTCACGCCAGATGAATCCTTAAGTCGTTGGTCCGCGCACCGGCAACACTCCCTTTCCCCTCGTTTACTCCGCACGGGGAAAGGGGGTTGGGGGAGAGCAGTGCGTGCATCCTCACTCGTAATACTCCGGCAGCTTTTTCAGCCCTTCCCACTGTGCCCCTTCATGACCAAAAATCACCAGCCCGACCTGCTCCCGTTCCACCAGATCAAGCAGCTTGTTCGTGCTGGCGCGGATCGCTGCGGCGTCCGGGTCGCTACCGTCGTCCTGCTTGTCACGGATAAAGCCCTTACCAAAGGATACGGCGTCGATCGTCAGGAGCACCGCACCCGTCTCGGGCAGCCGCACCAGCACCGATTGATGTCCCGGCACATGCCCGCTCGTCTCGAGCAACTCCAGCCCTGGCAGCAGTTCTGTGTCCCCGTCCACCAGCCGAATACGCGCCAGTGGCTGATCCCATTGGGGCCGAACGTCGGCATACCGCGGGTTGCTCGCCGCATCCAGATGATGCGCACGCTGAACAACATATTGCGCCTTCGTGAACGCCGCATGTCGTCCGGCATGGTCGCCATCGTAATGCGTCGAAATGACGGTATCGATATCGTCCGGATTTAAGCCGATGCTCGCTAGCTGCTCGATAACGTCCTGCCCATTCTCGAACCCCGCTTCTCCTTCAGGGATAATCTCTGGCAGGCCACTGTCGATCAGCATATTCTTGCCGTCACCCGTTTGCACCAGATAGCACACAATCGGAATCTGGTATTCCGGTACGGACCCCACCTGCATCAGATACAGACGCTTCATGGCATGCTGGCTCATAAGCTCCTCCCGAATCGGATAACGTTTTCGTAGGGGCAAGACATGTCTTGCTCCCTATAACCGTGGCCTACCTTATCATAGAACTTTTGTGCTGTCCGTCAATGCTTCGGTCTGCGGTAGCTCAGGTTGCCTTGGCAAGGGTCGTGGGTGTGGCGAGCGTGGCAGGGGTACGCCGCTGCCCCCAGAATCCCTTGGGGAGCTGGGCCGTCGCGGACGCTTTTTCGCCGAGGCGTGCGGGCAAGGGGAAGTCCTGCGGCAAGGACGTGCGCGCCAGGAACCGCCGCTAGCCACCATGCGCGTGGGACTGCCACCGGCCTTCCCGCGCCACCACCCCGGCCCAGCGGCCGATGAACCGCCCGCTCGTCCAGTCGGCCCTGCCCCACGTGAGGGAAATGACCGTCGGGGCGGATGCGACCCGAGGGGCGGACACAACGACATGGGCACCCCGGCATCATTCGCCGGGGTGCCCATCCGGGGTCAGCGCGGTTCGAGCGCGCTAATCGTCGCCCGAAAGAGCGGGCGCAGGCGTGGTGCGCCCACGCCGTAGCAGCCCGAAGGCGACGCTGATGATGACGACGAGCGCGGCGAGCACCCGGAAGAAGCTCTGGACTTTCAAGTTCGACGTATTGGAGGCGTCGATCTGTGGCATCAGCAATTGATCCGCCAGCACCAGCGCGATCACACTCAGCCCGATCAGCCCGCCGAAGACGAACGGGTTGTAGCCGATCTGATTGCTCTCGGTCATGTCGAGCGAGTTGGTCCGCGTCTCGCGCAACAGGAGCGAGCCGACGAGGAAGGTGATCACCGCGACCGAGATCGGGAAGATCAGCCCCATGTAGCGCGAGACGTTCGACCACTCGGGATGCAGCTGCGCGGCGGCGACAACCGCCGTGGCGATCAGCGGCAGGAACCCGCCGAAGTAGCCGTTGCCGATGTGATACGGCAGCGACACCGAGGTATAGCGCACGCGCGACGGGAACGACTCGACCAGGAACGCGGCGATCGGGCCGTACACCATCGTGACCAGGAGGACGAGGCAGAAGGCGCAGGCGGTGATCGCGACCGGGTTGTAATTGTTGTTGAGCGGCGAGAAATGGTACATCAGCGCGAAGAGCGGGAAGGTCAGGATCGCCCCGAGGAGGTTCCCGGCCATCATGATCGGCTTGCGCCCGATGCGATCGGAGAGGGCACCGAAGACGATGAAGAAGGGTGTGCCGAGCGCCAGGGCGACCGCGATGATGATATTCGCATCCACGAAGGAGACTTTCGCGGTCGTCGCCCCCTGCAACCAGGAGAGAGCGTAGAACTGCCCGGTGTACCAGACCACCGCCTGCCCCGCCGCCGCGCCCCAAAGGATCAGGAGGAGGGTCTGCCACTTCGCCTTGGTCCCGAAGCTATCGGTCACGGGTGCGGTGGAGGTTTGCCCGGTCGACTTCAGGTGGGTGAAAAGGGGCGACTCCCGCAGGCGGAGGCGGATGAAGAGCGATATACCGACGAGGAGCGCGGAGCAGAGGAAGGGGATCCGCCAGCCCCAGGAGTTCCACCCATCGAGATTGCCCTTGAAGAAGACCTCGCGCACGATCAGGATGACGATCAGCGAGAGGAAGAGGCCGAGGGTGGCCGTGGTCTGGATGAAGCTGGTGTAGAAGCCTCGGCGCTTGTCCGGCACATGCTCGGCGACGTAGGTCGCCGCCCCGCCATACTCGCCCCCGAGCGCCAGGCCCTGGAGGATGCGGATCGTCACCAGCAGGATCGGCGCGAAGATCCCGATCTGATCGTAGCCGGGGAGCAGTCCAATCAGGAAGGTGGCACCACCCATGATCAACAGGGTGACGAGGAAGGCGTATTTCCGCCCGACCAGATCGCCGATCCGCCCGAAGAAGAGGGCCCCGAAGGGGCGCGCGGCAAAACCCGCCGCGAAGGTCGCCAGCGTGGACAGGAGCGCGGCGGTCGGATTGCCCTTGGGATAGAACTGCAAGGCGATCACCGTCGCCAGGCTCCCGAAGATGTAGAAGTCGTACCACTCGATCATCGTCCCGACCGCCGATGCGCCGATCACCTGGAAGATGCTGCGCCCCCCCAGGCGCTCTTCCGCAGTCGATGGTGCGAGACCTCCCGCCATGCCCGACATTGGTCACCTCCACCTCTGATACCGCCCTCCGGCCACCCCGGATAGCACGACTCCGATGCAGAACCCCGCCCCGACGCGGATGGCACAACGTGAAACAGCGCTTTTGTCATATGTTCTATCGGACGACTTCGAGCATAGCATACGAACGGCGAAGAATATAGTGGCATCTTCGATCGATCGCGGCAAGACGAAGATCGTATCCGCGTATCCTGCCGGGTGGGCGGGCGGCGGCATCGAAGCGCGATCGGCAACGCCGTTACGCCTCGGCACTGCCCGCGACGACACGTGCTCAGCCATCAGGCGCGAGAATTCGCTATACTCCGCACGCCGGTGAAGACAGCACGAAGCGCTACCGGCAGGGTGCCGACGGAACGCGCGAGCGACAGGAGGGGCGATGAAGATTCGAGAGATGCGCGTGATCCCGGTGGCGATGGCCGACCCGCCATTGCGGAGCGCCTTCGGGCTGCACGCGCCCTACGCGCTGCGGACGATCGTGCAGTTGATCACCGACGATGGCATCACCGGGCTCGGCGAGACCTATGGCGGCACGATCCCGCTGCGCGATCTCGCGACGGCGCGCGAGCGCATCATCGGCCAGGACCCGTACAACCTCGTGCGGATCGAGGCGGCGATCGCGGGTGATCCGACCGCCGTGCCGAACAAGGATCGTGCCTGGGAGGGCACCCTCTCCTCGCCGATCCAGAGCTTCTCCCCGATCGAGGTCGCCTGCTACGACATCATCGGCAAGGCCACCGGACGCCCGGTGGCCGATCTCCTCGGCGGGCGTTTCCGCGACGCCGTCCCTTTCTCGGCCTATCTCTTTTACAAGCACGCGGGCATCGGTGGCACCGACGGCCTGGCCGACGCCTCGACGGCGGCCGGGGAGCGCGATGACTATCTGGCCGCCGAGGCGCTCTCCCCGGAGGGGATGGTCAAGCAGGCGCGCGCCTTCCTCGATACGTTCGGCTTCAAGAGCATCAAGCTGAAGGCCGGCGTGTTGCCACCCGACGAGGAGGCCGCGACGATCGAGGCGATGTACGAGGCGTTCGGGCCGACTGTGCCGCTGCGGATCGATCCGAACTGCATCTGGAGCGTCGAGACGTCGGTGCGGATCGGGGAGCGCCTCCAGGGGAAGCTCGAGTACTACGAAGACCCGACGGACGGCAAGGACAACATGGCGGCCGTCGCCAGGCGCGTGTCGATGCCACTCGCCACGAATATGTGTACGACCTCCTGGTCCGATCTCCCGGAGACGGTCGCGAAGGGCTCGATCGACATCCTCCTCTCCGATCACCACCTCTGGGGCGGGTTAGCAGCGACGGTGAAGCTGGCGCAATTCTGCCGCGTCTACGGGTGGGGCGTCTCGATGCACTCCAACTCACACCTCGGCATCAGCCTGATGGCGATGGCGCACGTCGCCGCCGCCATCCCGAACCTGACCTACGCCTGCGACACCCACTACCCCTGGCAGCAGGAGGAAGTGATCGTCGGGGGCAAGCGTACATTCACCGACGGCAACATCATCATCGACGACACGCCGGGCCTCGGCGTGGAACTCGACGAGGATGCGCTGGCGCGACTGCACGAGCAGTATCAGCGCGCGGGCCTCGGCAAGCGCGACGATGTCTTCGAGATGCAGAAGATCCAGAAGGGCTGGCAGCCGGTCCGGTATTAGCGACCGATCGCGACGACGGGGCACAGCCGCCGAATGGCTGTGCCCCGTCACCTTTTAGGAGAGGAGGAAGCAATGGCGGGCCGCCACTCCCGTCCCGTACCGGGCGGTCGCGGGCACTGGGAGGCGGAACGACTCTGGGCCCTGGCTCGGGATCTCCCCGTGCAGCAGATTCCGATCGATACGATCGCCGAGTTCGACCAGAACTGCTGGTTCCGGCCCCACACCCCGCCGACCTGCCGCGCCGTCGCCGCGCACGCCCGCCGTATCCACGACGCCGATCTGCGCCACCCGATCATCCTCGCCGCCGACGGCGGGCTGATGGACGGCGGGCATCGCATCGCCAAGGCGTGGATCCTCGGCCACGACACGATCGCCGCTGTCCGGTTCCCCGAGACCCCCGCCCCGGGATTCATCGTCCCCGATGACGAGTCTCCCGACTGACGCAGAGGCGGGTGGCTTGCCAGGGACATAGCAACGACCGGGTACGTCCTCAGCCCCCCGTGCTACTCGCCTATTCCCCTCGCTCCTGCCCGATGACCAGGATCATATCCCCCTGCTCGGTCTCGGCGCGGAAGCGGCGCATCAGGACATAGCCGTCGCCGTCGGCATAGATCGTCGCGCCCGGCTCATCGATTCGGTCGAAGTTGTGGAGTCGCGCCACCGGCGTCCCCTTGGTGACGAACGTGCCGAGCGGCACCAGCGGCTCGCTGATACCACGAAAGGGGGCGGTGATGTAGCGGTCGATGTCGGTCGCGACGACGACGCGCTGGCGATCGACACCCGGCGGCACGAGGTTCTCGAGCGGCGAATCGAGCAGTCCGAAGTGGCGCATCACATTCAGCACACCGCCATGCGCCCAGCGCACCCCCTGTAAGTCGGTCGAGGCCCCGTAGCCGAACTCCCCGCCGATCGTGATCTTGCCCAGCGCCTCGGCCTCTTCGGTCAGCAACCCCGCGCCGAAACCGCTCGAATAGACCATCACGAACGGCATCCCGAAGAGGAGCGCCGTCTCGGTCATCGCCCGGAACTGCTCCGGGTCGGCCACCTCGTGGAATGAGGCGCAGCGGGCGATCTCCATCCCCGTCCCCGCCGAGTGGATGTCGATCACCACATCGGAGCGCGACAACACCTCAGCGGTGACGAAACGCGCGAGACGCGAGGTGAGCGTGCCATCGACCTTGCCGGGGAAAGTGCGGTTCATGTTGCCGCCATCGAGCGGCGATTCGCGCCGGGCGGCCTTGAAGGCGGGGACATTCAGGGTGGGGATGACGATCAAGCGCCCGGAGACCAGCGTGGCCGGGTCGAACGTATTGATCAGGTTCTTCAGCCCGACCGGCCCCTCGTATTCATCGCCGTGCGTCCCACCGATGGCGACGATCGTCTTGCCCGGCTGTGGCGCGCACGCGATGTAGAGTGGCAGGCGCAACCGCGCCCAGGCCCCATCGAGCGTGAACGGCACATGGTAGAGTCGACCTCCGACGCTGTCCCAATCCAGCTGTGCGACCGGCGTAATGTCGGCGATCATCGCCACCCCTTCCACTCTGGCCCTGTCGCGGAACGGCACCGCAACGACACGATCGTGACCCGCCTCGCGCGCGCCCACAGCGGGGCAAAAACGGCCCGCCCCCTTTGCCCGGAACGTGCGCCCATGATACAAGAGACGCGCGGCGCGTGACGGGCCGACCGCGCGTGGTCGGACGTCTGCGCCGCTAGCCTGTCTGCTGATGCCCGAGCGATACACGATGCGGCATCCAGATCTGGAGTGTGGGGAGACTGCCATGAGCGAGAGCCCGGATCGCGAACTCTTCGATCTCTTCGAGCGCGAACTCTACGTCTCGGTCGTCTCGGATATCCTCGACAGCCTCGGTTACCGCCAGCAAGCGATGGACGCCTCGCTGCGCCCGATCTATCCGGGCGCGGTCGTCGTGGGGCGTGCGCACACCGTCCTCTCGCGCGATGTCTACGAGGCCCCCGCGAACCCGTACGACGCGGAGATCGCCGCGATCGACAGCCTCCAGTCGGGCGACGTGCTGGTCGCCTCGACCGGTGGCTCCACGCGCACCTGTTTCTGGGGCGATCTCCTCTCGACGGCGTCGCGGGCGCGCGGGGCGCGCGGGGCGGTCATCGACGGCCATGTGCGCGACGTGCGCCGGATCGAGCAGATGGGCTTCCCGGTCTTCGCCACCGGCATCCGCCCGGTCGATTCATACGGGCGCGGCACGGTCGTCGGCCACGGCATGCCGGTCAATTGCGGCGGCGTGATCGTCAAGCCCGGCGACATCATCTTCGGTGACGTCGATGGGATCGTCGCCATCCCGCGAGGGATCGCCGACGAGGTCGTGGCGCGCTCGCGCGAGAAGGTGAGCGGCGAGAACAACACGCGCGCCGATCTCGAACGCGGCGAGTATCTGCGCGACGTCTTTGCGCGCTACGGCGTCCTCTAAGTTGCGGATCGTGCAGGAGCCCGCGCACGGGCAGGTTAAGGGAACGATGCAGAATATCCACGCCCACACCTGGGATCAAGCGCTGCACATGGAGGCTACGACGGTCCGCGAGGCCGAGATCTCGCGCGGCTATGCGCTCGATCTGACGGTGCGCTTCGACACCTTCATGGCCGACATGGCCCCCTTCTCGCGCGTCGCGGTCTTCGGGATGAAGGCGCGGCGGACCGGCTACTGGGTGCCCGATCGGTACGTGGCCGACTTCGTCGCCCGCGCGCCGGAGCAGTTGGTTGGCTTCGCGGGCTGCGACCCGACGCAGCCCGCCTACCTGGAGGAGCTGCGCGAGGGGATCGAGACGCTCGGGCTGGTCGGGGTGAAGATGGGACCGATGTACGCCGGCTTCGACCCGCGCGACCCGCGCTGCGAGCCGGTCTACCGCTATTGCACGGAGCGCGGACTGCCGATCCTCTTCCACAGCGGCACCACCTACAACCGGATGGCCCCGCTCGGCTTCACCCGCCCGTGGCTCTTCGACGAGGTGGCGATGCAGCACCCCGAGTTGCGGATGATCCTGGCCCACGTCGGCCACCCTTTCTGCGAGGAATGTCTGGTCGTCATCCGCAAGCACCCGCACGTCTACGCCGACATCTCGGCCCTCTACTACCGCCCGTGGCAGTTCTACAATATGCTGATCGCCGCGCAGGAGTACAACGTCACGCACAAGCTCCTCTTCGGCACCGATTACCCGTTCACCGGCGCGCAGGACTCGATCGACGGACTGCGCCGCGCCAACGAGATAACCGGAGGGAGTGGCCTGCCGCGCGTCACCGATGCCACGATCGATGGCCTGTTGACGCGCGACGCCTTCGCCCTGCTCGGCCTCGCCTAGCGCGCGGCGCGGCTCGGAAACGTTCGACAGCACCCGGAGGCAGGACGATGAAGATCACCGACGTCGAGGCGATCGTCCTCGATACCGGCAAGGACTACTCCGATCCCACGGCGGCGGCGGAGGCGCACGGCGTCCGCTTCGTCTCGCTGCTGAAGATCAGCACCGACGAGGGGATCACCGGCTGGTCCGACATCGAGACGCAACCCCACGTCGCCAGGGCGATCGTTGATGCGCCGTCCGGCGGCGTGGTCGGCTTCGAGTCGCTGCGCGCCGCGCTGATCGGGGAAGACCCGCTGGAACGGGAACGCCTCTGGCAGAAGATGTACCGCTTCATGGCCTATTACGGTCGACAGGGCGCGGGGATGCAGCTCCTCTCGGGGGCCGACATCGCCCTCTGGGACATCGCCGGGAAGGCGTTCGGGCAACCGATCTGGAAGCTGCTCGGCGCGGGGTATCGGCAGCGCGTCGACGTCTACGCCTCGACCCTCTTCCGCCCCACCCCGGCGGCGATGCAGGCGGCGGTGGCGGAGTACACCGAGCGCGGCTTCCGCGCGATCAAGTTCGGCTGGGGCGTCTTCGGGCAGGACGCCGCGCTCGACATCGCCCTGGTGCGCGCCGCGCGCGCGGAGGCCGGGCCGGACGTGAAACTGCTGGTCGATGCCGGGTGGTACGGCGTGACGACAGCGAAGCCCTTCCGTGAGCGCTCGCTGAAAGAGTGGGTCCGCGTCATCCGCCAGTTGGAAGAGCTGGACGTCTTCTGGCTCGAAGATTTCCTGCACCCGGAGAACTTCGCCGGGTACGGCGCGCTCGCGGCGCACACCACGGTCCTCCGCACCGCTGCGGGCGAGCAACTGTCCGGCATCGCCGACTTCACGCGCCTGGCCGAGGAGGGGCGGGTCGATGTGCTGCAACCCGACCTCTCGCGGTGCGGGGGGCTGACGGTGGGCAAACAGATCGCCGACTTCGCCGCGCGCAAGGGGATCGAGTGCGTGCCGCACGCCTGGCTCACCGATCTCCTCAAGGCGGCCTCCCTGCACCTCAATGCCTACCTGCCGAACGCCCTCTTCCTGGAGTACAACGTCGCGTCCGCGTCGCTCCTGAACACCCTCTGCCGCGAGCCGATTCGGATGACCGATGGCGCGGTGGACGTGCCGAACGGCCCCGGCCTCGGCGTCGAGGTCGATGAGGCGGTGGTGGCGCGCTTCCGCGTCCATTAGGGCGCTACGCGCTTGAATCATAGGCGTTAGACCCCGCTCCTCGGATGGAGGGGAGCCACACCGACTGCTAGTACAGCGAGGCCGAAGTGTCTCCGTAGTTTTCGCGGCGCTGTGGCACGCCTTCTACTGCCAAGAAACTACCGGGTTATCTACGCCGCAGTGTACTAGGCGCAGCGTTCAGAACACTACCGCCCCACCCAGCGGTCCCCTCTCCCAGATTGGCGGGTGCTTTCTGGGCGGCGAGCCGGGGTGAGGGCTTCATTCGCCGTGGGTAAGCCGTGAAGCTCAAGCCCGCCCTATTCGCCAAGCATCCATCCCCTCCCCACCCCGGCTGCACACTTCCGACACAGGTGCGTTATCGTCCCGCGACAACCGCGCGCTATCGTTGTTGGCAGAGGCCGGGTCACATCGGGGCCGCAGGGTCAGCCTGATGGCAGGGCGAAAGGGGTTGCGCGGATGGACAGGCCCGAATTTCGGACACGCCGTTTCCACGAGACGCAGCGCTCGCAGAGAACGCTGACCAACGACACGGCAGGCGAGGCCGCGCGCGGCTGGTCGCTGCCACAATGGCTACCGCTCGCGGCGCTCGGCGGGATCGCGGTCACCTTCGGCCTCGTCTACCTCCTCTCGGTGGGATTCCGCACGGAGCTTGGCGAACTCATGGGCATCCTGGCGCGCGGCGATAGCGCGGCGTTGCGGGACTACATCCTCGCGTTCGGGGTCTGGGCACCGGTCGTCTCGCTCCTGATCATGGTGATCCAGGCGTTGGTGCCGCCGATCCCCTCCTTCTTCGTCATCTTCGCCAATGGGCTCGCCTTCGGGGCGGCGTGGGGGGGTTTGTTGAGCGTGGCGGGGGGCACCCTGGCGGCGCTCGTCTCCTTCGCCATCGCCCGGACCTTGGGGCGCGGCCCGGTCGAGGCGCTCGTCGGCAAGGCGGGACTCGCCTCCGCCGACCGCTGGTTCGCCCGCTGGGGAGGTTGGACCATCTTCCTGGCACGTCTGGTGCCGGGCGTTCCCGTGGATGCGATCTCCTACGCCGCCGGTCTCACCAGGATGGAATCCCGACGCTTCCTCGCGGCCAGCGTGGTCGGTATGCTCCCGCAGACACTCCTCTACGCCTACCTGGGGGAACACGCGCCGCAATACCTGTGGGTCATGTGCGCGGCGACGGTGGCGGTGCTGGGCGGCGGCGCGATCGTTGCCCTCCTCTTGCGGCGAGTAAACAAAAGTGCGCGACCATAACGCACGAATGCGACTATCGCTCAGTGATCGGGCAACGACATCGAAGAGCGGGGCCGGGGAGTTT
>JAABUM010004519.1_pt1 | contig 15595 bp, 11 predicted proteins | sample 5559161 | NCBI WGS metagenome assembly JAABUM01 (sample SAMN10711868, study PRJNA513369) | rock metagenome | isolation source: Antarctica rocks | place: Antarctica: Victoria Land, Siegfried Peak nord
GCCCTCGGCGCGGTCCTCGTCTACCAATTGCTCCTCTGGCATCGCCACGAACACGGCCTCGCCCTTCGCGTCGGCCTCAAACCCGCCCTCAAAGCGGCCTGACGATTTATGACCACGCCTCGTTTAGTTCGCTCGAAGCGGGTGTTGTATGCGCTGGTCCGCCAATTCAGGCCGCGTCCGTACTGCGCGACAACGGGCAGCGTAGCGCCGACCGCGCCTTAACTGAACAGTATTGACCCTAAGGGCGGCTCGACCGCCACAAAGTACCCATGCAGGGCAGCAGTTTCTACCCATGAGGGGCGCACTGCCTCCGGGGGATACTATCCGCCGCTGGAGACTGGAATGCTCCAACTCAATCTTCTCCCCTTGTCTTCTGTGCCTCTGGGCCTCCTGTTCCGTTCCCCTTGCCGTTCTTCTCCCGCTCCCTGTTTCTCTGTGTCTCTGCGGTGATCTGCTGGTACACTGCCGCCATTGTGGGCATGGCTTTGCGGGGCGTAGGGAAAGGGACGAGGATGGCGGGGGCGGGGCGGGGCGGGCGGGATCCGCGCGGGGCACTGGCGACGCCGCTGGCGCTGGCGATCGATGCGGGTACATCCTCGACGCGCGCGATGATCTTCGACCGGCACGGGGTGGCGGTGCCCGGCCTGATCGCGCAGACGCCGGTCGAACTGACCGTGACCGCCGATGGCGGCGTGGAGGGGGACGCCGACGCGCTCGTGGCGGTGGTGGTGGCGGTGATCGACAAGGTGCTGGCCCTCGCCGGGCCGCTGGCGGCGGAGATCGGCGCGGTCGGCACCTCCTGCTTCTGGCACAGCCTCCTCGGGACGGATGCGGCGGGGCACGCGGCGACGCCGGTCTACACCTGGGCCGACGACCGGAGTGCGGCGGCGGTCGATGCCCTGCGCGGCGAGCTCGACGAGCGGGCGATGCACGACCGCACCGGCTGCGTCATCCACACCAGCTATTGGCCCGCCAAGCTGCGCTGGTTGCGCGAGACGCGGCCGCAGTTGTGGGCGGCTGCGGGGACGCGCTGGATCGGCTACGGCGAATACTTGCTGGCGCACTTCACCGGCAGCGCCGCGTGCAGCATCGCGATGGCGTCCGGGACCGGGCTGCTCGACCAGAATCGGGCCGATTGGGATGCGCCGCTGCTGGCACACCTCGGTGTCGACCGCGCCCGGCTGCCACAGCTGATCGACCGCGACGAGGCGCTGCCCGCGTTGCTCCCGACGTGGGCAGGGCGCTGGCCCGCGCTGGCGGGCGCGCGATGGTTCCCGAGCGTGGGCGACGGCGCGTGCAACAACGTCGGCAGCGGCTGCGTCACCCCGGCGCGGATCGCGCTGAGTGTCGGCACGTCCGGCGTGATGCGCGTGGTGGTACGGGCGGAAAGGTTGGCGATCCCGCCGCAGGTCTGGTGCTACCGGCTCGATCGGCAGCGCTTCATCCTCGGCGGGGCGCTCAGCAATGGCGGCGTGGTGGCCGACTGGCTGCGCGGGGCCTTGCAGTTGCCGCCCGATGCGGCGGCGCGGGTGGCGGCGTTGCCGCCCGACGCGCACGGCCTGACGATCCTCCCCTTCTGGGCGGGGCAGCGGACGCCCGATTGGGATCCGCGCGCCACCGCCGCGATCCTGGGGCTGACCCTCGATACCGACGCGCTCGCGATCCTGCGCGCCGGGCTGGAGGCGGTCGGGCTGCGCTTCGCGCTCGTCCACGAGCTGTTAGGGTCGCTCGCCGCGCCGGACTATCAGATCATCATCAGCGGCGGGGCGCTCGGTCACTGGCCGATCTGGCCGCAGATTATCGCGGACGCGCTGGGGCATCCATTGGTTGCCTCGGCAGAGCCGGAGGCGTCGGCGCGTGGGGCGGCGCTGCTGGCGCTGGCGGGACTCGGCACCCTGCCCGACCTGGAGGTGGTGCCAGTCGCGCTTGCACGGGAATACACGCCGGACCCGGCCGCGCACGCGATCTACGTGCGCGCGCGGGCACGACTGGAGCGCATGCACGACGCGCTACGCGCCGCCCTGCCACGGCACTGAACGGACAGTTTGTGGCGGGACGAATTGCGTATTCTGACGGGCTTTTTGACGACCGCTCGGGAGGCTTCGTCAGTTGACGGTGGGGGCGGGAACGGGTACACTTTCCTTGTCTGGGGATACAAACTTCATCGCGGCCTCTTGCCTCGCCGAGTGAGACGCGCGGACAACGGAGTCGCGCGCGTGACGACATCGCACCGCGAGCGATTGTGGCAGGCAGAAACCCTCGATGGTCATCCACGATAGAAATCCTCGGTCGATCCGCGCGGGACCCCAGCGCACGGATCGGCCTTTTTCTTGCCCCACCCCGTCGCCACGCCGCGCAACCCCTCCCACGAGCGGCGCGCACTCGCTATCATGGCCGCGCGATAGTGGGCAGCGTGAAAGGACGGCATTGTGGTCGAAGAACTCACCTTCGTGCAGATCAGCGATACCCACTTCCTGGCCCTTAATAGCGAGGTGATGGGCGTGCGCCCGGACGTGCAACTGGCGCGCGTGCTGGCACGGATCGCGGCGCTGCCGACCCCGCCCCGCTTCGTCCTCCACACCGGCGACCTGACCCACGATAGTGGCGTGGCGGGGTATGCCCACCTGCGCCACGCCCTCGCGCCGCTCGGGCTGCCGCTCGTGGCGACCCTCGGCAACCACGACGACCGCATGGCCTTCCGGCGGGGCTTCCTGAAGGAGCCGGATGGTGACGATCGCCGTTATTACGGCGTCCATGTGTTCGACGGCCTGCGTGTGATCGCGCTCGACTCGCTGGTACCGGGCGCGGTCGCTGGCGAGGTGGGCCGGGAACAACTCGCCTGGCTGGCGGACGTGCTGGCGCAACCGGCCCCGCGCGGCACGATCATCGCCCTCCATCACCCGGTCGCGCTGGCCGGCTTCTCCTACCTGGCCGCCGAGTTGCTGCGCGACGCCCCCGCCCTCGCGGCGGTCCTGGCCCCGCACCCGCTCCTCGGCGTCCTGGCCGGACATTGCCATGCGCCGAGCGTGACCGCGTTCGCCGGGACGACCGTCGTGACCGCCCCCTCGGTCGCCTGCCAGTTCGCGCCGGACACCGCCGACGCGGTCATCAGTCCCGCGAGCGGCTTCAATCTCTGCACGATCCGCGCTGGCGCGCTGCTGGTCACGGCGGTCATGGTGTGAGGGAGCCAGTCCCCCCAAGGGGGAGCCGCTGGGCGGAGTGGGCCGCTGGGGACGTGGGCCGCAGAGACGCAGAGATGCAGAGAACGAACGGGAGATTAAGGGGACGGAACAGGAGGCACAGAGGGGCATGGGAGAGAAAAAGGATTAGGAGTGGTCCAGCCCACGAAGGGGACATTGTACCTTTCAGGGGTGCTTTATGGCGGCGTGAGCCGCCCTTAGCCGGGAACAGTGTACCCTTTTCATAGGTATCTCTACTTCTCGGACCTACGGTGCCTTGTCACCGCTCGTACGTCTGCTCCTGGCGCATACAACGCCCCAGTCCGCGCAGGCGGATACTCTCCCCCGGAGGCAGTGCGCCCTTCAGGGGTACTTCGTGGCCAGAGGCCAACCAGCCGGGAACAGTGTGCCCTTCATAGGTATGTATTCCAACGGCTATTTAAGCCCTCACCTCGTCGCGTCCGCCCGGAGGATACCCGGCGCGCCACCCCTCTCCCATTCTGAGAGAGGGGCTTGCTGAGTAGAGCGGTGCCGTGATGTCACCTCGCCAATAGCCAATATGGCTTCCCTCCTTGGCTAATGCCCCTCATTGGTCGCGGGGCCTTTGAGCTTGATGCTGATCTGAATTGGCGTCGAGGGCTTTGAGGGCGTCGGTCAGGGTTGCGGCGCCGTAACTGCCCTGGTCACGGGCGTGCAGGACGGCCTCGCGTTGCGCGCCGATCAGCGCCAGGCTCAGCGCGCGGCGTTCCTGGGCCGCACCCTGCCCGGTGATCAGCCCCGCCGTGACCGCCGCCACCAACCCCGAGGCTCCGAGATGTTCGGTGGGGCGGCAGCGGTGTATCCCGTGTGACGAGCTGTCTCTGGCGACTGTGCAGCCACCCGTCGGCCTCGCCGCCATCCTTCCGACTCCCTGGCATAGATCATGCCGGATCGAACTTGACAACTTCGTGTCGGCGGTACTATATCGAATGTGACTCACCCAGCGGCCCGCGCGATGCGATGACGGGACGCGACGCGAGGAATGAGGAGGAGCCGTGGCAATAGAGCATGCGACGCAGCAGGATCGGCAGACGCTCGAACAATTAGCGATTAATACGATACGGACCCTCTCGATCGATGGGGTGCAGCAGGCGAACTCCGGCCACCCCGGCCTGCCGCTCGGTGCGGCGGCGATGGCCTACACCCTCTGGACGAAGTTCCTGAAGCACAATCCCACCGACCCGGCCTGGCCCGACCGCGACCGTTTCGTCCTCTCCGCCGGGCATGGCTCGATGCTGCTCTACAGCCTCCTGCACCTGACCGGCTACGATCTGCCGCTCGATGAGTTGAAGCGCTTCCGCCAGTGGGGGAGCATGACCCCCGGCCACCCGGAGCGACGGCATACCCCCGGCGTGGAAGTGACGACCGGCCCGCTCGGCCAGGGCTTCGCCAACGGCGTCGGGCTGGCGATCGCGGAGGCGTGGCTGGCGGCGTACTTCAACCGCCCCGGCCACACGATCGTCGATCACTACACCTACGCGATCGTCTCCGATGGCGACGTGATGGAAGGGATCGCCTACGAGGCGGCGTCGCTGGCCGGGCACCTGGGCCTCGGCAAGCTGATCTACCTCTACGATCAGAACCACATCACCCTGGCCGGTGGCGCGGATCTCTCCTTCACGGAGGATGTCGGCGCGCGCTTCCGCGCGATGGGCTGGCACACGATCGACATCGCGGATGGCAACGACACCGGCGAAGTGGCCGCGGCGATCAAGGCGGCGCAGGGCGTGACCGACAAGCCGTCGCTGCTGCTGGCGCGGACCCACATCGGTTTCGGCAGCCCGAAGAAGCAAGACTCGTTCGAGGCGCACGGCAACCCGCTCGGCCCCGACGAGGTCGCGGCGACCAAGCAGGCGCTCGGCTGGCCGACGACCGACACCTTCTACCTCCCCTCGGAGGCGCTCGACCACTTCCGCGAGGCGATCCCGCATGGGCAGCAGGCGCAGGCCGCCTGGCAGCAAGGGCTCGACGCCTACGCACGGGAATATCCCGAGCTGGCGGCGACCTGGCGATTGGCGCAGGCGGGCGAACTCCCCGCCGGCTGGGACGGTGAACTCCCCACCTGGCAGGTCGGCGACAAGGGCATCTCCACGCGCGTCGCCGCTGGCAACGCGATGGCGGCGATCGCCAAGCGGGTGCCGAACCTGATCGGCGGCTCGGCGGACCTCAATCCGTCCACGATGACGGCGTTGAAGGGGATGGGCGACTTCCAGAACCCGACGGTCGGCGACGGCACCACGCAGGGGGCGACCGGCGGACAGATCGATTACACCGGGCGCAACATCCACTTCGGCATCCGCGAGCACGCGATGGGCGCGGCGACCAACGGCATGGCGGCGCACGGCGGGGTGATCCCGTACAGCGCCACCTTCCTCGTTTTCTCCGATTACATGAAGCCCGCCGTGCGCCTCGGCGCGCTCTCCGGTCTGCACGCGATCTACGTCTTCACGCACGACTCGATCGGGGTCGGCGAGGACGGCCCGACGCACGAGCCGATCGAGCAGTTGGCCGGGCTCCGCGCCATCCCGAACCTCTCCGTGATCCGTCCCGGCGACGCCAATGAGGCGGTCGAGGGGTGGGTGGCGGCGCTGCGGCGCACGGACGGCCCGACCCTCTTCGCCTTCTCACGCCAGAACCTGCCGATCCTCGATCGCGCGAAGGCGCAGGGGAATACGGCGCAGGGGGCCTACGTCGTCTCCGATGCCGAGGGGGGCGCGCCGGAGGTGATCCTGATCGGCGCGGGGTCCGAGATCGGGCTCTGCGTCGGGGCGCAGGAGACGTTGGCGGGCTACGGCGTGCGGGCGCGCGTCGTCAGCATGCCGAGCTGGGATCTCTTCGCGGCGCAGGACCAGTCGTACCGCGACAGCGTCCTGCCGCCGAGCAATCGCAAGCGCGTGACGGTCGAGGCGGGGACCACGATGGGCTGGGAGCGCTGGGCCACCACGGACGGCATCACCATCGGGCTCGACCACTTCGGCGCGTCGGCCCCGGCGGACCGGATCATGAAGGAGTTTGGCTTCACCCGCGAGCATGTGACCGCCGCCGCGCTGCGGCTGGTCGGGCGCGCGGCGGATGCCGCCGCCGAAGAGGCCAAGGGGCGCGGCGACGGGGACACGGCGGTCAAGCCGACCAGCCCGCAAGAGGGACACTCGTAGGGGCATGACGAGTGACGAATGACGAGTGACGGATGGGCGCGGAGAAAAGCACGGCGTATCGGTTTGCTTCGTCCCTCTTCGTCATTCGTCACTCGTCATTCGTCATTGACGTATCACTGAGCAACGATAGGGAGGTGTTCTGATGGCGATGGCACCGGAGAAACATGCGGGCGCGCAGGGGCGCATGGCCGATCTGCTCGCGCAGGGGCAGAGCGTGTGGCTCGACTACATCACGCGCGATCTCGTCCGCAAGGGCGGGCTGCGGAAGATGGTGCAGGAGGATGGGCTGCGGGGGATGACCTCCAACCCGACGATCTTCCAGAAGGCGATCAGCGAAGGCGACGCTTACGACGACCAGATCGCGGAGTTGATCCGCGCCGGGCAGGACGCCTTGGGGGTCTTCGAGGGGCTGGCTATCAAGGATATTCAGGATGCCTGCGATCTCTTCCGCGCCCTCTACGACAGCACCGATGGCGGCGACGGCTACGTGTCGCTCGAAGTGTCGCCGCGCCTGGCGCGCGACCCGGACGGCACGATCGCCGATGCGCGGCGGCTCTGGGCAGCGGTCGATCGCCCGAACCTGATGATCAAGATTCCGGGCACGGCGGAGTGCGCCCCGGCGATCGAGACGGCCCTCAGCGAGGGCCTCAACGTCAACGTCACCCTCCTCTTCTCGCTGGAGAACCATGAGCGGGTGATGTGGAACTTCGTCAACGCGCTGGAGCAGCGGGTGGCGGCGGGAGAGCCGATCAATCGGATCGCCTCGGTCGCCTCGTTCTTCATCAGCCGCGTCGATACGGTGGTGGACAAGCAAATCGACGCCAAGCTGGCCGGGCTGGACGCCGATAGCGCCGAAGCCAGGCGGCTCAAGGGGCTCCGCGGCACGATCGCGATCGCCAATGCCAAGCTCGCCTATGCGCGCTTCCGGGAGATCTTCGACGGGGAGCGCTTCGCGGCGCTGAAGGCGAAGCGGGCCAACGTGCAGCGCCCACTCTGGGCGAGCACCGGCACCAAGGATAAGGCGTACAGCGATGTCCTCTACGTGGAGGGGCTGATCGGCCCCGACACCGTCAATACCCTGCCCCCCGCGACCCTGGAGGCGTTCCAGGATCACGGCACGGTGGCGCGGACGATCGACACCGACGTGGCGGGCGCGCGGCAGGCGCTGGCCGATCTCAAGGCGGCGGGGATCGACATCGATGCGATCACCAGGCAGCTTGAGGAGGAGGGGGTCGCCTCCTTCGCCAAGTCGTTCGACGACCTCCTCGACGGGGTCGAGGGGAAGCGGCAGGCCATCGAAGAGGTGGTTAAGTAGCGGCTGGTGTCGCGCCGGGGCATACTGGTCCCGGCGCGACAGCGTTTCCAATGATTCGGCGTGGGCGGCAGCGGGCGAACGGCCCAATCGTGCGCGATAAACGAAGGGAGAGGGTCGATATAGCAACTCGCACCTTCGCCCTCGGCCTGGAGTTCGACCACCTGGAAGACGATCAGGGGGAAACGCCCGGTAATACGTCGTATCATCAAGATGTGGCGATCGGCGCTCGCGAGTGTTTGCGCGTCTACGGGCAACGGCGTGGCTTCCACTGGTACGTCAGCTACCAGACGCCACTGGCGAAGAACGGAGTGACCTTCACTCCCGATGTCTTCATCCTTCCGACGCGCGGGTCCGACCCGTTCGATGTGCTCGATGTCGAGCGCGAAGGCCCGCCCGCGCTTATTATCGAAGTGTTAAGCCTTTCCACCGGGCTGAGGGCCGATCTCGAGGCGGCGGGCAAGCTCGGAGCCTATGCGGCGATGGGCGTGGCCGAGTACTTAACGTTCGATCCGACCGGGGAGATCATCGCCGAGCAACTCCGCGCCTGGCGGCTCGGCTCGGACGACACCTATGTGCCGTGGGAGCCTACGGCGGCGTGGCGCTGGCAGAGCACCCTTGGCATCGCCTTTGCGCCACAAGGACGGCAATTGCGCGTCTTCGATGAAGCGGGCACGCCTATTCCACGCTACGATGAAATAGCGAATCCGCGTTCGGGAGCAGGAACGCATGCAGGCCGCGCAGGAACGCGAGAATGCGCCATTGCGTGCGGAGCTTGAACGGTTGCGCGACAAACAGTAATTTCGGGGCGGTACGGCTCGCGTGGGCCGTCCGCCGTGCCATGATAGCGACGCGGCATACGATGAGGAGGATCCGGTGGCAGACGAACACGGAGCAGTCCACTACGGCTTGATCGGGCTGGCGGTGATGGGGGCGAATCTGACGCTCAACATCGCCGATCACGGCTTCCCGATCGCGGCCTATAACCGCACACACAAGGTCACCGAAGAGTTCATGGCCGGTGAGGCCAAGGGCAAGCCGATCACCAGCGCGGCGACGATGAAGGAGTTCGTGGCGTCGATCGAGCGCCCGCGCCGGATCATCATCCTCGTCAAAGCCGGCAGTCCGGTGGACGCCGTGATCGGGGACATCAAGCCATTGCTGGAGGATGGCGACGTCCTGATCGATGGCGGCAACTCCTTCTTCCAGGACACCATCCGCCGCTCGCTGGAGTTCGAGGGTTCCGGCCTGCATTACATGGGGATGGGCGTCAGCGGTGGCGAGGAGGGCGCGCGCTTCGGCCCGAGCCTGATGCCGGGCGGCCCGCGCGAAGCCTACGATCTCGTCGCCCCGGCCCTGCAGAAGATCGCGGCGCAGGTGCAGGACGGCCCCTGCGTCACCTACATCGGGCCGGGCGGCGCGGGCCACTACGTCAAGATGGTCCACAACGGCATCGAGTACGGCGACATGCAGCTGATCGCCGAAACCTACAACATCATGCGGCACGCGCTGGGACTGACCGCGCCGGAGATGGCGGACATCTTCTCGCGCTGGAATACCGGCAAGCTGAACTCCTACCTGATCGAGATCACCGCTAAGGTGCTGGCCTTCAAGGACGCCGACACCGATCGCCCGCTGGTGGACCTGATCCTCGACGAGGCCGAGCAGAAGGGAACGGGACGCTGGACCTCCGGCAACGCGATCGAGCTGGGGATCCCGATCCCGACGATCGATGCGGCGGTCTGGTCGCGCGGCATCTCCTCGATGAAGAGCCAGCGCGTGGCCGCCTCGAAGATCCTGCACGGCCCGAACGGGCAGTCGCTGGAAGACGCCGGGACCGGCGAGAAGGCGACGCTGCTCGACGCGCTCGAAGGGGCGTTGTACGCCTCGAAGGTCAGCTCCTACGCGCAGGGGATGGCGCTGCTGCGCGCCGCCTCCAACCAGTACGGCTTCGAGTTGCAGCTCTCGGAGATGGCGCGCATCTGGAAGGGGGGCTGTATCATCCGCGCCGAACTGCTGGACACGATCCAGGGGGCCTTCGAGCGCGACCCGCAGCTGGACAACCTCCTGCTCGATCCGGGCTTCGCCGAGACGCTGAACAAGACGAATGGGCAGTGGCGCTACGTCTCGCGCGTGGCGCGCGACCTCGGCGTGCCGATCCCGGCGATCAGCGCGTCGCTCGACTACTTCGATTCGTACCGCGCGGCGGAATTGCCCGCGAATCTGGTCCAGGGGCAGCGCGACTTCTTCGGCGCGCACACTTACCGCCGCACCGACAAGGACGGTACGTTCCACACGGTCTGGGAGCCGGAGGTGCATCCGATGATGACCGTGGACTCTGTGCCCGCGACGGGCGCGGGCGCGGTCGGCGAGGACGAGTCCACCGCCGAGCGGGTCGATAAGTCGCAGGGATGATCGGTCGGCGGTCGGCGGTCGGCTGTCTTGCAGGTGGTGAGGGGTGGGGGGCCGTCCGCGACGTCTGATGCTATCGACTGCCGCTCGCCGACTGCTGACCGCCGCCAACAGACGAAATTGAGGAGAAGATGACAGGATACGCGCCCGCGATCGGGTCTGGACGCCCGACGATGAATCCCTTGCGCGAGGGGCTGCGCCTGGAGCAGACACCGCCCCCCTGCACGATGGTGATCTTCGGCGTCACCGGCGACCTGACCCATCGCAAGCTGATGCCGCAACTCTACGACCTGACGGTCGACACCCCGCTCCCAGCCGCCTTCTCCATCGTCGGCTTCGCGCGCCGCGACTGGTCCGATGACTTCTTCCGCGACGAGATGAAGGGGTCGGTCAAGAAGGCGCTCGGCAGCAAGGTCGATGACGCTTCCTGGCAGGCGTTCGCGCCGCGCCTCAGCTATGTGCAGTCGAACTTCGACGACGAGGCGGGCTACCAGCGCCTGAAGGAGAGCCTCGACCGCCTCGACCAGGAGCGCGGCGCGGGCGGCAACCGGATCTTCTATCTCGCCACGCCGCCGAGTTACTACCCGATCATCATCAACCATCTCCGCGCGGCGGGGCTCGCCGAGCGCGAGGTGCCGACGTTGGACGCGAAGAAGGCCGGTTGGACGCGGCTGGTGATCGAGAAGCCATTCGGGCACGATCTCCCCTCGGCACAGGCGCTGAACACGGAGATCGCCGGGGCCTTCGCCGAGTCGCAGGTCTATCGCATCGACCACTATCTCGGCAAGGAGACGGTGCAGAATCTGCTCGTCTTCCGCTTCGGCAACGGCATCTTCGAGCCGCTCTGGAATCGGCAGTACATCGACCACGTCCAGATCACCGTCGCGGAAGCGATCGGGATCGAGGGGCGCGGCGAGTTCTACGAGGAGGCCGGGGCGCTGCGCGACATCGTGCAGAACCACATGTTCCAGGTGCTCAGCCTGATCGCGATGGAGCCGCCGAGCACGATCAACGAGAAGACGGTGCGCGACGAGAAGGTCCAGGTCTTGCAGGCGATCGCGCCGTTGCGCGGGGCCACCATCGCCTCGGACGTGGTGCGTGGGCAGTACGGCCCCGGCTGGATGAACGGGCGGGTCACGCCCGGCTACCGCGCCGAGAAGGGGGTCGACCCCGATTCGGTCGTCGAGACCTACATGGCGATGAAGCTGCGGATCGATAACTGGCGCTGGGCGGGCGTGCCGTTCTACCTCCGCACCGGCAAGACGCTGCCGCAGCGAACGACCGAGATCGCGGTGCAATTCAGGTCGGCCCCGGCCCTCCTCTTCTCCGGGGCGGGCACGCTGCTGCCGGAGCCGAACGTGCTGACGCTGCGAATCCAGCCGGACGCGGGGATCACGCTTCGCTTCGCGGCGAAGGTGCCGGGCGCGGAGATGCAGATCCGCTCGGTGAATATGGACTTCTTCTACGGTACGGCGTTCACCGCGTCCGGCCCGGACGACTACGCCCGGCTGCTGCTTGACTGTATGCGCGGCGAGCAGACCCTCTTCGCCCGCCGCGACGAGGTGGAGCAGGCCTGGGCGATCGTCACCCCGATCATGGACTATTGGGCGCGGCACCCCCGCCCCAGCTTCCCCAATTACGAGGCCGGCACCTGGGGACCGCCCGAGGCCGACGCACTGATCGAGCGCGACGGTCGACGGTGGCGGCGGCTGTAGTCGCGAGTCGTGGGTCGTGAGTCGTGAGTAGTACGGGGTATACGGAAACGTTGCACCCTACCGCCACCCTGCTCGCGACTCACGACTCACGACCCACGACTGGAGAAAGCGATGAGCGTAGACACGAGCCTCGAGTGGGCGGGGAAGCCAGTCGAGGTCGGGCAGATCGATGAGGCGTTGCGCGCGGCCTGGCGCGAGGAGGCGACGCGCGCCCCGGAGCTGAGCGGCGCGCTGGCGGCGCGTACGAACGTGCTGAATCTGATCGTCCGGGCGGGCTCGCGAGAGGAACTCGCCGGAGTGGCGACCTCGATCGACGCGCTCGGTGTCCATCACCCGTCGCGGACGGTGCTGCTGCTGGCCGAGCCGACCGGGCCGGAAGCGAAGCTGGAAGCCTGGATCAATACCAACGTGCAAATTCTTGGCGAACGTCGGCTCCTCTTCGAGCAGGTGACGATCGTGGCGAGCGGCGAGGCGGCGCGGCACCTGCCGGGCGTGGTCGATCCGCTGCTGATCCCGGAGTTGCCGGACTTCCTCTGGTGGCTCGGAGAGCCGCAATTCAGCGACGTCAGCTTCACGAAGATGGTCGAACTCGTCAACCGCCTGATCGTCGATACGGCGGGGTTCGATGACATCGAGACCGGCCTGCGCGAGCTGGCGGAGATGACGATCGTGCCGTACGGCGCGGCGATCAGCGACTTCGCATGGAACCGCCTCCGCCCCTGGCGCGAGCTGGTGGCGCAGTTCTTCGATCCCCCGGAATACGCGCCGAGCCTCGATACGGTCGAGACGATCGAGATCTCCTACGAGCCGCACGGAGGGCTGCACTCCTCCGGCTTCGGGGAGGGGTTGCTGGCGCTCGGCTGGGCGTGCAGCCGTCTCGGCTGGCAGATCGCGCAGCGCCCCGAATTCCTCGCGCCCGGCTCGTTCCGCTGGCAACTGATCAGCGGCGGGCGTACCCTGATCGCCACCATCTCGCCGGTGCATCAGGACGACCCGATCATCGGCCTGCGCGAGATCACGATCACGTCCGGGGAGCGACACCCCGGCACCTTCCAGGTGTTGCGCGAGAGTGGCGCCCACCTCGTCACGCGCGTCGATGTGCCGGGTGCCCCGAACCTCGACCAGATCATGCGCGCGACCGAGCCCGACGAGAACGATCTGCTATTACACGCCCTCGGCCAGTTCGGCGGCGACCGCACCTATAACGGCGCGCTCGTCTTCGCCGCACAGCTCGCCAGCGGCGTGGGAGGACGATCCCGATGAGCGCCTCGACACCGGAATTCTCGATCAGCGCCGACGCCGACGCTCTGGCACAGGAGGCCGCGCGACGTTTCGTCGCCGCGGCCAGCGCGGCCAGTGCGGCACGCGGGCGCTTCATCGTCGCCCTCTCGGGCGGCTCGACGCCGAAGGCGCTCTTCGCGCTGCTGGCCGAGGCGCCCTATCGGGACCAGATCGACTGGTCCAACGTCCACCTCTTCTGGGGTGACGAGCGCTGCGTGCTGCCGACCGACGAGCAGAGCAATTACCGCATGACGCGCGAGACGCTGCTGGACAAGGTGGCGATCCCAGCGGCGCAGGTCCACCGCATCCCCGCCGAAGATCCCGAGCCGGACCGGGCCGCGCGTGCCTACGCCACGACGCTGCGCCAAATCTTCACGCTCGGCGACGACGAGTTCCCGACGTTCGACCTGATCCACCTCGGCCTGGGACCGGAGGGGCACACCGCCTCGCTCTTTCCTGGCAGCCCGGCCCTGAAGGAGACGCAGGCGCTGACCGCCGCGCCGTTCGTGGAGAAGTTGGACGCGCACCGGATCACCCTGACGCCACCGGTCATCAACGCGGCGCGCGAGGTGCAATTCCTGGTGGCGGGCGCGGGCAAGGCGGAGATTGTGGGGCAGATCCTCCACGCCCCGCACGATCCCGACGAACTCCCCGCACAGATCGTCGCGCCGAGTCCGGGCAAGCTGGTGTGGCTGCTCGATGAGGCGGCGGCGGCGCAGCGGTAGGTTTCCCTCCTGTTTCTGACTCAGCCAAGTGGCCTTACACCCCCGTTCCTATGCCGGGGGCGGGGGTGCTGTTTGAGCGAGACGTGCACTGTTGCTGGCCTGTGCGGTTCATAGTGGCGATGGTCCCTGATCTACGGACGGGCAGGTGCCCTTTGGGCGGCGGAGTGCCGCGTAGCGGCGTGGGTGAGAGTCTATCCAGCACTCCCTCACGCCTACAACGAGACCCCTCTCCCTATCAGGGAGAGGGGTAGCGAGCAGTTGCGAGCCGGGGTGAGGGCTTCACCCTTGTGAGATAGTCGTTGGGCGTAGGAGAGCCGTTGGACCGAATACCCATGAAGGGCGCACTGCCTCCGGGGGATACTTATCCGCCTACGCGGACTGGAACGCCCCATTTCCTTTCCCTCCCCCCGTCCTCTGTGCCTCTATGCCTCCTGTTTCGTCCCGTTCTCTGCGTCTCTGCGTCTCTGCGGTGATCCGGTCCCTCCGTGCGGCGCGGGCGCGAGCGGGGTATGCTACGGACCTGTAGTGCGTGCCAGGTGGGGAGGTATGGATGAGTGGGACGGGGACGGACGCGGTGAGCTTGAAGGAACGGGCCGCGCGGGCGGCGGCGGACGTGGTGACGGACGGGATGCGCGTGGGGCTGGGCACCGGCTCGACCGCCGCGTTCGCGGTGCAAGCGCTCGGCGAGCGGGTGGCGACGGGGCTCCAGATCGTCGGGGTGGCGACCTCGGAGGCGACCGCCGCGCAGGCGCGCGGGCTGGGGATACCGCTGGCCGAACTGGACGAGGTCGAAGCGCTGGACGTGACGATCGACGGCGCGGATGAGGTCGATCTGGCGCGCTTCGCGGTGATCAAGGGTTTCGGCGGGGCCTTGCTGCGCGAGAAATTGGTCGCGCGATCCACGCTGCACCAGATCATCATCGTGGACGCGGGGAAAGTCGCGGCGGACGGCCTGACGAAGGTGGTCCCGGTGGAGGTGGTGCCGTTCGGCGCGCGCCATACGGCGGCGGCGCTCGAACGGCTCGGTGGGCGGGCGATCCTGCGCCAGCGGGATGGCGGCCCATTCATCACCGACGGCGGCAATCTGATCTTCGATTGCGATTTCGGGGCGCTCGGCGATCCGACGGCGCTGGCGGCGGCGATCAAGGGGGTGCCGGGCGTGGTGGAGCACGGGCTGTTCATCGGGCTGGTGCAGCGGGTGATCGTGGCGACCGCGACAGGGATCGAGACCTATCGGCGTTGAGCTGTCATGCCAGAAGTTGTTGTGACATATCCCTGCGGGCTGATTTGGTGCCGAAAGGTGCGGTGTTACGGTACAGAATTGCCGGTAGTACGCCGTGACCCACACGCAACCGGCGACGGCGGTATTGTTGTTATAGCTGATGTATCGTTAGGGCCATAGTGGCTTTGCGTGCGGGTCGTGTACGGGGCGATACCGCCGCAACGTCAACGATCCGGCGCGGGCGAATCGTGGCGGGCGGCGTGGTTAGGCGCGGGCGAGCGGCCCTGATCGCGCGGCAGGGGAGGGGCGGGTGGAAGCGACGATGCGCCCGTATGGGGGCGAGGCCGACTATGCGCCATTGCGCCACCTCTACGATGTGGTGACGGGGGCGAGCCCGTTGCACTACGGTACTGCGGGCGATCTCGACTGGTGGCGCTTCGCGCACGAAGATCCTGATGTGCTGCGCCACGCGGCCCTCTGGTGCGCCGATGATGGCACCATCGTCGGCTTCGCCTGGCCGAAGGGGGATGAAGTCGAGGTAGAGTCACACCCCGC
>JAABUM010004522.1_pt1 | contig 15588 bp, 14 predicted proteins | sample 5559161 | NCBI WGS metagenome assembly JAABUM01 (sample SAMN10711868, study PRJNA513369) | rock metagenome | isolation source: Antarctica rocks | place: Antarctica: Victoria Land, Siegfried Peak nord
GACCGGATGGTTTGGCTGCATCGACGTTCCTCCTACTGCGTTCGTCGGCGGCTTCGAACGTGTGGGCTGGTGGCGCTGTTCCATCAACGCGCCTACTTCCGCAGCGAGAACCGGTTCGATTTGGACTCGACCGCGCGACTTTGTGCACGGCTGTCAGGGGATTCGGTCGGTCGCTGGTCGTAGCGGTAGTCGTAGTAACCGGAGACGCGATTGCCGCGGGGAACCCGGTTTAGGGTGACCCCGAGCAACTGACCGTTCACGGCCTCGAGTGACTCCACAGCCGTGAGCATCTGATCGCGAGTCACCAGGCCGCTCCCTACGACGAGGACGGCACCGCTGGCGAGTGTGCTGAGGACGGCGGCGTCCGTGACCGGCAATAGCGGTGGAGCGTCGATGAGCACGTAGTCGAACTGTTCCTCGAGCCGCGCCAAAGTTTCCCGCATGGCGGGGGAGCCGAGCAGTTCGCTGGGGTTCGGGGGGAGTTGACCGGCGCCGAGCACCGACAGGCGATGCTTGCCGAAAGGCTGCAGCACGTCTGCGAGCACGGCCTGCTCGATGAGCACGTCGGTGAGGCCGACCGCGCCCTCCATGCCCAGGTACTCCAGCAACCGCGGCCGCCGAAGGTCACCCTCGATCAGGCAGACGCTCGCGCCCATCTCGGCGAGCACCAACGCGAGGTTCGCGGTCGTCGTCGTTTTGCCCTCGCCGGCGAGCGACGACGTCATCACGATGACCCGGGGGTGATTGGCCACGTCGACGAAACGCAGGTTGGTGCGTAGCGAACGGAACGACTCGGCTCGACTGGAGTGCGGGTCGGTCTGCACCAGCAGCGGGTGCTTCGGTGCGTCGCTGTCGAACGGGATGCTGCCGATGACAGTGAGGGCGTCGGATAGTTCTTCGACATCCTGTTTGGTGCGGATGCGGGTGTCCAGGATGTGCCGGACCACGGCCAGACCGATACCCAGCAGTAACCCCAGCACGACGCCGAGCAGTAGGTTCCGTACCGGCTTCGGGCTGACCGGGGCGGTGTCGGTGACGGCCGACTTGGTCAGGGTGACCTTCACGGGGCTGGCTGCGTTGGCCTTGACGCGCTCGATGTCCTGCACCGTCTGGGGGAACTGCTGACCGATGGCTGCAGCGATCTTCTGGGCTTGTTCAGGGCTGGTCTCGGTCACCGACACGTTGATGAGCACGGTGTTCGGGGGCACCGTCGCCGTGACGTGCTTCTGCAGGTCCCGTGCCTTGTCCGGCAGCTGCAGCTTGTCGATGATTGGCTGCAGGACGACGGGTGCGGTCACCAGCTGGGTGTAGGACGTCACGCGGGCCTGGCTGAAGGTGCTGCCCTGCGCCAGTTGAGCGGCGTTGCTGGAGTCCGAAGTGGAGACGAAGAACTGCAGGCTCGATGCGTAGGTCTTGGTGCTCAGCGCTGTATAGGCGGAGGCCAGCGCAACGAGGGCGATAACGGCCGCAACGACTACGCGCCACCGTTTACGCAGCACTTTGAGGTAGGTCTGGAGATCCACAGCAAGCCTTCCAAGATGAGCAACAAGACGAGCCAGGACAATGGCAGAAACCTTCGGCGCCGGCCCACTTTCGGTCGGCCCGCTCAGCTTGCAGGGCGCGTCACCAGATATGTTGCGGTCGTTGGTGGTACAACCTGGCGGAGGAAAGATTAACAGCCTGAGGGAGTACATCGACTTTCGAAGGGTGGGTCTTTGTGCTGAATGGGACGATTGGATGATCTCGCAGGTGAGCGACCGACCTTGATGTTTCCAAACTTTAGGTTTTGTATACCAATAACTTAACAAGTATTTACTTTTCCATACCAATCGTTGACCCACGTAGTGGGCGTTTGCGGTATGTCGAAGTTTCGGCCCTACTATCTGCGCATGAGCCGAGTGGGAGCGATCCTGGTGGTGTGTACGGGGAACGTGTGCCGGTCTCCGTACATCGAGCGTCTGCTTGCCGCTGAGGTCGCGGAGCTGGGCGTTGAAGTGTCGAGCGCGGGCACCATGGCGCTGGCCGATCAGCCGATGGAGGAGGGCTCGGCCAGGCTGTTGGCGGATGCCGGCGTCGATGCCGGTGGCTTCGCTGCTCGCCAACTGATGCGTGCCATGGTGCAGCAGGCGGATCTCGTACTCACCGCGACGCGCGAGCACCGCAGCCAGGTGGTGCGCACTGCTCCGCGCGGGCTGCGGTACACCTTCGCTCTCGACGACTTCAGCGATCTGGTCGCCGATGCAGAGCTGTCAGACGCGGCCCCGTCCGAGTCACCCGATGACACTGCCGTTACACGGATGGTCGCTCGCGCGCTGGTCCGCCGCGCCGATGTTGCTCCTCGTCATGCCGATGACAGCGGGATCGTTGACCCCTTCCGCCAGGGGCCGCAGGTGTTCGATCAGATGGCACAACAAGTCGCGGCCGTACTCCCGTCGATAGTTGCCGCACTCCGTCAAATGCGCACCTGAGGCCGAGCTGTAGCGGACGAGCTCCTACTGACTCCGAGAACGGCGCGCGGCTCAGCCCATCGAAGTGGACGGGACCGGCGAGGTGCTCATCCGGTCGGTGCGCAATGCGATACCCAGTTGCTTCATCTTCTTCGCGTCGACGGAGTCCACATCGCCGACGTTCTTCTTCGCGAATCCGGTGTACGGAGCGGAGTAGAACGAGATGTCGTTGCGACGGATGTTGCGCAAGCTGACGCCGAGCTTGGCCAGGTCGGTGCTCGACATGTCCAGCAGGGTGTACGGACCGATCGCAGCGACCATGTCCAGGACCCGCTTGGGGCTCGTCAACGTTCCGCGGCTCAGCGTCTTGGTCGCGATGGCGTTGATCCACTGCTGTTGGTTGACGCCTCGGTCGATATCGCCGCGCGGCAGCTGATGACGTTCCCTGGAGAAGCCGAGGGCCTGGGTGCCGTTCATGTGGTGGTACCCCTTGGTCCAGGTGCCCAGGGAACCTTCGCTGTAGGGCCATTTGACGTAGACGTCGACACCGCCGAGGGCGTCGGTGAGCTTGGTGAAGCCCTCGAAGCCGATCTGCGCGACGTGGTCGATGTGCACATTGAGCAGCTTCTGCATCGTTCGCACCAACAGCGGCGAGCCGCCGAACGCGTACGCCGCGTTGATCTTGTTCATTCCGTGCCCGGGTATGGCGACGTAGAGGTCCCGCGGGAAGTGGACGACGGAGACGGTGCGTCGGTCAGCGCTGACGTGCATCAGCTGAATGACGTCGGAGCGCCCGTTAGCGCGCAGGTCGGTGCCGCGAGAGTCAGAGCCCAGCAGCAGGATGTTCTGGGCGTCACCCGCCCTCGTGTCCCTCGCCGGGTCACCAGCCGCCACGGGAGGCAGCAGGGCGCTGGAATGTTGCACCTTGCCCAGTTCGTGGTTGATGTAGAGCCCGATCCCGCCGGCTGCGAGCGCAACGACCAGCATCATCGACAGGAGAGTGAGGCACCCGACCTTGAGGCAGCCCGCCTTCTTCTTCGGCTGCTCGGCCGCATCTGAGGTCGGCGTCGAGTCATCCGGGGGAAAGACGTCCGGGTCCTCGGCGGGTTCATCTGACATGGCAGGAAGTTTAGGTGGCTCGATTCGTTCCAAGGCCGTTCAGCGCCCGGTGTTGACCCAGGGTGTCCGGAATCGGCCCGCGGGCGAGGATCAAATTGATGTCGTGCCGGGACAATTCGCGGCGCGCTTCCTCATCCAGTTGGGCGTCGGTGACCAGCGTGTGCACCTGATCCAGGGTGGCGATCGTCGAGAGTCCGATGACGCCCCATTTGCTGTGGTCGGCGACCACGATGATCTTCTTCGCCGATCGTATCAACGCCCGGTTGGTCTGGGCTTCTTGCAAATTGGGCGTCGTCAGGCCGGCCTGGAGGTCGATCCCGTGTACTCCGAGGATCAGCGTGTCGACGTGGGTGGTGGCGAGCATCGCGTTGGCCACCGGCCCAGCCAGCGCATCTGAAGGTGTGCGTACTCCGCCGGTCATCACCACGAGTTGATCATCGCGGGAGGGGTCGTACAGCAGTTCGGCCACCCGCGGCGAGTTGGTGACGACGGTGAGCCGCTTGACAGCCCGCAGCTCGACGGCCACGGCGTACGCGGTGGTGCCGGCCGAAACAGCGACCGAGGTGCCCGGCGGGATCAGCGATGCCGCAGTTCGAGCGATCTCGGACTTCTGAACCGGATTCATCTCCGATTTCACGCTGAAACCAGGCTCATCGATGCTGCGGTCGGCGAGGGTCGCGCCGCCGTGCACCTTATGCACCAGACCCTTGTCGGCGAGTGTCTCGATGTCGCGTCGAACGGTCATATCACTGACGCCGAGTTCGGTGACCAGATCTGAGACCCGTACGCCGCCGTCGCGTTCGACGGTGGTGAGGATGACCCCCTGGCGCTGGCGCGCGAGCATGCGACCTCCTGCATCGATGGTCTCCCGGACTGTACCGGGCACCCTGTCGGCTGACTGAGGCTGTGGGCAGAGTGTGGGACCAGCGGCGGGACAGCGCCAACTTGTTGGCACAATGCCGCCATGTCTGACGCGCCCGCCCCGACCCCTCGCATCTTGTCCGGGATGCAGCCCACCCACGACTCGCTGCACCTGGGCAACTATCTCGGCGCCCTGGTCAACTGGAAGCTGATGCAGGCGGACTTCGAGGCGTTCTTCTGCGTGGTGGATCAACACGCACTGACCGGTACACCGATGTCGCCGCAACAGTTACAGCACCGAACGCGGGTCACCGCCGCCCAGTACCTCGCCGGTGGTATCGACCCGAGCATGTCGACGGTGTTCGTCCAATCGCACGTACCGGAACATTCTCAATTGGCGTGGATCCTCAATTGCCTGACCGGGTTCGGCGAGGCCTCCCGAATGACGCAGTTCAAAGACAAGTCGGCCAAGGGTGGCGCTGAGGCCTCCAATGTCGGACTGTTCACCTATCCGATGCTGATGGCGGCCGACGTTCTGCTGTACGACGCGGCCGCTGTACCGGTCGGTGAGGACCAGCGCCAGCATCTGGAGCTCACCCGCAACCTCGCGCAGCGGTTCAACGCACGCTTCGGGGCGACGTTCGTGGTGCCCGAGGCTCATATTCCGGCCGGGTCCGCCAAGGTGATGAGTCTGACCGAGCCCACCTTCAAGATGAGTAAGTCAGCGCAGAACCAGAACGGCTGCCTGTGGATGCTCGATGAGCCGAAGGCGAACGTCAAGAAGGTGAAGTCGGCGGTCACCGACACCGACAACGCCGTGCAGTTCGACCCGGAGACCAAACCCGGCATTGCAAATCTGTTGCGAATCCATTCGGCGCTGTCGAGCGATTCCATCGACACCCTCGTGCAGAGGTACGCCGGTGAGAACAGATACGGCGCGCTCAAGACGGACGTCGCCGATCTGGTGCAGGACCTGCAGGCCCCGTTCAGATCGCGGGTGACAGAGATCCTCGACGACCCGGCCGGGTTGGATCAAGTCCTCAGGGACGGAGCGGATCGGGCACGTGAGGTAGCGGCGCCGGTGCTGGCGCGGGCGTACGACGCCGTCGGCCTACTGCGCCGGGCCTGACGCGCATGGGCACGATTGGAATCTCGATCGCGGTTCCTGAACCGCTTGCCGAGCACCTTCGCGATGCCCGCCGACGGGCAGGCGACACTCGTGCCGATGCGATCCCGCCGCACGTGACGTTGATGCCCCCCACCGAGGTACCGGACAACGACCGCGAAGCGCTCGACACGCATCTGGCCGCTGTCGCCGCACGGCACCGGGCGTTCTCCCTGCTGCTGCGCGGAACGGGGAGCTTCCGGCCCACGTCGGACGTCGTCTTCGTCGCAATCGCGGAGGGAATCTCGGCGTGCGAGCGCATCGAGTGCGACGTGCGCACCGGGCCCGTGACCCGCTCGCTCCAGTTTCCCTATCACCCGCACGTCACCATCGCCCACGATGCTCCCGCGGAGGGTTTGGACCAGGTCTTCCAGGAACTGGCCGGGTTCGAGGCGCGTTTCATCGTCGACGGCTTCGACCTGTACGAACAGGGCCGCGACGACGTCTGGCGCCCGGTTCGGCGGTTCGCCTTCCAGTGAGGTCGACCTAACCCGTCGCTGCGCGTGACGTCCCAGTAACGTGGGGGCGTGGCCACTTCGACGCTCCCGGTAAAGCGAACGGGGAAAACGGGCAGTAGCGTTTTCCTGAAGATCCTGATGGCTGTTACCGGAACGATCTTCGTTCTATTCGTACTTGCCCATATGTACGGAAATTTCAAACTGTTTGCCGGTCACGATGCTTACAACGCATATGCCGAAGAGTTGCGCACGATTGGTACGCCGGAGTTGCCCCGCCACGGACTGCTGACTATCGCTGAAGTGGTGCTCGGTATCAGCGTCGTGATCCATATCTATTGCGCTATCACCTTATGGAAGCGTTCCAGTGATGCTCGTCCCCAGCGATACGCGGTGCACAAAAGGGTGCAGCAATCGTTCTCGTCCAGGTGGATGCGCTGGGGCGGAGTCGCACTCCTGCTGTTCATCATCTGGCACCTGATCGAGTTCTCCTTGTTCAAGGTGAACGTCGGCGCCGGTGGCCAAGCCGTGAACATCACCGACGACCCGTTCAAGCTGGTCACGCACTCGTTCAAGGTGTGGTGGCTGACATTGATCTACCTGGCCGCGATGGGCGCGCTGCTGATGCACCTGCATCACGGAGTGTGGAGCGCCTCGCAGACCCTCGGCCTGGCGGGAACTCCTCAGGCAAGGCGGTACTGGAAGATCGGCGGACTCACGATCAGCCTGATCGTTGCTGTCGGCTTCATCCTTCCGCCCCTGTTCATCCTGTTCGGCGTCATCAAGTAAAGGCTGAAGATGTCTGATCTGATCCAAGACCTGTATCGCGAAGGCGACCCGATAGCCGACACCAAATGTCCGGACGGGCCGATCGAGAAGCGGTGGACCGAGGCGAAGTTCGAGAACAAACTCGTCAACCCCTCCAACCGTCGCAAGCTGTCGGTCATCATCGTGGGTACCGGGCTGGCTGGTGGCGCTGCTGCGGCGACCCTCGGCGAAGCGGGTTACCACGTGAAGTCGTTCTGCTACCAGGACAGTCCGCGTCGAGCGCACTCCATCGCCGCCCAGGGCGGCATCAACGCCGCCAAGAATTACGCGGACGACGGAGACTCGGTCTACCGGCTGTTCTACGACACGGTCAAGGGAGGCGATTATCGCTCCCGCGAGACCAACGTCTACCGCCTCGCAGAGGTCAGCACGAACATCATCGACCAGTGCGTTGCCCAGGGTGTCCCGTTCGCTCGCGAGTACGGCGGGTTGCTGGACAACCGCTCGTTCGGTGGAGTCCAGGTTGCGCGCACGTTCTATGCCCGCGGCCAGACCGGTCAGCAATTGCTGATCGGCGCCTATCAGTCGATGGAACGACAGATCACCGCAGGCACGGTCGAGGCATTCACCCGGCACGAGATGCTCGAGGTGATCGTGGTCGACGGTAAGGCGCGCGGAATCATCGCGCGCGACATGGTCACCGGCGAGATCGAGACTCACCTGGCCGATGCGGTCGTGCTGGCTTCGGGCGGTTACGGCAACGTCTACTTCCTGTCCACGAACGCGATGGGCTGCAACACCACCGCCATCTGGCGGGCCCACCGCAAGGGCGCCTATTTCGGCAACCCCTGTTACACCCAGATTCACCCCACCTGTATTCCGGTATCGGGTGAGCACCAGGCCAAGTTGACCCTGATGAGTGAGTCGCTGCGCAACGACGGTCGCATCTGGGTGCCGAAGAATCGCGACGACTGCGACAAGGACCCCCGCGAAATCGCCGAAGAGGACCGCGACTACTACCTGGAACGGATCTACCCGGCGTTCGGCAACCTGGTTCCGCGTGACATCGCCTCCCGACAGGCGAAGGCCATGTGCGACGAGGGCCGTGGCGTCGGCCCGAAGGTCGGAGATTTCCGTCGCGGGGTGTACCTCGATTTCGCCGATGCGATGGAGCGCTTGTCCCGCCAGCAGGTGGCCGCGAAGTACGGAAACCTCTTCGACATGTACGAGCGCATCACCGGTGATTCGCCGTACGAGGTACCGATGCGCATCTACCCGGCCGTGCACTACACCATGGGCGGATTGTGGGTCGACTACGACCTGGAAACCACTGTCCCTGGTTTATTCGCTGCGGGCGAGGCCAACTTCTCCGACCACGGCGCCAATCGTCTCGGTGCGTCCTCGCTGATGCAGTGCCTGGCCGATGGTTACTTCGTGCTGCCCAACACGATCCGCAACTATCTGGCATCCGGACCGTTCGAAACGATCACCGAAGACCACGAGGCGGTGGTCAAGGCTCGCCACCAGGTGACCAGCCGCATCGAGAAGCTGCTGTCCATCAACGGCGAACGTACCGTCGACTCTTTCCACCGCGAGCTAGGCCACATCATGTGGGAGTACTGCGGCATGGAGCGGTCGGAGGAGGGCCTGAGCAAGGCCATCGACCTGATTCGATCGCTGCGGTCGGAGTTCTGGCGCAACGTGCGGGTCCTCGGTAGCGCCGACACCCTGAACCAGTCGTTGGAGAAGGCCGGCCGGGTCGTGGACTTCTTGGAACTCGGCGAGTTGATGTGCGTCGATGCGTTGCACCGTCGCGAATCCTGCGGTGGCCACTTCCGCACAGAGTCTCAGACCGAAGACGGCGAAGCACTGCGCGACGACAAGGAGTTTGCATACGTCGCCGCCTGGGAATTTCACGCCGATCGCGACGGCGCCGATGAATCATTGGTACCGACATTGCACAAAGAAGACCTGGTCTACAACTTCATCCAGTTGAAGCAACGGAGTTACAAGTGAATCTCACCCTCAAGATTTGGCGTCAAGCCGGCCCGGAGACCCCGGGGGAGTTCTCGACCCACAAGGTCAGCGAAATCTCCGACGACATGTCTTTTTTGGAAATGCTCGACATTCTGAACGAAGAACTGATCGGCAGAGGTGAAGAGCCTGTTGCTTTCGATTCAGACTGTCGCGAAGGAATCTGCGGCAGCTGTGGGCTGATGATCTCCGGATATGCCCACGGTCCGGAGGTCACCACTACCTGTCAATTGCACATGCGCTCGTTCAGCGACGGCGAGACCATCACCATCGAGCCGTGGCGTGCGTCCTCCTTTCCGATCGTCAAAGACCTCATCGTTGATCGTTCGGCGTTCGACCGGATCATCCAGTCCGGCGGTTACATCTCGGTCAACACCGGAGCGGCTCCCGAAGCGCACTCTGTTCCGGTTCCGAAAGCCAACGCCGATCGAGCGTTCGACACCGCAACATGCATCGGTTGCGGAGCGTGCGTTGCTGCCTGCCCGAACGCGTCAGGGATGTTGTTCATGGGCGCCAAAGTCTCCCACCTGGGCGAACTGCCTCAAGGTCAGCCCGAGCGCGATTCGCGGGTGGTCTCGATGATCAACCAGCACGACTCCGAAGGATTCGGCGGGTGCACCAATATTGGGGAGTGTGCGGCAGCATGCCCCAAGGAAATTCCGCTCGACGTGATCAACCAGCTGAATGCTGACTTCCGGAAGGCTAAAAAGGGCGCCCACTAATGTGCTCCGGGGCAGGTGCGGCGCTGATCTAGCACGTCGTTCGAAGCGAAATACACTTTAGATGGTATGAGATATGCCATAGTCCATGATGCTGTGAAGGTGCGAGCAGAGTCCCGAACGAACTGGATTTTCGGCTAGCGTTCGGCTATGTCCGAATCCTTGCTCCCATCGGCAATTCCCGACTTCTGGGCCGTCATACCCGCTGGTGGTTCCGGAACTCGCCTGTGGCCATTGTCCCGGGAGTCCTCACCCAAGTTCCTGCATGATCTGACCGGGTCGGGGCAGTCGTTGCTGCAGGGCACCGTGGACCGGCTCACTCCGCTGTGCGAGGACCGGGTGATGGTGGTCACCGGAGTCTCGCATGTGGACGCAGTGCGGGGGCAGTTGCCCACGTTGGGCGTCGAAAACCTGTTGACGGAGCCGTCGCGGCGCGAGTCATTGCCGGCGATCGGTCTTGCTGCGGCGATCCTGGCCCAACAGGATCCGGAGGCCATCCTGGGATCTTTCGCTGCCGATCACGTCATCAACGATGTGGTGGCGTTCTGCGAATGCGTGGCAGAGGCGGTGCATGTCGCTCGAACAGGCAAGCTGGTCACTATCGGTATCGAACCCAATCGCCCGTCGTCGGGTTTCGGCTACATCGAGGTAGGCGAGGAACTCCTGGTCGAGGGTGCGCCTCGAGCGCGCGAGGTCAAGGCGTTCGTTGAGAAGCCGGACGGCCCAACGGCCCAGGAGTACTTCCACGGTGGGGCCCACTGGTGGAACGCCGGAATGTTCGTGGTCCGCGCCGAGACACTGATGCAGCTCATTGCGCAATACCAGCCTCGGTTGGCCGAGTACCTGAGGGAAATCGCGGCACGCCCCATCAGGCTGGCTGAGCTGTGGCCGAGGTTGACCAAGATCACGATCGACAACGCCATCGCCGAACCGGCGTCGGTCGATGGTCACGTTGCGGTCATCCCGGCGACCTTCACCTGGGACGACGTCGGTGATTTCGCCTCACTGGCAACACTGCTGATGGGTCGACAGGACGAGCCTGGGGTCAAGGTCCTGGGGGAGTCGGAGCTGGTGGTCATGCGTGACGCAACGGGTGTCGTGGCTCCCGGGTCGGGCCGGACCGTCGTAGCGCTGGGCATTCAGGACGTCGTTGTCGTGGACACGATGGACGCCGTTCTCGTGACTACCCGTGGCCGAGCGCAGGACGTGAAGAAGCTCGTCGAACAGCTGAAACTCGATGGTCGCGCGCACCTGACCTGAGGTGGTGCGGCAGCGTGGACAGCACGGCCTGGTCCTACTCCGTAAACTCATCAACGTGGATGTGCGCGCGAAGACCTTGGAAGCCGGATACACACGTGTTCTGCGCCCTGTTCTCTTTCGAATGGACGGCGGTGACGCCGAAGCAGCACACCACAAAACGCTGCAACGGCTGTCGACACTCGCTGAACGCCCCAGAGCGCTGGACCTCATCCGCCGCGCGTGTTCCACACCGACGCGCACCGTCCAGGTTGCCGGTATCAGTTTTCCCGGCAAAGTAGGTCTGGCGGCCGGTGTCGACAAGGACGGTGTAGCTCTGAAGGGCTGGCCTGCGCTGGGTTTCTCTCACGTAGAGGTGGGCACCGTCACCCCGCAGGCACAACCCGGAAACGGTCGCCCTCGTCTGTTCCGGGTGGTCGAGAGTGGCGGGATCCTGAACCGGATGGGGTTCAACAACGAGGGTGTCGAGGCGCTCGCGGTTCGACTGAGGAAAGCAGGTCCGCTGCCGATTCCGATCGGGGTGAGCATCGGGAAGAACAAGGCCACACCGATGGCCGACTCGGTGCAGGACTACCTGCACTGCCTGCGGACCCTCGATGGTCTGGCCGACTACGTCGCGGTGAATATCTCGAGCCCCAACACGACCGGGTTGCGTGGCTTGCAGGACCGCGAACCGCTGGGTGAACTGCTGGCCACCCTGGTTCACGAGGCAACCCAACTCGCGAACGCGCGCTCAGGAAAGTCGGTGCCGCTCTTCGTCAAGATCGCACCGGACCTGAAGAACGAAGCCATCGACGACATCCTCGAGGTGGCCGGTCATGCCGATGTCGCGGGCATCATCGCCACCAACAGCACGCAGAGTCGAGATGGGCTGCGCGGTGCCGATCTGGCGTTGGTCGACGAAGACGGCGGATTGTCCGGATCGCCGCTCACCCGTCGCACCCGAAAGATCGTTCGATACGTCACCAAGCACACCTCGCTGCCGGTGATCGGTGTCGGCGGCATCATGTCCGCGACGGACGGCAAGGCCCTGATCGACGCCGGGGCCTGCCTGGTGCAGGTCTACACAGGGTTCGTCTACACGGGCCCTTCGTTGGTCAAGGACCTCAATACCGCGCTGGGTTAGCCCCGTGCGCCGCGAGCGAGTGTCTGCGTTTTCAGGCGCACGGGTGCCTGGTTTCGCAGACACTCGCGAAGGTGATCGTTGTGCACAGGCTCTAGCCGCTGTCTCGGCTGTCCACAGGGCCAGTCGATGGAGTAGCGCCACGCCGACGCTCGCCGTGTGATGGGCGGATGGACGCCTCACCGGACGCAGCGGGCCGGTTACACAATCTCGCGCGCAGTTCCGACGGAGTGGTCACCAGGCGCGCTGCGCAGACTGCAGGGATCACCCGACGCCGAATCCAAGCTGAGGTCGACAACGGCCGGTGGGAGGTCGAACGGCGTGCGATCACTATCGTCGGAGCGCCCTGCACAGCGCGCAGCGGGTGGTTGCTGGCTCTGGCGGGTGCCTCGCCGCGGGCGGCGCTGGACGGGGTGACCGCGTTGCAGTGCATCGGGCTGACCGGCTTCACCGAGGCTGTGCACCTGAGCATTCCCAAAGGTGCCCGGGTGCAGAGGTCGACCGACATCCAGGTTCATCAGCTGAGGTCGTGGCGCGATACAGACGTGCTCGAGCAACCGATTCGTCACGTGCGTCCTGAACTGGCAGCGGTGCGTGCAGCACTGTGGGCTGCCTCGGATCGAGCCGCCCAGACCATTCTTGCGATGACAGTGCAGCAGGGGCTCACATCGGCCGACCGACTGATGGCGGCGGCACCGCGGTTACCCAGGAGCAGGCGATCCAAGCTCATCATCGCGGCCGTCGAAGAGATCGCGGGCGGCGCGGAGGCGCTTGGCGAGCTGGACTTCGTCGCGGTGTGCCGGGCTCATGGCGTGCCGATTCCTGCTCGACAGGATCTTTTGCGCCGACCGAGCGGCGTCTACTACCTCGATGCCCGCTTCTCAGAGTTCGCGGTGACCGTGGAGGTAGACGGGTTGGGACATCGAGAGGTGCAGCAACTACGGGTCGACCATCGAAAGCATAACGAGCTGCAGATCGACGGTGACACGGTGTTGCGGGTGCTCTCGATGGAGCTGCGCACCGACCCGCTCCCCTTCATGCGGCAGCTATGGCGAGCGCTAACCGCCCGTGGCTGGGTACCCGGGTCGTCATCCTCCCCGTGAGTGTCTGCGAATCCGTGCGTACGGACGCACGACTTTGCGGACACTCGCCAAGGCGGCCGAGGAGTGTCTGCGGATCCGTGCGTACGGGTGCACGACTTTGCGGACACTCGGGGTGCCGGTGAGGTGACCCGATAGCCTCGGGCACACTATGGCGACTACCGAATCAGGGCTTCCGTTCCAGCCGGTCTACGACGAGGCTGCCCTCGCCGGTTTTGATGCCGAGGCCCAGCTGTCGGCCCCGGGTCAGTACCCGTACACCCGCGGGGTCTACCCGAACATGTACACCGGCCGGCCGTGGACGATGCGGCAGTACGCCGGGTTCGGCACCGCGACCGAATCCAATGGTCGATACAGGGAATTGGTCGCGAACGGTACCGGCGGTCTGTCGGTCGCGTTCGACCTCCCGACCCAGATGGGCTACGACTCCGATCATGTGTTGTCCCACGGGGAGGTCGGCAAGGTAGGGGTGGCTGTCGACAGCGTCGACGATATGGCGTTGCTGTTCGACGAACTGCCGTTGGACCAGGTCAGCACGTCGATGACGATCAACGCTCCAGCGAGCACGTTGCTGCTGATGTACCAGCTGACAGCGCAGGCCCAGGGCATCGGCGCGGACAAGCTGACCGGCACGATCCAGAACGACGTGCTAAAGGAGTACATCGCGCGGGGTACCTACATCTACCCACCCCAGCAGTCGTTGCGGCTGATCAGCGATATCTTCGCTTACTGCCACCGCGAGATGCCCCGCTGGAACACCATCTCGATCAGTGGTTACCACATGGCTGAGGCCGGTGCGACGCCTGTGCAGGAGATCGCGTTCACGCTGGCGAATGCCAAGGAGTACGTGCGCACGGCGCTCGCCGCCGGGCTGGACGTCGATGATTTCGCGCCGCGGCTCTCCTTTTTCTTCGTCGCCCGCACGACGTTGCTGGAGGAGGTTGCCAAGTTCCGCGCGGCGCGCCGGATGTGGGCCCGGATCATGTCCGAGGAGTTCGGCGCGAAGAATCCCAAGTCCCTGATGCTGCGGTTTCACACCCAGACCGCCGGCGTGCAACTCACCGCGCAACAGCCCGAGGTCAACATGGTGCGGGTCGCTCTGCAGGGGCTCGGCGCGGTGCTCGGTGGTACCCAGTCGCTGCACACCAACTCTTTCGACGAGGCGATCGCGTTGCCGACGGCCAAAGCGGCCCGGTTGGCGCTGCGCACCCAGCAGGTCATCGCGTTCGAGAGCGACGTGACCAAAACCGTCGACCCGTTTGCAGGGTCGTACATGATGGAGTCGCTCACCGACGACGTCGAAGAGGCAGCCCTGGCGTTGATCGCCCAGGTGCAGGACATGGGCGGCGCAGTCAGGGCGATCGAAGAGGGCTTCCAGAAGTCGGAGATCGAACGCACCGCGTACGCGAACGCCCTGGAGATCGACAGTGGCGAGCGGGTCGTCGTCGGGTTGAACAAGTTCCGCACCGACACCGAGGAACCCTACGAGCCGTTGCGGGTCAATCCGGCGATCGAGGCGGATCAGTGCGAACGACTGGTGACCTTGCGAAAGAACCGCGACAACGGCACGGTGGAGCGCGCGCTCGACGCGTTGCGGTCAGCTGCGACCGGTGACACGAACACCCTGCTCCCGATGCGCGACGCACTCGCGGCCCACGCCACCGGCGGTGAGGTCAGCAACGCCCTGCGAGACGTATGGGGCACCTATGTGCCTCGTGAGTATTTCTGAGTGGTTGAGTTCTGATGTCGTTGACCACGTTGCGCAACAGGTTCGTGCCCATAACCCTGGGAATCCTGATCGTTGTCCTGTTGATCGGATGGTCCGCGGGTCAGCGGCAGGACCGCAGGCCGCTGTCGACACCCACCACCACTTTGCAGGTGACCCCTCGCGCGGTCGCCACTGACCGAGCACCGGTGTCGACGGCATCTGGCTCGCGGTCGGCAGCATCCGGCAAGACCATCGCCTACGACGACCTTCCGAGCGGTGGACGACGCACGCTCTACCTGATCGACGAGGGTGGGCCGTATCCCTACCGGCAGGACAACTCGATCTACCAGAACCGAAACCGGGCGCTGCCCTCGCGGGTACGTGGCTACTACCGCGAGTACACGGTCAAGACACCGGATTCACCGGACCGCGGCGCTCGTAGGATCATCGTCGGACAGGACGGGACGGCGTACTACACGGCTGATCACTACGACACGTTCCGCAGAGTGCTGCGATGAGCGACGCATCCGAAGACGGCGACCGGCAGAGGCTGTCGCGCGTGCTGGCGGACAGCAGGTCGGGAGTTCTGAAGCTCGCGCTCGACCCGGTTGAGGCGGCCCGTGAGGGGCAGCACACAGGGTGGCAGGTGGTGCAGTTGCACGCGTCCGGGGATCGAAGCGCGTTCCTTGCCGAGTGTCAGCGTGCGTTCGGTCTGCCCGACTGGTTCGGCGCCAACTGGGATGCGCTCGCCGACGCCCTGTCGGACATCCAACCGCTACCCGGCCAGCTGGTCATCTGGTCCGGTTCCAACGGGCTGGATCGCGAAACACGC
>JAABUM010004523.1_pt1 | contig 15580 bp, 15 predicted proteins | sample 5559161 | NCBI WGS metagenome assembly JAABUM01 (sample SAMN10711868, study PRJNA513369) | rock metagenome | isolation source: Antarctica rocks | place: Antarctica: Victoria Land, Siegfried Peak nord
GATGAACCCTCCCTCCTCTGCAGAGAGGACGAAGACCTCCGGCAGACCACCGGAAGACGGGCAGGAGGTGGACACACGGTAACGTGTGCAGCTGACCTGAGCCGCTGGTCGACCGGCTTGAGTTTCACATATCTTTTGGAGCTATGATCGCGGCCCGACCATGCGGTCGGTCTCGTCTGCTCCGGCAAAATCAAGCGCGTGTGCCTTGCTCCGTTCCTTAGGGAGTGGCATGTTACACGCCCAGCCCTCATCTACTCTTGCTCTCTTCTTTTCACCTGGCTCAGGTTATCAGCTTTATTGCCGATGGTCTGTAGAGAGATTTGTCCTGGTGGTACCGCGCGGTGGACCCACCCGTTCCCATCCCGCACACGGTCGTGACACGCCGCAGCACCGACCCTACTGAGGGGGCGACCCCTTGGGAGCATAGGCCCCTGCCAGGACATCTTTCTCTAACTACATCAGCCGCTACGCGGAGAGCGTGCAACCTACCCTTTGGGGTTCGGAGTGCGCGATCATGCGGGTGGCTTTTGTGTTTTCCACCGTTCTCAACAAGATTTTTTGCCTCGTTGCACCCTGCCATTGCCCTGAATTAGTGGAGGGATAATGCGCAGGCGATGGTATACTTGTGGTGTGAATGCCCCCCTTTTACGTGCAACTCTGGTTTGCCCATGGTGAATACCGCTGCCCAACCTGACATCTCGACGGGACCACCGGCAGCCGGTCTGGATAGCTCCGTCACCAATGGCCCGCAGAGCCGTAGCGCTCACCTACGCACCGTCGCGTTGGTCGAGGCTGCCCTGCTGCTGGATATTGTGGTCTTGCTTGTGCTGGTGCGCACCTACCTACCGATTCCAGGGTTTCAGGGCGCGCTTCGGCTGGTCTGCCCCGCGCCGTTTATCTTGCTCGGCTTGCGCCGGGGAGTGCGCGCCTGTGGCCTGGCTACCGTTTCGGCCTACGTGTTGCTCTCGACCCTGATCGGCCCAGTGCTGGCCATCCAGATCCTCGTCTTTGGCTCGTTGGGCTGCATTTTTGCTTATGTATCCCGCCGCCGGGGGCCGCAGGCACTCGCGGTTGTGCTTGGCGCGGCGGTCTACGGGGTGCTCTACCTCCTGGTGCCTTTTGTGCTGGGGCTGTGGCTCCTACGGATCAGCCCTCAAACGGCGATCAATGCGGTGACCACCCAGATGCGCCATCTAGCAGGTTTCCTTGCGCGCCTGCACCTGCTACCCCTAGCTCACCTGGCCGATTGGCTGGCTGTCCACTGGGTCGCCGCCTACATCGTTAGCAACATTATCTACAGCTTAGTCAATATCTGGGCTTACCTGGTGGTCACGCGGGAGCTGTTCCGGCTGCTGCCCGCCGAGGTGCGCACCGACGCGCGGGGGCAGTCTTTTGATTTCTATCCATAACGTTTCGTTCTCCTATACCCTGGGTGGTCTGCCTGTCCTGCACGAGGTCAGTGTGCAAGTAGGCAATGAAATGGTGGCCGTGCTGGGGGCCAACGGATCAGGGAAGTCAACGCTGGCCCGCCTAATGAACGGGTTGTTGCTGCCGACGCGTGGCTCGGTGAGCGTGGATGGCTATGCCACGGCTGATGTGGATGCCTGGCCGGAGATCCGGCGGCGGGTAGGCATGGTCTTCCAAAGCCCGGAGAACCAGATCGTCAGCTCCTCGGTTGACCACGACGTTGCATTTGGCCTGGAGAACCTGTGTATGGATGCGGCGGAGATGCGCCAGCGCGTGGACGACGCTTTGATCGCCGTTGACCTGGCTGGACGCGGCGATGAAAACCCGCACAACCTGTCGTCGAGCGAGAAGCAACGTCTGGCCGTGGCCGGCGCTCTGGCTGTCGGGCCAGCTTACCTGATCCTGGACGAAGCCACGTCCTTTCTGGATGGGGCCGACCGCCAGGATCTGCTTGCGGCTGTCGTGCGGCTGCGCCAACGCGGTGACCTGGGCATCATTATGATCACGCACCTGATGGAGGAGGCGCTGCTATGCGACCGGGTCGTTGTGATGGCTGAGGGCCACATTGTCTTTGATGGCCTGCCCCGTGACCTGTTCGCCTTTGAACCGGAGCGCCTGGCCGCCTGGCGGCTGCAGACGCCGGCCCTGGTGACTCTGGCCTCGCGCTTGCGCGATGCGCGGATCGCGCTGCCCGCCGCCGTGACGACCGCCGATGCGTTGGTGAGCGCGCTGTGCTCGTAGCCCTGCACGACGTTGTCTACCGCTACGAGGGCATCGGACTGGCCGATGGGCGCCCACCGGCGCTGGATGGAGTCACCATGTCCGTCGGCGAAGGCAGTGTGGTCGCACTGCTCGGCTCGTCGGGCAGCGGCCGCTCCACCCTGCTGGCGCTGCTCAACGGCCTGCTCAAGCCGTCAGCGGGCCGCGTGTTGATTGATGGCCTGGACGTGGCGGCGCGGGAGACCAACGCGGCGGCGCTGCGCCGTCAGGTTGGCCTGCTGATGCAGAACGCCGACGATCAGCTTTTTGGGGCCACCGTCGCCGAGGATGTGGCCTTCGGGCCTAACCAGCTTAGCCTGACCACGCAGGAGGTCGCCTCACGGGTACGTGAGGCCCTTTACAGCGTGGAGTTGCCCCTGGCCGATGTGGGCGCCCGTTCGCCGTTTTCGCTCAGCGGGGGCCAGCGGCGGCGCGTAGCTATTGCGGGTATCCTGGCCATGCGGCCGCGCTTGCTGGTCCTTGATGAGCCACTGGCTGGCCTTGATCCCGAGGGCAAGGTAGCTTTGCTGGAGATGCTGCGCGCGCTGCGCCAGCGCTACAGCCTGACTATCATCATGGCGACCAAGGATGTGGCGTCTGCTCTGGCCGTCGCCGAGGCGTTTGTTGTGCTGCACCAAGGGCGCATTGTGCTCGACGGAGATCGCGCGTCCCTGGTGGACAGCTTGCCTCGCCTGGCCGAACTGGGCCTGGAGTTACCCACCCAGAGCCGCGTCTTGCTGGCGCTGCGCGCCCGGGGATGGCACGTGCCACCCATAGCGGAGAGCCTCGACGCCGCCGCTGAGGCCATTGCGCTGGCCGCTCCGCGGTACCGGGAGGCGCGGTAGCACTATGGCGCTGCTTACCGCTTTCCGGGTCAGCCAGTATGTCCCCGCGTCGTCGTTACTGCACCGGCTCGACGCGCGCACCAAGATCCTGGCCGCCGCCCTGCTCGTGCTGTGCGCTCTCCTGGTGCAGCCCTGGGCCTATCCGGGCCTGGCCGTGCTGTTGGCCGCAGGCACCCTGGCCGGGCGACTCTCCTGGCGGCTGATGTGGCAGACCTACCGCTATATTGTGCTGGCCCTGGTCGTGGGCGGGCTGGTCACGGCCATCCTCTTCCCCGGTCCAGTCCTGGTTCACCTGATCGGCCCGGCGGCTATCTCCAGAGAAGGGGCGCTGTTAGGTATTCGCCTTGTTGGCCAGCTGACCCTGCTGGCCTACACCACCGGCCTGCTGACCATGACGACCGCCCCCCTGGCGCTCACCTCCGGTCTGCAGCGGCTGTTAGGCTGGCTGGCCCGCTTTGGCGTACCCGTGGAGGAGATCGCCCTGATCATCACGCTTAGCCTGACCTTTCTACCCCTGATCCAGCAGCAACTCGACCGCGTGCTGACTGCTCAGTTAGCCCGTGGGGCCGACTTTCGCACTGGTAGTTGGGAGACGCGGGGTCGCAATGCCCTGGCCCTGTTTACGCCCCTGCTGGTCTCTAACCTGCGCCGCGCTGAGGATCTGGCCCTGGCCATGGAGGCCCGTGGCTACCGCGTGGGCGCCCGGCGCACGCACCTGCAAGTTCAGGTGATGGTCCGCCGCGACTACATCTTCCTGGCCCTGGTTGCGGCTATCGCCATGGGGACCTATGTGCTATGGAGCGGCTGATCCCTGGCGTGCGTACCTATCGCGATGAGGACGAGGAGGCAGTACTGAGCCTGTGGCGCCGCGCTGGTATCGAGCGCCCCTGGCTTGACCTGCGCGCGGAGATCGCCGAGAAGCGCCGCCGCGACCGATCACTGTTCCTGGTCGCTCATCATGGCCCCGCCCTGCTAGGCGCGGTCATGGGCGCCTACGATGGCCGGCGTGGCTGGGTCTACCACCTGGCCGTCGAGCCGGTAGCCCGGCGCAGCGGCGTTGGGCGCCGCCTGATGGTCGAGCTGGAGCGCCGCATGCGCCGCCTGGGTGTGTCCAAGATCAACCTGCAGGTGCGGGCCGACAACCAGGCCGTGGCCGGTTTCTACGAACAGCTCGGCTACGCTGATGAGCACTTGATCAGCTTTGGTAAACGCCTCTCTTGAACACTGCCCGCGCCTCGCGTCCGCCTGCGTAGGGCTAGGCTGGCGCTGGGCTGCCCTCTGAATAGTTTGCGTAGGGGTATCTACTCAGGTCCACGGGCTGAGGTGGGTGCAGCAGGGCGCATCATCCTACGGGCTGACGGCGCTCAGGGCAGCCGCACGACGACCAGGCGACTGGGCAGCGGCGTGGTCGTCGCGGAGAACCGGCCCAGGCTGTAGAGCACGGTGTGCTCGGCGGCTTGGACGCTGTTGCCAGGGGCGCCCAGCGGCCCCGGCTGGGCCAGCCTCGTGGTGGTCCCGACGCGGCTATCGTAGAGGGCTAGGTGCGTCGTCAGGCCGATCGGGAAGACGACATACCGCCCGGCGACCACCTGGGGAAACTCGATGAAGGAGCCGTTGAGCGAGCGCTGGGCGCCCGTGCGCAGGTTGGCTACCACCACCCGCCCGGTCTCCTTCTCCTGTGGCCCCAGGCGGCTCTTCCAGGCCACCAGGTCGCCGGAGATGACTGGCGAGGTGATGCCCGCGGTGAGCGGCGTCAGCGCGCGCACCGCCCCGGTGGTCAGGTTAGCCAGCAGCATCTGGGCGCGCAGCGGTTGCGCCGCCAGCACCCGGGCGAAGACGACCTGGCGGCCCGAGACGCTGGGCCACAGATAGGACCAGCTGCTCTCGGAGCCGCCCTGCGCGACCAGGCGGCGCTGCCCCGTCGCCAGATCATAGGCCCGGATCACCGAGACGCGCTGGCCACGGAGGGCGGTCCAGCTCTGCCAGACCACGGTGTGGCCGTCACTGGAGGCCAGCGCCGCGCCGCTAGGCAGCCCCTCCCGAGCAGGGCTATCCAGGACCACGCTTCGCCCGGTGGTGATCTGGCGAGCGATCAGGGTCCAGGGCCCACCAATGCCCAGCGATGAGTACTGGGTGTAGATCAACCAGCCGCCGCTGACCGACCCGGGGGAGAGCACCAGGCCGCTGGGCGCGGTGAACAGAAAGCGCGGCGAGGAGGCGAGCAGGCGCTGGCCCCGCACGCGCAACGCGACGGCGTAGACGCGCTGATGAAAGGCGGTGAACGGGTGGTTCGCGTCGGACGTGCTGGGTTGCAGCAGCGGCGTAGGCAGTGTATACACCAGCCAGTCGTCGCTGGCTACGGCGCTAGCCCCGCCGGCCACGTTGGTGGCTGGCAGAGCCACACTGGCCGTCAGCGGCGCTGGCGTGGCCGCCCGACCAGCCGCGGCTGCCCCGCTCAGGGCAGCCATGATGGTCAACGTGCCCAGGAGGCGCAGGGTCATGGCTGGCCGCCGACCAGTGTGGCGATCGTCCGCTGTGTCGTGCCACCAGCCTGGGCTACCGCGCCTGAGTGGCCGCCAAACCGCTGGGGCGGCTACGTGCCACCAGCCTGGGCCACCAGGCCGATCAGAGCTGGGCGCGTGGGGGCGCTTGCCCAGGCGAACTACCTGAGACGACCGTGTAGAGCGCTGGGTCATGCCGCATCACCGCTTTCTGGAACCTGTGGGCCGTGGCCGGGGCATTGGGCGCCCGCCTACACCGTATAACGGGCATAGCGCCCACCGGGTACGCGCACCCCAGCAACTCGTCCCGCCCGCGGTAGCCCTCTACCGCCTCAGGCTATCGTCCAGGCCGCGCGTCGCTCAAGGATCCTGTAAAGCGACGAGATGGGCACCTTGCCTCACGGCGGTAGCGCACTCCCCAGCGCCTACACAACGGCCAGGGCGCCTAGCGACGCGGCCAGGACAAGCAGGGTGACCCACCAGTTCTCGCGCACATAGCGCCCCCAGGAAATAGGCATGCCCTGCTGGGCCAGGATACGCAGCCACAGCAGAGTGGCCAGGGAGCCGAAGGGGGTGATCTTCGGCCCGATATCTACCCCCAGGATCAGCGCATAGGTGGCTGTGGGGATTGCGGCGTGCCCGCTGCCCAGCGCGAAGACGCCTAGCAGCGCCGCTGGCAGGTTGTTGACTATGGCGGAGAGCCCGGCGCTCAGGCCGCCCACCACAAAGACGCCGACGGCGCCGGCGCTGGGCCGCGCCGCGGCGCGCAGCAGGCTGATCAGGCTATCCAGCACGCCCCCATCGTAGGCCGCCGTCAACACGGCGAACATACCCAGGGCGTAGATGAGTACCGCCCACGGGGCCGAGACCAGCACCTCTCGCACGGCGCGCAGGCGGCGGTGCTGGACTAACAGCAGCATCGCTGTGCCCGCGGGGAGGGCGACATAGGCCACCGGGAGCCGCGCGACGCCCCCCACGATGTAGCCGACGATCATCCCAGCAAGGGCCACCCACCCGGCCCAGAACACCAGAGGGTCGCGGATCAGCGTGGCCGGGTCGGCCAGGGCAGTAGGGTCATAGGGCGTGACGACCTGGTGGCGGAACCGCACGGCGAAGGCGGCCCCGCCCACCAGGAAGGCCGTGATCATGGGCAGGGCCAGGTGGAGGGCCGCGGAGAGGAAGCTGAGCCCCAGGGCATCGGCGACGATGATATTGGTCAGGTTGCTGGGGATAAACAGCGCGCTCATGGCATCGGCGAGAAACCCCATGGCCAGCAGGAAAGGCAACCGGGCCTCAGCGCGCTCGTCGCCGTAGATGGCCCGCAGCAGGTTGGCTACGATGGGCGTCAGCATCAGCACAGCGCCGTCGTTGGCCAGCAGTGCGGCCACCGCCGTGGTCAGGAGCAGCACCAGTACGTAGAGTTTGCGGCCTGAACCGGCGGCGGCCCGAGCCACGTGGGACGCCGCCCAGGCGAAGAAGCCATTGCTCTCCAGAGCCTGGGAAAGCAACACTAGCGCGATGAGGGTGACCACGGCGTCCCAGGTCTGCCCGATGATGTGGCCTACGGCGGGCAGGGGCAACAGGCCGCCGGCCACGGCGAGCAGGCCCCCCACGCCAGCGGGCCACGCCACGTCGAGGTCACGTGGCCGCAGCACGACCAGCGCCAGCACCGTCAGGAGCAGCAGACCCGCGCCCATGCTGACCAGAGGCACAGGGAGGTGGATCACCGCCCTGTGACCTCCCTCACCTGATCACCGCCGCGGCGCGGCTTGGTGGTGTGGCGCATACCGCTCGTTATATCGGACCTGCCTATGCCCTGTCAACACGACGCGCTCAACCTGGACCTTGACGCCCTGAACCATCCACACTGTCACCGCGGCGCGCTTGACAGCGGGGCATGCCGGGGCCGACAATGGGAGCTGTTGAGACACGCCCGTGTTGGGGAGGACCTATGCGCGCTGTTGCCAGTTTTACAGTGGACTCGTTTGATGGGACGCCGCCTCACTTTAGAGAAGAGAGCCTTGGCCATGTGCGGGCGCGGCTTGAGAAAACGTTTCGTGGTGAGATCGTCGGCCACGGCAGCGTGGAGATGCTGGCGGCGCGCGCCGATGCGGGCTCGGGGTATGTGGCCCTAGAGCGGATCACCGCTGTCGTCAACGGCCGATCCGGTGGCTTCTCCCTGCTGCACGTGGGCACGATGGATGGCCCAGAGATGTGGGCCCGCTGGCTGGTGGCGCCCGGCTCCGGTACTGGGGATCTGCGCGCTATCCGTGGAGAAGGTCAGATCGCCATCAATGAAGCGGGCGACCACACGTTCACCCTCGATTATCAGCTGGACTGACCCGGCTGTGATCATGCGGTAGACCGGGCGCCTCGCGTTTAGGGGCGTGGTCTTGGCCACAACCGGGGCAGGTAGGTCTGGCAAACAACCAGCGCTCGCTCCGTGGTGTAGAAGCGTGGGGGAGGGGCGCGGGATGGAAAGAGATAAGGCGGGGTCGCTGACGCGGCGCCGCCTGGTCAGGTTGGCCGTAGCCGGCGCGGCGGGCCTGCTTGCTGACGGGCCTGGAGGGCTGGGCACGGCGCTCGGGGCCAGCCAGGTGGCACGGCGAACGCGGACACTTACCTTCTGGAACTACGGTGGTGTGCCGGGCTTTGTGGTCTGGCTGCAGCGTCGGGTCAAGGAGTTTGAGCGGCTCAACCCCGATGTGCGTGTGGCCATCGTGGCCAAGGACTGGAACACGCAGGAGGCTGACCTCGTGGCCGCGCTGAGCGCGGGGGCCACGCCTGATCTCTGCACCATGCACGCCAACCTGGTGGGCAGATTTGCCCGTAACGGCGGGCTGATGAACCTCGACCGCTTTTCTGACTTCGCCACCTTCCGCCAGATCTTCCTGCCCGCCTATCTGGATCAGACCAGCGACCGAGGCCGCGCCTATGGGTTGCCGGTCAACGCGCTGCCCTTTGTACTGGTGGGCAACCGGGCGCTGCTAGGGAACACGGCGATGCCCCGCACCTGGGCCGATTTCACCAGGCAGGCGAAGGCGCGCACCAGGCCAGCCAGCAAGACCTATGGCTTCGCCTACTGCGGAGGGGCCAATCTGGACGCGGCGTACCGGTTTGCTGCCTGGGTCTTCACTAGCGGCGGGCGTATCCTATCGCCTGACGGGAAGGAGCCCGCCTTCAACGGTCCGGGCGGAGTGGCTGCGCTGGGGATGCTGGTAGATCTGCATCGGCGCGGCGCGATGCCCCCGGGCGCCGCCGGATGGACGGATGGGGACAGCATCACCGCGTTCGCCCGTAACCAGGTGGCGTTCGACGGTGAGGGTCCCTGGATCCAGGACGCGCTGCTCTCCTCCGGTGGGAACCTGCATACTCTGGTGGTGGCCCCTTTACCCTTTGCCTCCCCGCCGGTGGAGGGTGGCCGGCCGGCTACCCTGATTGATATGGTGATGATGGGCATCTGGAACCGCACGACAGCGCCCAATGAGGCGTGGGCGTTGCTCAAATTCCTGCGCGATGAGGCAGCTGACAGGGCGTTCACCAGTGGCACGCTGGGGGGGCTGCCCGTGGTCAAGTCGGCCTATGCGCCGGGAGTGGCCTGGGGGTTGGTGGGCAAGAATGCCTTTCAGCAGGCCGCCCAGTCGGTTCAGCCCTGGCCAGCCGTTACCGCTATTGGCCTGGTGCAGACGGAACTGGGTCGCGCGGCGCATGCTGCCCTTAGCGGGGCCAAAGCGCCTAGGCGGGCGCTAGACGACGCGGCGCGCGCCGTGGCGCGCCGCCTATAAGCCAGCGCGTGGGCCTGCGCGACCCAGGGCGTCCGTGTGGTCAGGGCGGAGAGCGAGGCGTCAGGCGACCATGCGGGTTAGGCAGCGAGGGTCCAGTGTCGCTGAGCCACGCGTACGTCGTGGCCTTCCACGGCCAGCGCGGCGGTGTAGCCTGGTCCGGCGTCCAGGTCATGTAGGGACCAGCGGCTGGCCTCGTGGGGGTCTGGGCGGGAGGCCAGCAGGGCTGGCGCGTCGCCGGGGGCCAGGGACACATCGAAGCTGGCCAAGCTCAACGATAGGCCGACGCCGAGCGCCTTGATGTAGGCTTCCTTGCGCGTCCAGCAGCGCAGGAATCCCTCCTGTTGCCGAGGTGGCGGGAGAGCCCGCAGGGCGGCCACCTCGCGGGGTGAGAAGAAGCGTTCAGCGATCTCCAGGTAGGCCAGATCAGGCCGTGCCTGTTCCAGGTCCACGCCAACGCGGCGGCGTTCGGTCACCACGACCAAGGCCAGATCGCCAGCATGCGACACGTTGAAGCAGAGCGTAGCGCCGCCTGATTGCGCGGCCAGGGCAGGTTTGCCGTGAGGGCCGTATACAAAGCGCAAGCCCGCCGGGTCGGCTGCCAGGATATCACCCAGGATGGCTCGCAGCGCGCCGCGCGCCGCGATGTAGCGGGCGCGGTGGATAGGGAAGTGGTAGCGCTCGGCGCGGGCGCGTTCGTCGCCAGACAGCAGGAGCGCTGCGCGGGCCAGGTCGTCGGGCGGCACGTCGAGCCGGGTACGCCAGACATCAACCTGCACGTCGTCCGCCTGTCCTCTCACCGTATGGCCTGTTTCATCGTAAGTATAGACTTTTGTGCGCTGGTCGCCAGCCGATCAGCTGGGTGATCAGCGCCTCGGCGGTCTGGATGAACACGCCCAGTCCCTGGGCTGTCCCCCATTCTCACTACTGGGGCGGCGCAAACGTGTTGACGTTAAGAAGCGCTATTGCCTACACTCAATAGGCGCAGGTAGTGGCTGTCCGGCGTACCAAGGATGAGTGCGCGACGACCTCACGGGCGTCCGATGGGTTCACCACGCTGTCATACCCGATGGCGTACACTTCTTGATAAGCCAGTATGGGCAGTCAGCTTTTTGCGGCAATGGCTGCGCGGGTAGGTGTGCCCGTTGGCGCTATAGCCGCGTTAGTGCAGGGAGGCAGAGAACAAACCAATGGTACAGGATCAAACGGCGCTAGACGCGCTGATCATTGAGGCGCATCAGCGCCCAGTTAGCCGTATTTCATTCCTGCGCCGGGCAGTGGGGCTGGGTCTGTCAGCCACGGCGGCGGCGACGCTGCTAGGCCAGATCGAAGGGCCACGGGGTGTACAGGCCGCCGCTGTGCCTGCTGAGGTAAGTTTCTCGTCGTGGGGCAGCCTGGACGAGCAGGTCACCATCACGGCGGTGCTCAAGGCTTTTCAGAAGGCTCAGCCAAACATCACGGTGTCACCGCTGCTGACCTCATGGGGCAACTATTGGCCCAAGTACAATGCCGATCTGGCGGCCAGGGCAACCTCGGACGTGCAGTTTCTGACCTTTGTGCCTAGCTATGCCTCCAAGGGCGCGCTGATGGAGATCCGTTCGCTGCTCAAGAAGCACGGCCAGAGCGTGCCCAAGGCCTACACGCCGGCCCTGCTGAGCATCTTCGAGTGGAACGGCGGGCTGTATGGCTATCCGCGGGACAACGATACAAAGGTGATCTTCTACAACAAGAAGCTGTTTCGCCAGGCCGGGCTGGCCATGCCCAAGAGCGACTGGACCTGGGATGATCTGCGCGCGGCGGCCCTGAAGCTGACCAAGCGCCAGGGCAACCGGGTCACCCAGTATGGTGTGGCCTTTGAGACAGGCCAGTACCGGCTGTACTTCTGGCAGTCGGGCACGGAGTTGTTCGATAACGACGCCCGCCCCACCAAGGTCACCCTGAACACGCCGAAAGCGGCGGCGGCGATCCAGTTCCTGGCCGACCTGATCAACAAGGACAAGGTGACCCCGCCGGCCACGCAGATAGCCGACTCCTCGAACATCGGCCCGATGTTCGCCAGTGGCCAGCTAGCGATGGCCTTTGGTAACCATGCCCTGGTTCCCACGTTTGAGAAGACGCCAGGTTTGGAGTGGGGTGTGGTGGGTATGCCCCACTTTAAGGGCCAGAAGACGGTCAACGCCTCGGGTGGCGCCGGCTACACCATCTCCAAGTTTACAAAGAACCCCGATGCGGCCTACCATCTGTGGTCGTTTATCACCGGGCCGGTGGCCTCGCTGATGTTCGCCTCGGGCAACGATATGGTGCCGGTCAACCCGGAGGCGCTGCACTCCAGCACCTGGTTGAGCAAGCCGTACAACAAAGTGTTCAGTGAGCAGACCGCGCTGGGCCACGACTTCCCCTCCTTCCCCAAGTGGAGCGATGTAGACGCCGTGGTCGGCCCGATCCTGGATAAGGTGTGGGTGGGCGAGACGACCGCGGCAGCGGCGCTGCCTAAGGTCGCGGCGGCGGCTACAAAGGTGATCAAAGGCTAGCCGGAGCGCTGCACCGAGCTAGCACGACAAGGGGCGCGAACGCATAGTGTCCGCTGCCCCTTGTCGCGTTTTCCCAGGCAGGTAGCGTATCCAGACTCATCTACCTGGCTGTTTGGGGAGGGGTAGCTCCCGATACCGCGTCCCCCGTGACGATGTGTGCCCCTCCCACGTTACATCTTGGGGGCGGGTGCTGGGCGCCACGCGCCTCATGGATCAGCGCGCCTAGCAGGTGTGACCACGAAGGAGCATAAGCGAGTGGCACGATGGCCGGTGTGGGCGCTACTAGTAGTAGCAGTACCGATTGCTTCGACCTCGATAGGCGCCGCAGGTGTGCATCAGCGCGTAGCTAGGGATCAGCGGCAGGCGTTGACCTCTGCGCCACCCCGTCGCGCCACCCCATTTTTGTCTACTGGCCCGTTGCGGCCGCGTGAGCAAGGGCCGGAGACGGGCGCCTACGCCTATGTCCCCCATACCAGCCATGTGGCGCCAGGGCGAGCCTATCCGTTCACCCTATTCACCCACTGCGGTCTCCGGGCAAGCCTGGTTGACTTCGACCACGGCCTATGGGATTTGGCGGATGCCGCGTGGATTGGCAGCAACGGTAATCCGCCACCAGGCATCGGTAACCCATTCCAAAAGGGCGCGATGACTCTGTTGAGGTCACACCGGGCCCGCTTTTCGTTTGGGCGTAGCCAGATCAGCTTTGTCCGTCACCAGGGAGTAAAGTACCTGCCCCTGTGCTCCTGATCATACGCCTGGGCCACTATTTCTAACCGATCGACCGGGCCCCGTAGCTTGCCTAACTAGCGTCGAGCGGCCGAGCTACTTTTGGCCTTCGGCACTTGCATTGGGGGTACAGGGGGTCAGTAGGCTGACAGGACTCGCGGGACGGAGAGCGGCATGGCCCAGAACATGCAGGGTACGGGAAGGCTAGAGCTCTGTCTGTGCCCCAGGCGCGCCTGGGGCTATGTAGGCAACGACAGCGGGGCACAAATGGCATTGTCCATGCCGCATGGGAGCCTGTAAGCAGGGCCAGCCGGCGCCGCGCTACGCCGGCTCTCAGGAGTGGAGGGGGAGGCACTGGGATGAACACGCCGCTAACAGCTGGGTCGGGGCCGGCGGGTAGCCTCTGGCGCCGGCTGGGCAAGGCTTGGGCTGGCCAGGACCCCGTGCGGCGTGGCGATGGCCGCGTCGCTCTGTTGTTCCTGCTGCCCGACCTGATTGGGTTTGTGGTCTTCACCCTGCTAGGTATTCTGGGCACCTTCGGCATCAGCTTCGTCCACTGGAACCTGGTAGCCCCGCCCAGTTTTGTAGGCCTGCAGAACTACAAGGACTTGGCCGACGACCCCCTGTTCTGGCAGGTGCTGGGCAACACCGTGTATTACGCGGCGGGCGTGGTGCCCATCTCCACGGCGCTGGCCCTGCTGATCGCCCTAGGGCTGAACCGCAAGCTGAAGGGCATGGTGGTGTTCCGCACGCTGTATTTCGCCCCTTTCATCACCACGCTGGCCGCCTCGGCGCTGCTGTGGCAGTGGATCTTCGACCCCACCCGTGGGTTGATTGATAGCCTGCTGTATATGGTGGGGTTCAACGATGCGCCTGGCTGGTTGAACAGCACGGCCTGGGCCATGCCCGCGCTGATAGTCTTTGGCGTGTGGCGGCAGATCGGCTTTAGCATGGTGCTGTTCCTGGCCGGGCTGCAGGGGGTGCCCCAGAACTTGCTTGAGGCGGCGTCAGTGGACGGCGCGGGGACCTGGCAGCGCTTTCGCCATGTGACACTGCCTATGATCAGTCCTACCACGTTCTTCGTGGTGATCATCACCACAATCGGCTCCTTCCAGATCTTCGACCAAGCCTTTATCCTGACCGCTGGTAAGTTCGGGCCAGGCAACGCGACGAATACGCTGGTCGGCTTCCTCTACCAGAAGGCCTTTGTCTTCTTGAACATGGGCGCGGCGTCGGCCACGGCGTGGGTGCTGTTTCTGCTTGTGTTCGCCGTCACCGTGGTGCAACTGGTGGGGCAGCGTCGGTGGGTGCATTATGGCTAGCGACGATTGGGCCACGCCGACGCTGCCCCCACGGGTGACGACGACGGCGCGTGACCGGCGGCGGTTGACCATGCGGGGCGTGGCGCTGGACGCGGTCGTGTATCTGTTGTTGACCCTGGGCGCGATAGTGGTGATCCTGCCGTTCCTGTACATGATGGCCTCGTCGCTGGAGACGATCGCTCAGATCGGCGCGCTGACGCCGCAGTTCTGGCCGAACCCGCCCCAGTGGGATAACTACACACAGGTGTGGCAGCAGCTACCAATTGGCCGCTACTTTGTGAACAGCTTGGCCGTGGCTGGGCTGACTACGTTGGGCCAGGTGATCACGTCGTCGCTGGCTGCCTACGCCTTTGCCCGCCTGCGCTTCCGGGGCCGTTCGCTGCTGTTCACTTTCTACCTGGGCACGCTGATCATACCGTCGCAGGTGACCCTGATCCCCAACTACATTCTGATCCGCCTGCTGCACTGGCACAATACCTACGCGGGCCTGATCGTACCGTTTGTGGTCAGTATGTTCAGCACTTTCCTGCTGCGGCAGTTCTTCCTGGCCATCCCCCTGGACCTTGAGGAGGCCGCGCGGATTGACGGCGCGTCGCACCTGCGTATCTACAGCCAGATCATCCTGCCGCTGGCCAAGCCAGCGCTGGCGACGGTGGTTATCTTTGCCTTTCTGGGGTCGTGGAACAACTTCCTGTGGCCGTTGGTGGTGATTGACTCACCGTCGCTGACTACGGTGCCCCTGAGCATCGTGGCCTTCCAGGGACAGTTCATTACAAACTGGAACCTGTTGATGGCCGCCGCGACAATGGCCCTGGCCCCAGTGCTGATCGTCTACCTGCTGGCCCAGCGGTACTTTGTCGAGGGCATCGCGCTCAGCGGGCAGGGAGGGCGCTAAACGGTGCCGCGAGTGACCGTGCGCAAGTACACCCACCAGGGCCAGTACGTGACCTCCTGGGTCGGCGAGGTGGTGCGGCGCACGGCTGAGCATGTGTTGCTGCGGGCCACCTGGACCCGGCCCAGCACGGCCGTCGCGGACCTGGTGTTCGAGCCGGGCGACATCTTCCTGGAGTATTACTACCCCAAACAGCCGTACAGCGTCTGGGAGGTGCGCGGCGGGTCCACCGACACCCTGAAGGGCTGGTACTGCAATGTGGGCCTGCCGCTAGACACGGGAGGCGATGTGTTCGAGGTGCGCGACCTGTTACTTGATGTGCTGGTATACCCTGATGGGCGCTATACTGTGCTGGACGAGGATGAGTTTGCCGCGGCCCGAGCGTCGGGCCTCTCCCCAGAGCTAGTGGCAGTGGCGCAAGACGCGGTAGGCGCGATTATTTCTCTGGTAGAGCGGCGAGAGGCCCCCTTTGGCATGATAGCTCAGGGTATCCATGTGGCGGGATCGGCCTGATTGGCCACGATCCCAGTGAGGTAGGCTTCCGGTCCACTGAGCTAGCCGGCAGGCAGGTCGTGAGCAGGCTACTCACGTGCGTAACGGCTTTCTCTTAGTGGTGTCGCCTGACTTGAAGCTTATCATTCGCGCAAATTGAGGAGCGGTTGAGGAGCGGTGGTGCCCAACCGCGCGTAGAGGTCCGCCGGCAAGCGTAATAAGGAGAGGATCTGCTCTTGGAGGGGCGTCAGCGGAGTGACATG
>JAABUM010004526.1_pt1 | contig 15578 bp, 24 predicted proteins | sample 5559161 | NCBI WGS metagenome assembly JAABUM01 (sample SAMN10711868, study PRJNA513369) | rock metagenome | isolation source: Antarctica rocks | place: Antarctica: Victoria Land, Siegfried Peak nord
ATCGAACTGGCAATGCAGGAAGCTGGTGGTGCAAAGAAGCGGACGACCTCCATTGTTCACTGTTCAGCTTTTTCCAGTCAGTCAAGCACATGAGCTCAGTTTCGAGACCGCGCCTGGCTCTGCCTCCTCGCTATCCTCGCCAACACCCTCGCCGCGGCCCGCCGGCACCAGCGCCAGCTGCAGGTTTGTCGGATCCTCCTCGCCGCCGGTGGCTTCTGCATCTGCAGCGCCGCGGCCGGCCAAGGAGGGCCCCGCACCCGCCGATCCAGCGCGGTCCGCCGCAGCAGCACCTGTCGTTGCAGCATCTGCGTCAGGCGCCGGATCGCCGTTCAGCCGCCGCCGACGCGCGGGCGGCGGCACGGCCTCAGCGTCGGATCCCGGCAGCACGGACGGCAGCTGCGTGCCCGCGGCAGCGGCGCCTGCCGCGAGCGCGGCAGCGCTCGGCCGGAAGCGCCTCCTGCCGGGGGCAACCCCCCCCGCAGCGACCGGCCGAGCGCCATTGCTGCCGCCGCCATTGGAGGCTGCTGGGGCAGCGCCGTTGCCGCCGCTATTGGGGGCCGCCAATCCTGCGCCTGAGGCAGCGCGTGCGCCGTCGCCCAGGCGCTGCTGCTCCGCCTCCGGAAGCGCCTGCGGCACATGCTTAGGGTTTAGGGTTTATCATATTGGCGGTTGCCCCGGGAGGGCGACTCGTGTGGCCAGGTGCTCCAGTGCTGTGATTAGGGCTGTCGGAATGGCGCGAGAGACCCCACCTGCGCCATGGGCGCCAGCTCGCCGGTGGCAAGCGCCAAGGCCATGTCCGTGGCCACCTCCGCATCGTCGCCCGGCAACTCGCCGCCGTCCGCAAGCTCTTGCAGTCTCGTCTGCAGCGTGTCCAGCTCTGCCTGCGGGTGTGCCCGGACTTTCAAAACCTCTCATGCGACGTTTGGGTTTGCGGTTTTGACGCCGGATGTCGAATGCACACGGGAGGTTGCATTGCGAAGTTGAACCATGCGCAGGTGATGAACCATGCGCAGGTGGGGCAGTGCTGCTTCTGATGGCGGCACGCGTCGGGAGCATGTGCTGCTGCTGTGGACTCAAATGAGGCGCGTGTCCGCCGAGCACAGGCCTGGTGCCGGCACAAGGCTGTTGTGGGGAAGGCGCAATGGGTCATGGTCAGTTTAGGGTTTATGCGCCAGAGGGGTGTTCCCCAGAAGGTCGATTGCCAGAGGGGCGATTACCTGAAGGCGAGCCACCTTGTCCTTTTTGCGATTGCTGGCAAACGCCGGCGGGTTGGCGCCGCCGTGCACTCCGCCACTCTGTCAAACGACACTGATATCAGAAGGGTTTAGGGTAGCAGTCGGGGCTGCAGAACCGCAGCGACGCAGACTTCATTCCCGAACCACATGAACCGCATGGCAGACACAAGCGTGCAGACTGTAATCTGCCGCCTCTTCCCTTTAGGGTTTAGGGTTTAGGGCTCACCCTTTCCAGGTATTGCAGGTAGCATTCCCGGCACAGGCCGTGCGCGAACGGGGGAATGTGCTCATTCACTGCAACAGAAAGCAAACAAAAGGATGTCACATACACTCGTAGGATCAGGGGCACATCATTCGCGCATCAGGCCTCTGCTTTGACCCACTTGACGACGGCATTGCGTGACGCCACAGCCTCTGCGACAGGGCAGTTGGTTCTGTCCGCATAGTGTGGTACAAATGCCGGGGCGGTGAAGGGATGCCCTGTAGCGGCACCAGAGGAGCGAATAGCATTGCGCACTCCCCGGGGCGACACCCACCGATGTGCTCGCAGCCAAGGCGCGCTGATGGGGGGAGCGGCTCCTGCTCGCCATCCTCGTTTTCTTCCTCCCCCTCGCCGCCCACGGCGACAGGGTCGCCCATGGTGAGCGCCAACGTCTGCGACGGCATCGCCTGCAACGGCGGCGCCTGCAGCAGGTGGCGGTGCTCCCCGTCGATGTGCTTGCCCACCTCCTGCAGGCGGATTCAAACGCACCGGGCGTCAGGCGTCAGGCACTGGCCCAGTTTGCTGATGGTCCTTGCTGCGAGGAACGGCTCGGAGGTAGCTGGGAGCCTGCTGCAGAACAGACCCAGCTGCAAGGATGGCTGCAACCAGTATGCGCAATTCGAGGAAGGGAAGGGCGCCATCAGACTCAGTCGTTTCCATCAGGGGCGAGGCATTGCACCTTGAGTTGCGCGTAAGTGAGGGCGCTGGAGTCGGTGCCGGTGAACTCCCTCAGCCGCGTCGCGATTGTGGACACGCCGACGTGCACGACACGCACCACCTCCGCCTTGGTGCGCTGAAAGCCTGAGCATACGTGCATCAATGGTTTTCGGGTTGAGGGGCGCGGTATGCGTCAGGATGGCGGATGCCGGCTGCAGGGCGAACTTCCCAGCACAGGCACGCCGGCTGCGCCTAGTCAGTGCTAATTGCCGTTGCCCCTGTTAACTCAGGAGTTGCAGACATCTCATCGGGATTCGGCGCACCGTGGATGTGCAGCGCGACAAACAGCGCGGCGCCGCAGATGCCGGCGGGCCGCCGCCCCGTCTGCATCCAGTCCCGCTTCATGGACTTTATCAGCTGCAGGCTGGTCGCCGACACGGCGTCCGCAGTACTGCCCAGCCCCAGCTTGCCGGCAAAGCGGTGGATGTACAGCGACGGGTCCACTGGCCTGCACGGAAAAACATGCCAGGGCTTAGCCCAGATGTTTCGGCAGCCGGCAGTCTGTAAGTTGATAACGATGCATGCGTGACAGGAAGCGGATACCCCGACCGTTTCGAGTATGGCTGGCCGATGCGTTGGTGACAGCGCAGCGAGCCTGCCCAAACGAGTCTCCAAACTAGTGTAGCTGCTCCGATCGCAAAACGCGATGCACCATAGGGTTTAGGGTTTAGGGTCCGCGCACTTCCGGTAAGTCGGCAGCTCGTGCAGCCGCAGCAGCTGCGCCAGCTGCAGGAAGACCGACCCCAGCACGAACACGTTCACCTACGCAGTTGAGACTTGCAAATGTCAGATAACCAGCCAAGGCCTGAACAGTCCCGCCGAGCACCGTGCCTCCGATGACAGATGCGGAGCGCAGGGTGCAAACAGCGGCGCCCCGCGAGGGCAGGCGGGCTCGGTTCGTTGCTTTCCCTGAGGCTGTCCCTGAAAACTCAGTGATTGCAGGGTGCAGCTGACACAAGGGTTTTAACCCTGAACCCTTCCCAGCTGGCTGTCCTTGATCATAGCAGTCCGGGCATAGAACTTGATATACAGCAGTCCGGGCATGGAGGTGACGGCAAAGCAGGCTCTGAGTCTGCACCTGCAGCGCGTCCGAGAAGTCGATGAGCATGAAGGGCTGATTGTCCTGGCGGCAGTAGATGTAGATGCATGCCGCCGCGACCTGAAGACGAAAATATGCAGGTCGCAACTTGGACACGTTTCAGACAAGCGCATGAGTTTCCTCGATGTTGCTCAATTCGACAAGTTCTCGGCAGAGGAGCCCGCATAAAACTCCCACTTCGATTGCGAGTGTGCACATGCACATGAGAAGACGCCTCTGCGTGAGAGGCGCACCTGGTTGGTGCGGCGGCCGCGCGTGAAGTTGTGCTGAAGAGCCAGGCGGTAGAACCGGTGCGACGCCTCGGCGACCTCGTCGCGCGGCCGTATGTTCAGCTGGCTGATGAGCAGCCCGATCTCGGCGCGCCCCCGAGCCAGGCTCTTCTCGTGCGAGTCGTACTACACGGCAGAAGTGAAAACGCGGTGGAGCTTCAGCCCGGGTCGGCGGGGCATTGCCTTTCGGCAAAGCATGTTCCTGCTTCAAGCAGAACCTGCCTGTTGAGCGGGATGACAGGGCTGGAGTGTGCCTAGACCAGCACAGAAGAGCACAACGGCTGGGACAGTGATGGGCCGCCCCACCTGGTGCCCGTACTGACGACCGCCGGCGATGCGGCCCATACCGCGCGCCACGCCGCCCTCCGAGACCCGCTGCCCATCCACCGCCGACTCGCCGCCGGGGCCCTTCGTGAATGTGACATCCGAGGCGAAGGCCGCCTCGTCCAGCACGTTGCCACATTGTGTGCAGCACCTGTAAACGGTGTGAAACGAGGCTGAAATGGTATGTTTGGACTGCAGAGGAATGAAGAACGGCGAGTACCAGGGGATCGGCTGCCGCGCAGGCAGAGTAGAAAACGCCTGCCATGCAGCATGCGCTGCCGCACGACAGCGTATGATCAGCCATTTGATGTGCTGCTGCCGTGTCAGCGGGTGGCACGTAGAGCAGAAACGTACGAGTAGCCGTTGGCATCGTCGATGTCGGCCTCCACCTCCTCCTTGCAGTTGCTGCAGAACACCATGCTGGCGCTGCTGCGGGACGACCTGAATGCCAAGCCTCCGCAGCCGCTTGGGTGCTGCCGTTATTGCCCTACAGTCCAGTAAGCTACGGCGTGCAGCCTGGGCCTCTCTCCGGAACAGCAGAGGAGCTGCCAACGCTGCTAAGGCTGTTGGCGAGGCCAAGGTCCCTGATATGCGAAGCAGCCCCCGACACTCCACTGGGCCGGCTTCTTATGAGTTCAAATGTATCAAAATCTTGCTATCGTGCCTCGGGAAGCGGCCTGACTGCGCCAGCTGGTCCCGATATCGCTGCAAGTGGCTGTCAAGGTGACTGTGCAGCCCTGCCGCCGCGGTGTCACCACTGCACGTGCTTGCCGTCACTGTACAGGCACTGTGTGTGTCTGCAACAGTACAGCAACCAGGAAATGTGGTGGCGAGAGCGCAGAAATGTGTTCTACCCCCTTGTGGTGACCATGTCGGAGCTAAGGGGTAATAAATCAGTTTACAATCCGTACTTCCCCTGCTTCCGCCCAGCTTCAGACACACGGCAGTATCAATATCCGACTGGAATGCGAGACGGATCCTGCGAATAGGTGATCTCGGCTGAGTCCTGTAGCTGGCTCGCGATATCCGAAGATTCCGTTGTGAGGTTGCCCGCTGGGTGGCGGTGCATCGACGTTCCAGCGGGGCTCCGACACCGAGCAGGTGTAAATGCAGCATGCAAATCCCGTTCGAACTCAGGTTTTGATCATGATGTACACATATATATGAGCATCTAGACAGCGCCAGCGCATGCATGCATGGCCGCGTCGTTGCATCACGTTTTGTGGTGCCTAACTAAAGTGCATAACAATGGCTTTCACCCTGCGACAGTCCGCCCCAGCAGGTGCTCCCGATCTGGAAATACTGAAGCGTCCATCAAGTATGATGCTATGCGGTTGATTGACCAAGCCATCAAGCACATAGATGTAGGGTAGTGCATGGCTTTGGCACCGAAGTCGTACAGCTTCCCTGGCGGCTTGCGGTGAGAATCAGCAGTGTGCAGATCCATACAGCATGAATAACATGCGCCAAGTGGTCATGTGCATCGTCAGAGTCTCTGGTCAAAGTCCTGGTACTGCTGGCGCGACTTCAGCAGCAGCTCATCTGACTCGTCCAACCTTGATCAGGTCATGCATGATCACCGACACCTGTGCTCTCATCGAAGACAACACCTGAGACGCAAGCTGCCTCCCTGCACTTGCAGGCATGACGGACGCCTCGACGCCGCTGCTGCCTGGCAGCAGCATCAGCGATGCGCCGGAAGGACCCCAGGGGGGCTTGGTGGGTGTCGAGCATGTTTTGTGCATGAACGGCCGTCCGATGTGCGAGCACACAGCGAGCAGCCGCAAGCGAAACATCTCCTGCGGCAGGCAGTGTGCATGCCTCTGCAGCTGCGCACAGTGACAGACTGACGGCTCGACTGGGTCAAGCCAAAATGCGAAGACTACACCCGCTCGACAAGCGCGCTGGCGGTGGTGCTTGCAGGAGGACATCGAGCGGCGACTGGAGGAGGGCCTCAACTCCAGCGACCCTGTGGACTTTGAGGACCTGCTGCGCCTGAAGCCAGATTATGTCGTCTCATACCTTGCGGACAAGGGCACGCAAAAGCTCGGCACCTTTGTCACAGACGTGCGCACTCAGAGCCTGGCACCTGTTTGGGCACATCTGCGAGCAGCTATGTCGACACCTGCAAGGGCGGTGCCGCAATGGCCTCAAAGCTGGTGTTTGCAGGACGTTACGTCGTTGTGCAGCTGATCAGAAAGCGCTCCGGAGGCACCGGCAGCGGTGAATCTAGTCTCGGTGGTCCCACAATCCTGCCAAAGCCCTCCAATGCACTCGCAGGACACGGAGGTGCTGCCACTGGTGTCGGACCCCGCGAAAATCTGGACCTTTGGCGGCGAAACCGTGAGCATCGACCACGAGGCGGAGTGGAGGGACTACCTGGCGCACGACAACTTCAAGGCTAAAGGTGACCCTTGTGACTGAATTAGCGCAAGCTAATTCCGGAATTAGCTTGCGCGTGTTGTTGTCAGCCCCCATCTGCCGCCCCAAAGCTCTGTGCAGTAAGCTCTGCGAAGTCTCAGGGTCGACACCCTGTTTGCTTCTGGGCTCAGGGGCGGCGCAATCGATCTCGGTGCTCCTTCTTAGACTCTGTCTCCGTGCGCCAGCAGCAGCACAGAAAGTTAGGGTTTAGGGTAGGGAAATGCAGTGTCTCCTGCAGGCTCCCGTCAAGAGGTGAAGGCGGAGGCGCAAACGACGCTGCACACCGCGGGCGCTGCAGACAAAGGCAATGTGAACACAGATTAACCCGTCTTCACAAGTAGTTTCTGCGGTGGCAGGAATCACGCTGCCACCGCAGGCTTCCGGTCAACGGGGGAAGGGGAGGCGCATAGGGTATAGGGTTTAGGGTTTAGGGTGGCGACGCTGCAAATCACAGCACTTCACCTCCAAGGCGAACCAGGATGAAGAGGAACGAATGTGCAACTGAAAGCCATTGCTTCTGCCGTAGGCCTCCCATCGAAGGGGAACTTTTTGAGGCCCACATGGTGATGCTGCGCACAAGGAGCGGAAAGTCGTTGGAACAGGCAGCATGCCTCTGCCGTAGGCTTGCCATCAAAAGGTGGAGGTGGAGGCGCACGTGGTGACGCTGCACGATGTGGTGCCTACCGGCACAAGGCGACAATTGAATGAGGCGGACCCCTGCCCAAAACACATCCTTCTTCCGCAGGCTTTCCCCCAAAGGTGGAGGTGAAGGCGCACGTGGTGACGCGGCATAATGCGACGTTGTCAGAGACAAAGAACAAGCTACAAGCTAAACTAACAAAACACAGTATATTGTGCCGCGGGCTTCCCGTCAAAGGCGGGGGTGGAGGCGTATGTGACATGCGACGCTTCGCAGTGCGCTCAGCCACTGAAGGCAGGCATGCACATAATCGTTGCGAGGAATGCGTCTCCTGCAGGCTTCCCGTCAAAGGTGGAGGTGGAGGCGCATGTGGTGACGCTGCGAAACGCGGCGCTGCCGGGCGACAGCGGCGTGCTCAACCCCCTGCTGGAGAAATGGCAGGACGGCGCACTGGCGACCCGCGTCTTCGGCCTGCCCGTCGTGCACGCCGTCATCCAGTTCAAGTGGGGTGCGGCTGCTCTTTCGGGCCGATCGCTTTGCTGCCGCCCGGAAACCCTTCGCCGTCAGCCCGTCGCGCCCGCTGTCATCCAGTTCAAATGGTGGGGTCCTCCTCCAGGCCGGTGAATGAGTGGTCGCTTTCATGTTGCATGTGGCAACGCCCAGACCTGCCCGCACCCGCTATCCGCTTCACGCGGGTCGGGAAGCCCGTTGCCGGATGCCATTCTCACTGAGGATCCTGCGGCGCAGACAAGTGGGCGCGGCGCGTGCTGCTCTGCGAGTTCGCCTTCTACCTCGTCTGGCTCATCGCCTTTCAGGTGACACTGCCTGCACATCCGTGGCTGCCGTCCCAACCGTCAGCCCAGTGCTTATAGCATCCTGGTGAGACCTGAAACTCGGGCCTGAAACTAGGGCCTGAAACTAGGGCCGACAATGAGTCTCGCTTTTTGCCGCAGGTGTTCATCATCGCGTTCCAGCACGAAGACCTAAACCTGTCCTTCATGGAGCTGTGCGCTTTTTGCTGCAGGTGTTCATTATTGCGTTTCAAGACGAAGACCTGAACCTGTCCTTCATGGAGTTGTGGCACACGCCGCGCGGCATCGTCACCGTCACATCTGCGATCATCGCGCTCCTCGGAATGACGCCATTCCTTTACATCGAGGTGCTGTCTTGATCGCCTCCCTCAGTCAGTTGGACTGTTGGACTCCCCTCGGGCGTGTAAGGCATCGTAATCTGCACTTGCCTTCTTCTGCTCACCCGTCTGGGCTGCTTTCATCGCGGTAGGGGCAGAAATGTCGCACATGACACCTGCGATGCCAGCTTTTCTCTCAGCGCGCTCTCCGCAACAGCAAACGGCAGCATGGCCACGTCCCTGGCGGCACGCCCGACTTTGGTGAACAGTCGCAGATGGCTGAAACCCTAAACCCTAAATCCTGCGCAGGCGTGCACGCTGGCGCAGTACGGCCCGCAGCGCTGGCTGAGCGTCTGGAACGTGCTGGACATCATGACCTACGTGTTCCAGATCCTCATCTCCGTCGCCTACTTTGGCCGGTGCGCTCGAGTACACCCCCGCCTCCTGAACCTGGCTCGTGATGTCTGGGATGTCTGGGAGCATGTTGCTCAACCACGAAATTGTTGGATGTCTGCCCGGTTAACATTGTCGCCAGGGAGCTCGGTGTCAGGCAAATCCGAGAGCTGCTTGAGCTGACATGATCATCGAGTGCCGCCACCCCTCATGCAGGTGGCACCTGAAGTCGGATGCGCTCAGCATCCTGTCAGCGCTGCAGGTCCTGCTGCTGTGGTGGCGGGTTCAGGTGCGCCTACACAATCAGCCTGAACGTTGCACCAGCTGCAAGTTCGCTGAAACCTCGGGACCGAGCTGCGGCACTGCCTCACCCTCGCGCATGCCCGGCGGTATCCGAAGTCACACCATTTCGCCTCACGTGACATCCGCGTGCACTCGTGCTCCCCCGTCCCTCGTGCTGCCTTCGGCCCCTCACCCGTACTATGGCTGCGAGCGCAGTACTTTGCGCGGGCGTTCCAGAATATGCGCAACACCTTCCTGAACACCGTGGTGGCCGTCATCCGCGACGTGTGGCCCTTCCTGCTGCTGCTGCTCATGACGCTGTGGGGCTTTGCCGGTGCGCTGCTCCTGTAATTTCAGGGCACATCGCCACTCCGATGACCAGTCGTGCACCGCCTGGTTCCATCACATGTCGCTCTCCAGCACTGGGCGCTCCTGTCACACCCTAAACCCTAAACGCACGTGTTAACCTGTCGCATGCCGAGCATGACCTGTTGCAGAACGACACCTGCAGGCCGCCATGACGCGCCCTAAACCCTAAACCCCCCTGCTGGGCAGGTGCCTACTACATCCTGTTTCGTGACGAGCAGGGCACCAAAAAGTTCGACAACCCCTGGTGCGCGACAGCCAGATTGCCGCAAGGGGACTCCTGTTGATGATCCGGCAGGGCTTACCGCCACCGTCTCTTGTGCCCTAAACCCTAAACCCTAAACTCACGTCCTGCTGCACACTCGTGCAGGCACGCGCTGACATCAGTGTTCACGCTCATGATGGTGTGCCCCTGACTTGCCGCTGTGTTTATGCCGCAAAAGGTTCCCTGCTGATTTGACAGAGCTTCAACCTGCATACTGGCTCGCTCTGACAGGGCTTGACATGTTGACGATGACGTCATGCAGCATGTTGGACACACGCAAAGTCGTGATAACTGACCGATGACTGATGACTGATTAGTAACACAATCAGATCAACGCTAGATGCTTGAAAAGAGTGCTCGTCTCTTTGGCCAGGGCGACATTGACGTGGACCTGTTCTACAACAGCAAGAAGCCCGTCATCGGGTGCGAGAACTAGTTAAACTATTTTTCTCTTACTCTGTAAAGCTTTTCGATGATTATGCTATTAATCGAAGCGAGGCTTGCTCTCCAGAGCAGTCGAGCAGTTGTTTGCACGAGTATGCAGGGGCTCTGCTGACGCTGTTCAAAGGCCCTACCCTAAACCCTAAACCCTGGGGCTTCCAAGTCCTGACCATCGCGCCCTGCCGCGCAGAGTCATCCTGCTGGTCGTCTTTCTGTTCGTCATGGCGATGGTGCGTCGTCGGATCTATCAGACCGCCGCATGTCCTTTGCAACGGAAATACTGCAGTGCAGCTTGCATGGTCGGTGCACACTGCTCTGGGGCTGCAGCAACGTGCAGCGGCTGTGTGTGCGGCCCACCTGTGTCGGGCGATGCAATGTGGTGATGGTGATGGTGACGGTGATGCCTTCTGCGTGTGTAGGTTTTGCTCAACCTGCTTATCGCGATCATGAGCGACTCAGCCGCCAAGGTGGGCTCTTGACCGTCCGCACCTCATTGCCTGTCTGCCAAGGCAGCAGCATCGCATGCGGAGGTGCCGACGCGCGCGTTGCTCCGCTGGACGACGGCTGGGCGTTGGACGTCTTGGCACCTTGCCGGCGACACGTCTGCGCTCCCGACGTCTGACTCGCCATCTAGACAAATTGAAGCAGGTCGCCGTGCAATGACTCGTTATGCATGTCGAGGTGGAAAACTTTGGATTCGCTAATTTGATTAATAATCAAACAAACTCAAGAATTTAATTAAATTTAAATAAACAACTTTTTTCGACTGAATAGGCGTCGGACGACGACGGCACCAAGTTCCTGTGCTCCAAGGCGGAACTCATCGACGAGCTGGAGAGCAGCCTGCCGTCGTGGCTGCGCGGCGACGACTGGTGCGCCCGAGTGCCAAACCTCTTATTATACCCCTTGCTCGACCCCAAACCAGCGCACCTCCCTGCACTCCTCGCGTTGGGCCGCCGCTCCGCCCGCCTTGCCCGATGGAGGGTTTTGAGGGGTTTAAAAGGGTCATAAATCATCATAAAAACCCCACGCACGCCGCCCCCACTGCGCATCCCGCCCCCTGCTGTGCGCTAGCCGGACGCCGACAAGGTGCACGCTGGCTGCCCTAAACCCTAAACCCTAAAACCGCCTTGCAAACGGCACGCGGGAGACTTCCTCACCGCACAGCGTGAGTGCCTCGCTCGTGATGCTAAACCCTAAACCTTATGCGCGCTCCTGCGTCGGCGCAGGTACCCGGCCCACATACACATCCTGCGGGTCAACGCCAAATCGCGCGACAGCGTGCAGCAGGGCAAGATCTGGGCGGCGGAGGAAGCGGGAAAAGACGACACCGACGGCGACGACGGAAGCGAGGTGCGAAGATTCTCAATCGTGTCAGACAAGTTTCAGTGAGACATGGTCCTACACCGTCGACGCCCAGGCTTGATGGTGCCAACTCCTTGCCACGCCCACGAAATGACATGCTGTGCCTGTAGCATCGGCTGACAGTACAACAATGCAGCCACCTCTACAGCCGGGATTATACTGCGCGACAGAGTCACGAGCATAATCTCGTGCGGATTTCAACACTGCAGCTGCAGAGTGAGTTCGAAGCGGCGGCTCCTGGTGCAGGAGCTGGAGCAGTCGGTGTCGGGCATGCGGGAGGAGGCTTGCGGGATTTGACAGCTTCAAACTTGGTCAACGCAGCTTGTCAAGTGCGAAAATGTCCTATGCAGGAGCTGAAGCAGTCGGTGTCGGGCATGCGGGAGGAGGTTTGCGGGATTTGACAGCTTCAAACTAGGTCAACGCAACTTGTCAAGTGCGAAAATGTCCTGTGCAGGAGCTGAAGCAGGCGGTGTCGGGCATGCGGGAGGAGATCGCAGAGCTGAAGACGCTGCTGCAGCAGGCGCTGGGCGGCGGCGGCAGTGACGGCGGCGGCAACGGCGGCCGGCGTGGCATCATCGGCAGCACCCTCAGCAGTGTCGGCGGCTACATGCCCCACATCCCGGGCATCAGCTCCCCCAAGTAGCGGCAGCAGGGGTCACACATCAGGGTAGCTGCTCCCAGACAGCTGTGGGCAGATGTGCAAGCTAGGGGAGCCCGGGAAACTGCAGGCCAAAGGCGGCTGCACCGCCTTGGCTACATGTCACTCGGTCAAGCCTGGGCGTGGAGAGGCCGTGCGCTGGCTGCCCTCCCAGCAATGTTTTCGCCTGGTTCGTCTCGCTCGGGGGGCTGGCAGCACTCTTGCTGCTGCTGCAGCCAAATGACTTAAGAGGGTGTTCTGGAACCATCCACTGCTCACGTTGTACCGCAGAAGTGTGATCTTTGGAAGGTATCCCAGATTGATCGACGCAGAGAGGCGGTACCACATGATGCCAGAGAACCTTGCACGCTTGCACTCAGTGGCACATTGCCGCCGCCAACAATCAGAACGTGCAGCGTCGACGATGCTGGGCATGCCCTATTAGGTAATTCGAGGCGGCATCATGCATATCTTACATACCTACTGACTAGCCCTCCAACTCCTGCTCTGATCATCCCAATTGCTGCGTTCCAGAAACTGTTGCAGCTGCCCACTGTCACTGGCGCGCTCGAAGTTGTAGCTCTACTCTACCCATCTGTTCTAAATGCTGTCGCTCGCCCTTCATCACCCAAGCCACCAGACTGATCGAATAATCTCCTGCCGGGTTCATGTTCGTTCGGTTTCAATCGAGCTTCCGGGTGCCGCTGAGGTATTTGCCGCTGAGCCGGTCCCCCCTGCCTCCAGCTTCCCCCCGCGGCCGCGCTGTTTCGGCGACCCCTCACGCCGCTCCCGATGCCACTCCTGATAACTGAGGCCCTCCAACTCCGCGGTGGACTCTCCCTGTCCAAAGTCAGTCGAATCCGCGGTGGATGTGAGCCCTGCACAGCACGAGATCATCATCTTGATAAGGCTGCCTGAGTGCAATCGACGGCAACTTTGGCAGTGCAAACCCTCTGTGCTTGAAGGACCAGGCATTCCGAGTAAGTCACTTCCGCCGCAGATGACCCTGCCTGCTGCGCGAGCTAATGCTGAGAGTCTCATGCGTTGCGTTTGCAAGCAAGGCTTGCTGCTGCTTGTCTGTACAGCAGCGGCAGCAGCAGTGGCATTGCCGAAAGGGTGTTTTCGGAAGCTGTTACGGGCAATCTCCAGGATGTCGCTGCTGCGCACAGCAGGGTTTGCTGACAGCGACAGTACGAAGCGGCATGCTATAAACCCCAAACCCTACCTCAGGACCCCAAGCCCTCACCTGGTGACGCGCTGCAGCGCGTTGATGAAAGCGGCGGTGCGCAGCGGCACATGCTTCTTCTGCGCCACGTCCCACAGCCCCGCAAACGCCTGCGCATGGCGCACAAAGCCATGGGTGCGGCTGGTCCTAAACCCTAAACGCCGCTGGAAACTTGCTGAAACATCATCTCGTCGCAGCGGCAGGACGGCAGCGGGCGAGAGGACTCTTCCCAACGGCGCACCTCGGTCATGACGCCGTCGAGGCGGCGATTGACGTCCGCCTCGTCCCATCGGAAGTTCTGGAGGTTCTGCGTCAGGCGACACCAAAACAGGCTGAATGGAAGGCCTCTGGCATTTTGCATCGCAATTCGTGTATCAGACCGCCTCGCAGGCTGGTTCTGTTGACAAGAGGCGAACAGCAAGGCAGTGGTGCAGTTGGCAACCAGAGCAGCATCAGGCGTGGAACAGCGCACCTGGACCCACTCGAAGAAGCTGACCGTCACGCCGCCTGCGCATGCCAGTTTCAAGCAATGTGACAGCCACGGCTGTGGCTGACCACTCCACAGAAGCAGACGGTCTGCAGCGCGTCGCCTCGAGAAACCCTAAACCCTAAAACCCAAACCCTTTGGGGATGCATGGACAACATGCCGAGCTCACGATGCAGAGCCACGGCTGGCCACGAAGTCGGACATGTCATCCGGCAGGGGCGGCACTCAGACGCCAGGTGTCAGGGGGTAAAACACGCACCGCCGTTGGTGTAGATGTCGGGAAGCACGGTGATGCCGCGCTTCCGTAGCACCTGGTCCCCCTCCGGTGTCGTCGGCCCATTGGCCGCCTCTATCACGTACTTGGTGCTGACCTGCGGCAGCGGCCACGACACAGCATCATCGATCCCGTGCCATTCGACCTCAGCCCAACTGCGGATGCGGGCTGCCGAGCACCCCACCCCGTGCAGCCGTCCGAGCGGGGACCCTAAAGTCACGACTTCAGGTGCTCTCAACTCCGAAAATGTGACGGGCGGCGTGCACAAGGCCCAGGAACGTATTCACACGATCTAATAAAACTAAAACAAATAAAGCTCGATACCGCCGACAGACAGTGCTCGGCCCGCGCACATGCGAAACATATTTGACGAGAGGCCTGTGCCGCGGCGGTGCAGGGTCTAGTTTCAGACTTCCAGACCTGCTGTCAGTCGGACTGCCTGTCAAGTGCGCACCCGACGGGCGACGTCCTCGGTGAGAACGCCGCCAATGGCAGCTGGCACCAGGATGTCGCATGGCGTCACCAGCACCTCCTCCGGCAGCATCGCCTCACCTGCAGGTGGACGGTGTAGGGTTTAGGGTTTAGGGTTTAGGCAGGCAGGAAATGAGGGGGCCTGGCAAGTCAGGGACAACAGGGTGCCACAACCCTAAACCCTAAACCCCGGCGTCGCCAGCGCTGCCTCAGAGATAGCAAGTACTAGCGGGCAGATGGTGGATGAGCTGAGCGAAGGACGCCAGAGCGCTTTGCCGCGCCAGCAGGCAGCAGCTGCACAAGTGGCATCAACGTGCAGGCATTACTCATGTTTGCCGGTGAACCTCGACGCCTGTGTGCGTTGCCGTAGTGACGCCGCAGCATGTGGCATGACAGCGAAACACATCATCACGATTGCTCGAAGCAAGAAGCAGCATATGCAGCACTCACTGCCCCGAGACAAGGCTCACAATCAGGTTTCTCTGGGCATGTCGAATCGTTGAGAACACCCACGAAACGCCTCCCAAAAAGGACGCACCGCCCTTGAACTCGGTGAGTTTGTAGCCCTCGGCGACATGCCGGCGCAGCGCCACGATGTCCAGCCCCTTGGGATTGTGCAGCGCCTCAGACGCATCGCTGACCGTCGTCACGATCCCGCCATGCTCGGTGAAAATTTCCGCAGCCCACGCGCCCACATTACCAAAACCCTGAGATGACCAAGGCCGTTTTCAGGGTCTGAAAATCGAGGGTTTTCAGCTCCCGCACAAGCGTCTTCTTTTTCACGGTTCAACTTCTTGGGTTTGCTTTGTGTTTCCTGTGCTGCAGCACCTACCTGGATGACGATGGTCTTGCCGCGGATCTCGCCGGCGCCCGCAGCCTTGAGCAGCTCGCGCGTCGCGATCACAGTGCCGCGCCCGGTGGCCGCCTCCCGCCCCCACGAACCGTGCAGGAACACCTGCAAGAAGGAAGCCGTATCAGATCTGTGCTCCGATGGAAGCTCTAGTTTGAGGTCTCGGATTGCTCATGTCGTATGCAGTTTTGGAGCTGGAAGGCTGGGCGTGTGCGGGAATGCGGTGGCGAAGATGTGCATCAACCAGATTTGCGGCGAGGATAATAATGTGGGTCGAGCAAGGTCCTGCTCACCGGCTTGCCCGTGACGACGGCCGGTGAGAAGCCTGCGTGCGGTATCGGAACAGAGTCAGGCACAGAAGTTGTGATACGGCGGGTTGTGCTCCCGGTGCTGTTGACGGCCTGCTATGCACTGGAGCCGTGCGGG